>MDTB01138251.1_pt1 | contig 17499 bp, 16 predicted proteins | sample 811161 | NCBI WGS metagenome assembly MDTB01 (sample SAMN05326650, study PRJNA326480) | marine metagenome | isolation source: seawater | place: Mediterranean Sea | collected 2009
AGCACCGCATCGGCACCGGCCAGGGCGCTGCGGCTCCGTTCGATGCCGAGCTGCTCGACCCGGTCGGTGGTGGCTCGGATGCCGGCGGTGTCCAACAGGGTGATCGGCACCCCTTGCAGCACCAGATCACAGTCCAGCAGGTCGCGGGTGGTCCCCGGCAGGTCAGTCACAATCGCCCGCTCGCTGCGGCTCAAGGCATTGAGCAGGCTGCTCTTGCCGACATTGGGGCGACCCACAATCGCCACCCGCGCGCCGTCGCGCAGCAGCCGGGCCCGCTCGCCATCAGCCACCAGTTGCTGCAGCTCCTGCTGCACCTGGGCCAGGGCGTCCTGCACCGCCGTGGCATCGAGCGGCGGCAGGTTTTCCTCAAAGTCCACCCGCGCCTCCAGCTCCGCCAGCTGATCCAGCAGCCGTTGGCGCAGGCCATCGATCCGTTGCTGCAGCCCGCCATCGAGCCCCGCCACCGCCAGCTGGGCCGCCCGCTGGCTGCGGGCGCATACCAGTTCGCTGATGGCTTCTGCCTGTGTGAGATCGAGGCGGCCATGGAGAACGGCGCGCTGGCTGAACTCCCCCGGAAGGGCGCGGCGGGGGCCTGCTGCCAGCACCAGTTGCAGCAGCCGCTGCACCGCCACCAGGCCGCCGTGGCCGTGGAATTCCACCACCGTTTCGCGGGTGAAGCTGCGCGGGGCACGCATCAGCAGCAGCAGCACTTCATCGACCAGCTCGCCGCTGCTTGGGTCATGAACATGGCCGTAGAGGACCCGGTGGCTCTCCCAGCGCTGCTCACCTGCTGGCTTGAACAACACACGGCCGATGGCTTCTGCTTCCGGCCCGCTGACGCGAACGATGGCGACACTGCCGGCCCCTGCTGCGATGGCCGTGGCAATGGCGGCAATGGTGTCGTCGCTGGCCGTCAGGCTCATGGGCGCGGCCGGGCCAATGCCCTGCCCCAGTGGACGATGAGCAGGATCACGATCACCAGCACCGCCGTGGTGAGGCTGGCGGTGAGGCCGCGCGCGTCGCTCACCAGGCAGACCCGCACGATGCCGTAGGGGATCAACACCAGAATCTGCAGTCCCAGGGCCACCAGGGCCAGCACCATGCCCCAACGGCGGCGCAGCAGCAGCGCCAGGCTGGCGATCAGCCCCACCACAGCAGTGGGGATCCATGCCGCCAGCGCCAGCACCAGGTTGGCGGTCTGCAGAGGATCGGGTTGGCGTAGGGCCAGTGACGCCAGGATCAACCAGACCACGTTGGCCACCAGACCGGCTGCAGCCAGACCGCGGTCGCGCGAATCAACCGGGCTTCTTGTCATGGGGTGAGGATGGTTGGCTCCAGTGTGCTGGGTTCTCAGGCGCTGAACAGGTCTTGCTCTGCGGCATGGAGCTCACGATCGCGGGCCAACAGGAGCCGATGCCAGCAGAGCCGGGCTAGGCGCTGCCGCAGCGGGCCAGATTCAGCACATCCGCCATCGAGCGGATCTGCTCCATCGTGGCCTGCAGCTGGCTGATGCTGCTGAGTTCAATCTTGAGATCGATGCGGGCCGGCTTGCCAAAGGCGGTCTTCACGCGGGCATCGGAGACGTTGATGCTGCTGTCGGAGAGCCGTGTGAGCACATCTTTGAGGATGCCGACGCGATCGAGAACTTCGATGCGCAGCTGCACCGGATAGCGGCGTCGGTGTTCGCTCACCACCGGGTTCCAGCGCACCGGCAGGCGTCGCTCCACCGGTGTCTGATGCAGGTTGGTGCAGTCCTGGCGGTGGATGGTGATGCCGTGGTTCCCAAGGGCAACGGTGCCGAGGATCGGCTCACCTGGAAGGGGCGCGCAGCAGCCCCCCAGGCGGTATTCGAGTCCTTCCACGCCAAGGATGGGGCTGCCGCTGGGGTCCTCCTGGCTGCCGCTGGCCTGCTGATTGAGATTGCGGGCCAGCTCCTCATTGCTGAGCTCAGGGGTCTTGGCCTCCTCCTGGAGTCGCAGCTCCTCCCGCAGCCGGTTGGTGACCTGATGCAGGGTCACCCCGCCAAAGCCAAGGGAGGCCAGTAGATCCTCAACGCTTTGGAGATTGCAGCGGCTGGCCACACGCTCCATCGGCTCACTGTTGAGGAGGGCATCAAAGCCGTCACGGCCCAGTTCGCGCTCCAGCAGCTCCCGGCCGCGGAGGAGATTCTCCTCACGGTGGCTGCGCTTGTACCACTGGCGGATCCGCTCGCGGGCGGTGGGTGTGGCGACGAAGTTGAGCCAGTCCAGGCTCGGGTGCGCCGTCTTGGCGGTGATCACCTGCACGAAGTCGCCGTTCTGCAGCGGTGTGGCCAGGGGACTGAGGCGATCGTTAATGCGCACCCCCTGGCAGTGGTTGCCCACCTCGCTGTGGATCCGGTAGGCGAAGTCCACGGCGGTGGAGCCCTTGCGCAGGCCGATCACATCACCTTTGGGCGTGAAGACGAACACCTCATCGTCAAAGAGGTCCTCCTTGATCGACTTCAGGTAGTCGTTGTGGTCCTGGCCCCCCTCCTCTTTCTGCCAGTCCACCAGCTGCCTGAGCCAGTTGAAGCGGGCCATTTCATCGCCGTCGGCCGGCGAGCCGCCCTCCTTGTATTTCCAGTGGGCGGCGATGCCGTACTCCGCCACTTCGTGCATCTCAGCGGTGCGGATCTGCACCTCCACCGGCCGGTGCCGGCCGATCACCGCCGTGTGCAGGGACTGATACCCGTTGGGTTTGGGCAGGCCGATGTAGTCCTTGAACCGACCGGGGATGGGGCGGAAGGTGTCGTGTACCACCGCCAGGGCGCGGTAGCAGGACTCCACGGATGGGGTGACGATCCGCAGGGCCGCCACGTCATAGATCTCGTGGAAGGCCTTCTGCTGGCGCTCCATCTTGCTCCAGATGCCGTAGAGGTGTTTCGGCCGGCCCTCCACCTCGCAGTCCCGCACGCCAGAGGCTTCCAGCCGGTCGCGCAGCAGCTGCACCGTCACCCCCAGCCGTTCCTCCCTGTCGCTGCGCTTGCTGGCCACCTCCTGCTGCATGCTGCGGAAGGCTTCAGGTTCCAGCACCTTGAAGGCCAGATCCTCCAGCTCCCACTTGAAGCGGCCGATGCCCAGCCGATTGGCCAGCGGGGCGTAGATGTCGCGGGTTTCGGTGGCGATGCGCTGCTGCTTCTCCGGCCGCAGCGCCCCGAGGGTGCGCATGTTGTGCAAGCGGTCCGCCAGCTTCACCAGCACGACGCGGATGTCGCTGGCCATGGCCAGGAACATCTTGCGCAGGTTTTCCGCCTGGGCTTCGGTGCGATTGGTGAAGTGAATGCCGCCCAATTTGGTGACCCCTTCCACTAGATGACGCACCTCCTTGCCGAAGTGGGCTTCGATCTGCTCGAGGCTGACGTCGGTGTCTTCCACCACGTCGTGCAGGAACCCGGCGGCGATCACCGCGGCGCTGGCGCCGATGTCCCGCAGCAGATCCGCCACAGCCACCGGGTGAATGATGTAAGGCTCACCGGTGGCCCGCACCTGGCGCCGGTGCAGCTGGAAGGCGAAATCAAAGGCGGAGGCCAGCAGCGCCTCCGGATCGGTGGGACAGGTCTCCCCACGGCCGGGGGGAACGTGCTCGATGCAATGGCGGAGCCATTCCGGCAGGGGGATGCCGTACTCGTCGGGACTGAAGATTTCGAGCCGCAGCTGGGGGGCTTCAGGCGCCGTAACACCTTGCAGCGGCGGGGCTGCGGTGGTTACGAGCCGGTCGGCAGCATCCAGCATGGCCTGGGCTGAGTGTGTTCATCGTATGTAGGCACGAGCACAATCACCACGGAGGTCAGCAGCTGCCGATGGACGAACCCCCCGTGCTTTCGCTGCGCCAGCTGGTGGTGGCCTACCCCGGCACCCGTGACTGCACCCTCTGCGGCCTGGATCTGACGCTGCAGCGGGGAGAGCGGCTGGCCCTGGTGGGCCCCTCGGGCTGTGGCAAGAGCACGGTGGCCCGGGCGGTGTTGGGACTGCTGCCGCCAGGCAGCCGCAGCAGTGGCGGTTTGGAGCTGCAGGGCCAGGACCCCCGCAGGTTGCGCCGGGCAGAGCTCAATCGCCTGCGGGGTGAGGCAGTGGGACTGGTGTTCCAGGACCCGATGACGCGACTCAACCCGCTGTTGAGCATCGGCGAACACCTGGATGACACCTTGGCGGCCCATGGCGCCAGCGCTGCCGCTGGTGCACGGCGTCGCAGGGCGGAGCAGCTGCTGCAGCGGGTGGGGATCGCGCCTGAGCGTTACGGCAGTTTCCCCCATGAGTTCAGTGGCGGCATGCGTCAGCGGGTGGCGATTGCCCTGGCCATGGCCTGGCAGCCGCCGCTGGTGATCGCCGATGAACCCACCACCAGCCTTGATGTGGCCGTGGCGGCCCAGGTGATGGCTGAACTGACGGCCCTGTGTGAAGAAGCCGGCAGCGCCCTGCTGCTGATCACCCATGACCTGGCCCTGGCCGGCCGTTGGTGCCAGCAGATGGCCGTGATGGAGCAGGGCCGACTGCTGGAGCTCGGCCCTGCCGATGCGGTGCTGCTGCAGCCCCGGGAGCCCCTGACCCAGCGCCTGGTGGCAGCGGCCCGTCAGCGGGAGGGGGGGCGCACACCGGCGGTACCGGCGGCGCCGGTGGTGCTGGAGCTGCAGCAGTTGCGCTGCTGGCACCGCTTGCCCTCCGCGCTCTGGCGCCAGCGCTGGTTGCGATCGGTGGATGGCATCAGCCTGCGGTTGCATGCCGGCGAGACCCTCGGGGTGGTGGGTCCCTCGGGGTGCGGCAAGAGCACCCTCTGCCGCGCCCTGATGGGTCTCAATGCCGTCCGCGGCGGTGAGGTGTTGCTGCAGGGCCAGGATCTGCGGCGCCTGGGCGGCCGCGAGCTGCGTCAGGCCAGGCAGCGTCTGCAGATGGTGTTCCAGGACCCCTTGGCCTGCCTCAACCCGGCCATGACCGTGCTGCAGGCCATCGCTGATCCGTTGTTGATTCATGGCCTGGCCGATTCACCCAAGGCCAGGCAGCTGGCGACTGCCCAGATGCAGGCGGTTGGTTTGGATCCGGAGCTGGGATCGCGGCTGCCGCGTCAGCTCTCAGGAGGCCAGCAGCAACGGGTGGCCATCGCCCGCGCCCTGGTGCTGAGGCCTGCGGTGCTGCTGTGTGATGAATCGGTGAGCATGCTCGATGCTGAAGTGCAGGCTGAGGTGTTGCGCCTGCTGCGCCAGCTGCAGCAGCAGCTGGGCCTTGGCATCTTGTTTGTCACTCACGATCTGGGTGTGGCCAGCGGCTTCTGCCACCGCGTCATCGTTCTCGATCAGGGGCAGATCGTCGAGGAGGGCCCAGGCGATGGGCTGATTGAACAGCCGCAGGCCCCCATCACCCGCCAGCTGGTGGCGGCCTGCCCGCGGTTGCCCCACGAGCGCTGAGCTCGCGTGAGCCGTTGCTGCCGTGATGGCAGCAGGCCGGTGCCATGGCATGGCCTCATGGTGGCTTCAGCCGGTCCTCAGCCAACCCTCAGGAGAATGCCTTCAGCTGAACGGTGACGATGCGGGGTGAGCATTTTTACGGTCATAAGGAACATCAATGACCGGAATCTGTTTGTATGAATGCGCTGAATCCTGCCGGGCTTGATGTCAATATTGCCGGCAACATCTGGTGGGGTGGCTTTACAGCAGAGGTCACCATCACCAACACCACAGGCCGCGATCTTGATGCTTGGAGTTACACCTTTGACAGCCCCCATCAGCTGAATTCCGCCCCCTGGGGCGCCCAGCTGGAGGCGGAATCGTTGGAGAATGGTCTGACCCGCTACACCCTCTCGGGCAACAGTTGGGGAGCGGCCATTCCCGCGGGTGGATCGATCACCGTCGGCTTCAACGGCCAGCAGGGGGTGGCGCTTGGTCAAAGCGGTTCACTCAGCGCTGATCTGCTCCTGGCCGACCCCCAGGCTCCGCTGGTTGTGGAGCCATCCCCTGCCCCGGAGGTTGTTGCGTTGCCTGCGGCGGCATCCCCTGAGGCCTCGACGATGGATCAGGCTCACTCCAGCGCTGACCACGGCCTGGGGCATGACCACGGCATGGATGGCTCCTCAGCGGCAGCCACGTACACCGACATCACCACCTGGGGCACCTTTCACGGTTCCAACAACAACTCAGAGCACAACGAGCTGGTGGGCGGACGGACGGCGATCACCACCGAAGCACTGGTGGTTTACAACGGCCTGCGGGCCTTTGCCGGACTTGAGGCGGTCGGCCTTGAGGCTGTGGGGGAGTGGGCCTTCTCCCAGGGGCTGACGAACAACAGCCAGGCCTGGGGCAATGACATCCAGGGCGTGGGCCTCTGGTACGCCATGCAGGGGGCCAAGGTGGGCTGGATCGCTGATGGGGCCTACGACCCGCAGATCCTGGCGGACATCCAGCGCACCGCACGCCTGGGCGATCCGGCGGATGTGATGGCGATGGTGGAGCAGTACGGCCACGAGGGATTCGTCGAGCACCTGCGCCAGTTCTCGCTCGAGGAGGCATTCATCAACACCTTGAAGATGGAGCCCCATTACGGCGGCTGGATGCATGGCCGCACCCATGGCTTTCTTGAGATCGAGGGGGTGGCCATTGCCCATGACATCAATCACCTGACGGTGCTGGGCTGGGACCAGAGCCAGCCATTCATGAACGACACCTTCGACTGGCCGCAGTGGCCGGCGCTGGATGTGAGTGATGCAACGGTGATCAACTACTACCAGGGCATCGTCAGCCTGGGGGACCCTCTGGGAGCCAATCTCGAGAGCCTGCCCGCTGCTCTGGCAGCGCCGGCGCCAGCCGCGGCGCTGGAGGAGGTGCAGGCCGTTCCCGAGGCCTCGGCGTCTGAGGTTGTGGTGCCCGAGGCGCAGCCGATTGCGCCAGCGGCGCCGGCTGCTGAATCGACGCCTGATCCGATCACCGGCGCCGGCGGCGCTGTTGATGTGGCGGTCAGCGGTGATCTCTGGTGGGGCGGCTTCACCGCGGAGATCACGCTCACCAATGACAGCCAGCAGCGCATCGATGAATGGGCCGTGAGCTTCACTAGTGCCCATCGCTTCTACGGCGAAGCCTGGGGCGTTGATGTCGTCACCGAAGCGCTTGGTGAGGGCCTCTACCGCTACGAACTCAGTGGGGCCGACTGGGGTCGTTCGATCGGCGTGGGTCAGTCGATGACCGTGGGCTTCAACGCCCTTTCCGGTGAGGACCTGGGCCGCCAGGGCGAGCTCTCGGCCGATCTGCTGCTGGCCGAGGGCAGCAGCATCACGCCGCTCTAACGGCTGCGCCGCCGCAACAGCTCCAGCAGTTTTTGCATCACCTCGGGCAGCGGCGCTTCAAACACCAGCCGCTGCCGATCGATCGGATGGTCCAGGCCCAGCTGCACCGCATGCAGGGCCTGACCTGGCAGCTCAAGCGGCAGCTTGCGGCAGCGGCTGTAGGTGGGATCGCCCACCACCGGATGCCCCCTGTGGGCGCAGTGCACCCGGATCTGGTGGGTGCGGCCGGTGTCCAGCTTGAAGCGCAGCAGTGAGTAGTCCCCCAGCCGCTCCTGCAAGGACCAGTGGGTGCAGGCGTGGCGGCCGCTGTCATCACTCACCACCGCATACTTTTTGCGATCGATCGGGTGGCGACCGATGGCCCCCACGATCGTGCCGCTCTCCCCAGCGGGCACGCCGTGCACCACCGCCAGGTATTCCCGCGATGCCACCCTTCGTTGAATCTGCACCTGCAGATTCACCAGGGCCTGCTGGCTTTTGGCGATGACGATGCAGCCGGTGGTGTCCTTGTCGAGGCGGTGCACGATCCCGGGCCGCAGCTTGCCGCTGATCCCTGGCAGGTCCGGGCAGTGGTGCAGCAAGCCATTGACCAACGTGCCGTCCTTGTTCCCCGGCGCCGGGTGCACCGTCAGTCCGGCGGGTTTGTTGATCACAATCAGGTGCTCATCCTCAAACAGCACATCGAGCTCCATGGGCTCGGGCTTGAGGTACGGCAGCGGTTCCGGAGGAGGCATCCAGAGCTGGATCTCATCGTTCTGGCGCAGCGGTGTCTTGGCCCGTCCGGTGATGCCGTTGACCCGCACGTAACCGGCATCGATGAACTTCTGGATGCGGGCCCGGCTTTGCTCCGGCCGTTGGCTCACGAGCCAGCGGTCCAAGCGCATCGGCAGCGGTTTGGGGTACTGCAATGTCAGCAGCTCCCCCTCCCCCTCCCCGAAGCCGGCGCAGGGCTCGGCGTTGCTCATGGCAGCTCCAGTGCGATCGGCCCCAGCACCTGGCGGCGGAAATCATCCAGCAGCCGTTGGGCCATGCGTTCGGTCTGGCCTGAGGTGTGGCGCTCCGCCGCGGCACTGAGCCAGGCGCTGGGATCCGCTTGCTCCTGCTCCGGGGCAATGCCGTAGCGCTGCAGCAGCAGGCCGGCGCTGATGCCGGCTCCTGCCTGCGGGGCCATGGTCTCCAACATGGTGATGAACGCCAGCGCCACGCTCTCGCCGTCATAGGCGGCCTGGCCGATGTCATCGCAGAGGGCCAGCCGCAGTGCTGCCTGTTGATCATCCAGGCGCGGCGGCAGCACCCCTGGCGCATCGAGCAGATCCAGGCTCTGGCCCAGGCGCACCCAGCGCAGGGTGCGGGTCACGCCGGCGCGGCGGGCGCTGTCCACCACCTTCTGCCGCACCAGACGGTTGATCAGGGCAGATTTGCCCACATTGGGGAAGCCCAGGGTGAGCGCCCGCACCGGCCGGGGCCGCATCCCCCGCGAGCGGCGCCGCTCATTGAGTTGTTCACCCGCGCGGATGGCGGCCTGCTGCACCTGTTTGACGCCGGTGCCCGCCTTGGCATCGCACCACCAGGGGGTTTGACCTCTCTGGCGGAACCATTGGTCCCAGGCCTGTTGGGCCTGCTTGGTCACCATGTCGCGCCGGTTGATCACCAGCAGGTGCTGCTTGCCGTTGATCCAGCGCTGCAGGCGGGGATGGCCTGTGGCCAAAGGGATCCGGGCGTCCCGCACCTCGATCACCAGATCCACCTTGTTCAGGTGCTGGTTGAGCTGCTGCTCCGCCTTGGCGATGTGGCCGGGGTACCACTGGATGGCTGGGGTGCTCACGGCACCACCAGCACAGGGCACGGGGCCAGCTGGATCACCCGGGCTGCGGTGCTGCTCTGGGCCTCATCGAGGTTCACCCCGCGGGTGCCCATGACGATCAGATCAGCTTCTATCTCATCGGCCACATCGCCGATCACGAATGCCGGCTTGCCGGCCCGTTCGATCACCTCACAGCTCACTCCGGCCTGCGTGAAGGTGTCCTGGGCCTTCTGCAACAGCTGGGCCACATGGTCGGCATCAGCCATGGCGCTGGATTCAGGGTCCACCACCGAGAGCAGCAGCAGCCTGCTCTGGTGCTCCTGCACCAGCTTCAGGACGGTGGCAATGGTGTCCAGGGCGGCGCGGCTCTGGTCGAGGGGAAACAGAACGGTGCTGAACAAAGCTGCAGCCACGGGCATTCCCCTTTCCTAGCTCCTCAAGGCGACTGAACAAGGGTTGACGGGTTAACCTCTCCGCGCTCCATCCCCACCAGCTCCATGGCGAAGCGCTCCCTGTCCGCCCTCTCCGCCGACACGCTGCGCGGTAAGCGCGTTCTGGTGCGGGTGGATTTCAATGTTCCCCTCAACGATGCCGGCGCCATCACCGATGACACCCGCATCCGCGCGGCGCTGCCCACCATCAATGATCTGACCGGCAAGGGCGCCAAGGTGATCCTTTCGGCCCACTTCGGTCGCCCCAAAGGTGAAGTGAAAGAGGACATGCGCCTCACGCCTGTGGCGGCCCGCCTGAGCGAGCTGCTGGGCAAGCCCGTCGCCAAGACCGACAGCTGCATCGGCGCCGATGCTGAGGCCAAGGTGGGCGCGATGGCCGACGGTGATGTCGTGCTGCTTGAGAACGTCCGCTTCTTCTCCGAGGAGGAGAAGAACGACGCCGGTTTCGCCGAAAAGCTCGCTGCCCTGGCTGAGGTCTACGTCAACGACGCCTTCGGCGCCGCCCACCGCGCCCACGCCTCCACCGAGGGTGTGACCAAGTACCTGACCCCCAGCGTCGCTGGCTATCTGATGGAGAAGGAGCTGCAGTACCTGCAAGGTGCTGTGGATGAGCCCAAGCGTCCCCTGGCGGCCATCGTCGGTGGCTCCAAGGTCAGCAGCAAGATCGGCGTGCTCGAGGCCCTGATCGACAAGTGCGACAAGGTGCTGATCGGCGGCGGCATGATCTTCACCTTCTACAAAGCTCGCGGCCTTTCCGTCGGCAAGAGCTTGGTGGAAGAGGACAAGCTGGAGCTTGCCAAGGAGCTCGAGGCCAAGGCCAAAGCCAAGGGCGTGCAGCTGCTGTTGCCCACCGATGTGGTCCTGGCTGACAATTTCGCTCCCGACGCCAACAGCCAGGTGGCTTCTGTTGATGCCATCCCCGACGGCTGGATGGGCCTTGATATCGGTCCTGACTCCATCAAGGTGTTCCAGGAGGCTCTGGCCGACTGTCAGACCGTGATCTGGAACGGTCCCATGGGCGTGTTCGAGTTCGACAAGTTCGCTGCCGGCACCAACGGCATCGCCACCACCCTGGCTGAGCTCAGCGCCAAGGGCTGCTGCACGATCATTGGTGGTGGTGATTCCGTCGCCGCCGTTGAGAAGGCAGGCCTGGCCGAGAAGATGTCCCACATCTCCACTGGCGGTGGTGCCAGCCTCGAGTTGCTCGAGGGCAAGGTGCTGCCTGGTGTGGCTGCCCTCGATGACGCAGCCTGAGGCCGCAGCGGGTGGTCACTGATCGCGAACGGGATCTCTCCCAGCAGTTCTGGGACCGGCGCCTGGGCCGCCGCCCATCCGGCGGCCGGGGTCGCGGCCGCGGCAAGCTGCCCTGGTGGGTGATCACCCTGCTGGTCGTGCTGCTGCTGTGGCTGTTGTTCGGCCGCTGAAGCTGCTCCTCTGGCTGTAGCGCCGGTGCAGCTGGCGGGCGCGGGCCCGCAGCTTGCTGCGCAGGGTGCGGCGTGCCTGACGCTCCCGCTGCTCACAGCGGCGCAGCCCCTCCAGGTCGCTGACGCCTTCCAGGCAGGTTTCAGCGTCCTGCAGGATGGCCATCCGGCCTCGGTGGTTGAGCTTTTCAATGTGGCGGCGCAGCTTGAAGCGTTGCTGCGGCTGCAAGGCCGCCACCTGATCAGGCCCGTGGGCAGCTGCCGGCGGGCCGCTGATGATTCCAACCACCAGCAGGAAAGGGATCCATCGCACGGGCGATAGGCAAGGCCTTGGCAGTGTCAGCGACTGCTGTGACCAGCCTGTGTCACGGGCGGCAACAGCTCTGACGAGCTGCAACCCTCCCCATCGCTGAGTTCCAGCACGCCGCGCACCCAGCAGCGCAGGTGCTGGGGCAGACGCCCCTGCTCATAGCGCTGCAACGCTTCCATCAGCACGGGACTGTTCACCCAGGTCGGCGCCACAGGACGGCTGTTGCACGATGGGCGGAGTGTCGCCAAGCCGCCGAATGGGGGCAAGCCATGTCCGAGAAGTTCCCGGTTTCCTTCATCGGCCTTGGCGCCCTCGGCGCCCCGATGGCGGCCAATGTTCTGGCTGCTGGATTTCCCCTGACGGTGCACAACCGCAGCGCTGAGCGCGCCGCGGCGCTGCAGCAGCTCGGTGCAGCGGTGGCCCTCAACCCGGCAGAGGCAGCGGCAGCAGCCCGTGTCCATGCGCTCTGCCTCAGTGACACAGCAGCGGTGCGATCGGTGCTGCTCGGCGCCGGCGGCTTGCTGGCCGGCGCTGCTGCGGGTGATCTGATCGTTGATTTCTCCACCATTGATGCTGCTGCCACCGAGGAGTTGGCGGCTCTGGCGGCTGAGCAGGGGCTGCATTGGCTGGATGCTCCGGTGACCGGTGGCACCGAAGGCGCCCGCCGGGGCACCCTGTCGGTGCTGGTGGGGGGAGACGCGGCTCAGCTGGCGCTGGCACAGCCGCTGTTGCAGGCCGTGGGGGGCACGATCACCCATCTCGGTCCAGTGGGTTCAGGGCAGCGGGCCAAGGCGGTCAACCAGGTGCTCGTGGCAGGCAGTTATGCCGCCGTGGCAGAAGCCCTCACCCTGGGTCAGAAGCTGGGCCTGCCGATGCCCGAGCTGCTGGCGGCTTTGCAGGATGGGGCTGCAGGCTCCTGGGCCCTGCGCCACCGGGCCCCGGCGATGCTGCGCCAGGACTTCCCGCTTGGCTTCAAGCTGCAGTTGCACCGCAAGGATCTTGCGATCGCCCAGGCGGAGGCCCAAGCCTGTGGCCTCACCCTGCCGGTGACCGATCAGGTGGCCTCCATGGAGGAGGACCTGATCGCTGCAGGCCATGGCGATGAGGATGTATCGGTGCTGATGCAGTGGTTCAAAGACGATTGACCACACGCACCATGCGGCTGATGCTCACCGTGCCCTGCGGGTGCAGCAGCAGCACGGCCCAGGACTGGCTGCCGGGCCTGTATGGGGCCTGGATCGTCTTGAAGATACCGCCGGCGTTGAGCGCGCCGAGTTTGAGATCGGGGCCTTCACCGCTGCTGAGCTGCTCAGGGGTCAGTTCCGTCAGGCCTCCAGCCAGGACGGCGTCGGTGAGGGGCTCATCCATGAGCACATCGAAGTCGTAGCGCTGCCCGGTCAGCACGGTGTCGGGAACCATCAGGCTGACCGGCAGGTCCCGCTCGCCGCTGTGCACCACTGATTCCTCGCTGAGCACCTCCTGCTCGCCGAGGGTTGTCCCATCGGAGTTCACCGCCAGCGTCTGGCTGGCATTGAGGCGAAAGCTGCGTCCGTCACGACTGCTGCTGCCCTCCACCTTGACTTCAAGCGTGCTGCGACCATCGGCCTGATCGGGCCCCAGGCTCAGGCTCCAGCGACTGTCGGGAAAGCGCTCGCGCAATTGGACGTAGCGGCTTTCCAGATCGCTGCGGACCAGGCCATCACCCCCTTGCACCAAGGTGGCCACCGCCGATTCATCGCCGCTGTTGAGGGCCTCCTCGAGCTGTTGCACAAAACCCGTTGTCAGCCGAGCCGAGGCGGGGGATGCGTTGAGCAGAGCCAGGCCGCCCAGCAGGGCGACCAGGGCGGACAGGCGACCCGGCCAGGGCGTTGCAGTCACAGCAAATCGATGAATGACCCTTAAGTTAGGCGCGCTTCCCTCCCCGTCCATGCCCCGGCTCTTGATTGCTGCCAGCGGCACAGGCGGCCATCTGTTCCCTGCTCTGGCGGTGGCCGATCAGATGCCACCGGACTGGTCGGTGCGCTGGCTCGGTGTCCCCGACCGGCTTGAGCGTCAATTGGTGCCGTCGCGCTATCCGCTTTACACCGTGCGCGCCGGTGGATTGCAAGGCCGGGGCCTGCGCAAGCTGCAGCAGCTGCTCAAGCTGCTCTGGAGCACGGTGCCGGTGCTGCGGCTGATTCAGCGCGAGGACTGCTGTGCTGTCTTCACCACCGGGGGGTACATCGCAGCCCCGGCGATCTTGGCGGCGCGGCTGGCCCGTAAGCCTGTGGTGCTACATGAATCCAACGCGGTGCCAGGTCAGGTGACGCGGCTGCTGGGGCGCTTCTGCACCCGGGTTGCCCTGGGCTTGCCCCAGGCTGCATCCCATCTGCCTGCTGCCCGGCCCCGGGTCACAGGGACGCCGGTGCGCCGGGAGTTTCTTCAGCCCGCCCCATGCCCTGGCTGGGTGCCCCCCGGTGATGGCCCCCTGGTGCTCGTCATCGGCGGCAGCCAGGGGGCGCTGGGTCTCAATCGCATGGTGCGTGCGGCGGCGCCCCGGTTGCTGGCTCGGGGGTGCCGCATCGTTCACCTCTGCGGCAATCAGGACCCGGATCAGGGGCAGCTGCAGCACCACGCTTATGTGGAGCGCAGCTTCAGTGATGAAATCCCAGGTCTGTTGCAGCACGCCGACCTGGCCATCAGTCGCGCCGGTGCCGGCAGCCTCAGCGAACTGGCCGTCTGCGGCACGCCGGCGGTGCTGGTGCCCTTCCCCCAGGCCGCGGATGATCACCAACGGGCCAATGCCGAGGCGGCAAGGGCTGAGGGTGCAGCCGTGATCGTTGCTCAGCATGCTGCGGATGACACCACCCTCTCAGCGGTGCTCAACACCTTGTTGGAGCCGCGTCTGAACCATGGAGCCCCTGCAGACGACCCCTTGGTGCCTCTGGCCGCAGGCATGGAGCGACTGGCGGTGCGCGATGCCGATCGGGTCCTGGCCCGGTTGATGCAGGAGCTGACCGCCTAGCCGTGGCTGCGGGGGCCGATGCTGCTGGAGACATCGCGCCGGCTCTCCTCCAGCGGCTCCAGGCTGCTGGTGGCCCCCACCCCCGCCAGCTGCGGCAGGGGGGTGTTGCCCTCCAGTGCCATCGCCAGGGCCTCCAGCTCCTCTGGCTGGCGTACACCAATGGACTGGCCGATGCTCTGGCCTGATCCATCAAACAGCTGCAGATGGGGAATGCCATTGACCCCGTAGCGCTGAACCTGGGCTTCCCAGGCCGGATTGTCCACATTCAGCAGCACCAGGTCGATCTCGGGGTGCTGCTCCTGCATGGCCTCGATGGAAGGGGCCATCGTGCGGCAGGACTCGCACCAGTCGGCGTAGAACTCCACCAGGGTGGGGTGTCCGTTCTGCAAGGCCTGATCGAGGGGCAAGGAGCGGCGTGCCATCTGGTCGAGCAGGTCGCCGCCGCTGCTGCCCCGCTGCAGCCAGACAACACCGACCACCAGCAACGAGACCAGCAGCAGCACCAGCTGGGGGCCGCGGCGGCCGGGCAGGCCTTGGCTGTTGGGGGTGGTGGACATCAGCTGCGCCGCGTTGAGGGCGCTGCCATGCTGGCAGTGATTGCACGAGCGGTGACGTGAAACGCCGGCTGACGCTGCAGTTTCCCCGGGATGCCGTGCACCAGCCGATCACCTATCGGTTGGCGGTGGACTACGACGTGGCATCACGGATCATCCGTGCCCAGGTGGCGCCGAACCAGCGCGGCACCATGGTGGTGGAGTTGTCCGGTGATATCGACGAGCTGCAGGCCGCCCAGGACTGGCTCACTAGCCTCGGCCTCGACATCACCTCAGCTGCCGGTGAGATCGCGATTGACCCGCAGCGTTGCATTGATTGCGGCATCTGCTCCAGCGTCTGCCCCAGTGGCGCCCTGCGCTGCACCAGCCCAGACTGGCGCTTGCAGTTCGATCAGCGGCGCTGTGTGGTGTGCGAGCAGTGCATCGCTGTCTGTCCTCTCGATGCCATCAGCCTGAAACTCTGATGCCCAACCTCGCGCGATGGCTGACCCTGCCGGTCCGGGCACCCATGCTCGTGGTGCTGGCCCTGATCAGCTTTTATCTCGGCGCCCACTGGGGGTTTCTGCAGGACGACATCCGCTCGACTGTGCACAGCAGCTCCTACGTGGATGAGGCCTACTGGCTGCTGTCCCTCAGCCAGGTGGTGATCGTCGTCTCGTTCTGCACCCTGCCGGAGCTGGTGCTGCGGCAGATCTCTCTGTTCATGGCCGCCAGCAAGGTGGTCACCTTGGTGGTGACCCTCCTGGTGGTGGTGGTGGGGGGCATGTATCTGCTCTACATGCCTGGTTTTGGTGATCTGCTGGTGCTCACGGCCGCCCTGCTGCTGGCCCGACTCGATCTGGTGCGACTGCAGATCTGGCCTCCGGCCTGGCTCGGCCTGATCGGTTTCAACATTTTCATCCTGCTGTTCATGCAGTACGGCCACGCCATGCATCTCGAGCTGTTGCGCTGGCCCTGGTTTCAGTTCCTCGCCGGGGGGCCGGCCAGCAGCTTGTAGCTCCAGCGGTTGCCAAGCACTTTTTTGACGTACAGGCGTGTTTCCGGATAGGGGATCGCTTCCACCCAGAGCTCCGGCAGGGTCTGCAGATCGTCACTGACCCATGGGGTGCTGGCACCGGGCCCGGCGTTGTAAGCAGCCAGTGCTCGGTAGAGGTTGCCGTCGCTGAGCTCCAGCATCTGCGCCAGGTAGGCCGCGCCCAGCGCAGCGCTGCGTGCCGGATCCTTCAACGCCTGCTCATCTGGTGCCGGTTCTTCCAGCTCAGCTGCGGTGCTCGGCAGCAGCTGCAGCAGGCCAACCGCCCCTGCCGCGGACTTCACGGTGGGGGTCAGCCTTGATTCCTGCCGCGCCAGACCCTGGAGCAGCTCGGGCTCCAGCCCGTTGGCAGCGGCCGATGCAGCAATCAGCTCGCCGTAGTTGAGGGGATGGCGCCCCTGCTCCAGCAGGTGCTGTTCGGCGAGAGTCTGGGCCGCCCCTTGCCGCTGGGCAGCATCGAGCTGGTCCAGACCGCTCCAGCGGTCCCCCACCGCCAGACGCAGCAAACCTTCCTGCCACAGTTCGCTGGCATCGTCTGGCGCGCGTCCCCCGCGCCAGGTGCGCCAATGTTCCCAGGCTTCGGTGTCGAGCCCCAGCGCGCTGAGCTTGCCGATGGCAGGCGGTAGCAGGCCGCCAACGGGAGGTTCCGCTGGTGGCAAAGGCCGAGGTTGCTGTCCCAGCCGTTCACTGGCCCGCCAGCCGTAATAGCCAAAGGGGTGGCGCTCCAGCAGCTCCTGCCAGAGCGCCCGGGCCTCTGCTGCATCGCCCTGCTCTTGGGCCACCATGCCCCGCCAGAAGCGGTGCCGCGCCGCAATCGGCGCCGGCTCAGGCTGCTGCAGCTGTCGTTCCAGCAACCGGTCTGCCTCGCTCCACTGGCGCTGCAGCAAGGCCTTGCGGATCACCTCCCAGGCCGGCTGGGGCTGTTCCTGGGCGGATGCCTCATCCAGTCCCAGTCGGCGCCGGGTGCGATCGCTCACAGCGGGTTGTTCGCCCAGACACTCCTGCGCCGCTTTGAGGTCGCCCTGCTGGGCCAGGGCTCCGGCCAGGCGGTCGCGCTGTTGCGCACTCAGCGCTTCCTCTGGGCGGAAGCAGGCCTCCAGCAGGGCGGCTTGCGCCCCTGGCCAGCGTTCCCCCCAGCGGGCCAGATGCAGACCGCCTTTCGCACCACCCTCCTGGCGGTGCCAGTCCACAGCGGCTGCCAGGGCAGCGGGATGGGCCGCAAAGCGTTGCAGCAGCAGTTGGTGCTTGGGCCCGCCGCTGCGGCCGAGGTAGTAGAGCGCATCCGCGCTGGGTGGGGCCAGCGGGTGATGCCGGAGCAGCGCTTCAAAGCGGGCGTTGGCCTCCTGCTGCAGGCCCAGCTGCCGTGCCGCCAGGGCCTGGGCTTTGAGCAGCACCGGCACCAGGAGTTGTTCGTGATTCGCTGGATTCCAGGCCTGTCCCTGCAGCAGCCAGTGGCGCCGCGCGGCGCTGGTCTGTGGCTGGGCCGCCAGGATCAACCTGGCCAGACGGCGTCGCTGCGGGTCTGGATCGAAGCGTGCACTGCGGCGCAGCAGGGTGGCACCGCTGGTGCGCTCCAGGGGGGGGCGCCGCTGCAGCATCAGTTGCTGCAGTCCCGCAGCGGTAGCGGCAGTGGC
>MDTB01160799.1_pt1 | contig 17498 bp, 17 predicted proteins | sample 811161 | NCBI WGS metagenome assembly MDTB01 (sample SAMN05326650, study PRJNA326480) | marine metagenome | isolation source: seawater | place: Mediterranean Sea | collected 2009
TGGTATTTGTAGTGTTTATTAATTAATTGAATCTTCAATTTTTAATGAGGGTTTTGGTTTTTTAAGCCGGGCTTTTTTAATTAATTGTCCTTTCACATTCAGAATTTCCACAGCTAAATTATGTATTTTTAAGCTCAAGTTTGCTTCAGGTAAATCCTCTAGTGTTTCTAAAATTAGACCGTTAAGTGTTCTTGGACCATTTGTAGGAAGCTTTAAACCTAAGTTTCTATTTAATTCCCTTACTGAGGTCAATCCGTCAACAATCGCCTCCTCTTGAGAGTTCCATGCAATAGGTTGAGAAGAGAACTCAGGATTGTTGGTAGTGAATTCTCCAACTAATTCCTCAATTATATCTTGCAGAGTAGCTAGACCTTCAACCTCACCATATTCATCAACAATAATTGCTAAATTTTCTTTTCGTTCTTGAAAATTCTGAAGTTGAGAAAATAATTTTGTGCCCATAGGAACAAAGTAAGCCGGTTGAATTTCATCCATAATTGACTCTTTTGTAAATTTGTCTTGCGCTAAAAGACCAATAGTATTTTTTATATGTAAAACTCCTTCGATTTTATTTAAGTCTCCGTTACAAACTATTAATTTGTTATGAAAGGAAGTAGAAATTTGTTCTCTTAAAATTGTGTCATCATCTTCAAGATTTAAAAATTCAACTCTACCTCGAGGGACCATAACGTGGTCAACTGATAATTCCTCGAGATCAAGCAAGTTCAAAAAAATTTTTCTATTGTGCAAGGGAATAAATGTTGATGATTCGAGAATAGCTGATCTTAGTTCGTCACTTGTTAACCCGTCATTTTTTTGGCTTGAAAATTCGAGATTCGCAGCAGAAAGCATAAGAGAAACGACTTTGTTAATTGTCAATACAAAAGGTTGAAATATCCAAGTAAAAAAAATTAACCCGTAACTTGCGCCCATTGCAATCCCGTCAGGTCTATTTGCTCCTGTGACTTTTGGAATAAGCTCAGCAAAAACTATAAGTAGTAATGCTGCAATAGCCGTCGCAAGGGCTAATACCTGATCGTTATTACCAAAAGCATTTATGGCTATAGCCGTAACCAAAGCAGTCAGTGCGGCATTGATAATATTGTTGCCCAAAAGTATTGTGCCCAAAAGTTTGTCTGTTCGCTTAAGTAAATTTAAAACTTGCTTGGCGCCTTTACTTCCCTTACCGGCTAAACTTCTAATGCGGTATTTGTTGACGGCCATTAAGCTAGTTTCTGAAATTGAAAAAAAAGCCGATAGCAATAGCAATCCAAATAAAATTATTAACTGAATCCAAAAGGGTAGATCGTTCACTTATTAGAATCTCCTTTTAAATTACATTTTTTCTTGGCTTGTGATTGAACAACTTTTAATCTGTTTATGTCATCTCTAACACTTTTGGGATCTCTCCAAATTGCAGATCTCTCTCCGGTAGTATTGATTCCATGAGTTGCGGCATCCATATTGTCAAATTCTTCGTAGGTTAAATTTTTAATAAAATAATCCATTACACAAGAGCATTTATAAAGACTATCAAGTCCCCCTCCATGCTCTCGTATACATTCATTAACAAATAAGACTCTATCAATAGTTGGAAATTCATCGGTTTTAGCGAAAGCATAAGGGAAAACCACTAAATATGTGGATAGAATCAAAAAAATTGCAAATTTTTTGTTGTTCATATCGTACCTTTCTGACAAATCAATCTTTAATAACTTACATTTATAGGTTTATAATAATATTCCGGTAATTAAATAAAAATAATTTTTTCGGTGTAAGGAGATAAATATGCGTAAATTAATTTCTTTGATTTTGGCCTTTGGTCTTTTTTCTGCCACAAGCGCTTTTGCCTATGACAAAATTGAGTGGTCCAAAATGGATAAAAATAAAGATGGCTACATTTCACCACAAGAAATGGTTGACCACTATAACAAAGAAGGTGTTTACAAGTAATAACATTTTCATTTTTTTTGCAAAGGGGGTTTATGCCCCCTTTTTTGTTGTGATGAATTTTTATGAACAAAAAAATCTTACTTTTAAGTTTTAAATACTTTAAATGCATAATATTTTCTAAAAGCTTCATCGTACTTCTTTCTTTTACATTTTTTTTTGCTTCCATTAACGTTGGCTTTGCACAGAAAAAAAAATGGAAGCAATTTCACGCAAGCAAATCGGTAACAATGTATTTCTCTCCTAAAAGCTTAAAAGGTACCGCAATCAAGCAAGTTGCTGTTTTGCTTAATTTTAGTACCTCTCAGACAACGAGTGACGGGAAAAAGGTACGGTCAATACGTATGATACAAAATTATGATTGTACTACTTCAAGATTTAGATTACGCAGCGGGATAAATTATTCAGAAGAAATGTTGAAGGGAAATGAAGTTTCCAGTGGGCGAGAGATTACACCTTGGCGAATAGTGCCCAATGGTACACCTTACAGTAAATTAATGAAGAAAATATGTGATTAACATAAATGTTGAAATTAGTTATTTGGATCTTAGCAGCTCTTCCAGGAATTAATTTATTCTATTTGGTTATTCTGGATAAAATAGGAGCTAACCCCCAGGAGACATTACTAAGAGAACTCGGTACATGGGCATTAATAATTCTTCTTCTAACATACTCTTTGCCAGTATTGGCTAAAATTGGTTTCGCTCAAGTACTTAGCTGCAGAAGAATTTTAGGACTCTGGGCTTTTTTTTATGCAAGTATGCATTTCACAGCATTTTTGATATTTGAAAATGAATTGATATTGTCTTCTTTTATTAAGGATCTAACAACAAGACCATTCGTGACTATTGGGTTTCTTGCATTTTTACTTTTAATCCCTTTAGCTATTACCTCAAATAAATACAGTATGATTAATTTGGGTAAATATTGGAAAAAGATTCATTTGTTGGTAAACCCTATTATATTGTTGTCAGTCGTCCACTATTTTTTACATAGAACAGGCAAAAATGATTTTTTTGAACCAGCAATCGCTTTGGTAATTTTTGCGGGAATTTTTTTATTGAAAATTAAACGCCCTTCAAAAAAAGGCAGACGATTTCAATAAATTACTATAATTAACTAGAGATACGTAACTCTGTTTTATCTTACCAAGTCGAGAGTTATGGCCAATTAATTTTTTCGATGAATTATAAATTTAAGCAGTTTATTCAAAGTGCTCTTGTATTCCGAGGGCCTAAAGGTTTCAAGACAACTTTGAGCTAATAGACACTCCTTCTCAACAAGTTTTTTCGTGTATTCTATTGCATCGGAATTTTTGACAAGTTTAATAACTATTTCTAATTCTGTTTCACTAGGGTTTTGTATTGCATTTTTTATTCTTCTCTTAATTTCATCATTTCCGGTTGAAGCGAGTCTTATTAGGGGGAGCGTAGGTTTTCCCTCGCGCAAATCATCTCCTAATTTTTTTCCTATTTCGGATTCTGTCCCTACATAATCAAGAATATCATCAGTTAGTTGAAATGCAGTGCCCAAATGACATCCAAAGGAGCATGCAGGCAAAACGTATTTAGACTCTAGATTTAAAAGTGCAATCGGAACTTGACACGATGCTTGAAAAAGTTTTGCCGTCTTGTAACGAATCACTTTCAAATATCTATTTTCATCAATATCTGGATCATTACAGTTCATTAACTGAAGAACTTCGCCCTCCGCAATAGTATTGGTAGCGTCTGCCATGATATGCATAATTTCTTTACAATCAACCCTTACCATAATTTGAAAAGCTCTAGAGTAAAGAAAATCCCCTACTAAAACACTGGCGGGACTGCCAAAAAGAGAATAAGCTGTTTCTTGACTACGTCTCAAACCTGATCCATCCACTACATCATCATGTAAAAGTGTTGCAGTATGGATAAATTCGATAACACAAGCCATTTGTATAAGCCGAATGTAAGATTCCGACTCAATCTTAATTCCTTGGTTTGCAGCATTAGCCATTAAAATAACAAGGGCAGGTCTAAGTCTTTTTCCGCCACTATCAATAATATAGTTAGCTACTTGATTTACTAGAATCACTTCACTTGTGAGTTGCTTTTTAATCTCTTTTGTGACGTCCTCAAGCTCTTTTTTAATTGGATGTGTTAATTCTTGGTAATCAACCATAAAATAAAAGTTTTTCTGATTTGAGTTCTTAAAAAATTAAATAATTATTTGATGATAGTTGACCTTTATGCATAAAAGCTACTACTATTGACTGTTAATTAAAACTAATAGGGTTTTTGCATGTACGCTATTATTGAAACCGGTGGCAAACAACACAAAGTGAGTTCTGGAGACCGTCTAGAGATTGAAAAGTTGGATCTTGCAGTCGGAGACGAAGTTGTATTCAACAAAATAATAGCTTTACAAGAAAAAAAACCAAACTCTGATGAATTTGATCTTAAGCTTGGATCACCTTATCTAGAGGGTGCTAAGGTTGTTGCAAAAATCACCAAACAAGACAAACACCCTAAAGTAAAGATATTTAAATTTCGCAGGAGAAAGCACTCCGCGAAATCCCAAGGACACAGACAATTTTTTACAGAGGTAGAGATTAAGTCTTTGAGCTTATAAATTACAAACCAAATTTCCATGGGAATTAAAAATGGCGCATAAAAAAGGTGGAGGTTCATCAAGGAATGGAAGAGATTCAGAATCTAAAAGGCTCGGGGTAAAGAAATTTGGTGGCCAATTAGTTGTTCCGGGGAACATAATTGTTAGACAAAGGGGAACAAAATTTCATCCTGGTAAAAATGTTGGAATAGGCAAAGACCACACATTATTTGCTCTTCAAAAAGGAAAGGTTTTTTTCGCTGTTAAGGGCCCTTTAAATAAATCGACTGTTAGTGTAGTCACCTAAAAAATAAAATTTTTTTTGATTTGTATTTTTTAGCTTGAAACTAACAATTACTTGTTAAGAGTAACTTTGTGTAGTTAACACTACAAATATGAAATTCATAGACGAGGCTGACATAGAGTTACGCGCTGGTAAGGGTGGTAATGGTGTGGTAGCTTTCAGAAGAGAAAAGTATATTCCCAAGGGTGGCCCGAGTGGAGGCGACGGTGGTCGTGGGGGTAATATAATAGGTGAAGCAGACAGAAATATAAATACTCTCATTGAATATCGCTACGCTAGAATTCATAAATCAAAAAATGGGCAACAAGGTGGGGGCTCCGATAAACACGGAGCTAAAGCAGAAGATATCATTCTACGTTTTCCTGTTGGCACCCTAGTCAAAGAGCAAGAATCAGGGGATGTAATTGCTGATTTTTGTAAACATGGTGAAAGAGTTATTCTTGCCCGCGGTGGTATTGGAGGACTTGGAAATTTAAGATTTAAGTCCAGTACAAATCGAACGCCTAGACAGTTTACCCTTGGAAAATTAGGAGAAATTAGAAAATTAAAACTAGAACTAAGGCTATTAGCTGATGTTGGAGTTTTTGGAGCTCCCAATTCAGGAAAATCTACTTTCGTTAACCTCACAACAGAATCTAAAGCTAAAGTTGCGGACTATCCCTTTACAACAACGGTTCCAAACCTAGGTGTTGTATTTAGTGATCACAACAAAAGTTTTGTTTTAGCCGATATTCCAGGTTTAATTCGAGGAGCTTCATCTGGTGCAGGTTTGGGTTTGCAATTTTTAAGACATATACAGAGAACAAGATTACTCCTTCACTTTGTGGATTTTTCAAGTCAAAATCATAGTCTGGATCTTGATAAAAATTTTCAAATAACAGAATCTATTATCCAAAATATCAATGATGTGATGGGAGAAATAGAGCAATTTAATTTAGATTTACTAAAAAGACCTCGATGGGTAGTTTTTACAAAAATAGATTTAGTTCCAGCGGAGCTGCGAAAACAAAGGTGGGACAATCTAAAAAAAAGATTAAAAGAAAATAGAGTGTTTTTCATTTCCTCACATTCATCGGAGGGAATTGAAAACTTACTTTATGAAATTAATGTTTGGGTCATGGATCAGAGAAAAAATACAAGTTCAGTAATTCTTAACGACATTAGATTTAGAAGTACTTAAATAAGATTAAATTTTAAATACTCTCATCAACAGGGGTTACAAAATAGACAAGTTACAAAAGAAAAGTAATATCAAGTCAAAAAGATGGGTCGTCAAACTGGGTTCCTCCGTGGTTACAGGAAAAGGAAAAGGACTTGATGATGGTGCTATCGAAAGTTATGCGAATCAGATCAATAAATTGTACGAAGATGGTTTTGAAGTGATAGTTGTATCTAGTGGATCAATAATTGAGGGTATTCGAAGGTTGGGTTGGAAAACTAGACCTGTTCAAATCAACCAATTACAAGCTGCTGCTGCTGCCGGTCAAGTCGGTCTGATAAGGGCTTATGAAAATGCTTTTCAAAAGCAAGGAAGATTAACAGCACAAGTTTTGTTAACTCATGAAGATTTCTCAAATAGAAAAAGGTACCTTAACTCAAGAAGCACTATGATGTCATTATTAAAAAATGATGTAATTTTGATTATTAACGAAAATGACACAGTCTCGACAGATGAAATCAAAGTTGGCGATAACGATACCTTGGCTGCTTTTGTAGCAAATCAACTAGGCGCTGACCTTTTAGTTATTCTTACAGATAAATCTGGCATCTATAATGGAGATCCTGAATTGTTTCCCCACGCCAAGTTGATCAACAAGGCATTAGCAAGTGACGAGGAACTTTTTAAAGTTTCATCGAGTAATTCCTCTAAGTTTGGCGTTGGTGGAATGGCAACAAAAGTTAGAGCTGCAAAGATAGCAGCTAGCGGAGGAGCCGATACACTGATAACTAATGGCTTTGATAAAGATGTTCTTACTAGATTGGCCTCTGGGGAGAAATTTGGAACTTTTATTAAGGCCGATCTACCGACTTTGAAAGCAAAAAAACAATGGCTTTCAAGTCAACTGAAAATAAAAGGAGCCTTTATATTAGATGAGGGCGCTGTGAATGCAGTTTTTTATCAAGGAAAGTCTTTATTACCAATAGGAGTTATGGAGGTGGATGGCAGTTTTGACAGAGGTGATGCAGTAGTTTGCATGAGTTCTAAAAAACAAAAAGTAGCAGTTGGCTTGAGCAACTACTCATCTATTGACTCAAAAAAAATAATAGGTAGGACTTCGTCTGAGATTGAGTCTTTAATTGGCTATGCCCAAGAAAATGAGCTGATTCACAGAGACAACTTAACTCTGACAGACTCTAGCTCGGATTTTGAAAAGATGTAAGGAGCCAACTCAAGAAGCACTCTCTTATAAATATCTTTCTTAAAATCCACAACCTTGCTGGCAGGGACTATATAATCCTGCCACATCCAGTCATCAAATTCTGAGTGACCTTCCTGACTGTCTAAATTGATATTTTTCTCTTCCCCAATTAACTTGAGTAAAAACCAGATCTGCTTTTGACCTTTATAACTTTTTTTCCAATCCTTTTTTATCAACTTGCTAGGAACGTCGTAATATAACCATTTTTTTGTTCTTCCAATTATCTTAACATGATTGTTTTCTAGGCCAGTCTCTTCTTTGAGTTCTCTAAACATTGCCTTTTCGAGTGTTTCACCCTTCTTTATACCTCCTTGTGGAAATTGCCAAGCATACTCGTTAATTCTTTTTGCCCAAAAGACATTATTTTTATCATTTAATATAATGATGCCTATATTTCTTCTATATGCTTTTTGATTGAACATTTAATTATTATAGAACTCGCAGTAATTATCTTCCTAGATGTCTTCGTTTAATTTTTACGGTAAAACACTATGTACGCAACTAATTTTCATATTAAGACGCAAAAAGAACAGCCAGCTGACTCTGATATTGTCAGCTATAGCCTGATGATTAGAGCTGGAATGGTTAAAAAATTAAGTGCGGGCATCTATACATACATGCCCATAGGTTTAAAAGTTATAAAAAAAATAGAGAATATTATTAGAGTGGAAATGAACTTGATTGGAGGAGTAGAAATTTTGACTCCAATGGTACAACCTGCTGAACTTTGGAAAGTTACCAAACGCTGGGATAGTCTTGGTAGTGAATTACTCAGAATAAAAGATAGACACAGCAGAGATTTCGTTTTTCAGCCAACTGCTGAGGAAGTATTTACAGATTTAGCCCAACAGGAAATTAATAGTTGGAAACAATTACCAAAAATTTTTTACCAGATACAAACAAAGTTTAGGGATGAGCGAAGACCAAGATTCGGAATAATGAGGGCAAGAGAATTCATTATGAAGGATGCATATTCCTTTGACCTTGGAGTAGAACAAGCAAATCAAACTTATGAAAAAATGATGGTATGTTACAAACAAGTATTTGATAAAATCGGTTTGGAATATAAAGTTGTTAAGGCTGATACTGGAAATATTGGTGGTACAAGGTCCAATGAGTTTCAAGTAATAGCTGAGACAGGAGAGGATGAAATAGCATATTGCAAACAATCTGATTTTTCCGAAAATGTAGAGTTAGCTAAAGCAGCTCCTGTAAATACTAAAAGATCAAAGCCAACAAAAAAAATGGAATTAGTGAACACACCACAGGTTTTTAAATGTGAGGAGGTGGCAACATTTTTAGGGGTTTCACAAAAACAAATTGTAAAAAGTTTGGTGTTGGTAGTTGAAGATAAGTCCAGAAAGCTGGAAAAAGATAAAATATCCTGTGAAAGGGACGCTTCATGTTTTTGGATGATTTTACTGAGGTCTGATCACACATTAAATGAATTAAAACTTTCAAAAGTTTTTAAAACTAACTTTAGTTGGAGATTTGCAAACAATGAGGAAATTCAAAAAATAATTGGTTCATTGCCTGGGTCAATAGGTCCAGTTGGACTGAAAAACAATATCAAACTTTTAGCCGATAGAACTGTTGAAAAAATGTCTGATTTTGTTGTTGGTGCAAATCAAAACGAATTTCACCTAACCGGGGTAAATTGGGGTAGAGACATAGATCCACCAGACTTGGTTGAAGATATTAGAAATGTTTTGGAGGGTGATCTTACTCCAGATGGCAAAGGAGAAATCTCAATTCAAAGAGGTATAGAAGTTGGCCATATATTTTATTTGGGAAAAAAATATTCGGAAGAAATTGGAGCTAACGTTTTTTTGGAAAATGGTACATCAGTGCCAATGGAAATGGGTTGTTACGGAATAGGTGTTAGTAGATTAATGGCCGCCGCTATTGAACAAGGTCATGACGCGAGGGGTATTATTTGGCCAAAAAATATTGCTCCTTTTACTGTTGTGATCTGCCCTATTGGAATTTTGACCAATGCTTTAGTTAGACAAAATGCCGAAAAGATTTATTTTGAGCTAATTGCTAAAAATTGCGATGTTATTTTGGACGATAGAGTACAACGACCAGGTGTTATGTTCGCGGAGTGGGAACTGATAGGTATACCATTTCGGATAACACTTGGTCCAAAGTCTATTGAATCAGGAAAGGTTGAATTGTTTTACAGACGTGAGCAAAAAAAAGTAGATTGTGATCTCAATGAAATTGTGGAAATTGTTTTGGCAAAAATTAATTAGCGGCGCTTATTTTTTCTTTTTCTTCTATTTCTAGATTTTGAAAAACCACCTAAACTTGGTCTTGTCTTTCCCGATTGCCCACTAATTGATTGCATCATTTTGTTAAGGGTTCCTCCCCCCATCTTTTTCATCATCGACTGCATTTGATCAAATTGATTTAATAGCTTGTTGACTTCCTGAATAGTAACACCAGCACCATTGGCAATCCTTTTCTTTCTTGACGCTTTTATTATCTCAGGAGATCTTCTTTCTGACCGAGTCATTGAGAAAATGATCCCCTCTTGTTTTTTTACAGAATCATCCAAAACGTCGAGGTTTTTTCCTTTGGTTGCCTCCTTTATTGAACTCGGTAGCATTCCAATCAGCGATGAAAGACCACCCATATTACGCATCTGTTTAATTTGTAATCTATATTCATCGAGTGTAAATTTTTTTCCAGCTTTTAGCTTTTCCATAAGGCTGTTTGCTGACTCGTGGTCAACAGATTGTTGAGCTTTTTCAACAATTGCTAAAATATCTCCCATCCCAAGTAACCTATTTGAAAATCTATGAGCATCGAATTTTTCTAAACCATCAAGTTTTTCAGATACCCCAACAAATTTAATCGGACATCCTGTTACTGATTTGACTGAAAGTAAAGACCCACCTCTACTATCACCATCTAATTTGGTGAGGATTACTCCTGTAAGATTTATGTGACTATTAAAACTTTTAGCAACTTCTAAAGCATCTTGACCTTGCATTGAGTCCACAATAAGGAGCGTTTCAACCGGGTTAACTAATTTTTGAAGGCCAGTCATTTCCTCCATCATTTTTTTATCTATAGCCAGTCTTCCAGCTGTGTCAATTATTACAAAGTCAGAAAAATGGGTTTTTGCATAAGAAATAGCTTTTTTTGCTATTTCTTCAACAGAATCGTCTTTTTCAGAGTTATAAAAATCCACCTCAGCCTGTTCAGAGATAGTTTGTAATTGTCTAATAGCTGCTGGTCTGTATATATCACAGGAAACCATTAGTATTTTGGGGTTAGTTTGTTGTTTCTTTAGCCACAGAGCTAATTTACCGCAAGAAGTGGTTTTTCCTGCTCCTTGGAGCCCAGCTAATAGAATAACTGCGGGAGGAGAAGTCTTAACATTCAACCCCCCATTTTCAGAGGAATCATTTTCCATTAACTTAATCAGTTCCTTGTTTACAATTCCCACCAATGTTTGACCTGGAGTAAGGCTTGTTAATACCTCTGTCCCTAACGACTTCTCTTTGATTTGATTTAAAAAGTTTTTAACTACTGGTAAAGCTACGTCAGCCTCCAAAAGCGCTAGTCGAATTTCCCTGAGTATTTCTTGAGTATTTTTTTCTGTGATTCTGGCTTCACCTTTTATTCGTTTGACGATACTAGTCATTTTTGTTGAGAGAGATTCGAACATGAGAAAGATTCCTTGAAATAAATCTTATAACCTGAGTTAAAATTTTATTATGGAACAATTTTACGTTTTACTTCTCGCAATAGCATCTTTTGGATACATTTTTTTAGGGGTATCTTTCAATTCTCACTCTTCAGTAGTTTCATCGAGAATTGCAAAACATGCATTGCTAGCTTTAACTGTGATAAGTTTAGGGTGTGCCTTACTTCCTGGCTGGTTCTCTGAAAATGGAATGCAGTTTGGTTTTTCAACTGCTATTGCCTGGATGTTTTGGCTTGCGTCAATACTAATTTGGGTCGAGATTTTTTTCGCACCTGAACCACTCTCTGCCAGATACATATTTTTTCCAGCTGTTTTTGGCTCTTTGCTTCCCATCTTCGTTCCTTCCCCAATGTTGAGCTCCGAATTAAGTTTTTTATTTAGGTGCCATATATTGGTGGCTATGCTGGCATATAGTAGTTTTGCCCTCGCGGTTGCTCATGGTTCTATAATGATGGTCCACGAGGCATCACTGAGAAAGCTCAGACAAAAGAAAATTTTGAGTTCTATGCCATCCCTACTTGAAATGGATGCGTCTTTGGTCAGAGTTTTATTTGTCTCTTTTGTTTTAATAAGTGCGACACTTTTAAGTGGAGTTGCAGTTAACACTGAAACCGGAAGAAACTTTTTAGAGTTAGATCACAAAACTTTGTTTGCGGTTGCAGCATGGATGATTGTTTTTACTCTTCTCCTAGGAAGAATTTATTTTGGATGGAGAGGCCGTTTCGCTGCCAGATGGACTATTGTTGGCTTTGCCTTTTTGGTCTTAGCATATATTGGAACTAAATTCGTAGTAGAGTTTTTAATTAATTGAGTTTTTAAATCATTCAAGGATTTCAATTGTTACTTAGAATTTTATTCTTGGTTCTCCTGACACTTTTGATTGTTTGTTTTCTGAGGAAATTAGTCAATCATCTGAAAAAAAGTAAAAATAAAAACACCAGCGGCATTTCAAATGCTGAGGCTTCACGTTCGATTTTGGTAAAGTGTAAAAAGTGTGGAGCTCGAATACCTATGGAGGAAGCGAATATAAAAGAGAAAAATATATTTTTTTGCAAGGAACATCATGAAGAGCAAGCTTGAAACTTTTGTCCAACTTATAAATAACGAGGGGTGGTTTACTGAAACAACCAATATTAGAAAAATCTTTTCACCCAATTTTGATAAGCGCCCTCAAGGGGTTTCCCCTTTCTTAATTGTTTTACACAATATAAGTCTTCCGGTCGGAGAGTTTGGTAATGATAATGTAGAAAAATTATTCCTCAATAAACTTGATACCTCATCAATTAAATTTAAAAAACTAAAGAATTTAAAAGTATCCTCTCATTTTTATATAAAAAGAACTGGGCATATTAACCAGTTTGTATCAATTTACAAGAGAGCTTGGCATGCAGGGCGGTCAAACTTTAAGGGCCAAGAAAACTGTAATGACTTTTCGATTGGAATTGAACTAGAGGGATCAGATTTTGTAAGTTATGAAATCTCTCAATACGAATCTTTAATTTTTTTAATTAAAACCTTAAAAAAAGAATTTACTGAAATTAACTCAATTACAAGTCACGAGTATATTTCTCCCTTAAGAAAAACAGACCCCGGCCCTCACTTTGATTGGGAAATTATAAAAAAAAATTTTCGAGATTTATCAATTTGTTGGGAAGTTTTTACAAAAGAAAAAGAAAAATAAAATCACTTTTCTATTGCAAGGTGCCTCTTAGAATACTAGAATTAGTAAAAGTTAAGTATTAAAAAGACTAAACCTAGTAGTATTAAATATGCAATTTTTGATGGTCAAACGTTTCATTCAATTTCCGCTTGCGGATAACTTACATAAACTCAAAGGAATTTAAATGAGGTCACAGCCAACTGATTTGGCGGATATTACTCTTGGAGTAGAAAAATCAAACAACAAACAAACTTCCTCATCGACTTACCCGATGTCTGACTCAAAAGGAGGATTAAAACTTACTGCTGATTTGTCCGATATAAAAGTAATTCGTAGAAACGGTTCCGTAGTGGGTTTCGAAGCATCAAAAATTGCTGTTGCCATGACTAAAGCCTTTTTGGCAGTCAATGGGGGTCAAGGGGCTGCAAGTGCTAGAGTAAGAGAGCAAACTGAGTTATTTACTTCACAAATATTAGAAACTTTTCTTCGTCGTTTGCCCTCGGGTGGTGTAGTTCATATAGAAGAAATCCAAGATCAAGTTGAGCTGACTTTGATGAGAGCTGGCGAACATGAAGTTGCAAGAGCCTATGTTCTCTATAGAGAAAAAAGATCCAAAGAAAGACAACAAAAGGATACTGACGAATTAAGCCACTTTACTGATAATTTAAAAATCACGATAGATAATCAATTAGAAACCTTTAACAAGGATGTTTTTCACGAAATTGTTTCTTCAGCTTGCAAAGGTCACGAGGAATTTGTGAATGTAAAAGATATTTTAGAGGAAGCATTCAAAAATATTTACGACGGAATTCCCTTTGAGGAAGTATTCAAATCAATAGTTCTATCAGCAAGAACATTAATAGAAAAGGATCCAGCATATGCAAAAGTTAGTGCGCAGTTGCTCTTGTACTCAATTCGCAAGGAGGTTCTCGGGTTTGACGTTCAACCGACTAAAATGCAGGAAACATATGAGACGTATTTCTTACGATTTATCAAGGAGGGCGTAGAAAAAAACCTTTTGGACCCAGAGTTGTTGAGGTTTGATTTGTCAAAACTTGCTCCTAGACTTAATTCTATTAGAGATAACCAGTTCAATTACCTTGGCATTCAAACTCTTTATGACAGGTATTTTTTGGTTGATAGAAAAGATACATATTCCAAGCAAGGAAAAAGGATAGAGTTGCCTCAAATTTTTTTCATGAGAGTAGCAATGGGGCTCGCAATTAAAGAGGTAGATAGAGAGTCAAAAGCAATAGAATTTTACGATTTGTTATCAAGTTTCGATTTTATGAGTTCAACTCCAACTCTATTCAACAGCGGAACTCAATTCTCTCAGTTGTCTTCTTGTTACCTTTCTACAGTAGATGATGATTTGAGTGGTATTTATGAGGCTATTAAAGAAAACGCTCTCTTGGCAAAATATGCTGGAGGGTTAGGGAACGATTGGACACCAGTTAGAGCACTTGGAAGCTACATAAAAGGAACAAATGGTCAAAGCCAGGGAGTGGTGCCATTTTTAAAAGTTGTCAATGATACTGCTGTTGCTGTTAATCAGGGAGGAAAAAGAAAAGGTGCTGTATGTACTTACCTTGAAACTTGGCATTTAGACATTGAAGAGTTTTTAGAGTTGAGAAAAAATACAGGAGATGACAGGCGTAGAACACATGATATGAATACTGCTAATTGGATACCAGATTTATTTATGAAAAGGGTTTATGAAGAAAAAAAGTGGACTTTATTTTCTCCTGACACTGTACCTGATTTGCATGAAAAGGTTGGAAAAGAGTTTGAATCTGCTTACATTGAGTATGAGAAATTAGCTGCGAAAGGAGAACTCTCTCCATTCAAAGAAGTATCTGCAGTCTCTTTGTGGAGAAAAATGTTATCGATGCTTTATGAAACTGGTCACCCATGGATAACCTTCAAAGACGCCTGTAATATTAGAAGTCCCCAACAACATACAGGCACGGTTCATAGTTCTAATTTATGTACTGAAATTACTCTCAATACCAGCAGTACTGAAATTGCGGTTTGTAATTTAGGTTCTGTTAATTTAGTTAATCACCTTAAGCACAATCAAAAAGGTAAATTAGAACTTGATCTTGATCGTTTGAATAAAACAATCAGAACTGCAATGAGGATGCTAGACAATGTTATAGATATTAATTTTTATGCTGTAGGAAAAGCTAGAAATTCAAATCTTAGGCATCGTCCAGTTGGACTAGGTATTATGGGTTTTCAAGACTCCTTACATGCTATGAAAATACCCTATGCTTCATCTGATGCGGTTGATTTTGCTGATGTATCCATGGAGACAATTTGTTACATGGCATATTCTGCATCGTGTGAACTGGCTGAAGAAAGGGGAAGTTATTCCTCATTCAATGGATCACTATGGGAACAAGGTATTTTGCCCTATGACTCTTTGGAGCTTTTAGAAAAACATAGAGGACAACCGATTGAAGTTGATCGCTCTAAGACTTTAGATTGGGATGCACTGAGGAAAAAAATTAAAACACATGGAATTCGAAATTCTAATTGTATTGCAATAGCACCAACTGCAACAATTTCCAACATTGTAGGTGTATCGGCATCAATTGAACCAACCTTTCAAAATCTATACGTAAAATCTAATTTATCTGGTGAATTCACAATAGTAAGTGAGACTATGGTTAGGGATTTAAAAAAATTAGGTCTTTGGGATGAAGTTATGGTCTCTGATTTAAAGTACTTCGATGGAAGTCTTGCTAAAATTGACAGAATTCCTGCGGAGCTTAGAAAGATTTATGCAACTGCATTTGAGGTTGATCCAAAGTGGATTGTGGAATGTGCAGCTAGAAGACAAAAATGGATTGATCAAGCACAGTCACTTAATATTTATATGTCTGGTGTGTCCGGAAAAAAATTAGACGAAGTTTATAGACTTGCTTGGAAAAGTGGATTAAAGACTACTTATTATTTAAGAACCATTGGCGCAACTCACGCAGAGAAATCAACAACTAATACAGGGGAACTTAACTCCGTTGATGCTATTGAAAAACCGTCGTCAAACTTTTGTTCAATCGATGATTCTGAATGTGAGGCCTGTCAGTGATTTCAAAAGTTGATAATGAGTCACGCATACAACAAAAAAACGAATTTAACAAAATAATTTACTCAAGTTCTACCAAGTTTACTTCATCACTATTTATACTTAACTAAGATTGGTTTTAAAATGCTCAACTTTGAAAATACATCATCTAAAACATTAACTTCAGAATTATCTGAAGATTCATTTACTCACGCTATAAAACATAATAATTCGGAAGTTAAAAATCCACGTGAGAATGTAGTGGGACACCCTGAAGAAAATTTACGCCGAGTAAAAGTTGAAGACAAAAGAATTATTAACGGAGGGACAGACGTCAATCAGCTAGTTCCTTTCAAATACAAGTGGGCTTGGGAAAAATACTTATCAGGTTGTGCCAACCATTGGATGCCACAAGAGATTAATATGTCCAGAGATATTTCTTTATGGAAGAGTAAGGATGGTTTAACTGAAGATGAACGTCGTCTTATCAAAAGAAACCTTGGTTTTTTTGTAACTGCTGACAGCTTGGCTGCCAATAATATTGTGCTCGGTACTTACCGTCATATTACTGCTCCTGAATGTCGACAATATCTTTTAAGACAAGCTTTTGAAGAAGCCATCCATACACATGCTTATCAATATATCACTGAGTCACTTGGTCTTGATGAGTCTGAGATTTTTAATGCATATCATGAGATTACTTCAATAAGGGATAAAGATGAATTTCTGATTCCTTTTATTGATACTTTGACTGATCCTGATTTCAAAACTGGTTCTTTAGAGGCTGACCAAAAACTTTTAAAGTCTTTAATAGTTTTTTCTTGCCTTATGGAAGGGCTATTTTTCTACGTAGGTTTTGTTCAGATCTTAGCCCTCGGTAGACAAAATAAAATGACTGGTGCCGCAGAACAATACCAATATATCCTTAGAGATGAATCAATGCATTGTAATTTTGGAATTGATTTGGTCAATACGATAAAATTGGAAAATCCTAACTTGTGGACAAACTCTTTTAAAGAAGAAATAAAAGAGTTGTTTTACAATGCAGTTGAATTAGAATATCGTTATGCTGAGGACACTATGCCAAGGGGAGTTTTGGGATTGAATGCACCAATGTTTAAATCATATCTTCGATTTATAGCAAATCGACGTGCACAACAAATTGGAATAGATCATTTATTTCCAGCTGAAGAAAATCCGTTCCCATGGATGTCTGAAATGGTAGATTTAAAAAAAGAGAGAAATTTTTTTGAAACACGTGTAATTGAGTATCAAACTGGAGGAGCTCTTTCTTGGGATTAATATCAATCAAAAGAAAACACCTTTTAAGAATTCATAACAATTGGAAAAACTTTGGAACGTCCAGTTAATATGAATGGCGCGGATAATACTGTCCGAGCTTTTAATCAATCATCCGGAACACTCGGTGGAGGAGAAAGATAGATGGCGGAGAAAAAGAAGGCTAAGAAAAAAGCTGGGCAGAAAAAAACAACAACAAAAAAAGTTTTGAAAAAAGTTGTAGCTAAAAAGCCAGTAGCAAAGAAAAAAGCTGTAGCTAAAAAGCCAGCAGCTAAGAAAAAAGTTGCAACTAAAAAGCCAGCAGCAAAAAAGAAATCTGCTGCTAAGAAAAAAGTTGTTACAAAAAAATCTGCTGCTAAGAAAAAAATAACAGCAAAAAAACCAGCAACCAAGAAGCGTCCGGCGGCCAAGAAAAAGCCTGCTGCTAAGAAGCGTCCGGCGGCTAAGAAGAAGCCTGCTGCTAAGAAGCGTCCGGCGGCTAAGAA
>MDTB01144830.1_pt1 | contig 17497 bp, 15 predicted proteins | sample 811161 | NCBI WGS metagenome assembly MDTB01 (sample SAMN05326650, study PRJNA326480) | marine metagenome | isolation source: seawater | place: Mediterranean Sea | collected 2009
AAGCAAATTGAGAAAATTTAAAATTATGTTTTTTAAGTAAAGTTGAATAAAGAGACCAGGTAATAACACAAACTAACATCCATAAATCACCTTTGTTAAAATTTAAAGAAATAATTTTTTGAATATCGCCGTTAGAAATTATTGAACCTATTCCTATAATTGATAATAGAAGTCCAATTATCTGGAAAATATTTGTTCTTTCAATATTCATTAAAGATGAAAGAACTATTGTTGCAGCAGGAATCGCTGCAAGCATTAAAACTGCATTTATAACTTGAGTATAATTCAGAGCGAAATAAACTACAGAATTGAACGTACTAATTGTAATTACTCCCATAAAGCTAATTACAAGCCAATTTTTTTTTATATAAGGTAAATTGTTATAAATTTCTTTGTACGTGAAAGGTATTAAAATAAACCAAACAGATATCCATCTAAAAACATTTAGCGTTAAAGGAGGTACCTGAAATAATGTTGCAAACTTTCCTACTATAAAATTTCCAGACCAAAACAACGCGGCAGATACTAAAAACAGATAAGCTAAATAATTTTTTGACAATAAATTCCTAGTTAAATCTTTTCGAGCTGTAGGGAGCTAAATCTAAATTTGTTTTTTCCCCTGCAACTATACTAGAAACAATCTTGCCTGTAACTGCTCCTAAAGTCCAGCCTAAATGGTGGTGCCCAAAAGCATATATAATATTTTTATTTTTTAAAGAAGGTCCTATTATTGGAAGAAAATCTGGCAGTGTAGGTCTGAAACCTAGCCACTCATCCTCATGTTTGTCCAATTGTGGTAAGAGTTCTTTGGCGCATTTGATTACATAATCTATTCTTTTTTTTGATAGAGGATTGTCTAGACCACCTAATTCAACAGTGCCTACAGCTCTTAATCCTTGATTCATTGGTGTCATGCCAAAACCTCTGTCTAAAAAAATTACTGGTCTAGTAATTAGATGTTCCATATTTTTGAAATGTACATGATAGCCTCTTTCAGTATCTAAAGGAATTTTCTCTCCTAATTGATCTGTAAAATTTTTGGAAAATGCTCCTGTAGCGACGACTGATTTTTCAAAAAAATATTTTTCACTGTCAGAAATTATCGCAGTTTGATGAAAATCTATTTGTTTAATCTCTTTTATGTCATCTTGTATAAATTTTCCTCCTTTTTTTAAAAAAAGCTTAAATATTTCTTTCAAAATTCCATGAGGATCTTTTGCATGCATTGCACTTTCATAAATCACGCCTCCATCAAAAACTGGTTCTAAATTTGGTTCTAATTCTAAAATTTCCCTTTTTGTCAAAATTTTTTGCTCTATTCCTAAATTTTTCCTTACTTTTATTTCAAGTTCTCTGCTTTTAAGATTTTTATTAGTCCATACATATATAATACCATTTTTTTTAACTAAATTTTTTGTTTCAATTTCTTGAAATATTTCTTCGTATGCATCGTTCGATAAATTCAAAATTTGATGCATATACTTTGCAGTATGCAACATTGAGTTTTTATTAAAACTTTTTAAATAATTCAAAATCCAGGGTAATAATTTAGGCACATAATTCCATTTTAAGGCAAGCGGACCGTATGAGCTTAAAAGCATTTTAGGCACGTCAGATAGAATATCAGGTCTATTAAATTGTAAAACTGCATAGGGTGAGAAGTGACCAGCATTACCATAAGAAGCGGGCTTAAATTCTTTAGACAGCGGATCATGTCGATCAAAGATTGTAACTGGAATTCCTTTTTTTATAAGTTGTAAACCAATACAGACTCCTTGTATTCCTGAGCCAATAATTCCAACTGATTTACATTTATTATTTTCCATAGAAAATTTATAATGCAATTTTGATTATTTGGTAGTGCGGTAGATTAGGCTAATGCTTCAGAGTCTTTATTCAAATTTGCTTCGGAACCACCGTTTTCCTTATGTTTCTTTTCTTCTTTATCTTTAGATTTGCTAAATAAAAAGTCAGCTGAAAGTTTAGATTTAGACACATTGGTTTTTTTAATATAACCGTCTATGTCAGCACCATTTTCAGTTTTTAAATTATTACTAAATTCTATGTCTCCCTTAACTGTACCAGTGTTTCCAATAACTATATCTCCACCAGATATCTTTCCATCCATGTGTCCGTGAATTTCCACATGATCGCCATCGATTGAACCAGTAATTGATCCTGTTTCTCTAACTATAATTTCCTTCGAAATTACTGGACCTTTAATAAGACCAGCAATGTCAATTGCTCCGGAACTATTTATAGTTCCTTCGATACTCACTGTTTCGCTTATCAGAGATCTTTCGCTATCTTTTATCTTATTTTTTTTATCACCAAACATATAATTTTCATTAATCTAACCATCTAAAAGAAAAGTTTACAAGTATTTAATAAAAAAAATTTTGACCATATTAGGTCTTTTTTCAGTTAACTGGGCTGTCTTTATATACTTTACAAGACATAGCAATACCTAACCCAAACATCATTGCCATCATTGATGAGCCTCCATATGAAAGTATTGGTAGAGGTGAGCCCACGATAGGCAATAAACCTAATACCATACCCATATTTACTACCACGTAAATGAAGAATGCAGTTGCAAAACTATAACAGTAAAGCTTTCCAAAGTTACTTCTTGTGATGTTTCCTATTTTGACTATTCTCGAGACTATTATAGCGTATAAAAGTAAAATAAAGACAGATCCAAAAAAACCAAACTCTTCAGAAAATAAAGTAAAAATAAAATCTGTATGTTTTTCTGGTAAATAATCAAGATAACTTTGTGAACCATTTAAAAAACCTTTGCCAAAGAGGCCGCCTGAGCCTATAGCAATTTTAGATTGTATAATTTGATAACCGGCACCTAAGGGATCTTTCTCAGGGTTCAAAAAAGTTAAAATTCTTGCTTTTTGATAAGGTTTTAAGAAAGAAATAGCAATTGGTAACAAGGCAACAAATATTAAAATAGAATATGCAAAAAATTTTACTCTCACACCTGCTAGCCAAGCTACAACTAAACCTCCTGCAGCAATTAAAATAGAAGTCCCTAGATCGGGCTGCATTACAACTAAGAGCACTGGAAAAATTAAAACAAAAATTGGGAGAAATAGAAATTTTACTCTATTAACACTTTCTATAGGAATACGGTGATAATATTTTGCTAAAAATAGAATTAAACCTACCTTCATTAATTCAGAAGGTTGAAGATTCATAAAATAGAAATTTAGCCATCTTTGAGAGCCAGATGATGTTAACCCAAAATATTTTACTCCCACAAGAAGTATGAGAAAAACAAAATAAATTAAATAACTGGTGCTGTGCCAAAATCTTATCTGGATGAAAGATAAAATAAAAAACATAATGAAAAAAACAAAAAATCTAACAATATGACTTTCTGTATGGTATTTAAATTGACCTCCATCTGTTGAATACATAGCAAACATACTAACAATTCCTAAAATTAAAATACTCAAAACTAAAACATAATCGATAGAAAAAAGTTTATCTTTAAAACTTAATGATGATTGAATAGATCTAGATTGGAACATTAAATAGGCTCTCCTTGTAAATTAACCATAGATTGTCTTAGCTTGTGACGTTCTAAAACTTTTTTAATAACTTTTTTTGCTATAGGAGCTGCTGCTTTACTTCCAGTACCGCCGTGTTCTACTACAACACTGATTGCATACTTTGGATCGCTTACTGGAGCAAAAGCAATGAACAAAGCATGATCTCGATTTTCATATTTTAGTTGTTCTTGCTTTATTTCAGCTTCTCGCTGTTCTTCTGTAAATTTTCTAATTTGTGATGAGCCAGTCTTTCCCGCAAAAGTAAATCTTTTATCTTCTAGTCTTGATCTATAAGATGTTCCTCCTGGTTCGTTTGAAGATGAGTACATAGCATCTTTTATAATTTTTATATTCTCTTGATTTTTAAATAATGGTTTTAACTCAAAGTTTGATACTAATAAATCTGTAGGTAATGGTTGACCAGGATTTTCATTTTTAAATTTCAAATAATCTTTTAAATTATTTTTTGTTTTATCAAATAGTATTCTAGGTTTTATCTCGAAACCTCCATTAGCAATTTGAGCTGTCATTAAACACAATTGAATTGGCGTACTTTGAAAATATCCTTGACCTATTCCTGAGTGCAATGTTTCTCCTAAGTACCAGTTTTGACCAATATATTTTTTTTTCCAAGAAGTGTTTGGAACAACTCCAGAGCGTTCTTCTGAAAAATTTTGTAATACTCTTTTTCCTAGACCAAATTTTTTTGCCGTCTCTGATAATCGATCAACCCCTAGTCTTCTTGCAACTTCATAAAAATAAACATCGCACGATCTCTTAATGCCTGATCTCATGTTCATTACGCCGTGCCCTTTCTTTTTCCAACAATGAAATTTTTCACCGAATAATTCAATTTTGCCTTTACACGTAAATGTGTCTAAAGGCCTAATGATTTTATTTTCTAAAGCGCTTAGTGCTACTATTGTTTTAATGGTTGATCCAGGTGGATATAAACCTGAAACTGCTTTATTAATTAGGGGTTTTCTATCGTTATTAATTAAACTTTTCCAATATTTTTGATCAATGCCATGAACAAACGCATTAGGATCATATGACGGAGCCGAAACTAAAGATATAATATCACCATTGTAAATATCCATTACACACACCGATGCTGCTTTATCTGCTAATATTTTTGCTACATAGTTTTGAACCTCTAAATCTAATGTTGTTTTAAAACTTTTTCCTGCTTTTCCAGGATCAACTTTGATTTGTTTTATTCTTTTTCCGTAAGCGTTCACCTCATACCTTTGGAAACCAACTTCGCCGATTATTTCTTCATCTAACCTACGTTCTAATCCTGTTTTTCCTACTGCCATTCCTGGAACAGACATTTTATTTAAATATTCTTTATTTTTTAAGTCTTTTGCGCTTACTTGAGAAACATAGCCTAAAACATGAGCAGAAGATTTATCTTTATATACTCGAGCAACCGAAACTATTGGCTCTACTCCTTGTAACTCGTGTAAAAAAAGATTTATTCTAGAAAACTCAGACCAATTTAAGTTATCCGAGATAATAATAGGTTCCCATGGTTTTTGTTTAGCAATTTTTTTTCTCAAAGAAAATATTTTTTTATCACTTAAATTTAGTATCGATTTTAATCTAAAAAATGTCTCTTCTAAACTTTGAGTGTTTTCGGGAATCAAATGGATTTGGTAAACTTGTTTATTAGATGCTATTTCCTTATCAAAATAATCTTTTATTATTCCTCTTTCAGGAGCTAGTTTCCATTCTCTAAATCTGTTTTTATCAGATAATGTTTTATACTTACTGCTTTCATTAATCTGAAGCGAGATCAGTCTACCCAAAACCCCAAATACAACTACAGCTTTGCTTACAGTTAATAAAAACATTCTTCTATTGATAAGTTTAGATTTTATAACTGTGTTACCGCCGCCTGTACTAAACATTTTTCCCAGTTGTTATTATTGAGTTATAGTAAGTAAATATGAACCAAAAAATTGGAAAGAAGATTAATGTAAAAAAAGTGTTATAGGAAATATCAATAAAATTGATGACTATTTTTGAAAAATTATCTAGTAAAACAAAAAATATTATATTTGAAAAAGTGATACCTATAAAGAAACTAAACCAATCTGTAGTGATTCTAGTATTTACTGTCATATTTTTTATATATGTGGCTACTAACGAAACCACTAAGTAAGATAAAGAACTTACACCTAGAGGAAAACCCATGACTACATCATTGATTAGACCAGCAAGAAAAATATGACCACTTCCTAGTATTTCTGGTCTTTTTGAAACCCAAAAATAAATTATGATTAATTGGATATTAAAAGATAAAATTTCAAAATAATTTTCAAAATGACTGTCTATTTCACTCAAAGATAAAAAATATAATAATATAAGTGGACCCATATTTATAAATCTATTAATTACATTTAATTTTGCCATTTAAAAAACCTCTTTGCTTTGTTTCGAAAGATCTACTTTGACGAATGATAATTGACTAGATTCTGAGAAAAGTTTCACCTCTCCTTCTTTTGTTGTAATTCCAACAGGAGTCCCTGGAAAAAATATTCCATCTTTTCCAGATGTAAAAACATCAATATTTTCCTCTATTAAGTAATCCTCGGGAAGATATTCTAATACTGGTCTATTTCCACCACTTCCTTTTAAAATTGCTTGCACTCCCTCATCACCGAATGTCACTGGAATTCTACTGTTTAAGTCGTTTAAAAGCAAAACTCTTGAGGATAGATAATTTGTTTCAACAATTCTACCTATCAAAAAATCTTTGTCCATCACAGGCATTCCTTTTAAAACACCTGATTTAGATCCTCTATTAATTATTATTGATTTTAGGTAAGGACTGCCCTTATCTATAAGAACCTTAGAGAGAACCATGTTTTCTTTTTTTAAATAAGACTCTTCTGATTCTAAAATTTTTCTAAGATTCTTGTTCTGATTAGTAAGGAATTCAACGTTAAGCTCTTTTTGCCTGTAGATTTCTAATTGCTTTTTAAGTTTCTCGTTTTCTTTTTTAATATTAAAAAGGTTAGTAATTCCATCAGCTGCTTGGGGAACTATCCTAGATGGAGATGATGCAACTAATGATATTCTGTAAATTCCATCATTTATTATAGATCTTACTGGTTTCATAAAACTAAAACCGTAGACATCAAATAAAAAAATAATGCTAGCTAAAATTATTAAAAAAACTAATGAGAATTTTTGTGCAGCACCTCTTTGCAAAAGTGCTGAACGAAAAGCTATTCCAAAATCATCTCTACTAGAGGACATTTATCTTTTTAGATAATTTAATACTCCGATAACATTGTAGAAAATAATTCTTCATTTTCTAAGGCTCTGCCTGTACCAACAGCCACGCATGATAATGGATCATCTGCTATAGTTACGGGCAAACCTGTATCTTGAGAGATTAATTTATCAATATTTTTCAATAGAGCTCCACCGCCTGTAAGAACAAGACCCATATCAATTAGGTCTGCAGATAGTTCTGGCGGAGTATTTTCTAAAGCTTCTTTAATTCCTGCTAAAATTTGATTTAAAATCGGCATTAATGCTTCGCAAGCATCTTTTTCTGTTAGTTCTATCTCTTTAGGAGTTCCAGATCTTATGTCCCTGCCTTTCATTAAATAAGTATTTGGTGTTGATGGAATAGCTGTTCCAAGCTCTTTTTTTATTTTCTCTGCAGTAGAGTCACCAATTAATAAATTTAATTTTTTTCTCATATAATCTATAATTGAACGGTCAAGAGCATCACCCGCAACTCTTAGTGATTTAGAATAAACTACTCCTCCTAAAGACATTACTGCAATCTCAGTAGTGCCTCCGCCAATATCAACCACCATTGAACCTGTGGCTTCTGATATTGGTAACCCAGCTCCGATAGCTGCAGCGATTGGTTCTTCAATAAGTTGTACTTTTCTAGCACCTGCAGCTAAAGCCGAGTCTTGAATAGCTTTTCTTTCTACCGGCGTTGAACCAGTTGGTACACAAATTAATATTCTTGGATTTGCGAATGCGTTTTTTTTATGAACTTTCTTAATAAAATGCTTGATCATTTCTTCAGTAACAACGAAATCTGCAATCACTCCATCTTTCAATGGTCTTATAGCTGAAATATTTCCAGGTGTTCTACCTAACATAGTTTTAGCCTCATCTCCTACTGCTAGCACTGATTTCTTTCCGCCATCTTCGATTACAGCAACTACCGAAGGTTCATTTAATACTACTCCTTGATCTTTTAAAACAACCAAGGTGTTAGCTGTTCCAAGATCGATGGCCATATCTTGTGACCAAAGTGATGATAAACCTGATAAACCTTTAAACATTTCTATTTTCTCCTTATATTTGAGCGCTCAAACTAGAGTCTGGCGCGGTTTTTTCTCTTTTGATTATTAATTTATTTAATGCACTTAAATAAGCGTTAGCTGATGCTACTAATGTGTCTGTATCCGCAGCTTGACCAACAGTAGTTTTTCCTTTTTCCTCTATTCTTACGCTAACTGTTGCTTGAGCATCTGTTCCTTCGGTAACAGCGTGAACGTTATATAATAAAAGTTTTACCTCATGGGGATAAAGTTTTTTTATGCATTTAAATATTGCATCAACTGGCCCATCTCCTGTTTCAGTTGCTTTTTTTATTTCCCCAAATACCTCTAAAGTCATTTCCGCTTTTTGTGGCTCTCCTGTACCAGCAAAAACTTTAAGAGATTTTAATTTGATTACATTATCTTCTTTAACTAGACTATCATCTACAATCGCCGCAATGTCTTCGTCGTAAATATGTTTTTTTTTATCAGCTAAAACTTTAAACTTACCAAATGCTGTTTGAATTACATCATCTGTTACTCCTACATATCCTAAATCGTTAAGTTTATCTTTAAACGCGTGACGACCTGAGTGCTTGCCCATAACTAGAGATGTTTTGTGAACCCCAACACTTTCTGGTGTCATGATCTCGTAAGTATTTCTATTTTTAAGCATTCCATCTTGGTGGATTCCTGATTCATGTGCAAAAGCATTTTTTCCAACAACTGCTTTGTTAAATTGAACCGGGAAACCAGTTGCATTTGAGACAACCTTTGATGCTTTGCTTAAAAGTTTGGTGTTAATATTTGTGGTGTATGGCATCAAATCATGTCTAGTTCTCATTGCCATTACCACTTCTTCTAAAGCTGCATTTCCAGCTCTTTCTCCAATGCCGTTAATTGTACATTCAATTTGTCTTGCACCTGCCATTACTCCTGCTAATGAGTTCGCAACAGCTAAACCTAAATCATTATGACAATGAGTTGAAAGTATAGCTTTGTCGATGTTTGGTACTTTATTGATTAAAGTTTCTATAATTTTTTTAAATTCAGAGGGAACGGTATAACCAACTGTATCTGGTATATTGATTGTTTTTGCTCCCGATTTAATCGCAAGTTCTACAGTTTTACACATATAATCCATATCTGTGCGAGTTCCATCCTCGCAAGACCACTCAACATCGTCTGTAAATTTTCGTGCATAAGAAACACTTTCTTTAATTGCATTTAATACCTCCTCAGGGGATTTATTCAATTTATGTTTCATATGAAGTGGACTAGTAGAAATAAAAGTATGTATTCTAAAATTTTTAGCATGTTTTAACGCTTCATGACATGCATCTATATCTTTTTTGGTTGCTCTTGCTAATCCAGCAGGAATTGATTTTTTAAGCGTTTTACTAATTTCTGTTACTGCTTCAAAATCTCCTGGAGAAGCGATTGGAAAACCTGCTTCAATTATATCAACACCTAACTCATCAAATACTCGAGAAATTTGAAGTTTTTCTTCCAAGCTCATTGATGCACCTGGCGATTGCTCTCCATCACGCATTGTTGTGTCGAAAATTATAATTCTATTTTTATCAGTCATATACTTTTAAGTATATTACAAGCAAAACGAGAATATGCAAATACTTACTGATAAAAGTTTTATTTTTTTGATCAGATTAGGCTAATTTTTGTCTTTGTCGACTAATTTATTTTTACCTATCCAGGGCATCATGGCTCTAAGCTCTTTGCCAACCTTTTCGATCGGATGATCTGCTAGATTTTTTCTCATTTTAAGGAAATTTTTTTGTCCAGACTTATGCTCATCCATCCATTGTTTTGTAAATTTACCTGATTGAATGTCTTTAAGAACTTCTTTCATTTTTTCCTTTGTTTTGCTGTCTACAATCCTTTTACCAGATATATATTCACCATACTCCGCAGTATTAGATATTGAATAGTTCATATTAGCAATCCCTCCTTCGTAAATGAGATCTACAATTAATTTAACTTCATGCAAAGTTTCAAAATATGCCATTTCAGGTGGATAGCCAGCTTCTGTTAAAGTTTCAAAACCGTTTTTTATAAGCTCAACAAGACCTCCACAAAGAACTGTTTGTTCACCAAACAAATCAGTTTCACATTCATCTTTAAAAGTTGTTTCTATTATCCCCGCTTTTCCTCCTCCTACTGCAGATGCGTATGACAAAGCTAAATCTTTTGCTTTTCCTGAACTATCTTTGTGGACTGCCATAAGACAAGGAACACCACCTCCCTTTTGATACTCACTTCTAACAGTATGCCCTGGTCCTTTTGGCGCAACCATAAATACATCTAAATCTTTCCTAGCATTGATCAAATCAAAATGAATATTTAAACCATGAGCGAAAGCTAAGCTTGTCCCTTCTTTCATTCTTTGTTCGATATGATTTTTATAAATTTCAGATTGAAGCTCATCAGGGGTTAGCATCATTACAACATCTGCCCAGGCAGCAGCATCGGATAATGTCATCACTTTAAGTCCAGCGCTTTCAGCTTTTTTAATGCTAGATGAACCCTCTCTTAAAGCTACAACTACCTCTTTTACTCCGCTATCTTTTAAATTTAATGCATGTGCATGACCTTGGCTACCGTAACCAAAAATAGCTACTTTCTTCTCTTTAATTAAATTTGCATTAGTGTCTTTGTCATAATATGTTTTCATAAATTTACCCCGTTTAACTAAATATTTTTGCTCCTTTTGTCATCGCAACTGCTCCGGTTCTAGAGGTGCTTATAAGGCCTAATCTTTTTAAATCAAGTGTTAATTTATCAATCTCGGCTCTTAATGCAGTTACTTGAATTACAAAAGATTTTTTTGATTTATCTAAAATTACTGGATTATATTTTTTACAAATTTTTTTAATTTTTTCTTGTTTTTTAGAATTTGCAAGTAATTTAAATAAAGCTAGTTCTCTAAACAAAATATTCTTATCGGTTCTTTTAAAATCAGCAACCTTATGAACTGGGACTAATTTTTTTAGTTGTAATCTAATTTGCTCTACAACTTGAGGAGTGCCTTCAGTAACAATTGTAATTCTTGAAATATGTTTTTTTTTATCTACTTCGGCTACTGCTAAAGATTCTATATTATAACCTCTTCCAGAAAAAAGACCTGCTATTCTTGCTAACACTCCAGCTTCATTATCTACCCACACAACTATGATATGACGTTCTAATTTACCGATTTTTCCTGGAACGCTATAAGCTGACTTTGACTTCACCATTAAACTAATATTTTTCCTTCATCTGAAATTTCTTCTTCTTCCTCAGGTCCTAAAATCATCTGATTATGAGGTTTTCCAGATGGTATCATTGGAAAACAATTTTCAGATTTATCTACAACACAATCAAATATTACTGGCTTTTGAACATCTATCATTTCCTCAATTTTTCCATCTAATTCATCTGGGGTTTTAGCTCTGATGCCTACACATCCGTAAGATTCAGCGAGTTTCACAAAATCAGGAAGTGCTGCAGTATAACTTTCAGAATAATTTTTTTCATGCAAAAGTTCCTGCCATTGTCTTACCATGCCCATATATTCATTATTTAAGATAAATATTTTAATAGGTAATTTGTACTGAACAGCGGTAGACATTTCTTGCATAGTCATTAAAACAGATGCTTCTCCAGCAATATCAACAACTAATTTTCCAGGATTTGCAATTTGAACTCCTATGGCTGCAGGGAGACCATAGCCCATCGTTCCTAATCCGCCAGAGGTCATCCAACGGTTTGGTTTATTAAATTTATAATGTTGAGCTGCCCACATTTGATGTTGACCTACTTCAGTTGTGATAAAAGTATCTTTATTTTTTGTTAACTCATAAAGTCTTTGAACGGCGTGCTGAGGTTTAATTATTTTATCACTATTAACAAAATTAAGGGATTTTTTATCTCTCCACCTATCAATTTGTTCCCACCACTTGGACGTTTTTTGCTTATTGGAATTTAAAAAATTTTTATTCTTTTCTTTAAATCTTTTAATTAAACTTTTTAAAAGTTCAGAAACATCGCTTACTATAGCTAAATCAACTTTAATATTTTTTCCAATTGATGAAGGATCGATATCAACATGTATTTTTTTAGATTTTGGTGAAAACTCATCAACCTTACCTGTTATTCTATCATCAAATCTTGCTCCTATATTAATCATCAAATCACAATCGTGCATTGCGTTGTTCGCCTCAAAAGTTCCATGCATACCGAGCATACCTAAAAATTGTGGGTCATCTCCAGGGTACGCGCCTAAACCTTGTAAAGTAGATGTAATTGGAAAACCTGTTAATGAAACTAATTCTCTTAAATATTTACTAGCATCAGGACCTGAGTTAATCACTCCTCCACCTGTATAAAAAATTGGTTTAGATGATTTTTTCATCAATTCTATAAACTTATCTAATTCTTTATTAGATAGTTTATGAGTTGCTTTGCCATTAAGTTTTTTCTTTAAAGTATTTTTTGTAAACTTATACTTACCTTTTTTAAATTGTATATCTTTAGGAATATCAACTAGCACTGGACCAGGTCTTCCAGTTGTTGCAACTTCAAAAGCTAAATGAAGAACTCTAGAAAGATCATTAACATCTTTAACTAACCAATTGTGTTTTGTACATGGTCGAGTAATACCTGTTGTATCGCACTCTTGAAATGCGTCAGTTCCAATTAAGTGTGTTGGCACTTGCCCTGAAATGCAAACTAATGGAACTGAGTCCATGTACGCATCAGTTAAAGCTGTTACTGCGTTAGTAGCACCAGGACCTGAAGTAACTAACAACACCCCTGGCTTGCCACTTGATCTAGCATAACCTTCAGCTGCGTGCCCTGCTCCTTGCTCATGCCGAGCCAAAATGTGTTTTATAGATTTGTGATTCTTTAATTCATCATAAATCGGAAGAACTGCACCCCCAGGATAGCCAAAAATATATTTCACTTTTTGATCTTCTAGGGCTTTAAAAACTATTTCTGCTCCAGTAATTAATTTAGACATAGTTACAATCTAGCCTAGTAAAAATTCCCGTCAAGGTTTAGCTTATAACTTTTAATGTTTTTTTTAAAAGTGCAGTAAAGTCTTTAGAATAAAGCTTGTTCCAGTTCTTCATTTGGCCTCGAGCCCAGGTATTTTGTCTTTTGGCGTATTGCCTGGTTTTAACATTTATAAGTTGCTTGCATTGACTTAGGGAAGTAAATCCACTTAAGTAATTATTAATCTCGCTAATACCAATTAATTTGCTGGCTGAATACGAACTGTCTAATTTTAGTTTGTTAAAATTTTCTACTTCTTTAATGCAATTATTTTTGAACATTAATTCTGTTCGTTGAGAAATTTTCTTTAATAATTCTTCTCTAGGAATCTCAAGAAAAATTTTTTTGATTTCAAAATTAATAAAATCAGACTTGGTATTTTTGATCCAATCAAATAGTGATTTATTAGTTTGAATAAAAACCTCGTAAGCTCTTTGAGATCTTTGGGAGTCAGTTGATAATATTGTATTTTTTGCTTTTGGATCAATATATATTAGTTCTTTATAAAAATTTTTATATCCTAACTTTTTAAAAAGAGTCCTGACTTTGTTCCTTATTTTAATATCTATATTGGGTATTTTAGTGATTCCTCTGGTTATTGTATTAAAATATAATCCCGTGCCGCCGACTATTATTGGTATCTTTTTACCTTTGTAACATTGATTTATTTTTCTTTTAACTAACTTAAGCCAATCCCCAGCTGAAAAATACTTACTTACAGAGATTATTCCATATAGATGGTGTTTGATTTTTTTTACTTCTTTTATTTTAGGTCGGGATGATAAAATTGAGAATTCTTTATATATTTGCATACTATCGGCATTTATAATTTCTCCATTTATTTTTTTAGCTAAATGCAATGCTAATCTTGATTTGCCTGATGCTGTTGGTCCTGCTAAGAGAATTATTTTTTTTGACAAGTTAATTTAATTTGACACCAATATATCGTCTTCGATTATTATTATCGATTATTGAAAGTAATAAGTTTTTATTGCCATCTTTTGTAACTTTGTCTACTACATCTTTTAAATCAGAGGATTTTGTAATTGGTATTCTTTTTACTTCTATTATTATATCATTAATATTTAATTGATCTCTTAAAGGACTTTTATTTGAAATTTCTGTGATAACTACTCCTTTAGTAATCTTTAATTTTCTTAAAGAAATATCATCTTTATTTAAATCTCTAACTGTAATTTTTAATTTTTCAATTTCTACTTCCTCGGTCTTTTTTTTCTTAGAATTTTTTTCTTTAAATTCTTCAGATGACTCTAGCCTTCCTAATTTTAAATTTTTAGAAATTAACTTTTTATCTCTCCAAATTTGAAGTTTAACATTCTTTCCTACTTTAGTATTTGCTACAACTTTTGGTAATGTTCTCATCTTATCGATCTTTTTTCCATCAAACTCTAAAATAATATCGCCAGCTTTAACTCCAGCTTTGTCGGCTGGACTTTTTTCACCAACGCTAGCAACTAAAGCACCTTCTGGTTTTTTAAGCTCTACCGCCTCGGCTATCTCTTTGGTTACCTCTTGAATTCTCACACCTAACCACCCTCTTCTTGTTTCACCATAACTTACTAATTGATCAATTACTTTTGAAGCTGCATTTGATGGAATAGCAAAACCAATACCTATAGAACCTGACTGACCAATGATGGCTGTATTTATTCCGACTACCTCTCCTCTCAAATTAAAAAGTGGACCCCCTGAATTACCCTGGTTTATAGATGCATCAGTTTGAATAAAATCATCATAACGTGTCATACCTATATCTCTATTTCTTGCAGATATAATTCCTGAAGTTACAGTGCCCCCCAGTCCAAAAGGATTTCCTATTGCAACAACCCAATCACCTACTCTAGCTTTATCAGAATTTCCAAATTCTACTGTTTGGAACCTATCGTTTGTTTCCATTTTTAAAACAGCAATATCCATGTAAGGATCTGAACCTAGAACCTTTGCTTTATATTCTTTAGAATTTACTTTGACGACAATATCGTCAGCACCTGCAATTACATGATTATTTGTAATAACCATTCCATTTTCTTTAATAATAAAACCCGAGCCTAATGATGATGCTTTTCTTTCAGTTGGTCTTTGAAAATCTTTAAACATTTCTTCAAACGGAGACCCTGGTGGAAATTGAAACGGAAATTGGTTTGACGATGTAGTTACGGTTTGAGTAGTTGAAATATTCACAACCGATGGCATTAATTCTTCAGCCAGATCAGCAAAAGACTCTGGAACTGCTTGAGCATTAGAAAAGGAGCTAAATTTTAAAAGGATTAAAATGAAAAATATTTTTTGAAAAAGTCGCATTTAATTTTTTATATACCAAATTATTAAAAAACCAATAATCAAAAATATCACTCCGAAGATTCTTAATTTATTTTCTGGTGTATTCTTGATTAATTCAAGCATACTTTTGATTCTTGACGGGAAAATGGCAATGAATAAGCCCTCTATGAAAAAGAGAAGCCCTATCGCAGTTATTAACTCGCTCACTAATATATAAGTTATCTTTTTTTAACAGCTGTTTCAGCAGATTTTCCAAAAAATTTGAAAAATTCGCTGTCAGGAGATAAAACTAAAGATGTTTCACCGCCTATTAATGCTTTCTCATAAGCTTGCATTGCGCGATAAAAAGCAAAAAATTGAGGGTCTCTTCCAAACGCAGACGCAAATATTTTATTTCTTTGTCCGTCCCCTTCACCTTTCATTATTTCAGATTTTTTATTTGCGTTGGCTAAAATTACGGTTACATCTTTATCTGCGGTAGATCTAATTTTTTGAGCTATCTCTGCACCTTGAGCTCTAAATTCTTTAGCTTCTCTTTGTCTTTCAGTTTGCATTCTTGAATATATAGCTTCACTATTCGCTGGAGGTAAGTCAGCTCTTTTTATTCTTACATCAACAATTTGAATTCCAAAGTTTTCGGCCTCTGTATTAACTTGAGTTTGAATAATTGACATTTGTTTAGCTCTGTCTGTAGATAGTAAAGTAGCTAATTCTTGTTTACCCAAAACACCTCTGATCCTTGAGTTTATAATCGTAGATAGTCTTGATCTAGCTACCCTCTCATTTCCAACTGATATATAAAATTTTAAAGGATCAACAATCTTAAATCTCGCTATAGCGTCTACAATTAATCTCTTTTGATCAGCTGCAATTACTTCTTCTGGAGCACTATCTAAATTTAAAATTCTTTTATCTAAAAAAACTACATTTTGAATGAATGGTAATTTAAAATTTAGTCCTGCTTTAGTAACTATTTTTTTAGGATCTCCAAATTGTAAAACAATCGCCTGACTAATTTCTTGAACAATAAATAATGATTGAAAAATCACTACCCCAATGATTATTATTATGGGAATTATAAATTTACCAGCTCTCATTTAATTAGCGCTTCCTGTCTTTTTAAGTTCAGGTAGAGGCAAATAAGGTACAACTCCTGAACCTGACTCTTTATCGATAATAACTTTATCAATATCTGCAAGAACTTTTTCCATTGTTTCAAGATACATTCTTTCTTGAGTTACTTGTTTTGCGACTTTATATTCGTTGTAAATTGCTAAAAATCGACTTGCTTCACCTTCTGCTTTTGCAACTACTTCTTTTTTATAAGCTTCAGCTTGCTGAAGTACTTGTTCAGCCTCCCCACGTGCTCTAGGTATAACATCATTTGCATAAGCTTCTGCCTCGTTTTTAGCTCTTTCCCTATCTGCTCTTGCTGCTTGAACATCTCTAAAAGCGTCAATTACTTGTGCTGGTGGGTCAGCTTGTTGTGTTTGAACTTGTGTAATTTGAATTCCCGATCCGTATTCATCTAAAATTTGTTGAGTAATTTCTTGAACTTCGACTTCTATATTTGATCTACCTTCTGTTAAAATTGTTTGTATTTCATTTTTTGCAATTACTTCCCTCATCGCAGTTTCTGAGGTCGCTTTGACTGTTTCTACTGGGCTTTGAATATTAAACAAAAACTTTTGTGCATCTTTTATTACCCAAAATACTGAATAGTTTATATCTACAATATTTTCATCTCCAGTAAGCATTAAACTTTCTTCTGGAACATTTCCTACTCCTGATGTTCTACCACTATCACTAGCAGGTCTAAAGCCTACATCTACTCTGTTAACTTTTGTAACCTTAGGAGTTAAAACTCGCTCAAAAGGCATCGGAAAGTGATAGTGCAAACCAGGTTGAGTGGTATGAACATACTTTCCAAATCTTAATACTACTCCTTGTTCATCTGGCAATACTCTATAAAGACCGCTTGCAATATAAAGAACTAATAAAATTAACAGACCTATAATTATTGGTCGGGATCCTCCTGATTTTCCACCAGAAAATTTGTTAATAGTCTTTTGAAAATTTTTAATTACATCATCTAAATTTGGTGGCTCTCTTCTTGTACCAGACCCATTTCCGTTTGAACTACCTCCTGGAGGAGTTGATCCCCATGGAGACTGATTATTGAAGATTTTATCTTTAAAACTCATGACACTTTATATAGTGACTTTTTGTTTAAAAACAAGTTAAGTATTAGCGATATAATGACCAATAAAACAA
>MDTB01167749.1_pt1 | contig 17494 bp, 16 predicted proteins | sample 811161 | NCBI WGS metagenome assembly MDTB01 (sample SAMN05326650, study PRJNA326480) | marine metagenome | isolation source: seawater | place: Mediterranean Sea | collected 2009
ACGCTCAATATTCGGGAATTGCTTTAAAAAAATTGGGCCGTGCTCCCAACGACCTCTGATAAACCAGGCGATGTAGGCAATAGAAATGTCTGCGTATGAAAGCACTTCGGTCATAAAGCCACCAGATCCAGACAAGCCCTGATCAATTGATTTCAAATGGGCACTCAGCTGTAAAATAACCCCTGATAGCTGACCTTTGAGTCTATCGGGTGTCCAGTTCGATCCGAAGTACAACCCTGCTCTGTCTTGGATAAACTCTGGTGGCGCTGTATCCATCGCCGAAGTCAATATAACTCTCGCCGCTAAGTTGAAGACCGTGCCATCAATCCAATCAGTGAACGTTAGAATTTTCCCACGCTCAGATGCTGGAAGTAGTCGATGATCATCGGTCAGCTCACCTATAGCCCGTACAATATTTTGGGTATCGCAAAAGATGTCTGCCCCACGCTGCAAGACAGGAGTCCTGCGATATCCCGCTGTTAACGGAATCAACAGCGGTTTGGGAGGGATTCTGGGAATCTCAACCGACCTCCATGAGAAATCGGTCAACCCAAGTACAAGGCGAATTTTATGTGCAAATGGTGACTGCCAATAGTGATGAAGAATAAGTTCTGACATGCTGATTTACCCTTAGAAGACTTGAAAAAGATGGGAATCCATTCAATAACCTCGGCGGGAAAGAAAAGGTTTTACAGATTATTTAGAAAATCTAACAGATCTGATTGGATCTCTCTATCCGGCAGATGAAGTCTGTCTACTTGCAGGTCCCAATTACCCTCCTTAAATTCATTCAGCCCCTCCTTAAAGTGCACATCGTTTTGATCGAAACCGCCAAGCCTGGACTTTGAATAATTCACAAATAACCAGGCTTTAAAGTTCATATGTTCTAATTTTTTCCCAATTTCTGAACATTTTTCAAAGTCACTGGCGAAGAAATACGCAAGTGTCAGGTCTGTGTACCTATTATCTGAATTCATTTGACCTTGCGGGATAGGATCGAGGGAGAGAGCTTTCTCGAGCAACTCGACACCTTTTTCTGGTTTCCCTAATCTGGCCAATACCTCCCCATAACCAGCAAGAACTCGGGGATCATTGGGGTTCATGTCGTACGCTCTTCGCCCATGCTCTTCCGCTAATTGATACTCGTGCTGACTCAAATAAACAGCTGACAACATTCTGTGACATTCAAAGTCGTTCTCGTTCAGTTCCAACGCGCTAGAAATGCTATCCATAGCCTCGCCTATGAATTTGTCGGGATCCCCCTCAAGAAACCCACGAACAATCCCCTGTCCGATCGTGCATGCCTTCCACGCGTAGGCTTGCGCGTTTGATGGATCAGCTTCGACCGCCTGGTCAAAAAATTCAAGCGCTTGGCTATTCGCTTCTTTGGTGAACCTGTGATGCATTTCCTTACCGCGTAATAAGGATTCATAAGATGATATATTTTCTGTGGCCTTGCGCTTAGCTCGCTGTAAGCTTGATATCTCGATTTCTCCCAACAATGATATTGTAATAGTACGGACTATTTCGTCTTGTAAATCGAAAACATCCTCTATTACCCGGTCATACCTGTCCCTCCATAAAGCTTTGCCACTTTCGACTTCACTCAATTCTAACGAGATTCTGACGCGCTTACCGGAGGATCTGATTCCTCCCGAAATAATGAAGTCCAGTTTGTGGGTAGCTGCGAATTCTGCGGTATCTTCCCCTTTGTCTCTGAAATCAAAACTGGTTTTACTCGATACGATCTCAAATTCACGTATCATCGAAAATTCGGTGATCAGGTCCTCGACAATTCCATCAGCAAGATAATCGCTGTCTTCGTCTCTTCCGTCGTTTGTGAACGGAAGAATCGCCAACCTCGGTTTTTTACTAACGCCCTCTAAATTAAGCTGAGCAGTTTCTTTCGCCTTTGCAGGCGGGGCCTTCTTATCGAGATCACTCTCCTCCATCCTCTTGCCAATATAAAAAACCTCAAACTCTTCTGAAATATTTTTCAGAGCTCGGGTACCAGCGGGACTAACATTAAAATCCACTCGTTTTTGAACTTGTTCCTGGACTATTCGAGATAAAAGAATTTTGCCAGGCTCACATTGTGCTTCCAAACGGGCGGCAATATTCACTCCGCTTCCATATATGTTTTCACCCTCAGTGATCACGTCATCTACGTGAATACCAACTCGCCATTCTAGTTTTGGACCCTCCTCTACAGTCTCATTCCGGGAAGCGAGAGCTTCCTGAAATTTCATAGCAGCATTAACGCACTCAACAGGACTCCCAAAGTCAGCAATAACAGAGTCCCCCGCCGTGTGAAAAATTCTTCCGCCGTACTCTTCAATTATTGGATCAATAATTTGACGACAAGCACTTAGATTGGCCAGTGTAAGAACCTCCTGACTTTCCATGAACTTGCTGAAGTCCACGCAGTCACTAGCTAAAATGGTAGCTAGCTTTCTATTTACTTTTGGCATTTACTCACTGAATCCCCAATGTCGCACTGATCTACAATGACGCGCGTCTATGTTCCAACTCTTGTTTCTTTACACACAAGTCGAAAAACTAATTCTTCCCGATAAATCTCGGAGTTTGAGTTTAAGACTTCCTCTACCTCCCGAGTTTTCTAAACTCAAAAGTTCCAGTAGCAACGAAACCCATAATAGTTTGAGTAGCTTTTTAATCGATTATTTGTTCCAGATTATTGGTTTATCCAAAATTTTTTCATAGGATCTATGCACACTCGATTGTTACTGGCGGTACCAAGCTTACATCATAGACAACCCGACTGACGTCTTCGATCTCATTAATGTTAAAATTCTAGACGTTTCAACTATCAGCGAGTGATTCGACATGGTCAGTTAGATCCCGCTAATGAATCGTAACCGGTCTTACGTGAAGGGAAATACGTTACGCGACTTCCACATGATTATAATCCAATATCGAAGGATAAAATGATAGAAAATTATCGACACATCAACATTTTAAAGGAAAGCGTTTGCTCGAAATTTCCCTACTTCATGGGTGGATTCGACCGTCAGTATGAGAAATTTGGCGACGATTGGGCTAGTGCTTTCAACAGAGAATTAGAGATTTTTTTGGCTCCGATGAGGGTCGTATCGAATCGGCTGCATTGGGATATGGAGCTTTCTGCTTAGACTCGATGAAACTGCAAGTTGAGTTCAATAAGACATTGGAATATCGCAATAACACCAAAGCTCATTGTCCGAATTTGACCCTGCCAAGAATTGACTGCAATGATTTTTTTATTAACCACTGAAACCCGGAGTTAGCCGATAGCTGGTGGTGATCTGCAACTCTACAGATCAATATTTTGATCAACAAAAAAGGGAATTACTGGCCAGCTGCTATTCCCACTCGATCGTCGCCGGTGGTTTTGAGCTCACGTCATACACAACCCGACTGACGTCCTCGATCTCGTTAATAATTCTGCCAGAGACCCGTTCGATAAATTCGTAAGGTAAATGCGCCCAGCGTGCTGTCATGAAGTCAATTGTTTCGACGGCGCGCAAGGCAATCACAGGCGCATATCGACGCTGATCACCTACCACCCCAACAGAATTTACTGACAAAAAAACGGCAAATGCCTGTGACACCTTGTCGTATAGATCTGCCCTCCTTAACTCCTCGATGAAGATATGATCGGCTTTCCGGAGAATGTCCGCCGAATGTTTGTGGACCTCACCCAAAATCCGAACCCCAAGGCCAGGGCCCGGGAACGGGTGGCGGTAGACCATTGATTTGGGAAGGCCAAGCGTCTCACCCAAAATCCTCACCTCATCTTTGAAGAGCTCACGCAAGGGCTCGACAAGCTCCATACGCATCTCTTCCGGCAAGCCACCTACATTATGATGACTCTTAATCACATGTGCTTTACCTGAAGCAGCGCCCGCGGATTCGATCACGTCAGGATAAATTGTCCCCTGTGCTAAGAAACGAACGTCCTTCAACTGCATTGCCTGCTCTTCAAATACCTCGATGAAGGTCCGGCCAATTATCTTGCGTTTACGTTCCGGATCTAGTTCGCCTTTCAGGGCGGTCAAGAAACGTGCTTCGGCGTTGGCTCGAATAACGCGTACCCCTAAATTCTGGGCAAATGTTTCCATCACCTGAGCGCCTTCATTTAGGCGTAAGAGTCCGTTGTCAACGAACACACACACCAACTGATTACCGATAGCTCTGTGCAATAATGCCGCAACCACCGATGAATCTACACCACCAGATAAGCCGAGAAGAACCTGTCCGTCGCTGACCTGTTCACGGACTTTTTTAATTGCGTCATCAATGATGTTTTCAGGGGTCCACTCGCGACGACATCCGCAAATCGCATGTGCAAACTTTGCAAGTATCTTTGAGCCACCCTCAGAGTGGGTTACCTCCGGATGAAACTGCAGCCCGTAGATCGCTCGTTCCTCATCGGCCATGGCGGCGATAGGTGCATGATCACTCGAACCGATCACTTTGAATCCTGGGGGGAGATCCGTGACTCGGTCACCGTGACTCATCCATACAGACAGAGAGCCTGTGTCCGACACCCCAGTAAGAAACGACTCCTCTTTTTCAATGACAAGATCCGTGTGACCAAACTCTCGTAAATCACTTGATTCGACACGGCCACCGAGCTCCTGTGCCAAAGCCTGCATGCCATAACAAATACCCAACACAGGAACATTCAGATCATACACTTCCTTCGGAATTTTCCATCCGGCCACGTCTGTGGTGGATTCCGGGCCACCCGATAAGATGACCCCCTTTGGGGTAGACGATTGAATCCGTAGCGGGTCTACGTCGCACGGTAATATTTCTGAATAAACGCCATGTTCACGCACGCGACGCGCAATTAGTTGAGTATACTGAGAGCCGAAGTCGAGGATCAGTAATCGATCATCATGAAGACTCATCATTATTTAACTCGGTAATTCGGCGCTTCTTTTGTAATCGCGACGTCGTGTACATGCGACTCTTTAACACCGGCGCCTGAGATTTTCACGAAGCTCGGGGCTGAGCGCATTTCTTCAATCGTTGCGCACCCGGTGTAGCCCATCGCTGCCCGAAGCCCTCCCATCATCTGATGTAGGATTCCGGAGAGCGGTCCTTTGCAAGGAACCCTGCCCTCGACACCTTCAGGAACCAACTTCTCGGTACCCGAGCTTATGTCCTGAAAGTATCGATCAGATGAGCCGTCGCGCTGAGCCATCGCTCCCAGTGACCCCATACCACGATACGATTTGTAGGCGCGGCCCTGAAACAACTCAACTTCACCCGGAGCCTCGTCGGCCCCGGCTAGTAGTGAACCGACCATCACCGTGGATGCTCCAGCCGAAATCGCTTTAGCAATATCACCTGAATATCGGATTCCTCCATCAGCAATCACAGGGATTCCCGAGCCTATTAGGGCTGATGCAACGTTGGCAATTGCCGAGATCTGAGGTACACCGACACCGGCCACGATGCGAGTTGTACAGATCGATCCCGGCCCAATACCAACCTTCACAGCATCGGCGCCCACTTCGACAAGCGCTTTTGCGGCCTCACCAGTTGCAATATTTCCGCCAATTACCTCTACTCGCGGGAAGTTTTGCTTTAGCCACGCGACACGATCCAATACACCTTGAGAGTGGCCGTGCGCTGTATCGACCACCAGAATATCAACTCCTGCCTCCACAAGCGCTCGAACGCGGTCTTCGCCTTCCGGCCCCGTACCAACAGCCGCTGCGGCCAACAGGCGCTTAGCTGCATCCTTGGCGGCATCCGGGTGACTTTCGGCCTTCATGATATCTTTGACCGTAACTAGACCACTCAATCGGAAGTCATCATCCACCATCAGTACCTTCTCGATACGGTGTTTATGAAGCTTACCCTGAATTTCTTGATGACCAGCACCTTCAGTCACAGTAACCAAGCGCTCTTTTGGAGTCATGACCTCACGAACCTGCACATCGAGATCCGGCACGAACCGAATATCTCGACCTGTCACAATTCCAACAAGGTTGTCACCCTCGACCACAGGAACACCACTGATATTGTGATGACGGGTGATGCCCAAAAGCTCGCGGACCGTGATGTTAGGTGAACAGGTCACAGGATCCTGGATGATCCCCGTTTCGAATTTTTTGACTTTACGGACCTCTTGCGCCTGTGCCTCGATTGTCATGTTTTTGTGCAAAATACCAAGACCACCCTCTTGGGCCATCGCGATCGCCAACGACGCTTCCGTCACGGTGTCCATCGCCGCTGATAACAACGGCATGTTAACCTCAATACTACGGGTGATTTGAGTCTTGACGCTGACACTCGCAGGGACAACGTTTGAATAACCCGGAACAAGTAGCACATCATCGAAGGTCAGGGCGTCTTCGGCAATTCGTAACATGAATAAGTCCTTGAGAGTGGCGGGCATGTTGATAGTTTAAGGAGTTAAGGGGTGTCGGAACAAGTGAAGCGGGCTGAAAATGTACTTACAGTCTCCGCTCTGTCAGCCCTACTGACCCAGGCACTAACTGAATTTTTCCCACAAACCGTAACCCTCGACGCGGAAATAAGTAACTTCAAAACTTATCCGTCAGGCCATTGGTACTTTTCATTAACGGATGGGGACGCCTCCCTAAGCGCGGTGATGTTCAAAGGCGCAAACCGTTTGGTCCGCCTAGTGGCCCGGGACGGTCTCAAGGTACGGGTAAGGTGTGAGGTCAACTTTTACCCGCCGAATGGTCGTCTACAACTCATAGTCAAACACATGGCTGAAGGGGGTGTCGGAGACCAAAAAGCGAAACTGGAAGCTCTCAAGGCTAAGTTGATCGCTGAGGGACTAACAGATCCTCAGCGTAAACAACCACTCCCTCCGATGCCACGATGTATCGGACTAATCACCTCACCGAAAGGGGCCGTCCTTAGAGATATGCTCACAATTTTAAATAAGCGATGGCCGCTTGCCTCCGTACGCTTATATTCAGCAGCTGTCCAAGGGGAGAACGCGCCACAAGAGTTGGCATCTGCACTCAAACGAGCGACCACCGAAGGATTAGTTCAAGTACTGATCATTGGTCGTGGTGGTGGGGCATCCGAAGATCTAAGCGCATTCAATGACGAGCAACTGTGTCGATCAGTTGCGGCATGTCCGATCCCAATTGTTTCAGCAGTTGGCCACGAGACCGATTCAGGACTGACGGATCTTGTCGCAGATTTACGAGCAGCCACACCTTCCCAAGCTGCAGAAATCGTCACACCAGATTTGCCCGAGATGATTGGACGATTAACGCAACTTGAGGCAAGGATCCTGTCGCGGGCCGATACACTCATTTCGCTCGCGCAGCAGTATCTCGAGCTATCGGTACAAAAGCTTTCAATGAGCGTGAGCCAGCATACCAACCATTCACGAGACCGTTTACGACGGCTCGAGCGCAACCTCGTGCCGCCCTCTGAGTATATCGGGCTAAAACGTCATGACGTTGGTCACTTACAAACACGCCTATCACGTGCTATCGATCAAGGGATCAAACAGACCACGTCAGTACTCGGGCATCTGACCGCGCAGCTTGACTCACTCAGCCCACTAGCGACACTTGGCCGTGGCTACGGGATCTTATTGAAAGGTGATACTGATAGTCATCGGTCTATTGGGTCTGTCAACGATGTGGAAGAACAATCACCAGTTGAAATTCGTCTCAAAGATGGCAGGCTCAACGCGACCATTGACAAAATTCTTAAGGACCCGTCATGAAATTCTGGTACCCCACTCTTCTGGCCGCACTAATTTCAACAGCTGCCTCAGCGGTCGAGGACTTGCGGGTACCGGGAGGAGTCGCGGTCATACCTGTCGAGGCAGATGCGCAACCGAGGTTCAACGGAAAATCTGTACTAACAATTCAACAAAATGGACAATCTCTTGCAGTAGTCGGCCTAGCGCTATCAATAGAGCCGGGTGACTACACACTGGAGAGTGACGGTCAAAAAATCCCTTTCAAAGTTTCGCCTAAAAAGTATCTTGAGCAGCGAATATATCTCGAGAATAAGCGTCAAGTGACGCCCAACACGCTGGATCTTGATCGCATCAAGAAAGAATCTCAAAAGCAGCGCGGGGCGCTTGATGCTTTCGGTGGGAAACTTGATTCTGTTCGGATGATCCTCCCGGTCGAAGGTCCGATTTCTGGCCCCTTCGGAAAGCGGCGATTCTTCAACGACCAACCAAGGCGCCCGCATTCCGGTACAGATATTGCCGTGCCGGCTGGGACACCAATTAAGGTGGCTGCCTCGGGGCGTGTGAGTCTTGTCGGAGACTTCTTCTTCAACGGGCGGCTAGTCGTAGTTGATCACGGGGAGGGTTTAAAGACCATGTATAATCACATGGACCGAATTGACGTCAAAGAGAACCAAGTCGTTTCTAGAGGCGAGTCAATCGGTACCGTCGGATCTACTGGCCGTTCTACTGGACCCCATCTACATCTCGGTGTCGTTCTAAATGGCGTCTCCGTCGATCCAGCCCTCTTTATACCCGAAATTCGTTCACTACCGCAGTGATCAGCTCATCATTCGGAACAGCATGAATAAGTGACATCCGGCCACCACGTAGGCGAGGCGTGGTCGCATTTCGAGATACCAAGAAGGTATCGGAAGCTCGGCCAGAATCGGACGGTCGATGAACCACTGCGCGATGAAACCACCGCCCAGCACGGCCAACGTTAGAGGAGCCGGAAGGGCTATCAGACTAATCCAAGCCGCGACAACGGGAACGACGGATATCAAGAGTCGTGTGCTTTGTCGGGTCCCGGTAATCAGAGCCAAGCCCCAATGAACGCCCCCCATGAATGATAAGATTGCGAGTGAGTAAAGAATAAACGCTTGAAAGGCGAGCGATACAAGTTCTTGCGAGAGAAGGGCCGTGACCGCCCCAAATACGAAGGGTATCAGGCCCAAATAACCTAGCCGCATACCCATGGTCTCAACGCGCACTTGCTCGTCCACAGTCATTCCAGATCCAAAGCCATTTGTGAAAGAGGTGCCTTTTTACCATAACGAGGCCGGGCCTGTCTCAGGCGACTCCCGTGCGCCCACAAGACCCGCTGAGCTTCAGGCTTCATATCATGCGACTCAATCCACGATTTCAGTCGAGATCGTGCTTCACGCCCTAGTTGAGCAGGGTCTCCAATCGGTTCTGGATAATCGAGACCGATCCGACAGCCAACTTTCTGTTGCAGACTCAAGGGCATCTTCCACGGCTGGTGGATCCACTCTAATGGCACTGATTTCAACTCTGGAATCCATTGCTTGATAAAAATGCCGCAGGGATCCTGATCCTCTGACTGTTTAATGGGTGAGTACATACGATTCGCATTAATGCCAGTGGTACCAGACTGCATCTGAATCTGCGACCAATGAATCCCCGCCTCAAAATCAGTGAACCATCGCGCCATCTGAATCCCAGTTTTACGCCAATCAACCCACAAGTGATAACTTGCGATCGAGACCAGCATCGCTCGCATCCGAAAATTCAGCCAGCCAGTCGCGGCGAGGTATCTGAGACAGGCATCAACAAAAGGCCAACCCAGAGTACCGCGACAGAATCGGTCACGCCGCTCTACCTCAAGGTCCGGCGCTCCTTGTCGAAGCCCCATAAAACCACGATGTAATTCCTCGAATTCAAGCCGCGGCTCAGACTCTAGTTTCTGAATAAAATGACAATGCCAATGAAGTCTCGACTGAAATGATTTGAGGCTCCGAAGGGCAACACTTCTACCCGTCTCTTCCTTGAGATCCTGACGACGATCTAATGTACGCTGCCAGGCCTCTCTTACGCTCAATGCCCCGACAGATAGATGTGTCGATATTCGTGAGCACACGATTTCTCCAGTCGAGGGGCTCGACATACCACTTCGGTATGTCTCACAACGGTCATTAAGGAAACTATCCAACAATAATAGCGCGTTACTGCGGCCTCCTTCTTGGTTGGACATCGGAATCTCATCCACAACTGAAAAACTTTGCAGCACGTCAGACGCTGGTTTTGGAGGTAATCCGATACCAAGAATTTTCTTGGGTGCAGAGAACTGTGGCAGGCCCATCAACTGGTCCCACTGTGATGACCAACCCCGGCGCTCCCGGAGGCCACGGACCACGCCATGCTGCCGATACTCATCCCATACGATCCCGTGGTCTTCGGACCAACGTTTCACACTCAGGTCTCGCTCATAGGTCCAACCGGGTCCAGTCTCCTGATGGGAAACTATCTTGCAAAACTGAAATTGTTTATAAAGATGATCGAGAATCTCCTCCACGTTGCCAATTAGGATCCAAAGCGGTTGTCCCAATGCGGTTAGTTCTTGATCCAGAGATATCAGAGAGTCTTTGAGGAAGGACCACTGACGACCCGAGGTGTATTCCATTGCCCAATAATCGGGTTCGATGACATACAGCGGAAGTACCTGTCCTGTCCTAACGGCCTGATATAGGGGCTCGTGATCAACCACACGTAGGTCGCGTTTGAACCAAACTACGATTTGCGGGGTCATTGCAACCAACGCCTCCGATAAGTCTTATCAGGGTCATACCGATCAGCCTGGTCATTTAAATTGAAAATCCGTCCACCCCTCGGATCCGGTCCAACACCAGCAATATAGGCCCAGTTACCCCAATTACTGGCCACATCAAAATCAACTAACCGGCTCTCGAAATAGGCAGCCCCCAACCGCCAGTCAAGATTCGATTCATAGATCAGATGGCTGGCGACCAACTGCCTGGCACGGTTGCTCATCCATCCAGTTTGGTTAAGTTCACGCATCGCCGCATCAACGATGTCACACCCAGTATTACCTGTACTCCACGCCGCAAAACGTCGACGATTTTGGTCGCCCCCCGCGTCCTTATCATTCGGTCCACTTACCCGGAACAGGGTCCAGTCACATGCTCTCGAGTACCAGCGGAAAAATTCACGCCATAAGAGCTCAAATCGAAGCCAATAGGTCGATTCATTGGCCCCTTCTCTGTGCTCATAATCGAGTATGTCAGACCAAATCTGACGGGCAGAGATGCATCCATGGGCGAGCCAGGCCGATAAGTGACTCGACTGCGTGGGCCCACACAGAGCGTTCCGAGTCAGTTTATAGTGAGATAACGCTCCCGCATCGAGGTATGCCTGCCAATGCTCCAAAGCTGAAGCTTCACCGCCAATAGTCTGGACCTCGGTCTCAGGCGATATTTGGTTTCGTAAAGCCTCTATCCACTCGCTTGGATCTGGCCATGGTTGGGGCAATGACGGGGGCAGCTCAGGAATTGACTGTGGTGGATCCGGAAAAATTCCCGGTTTTTTTTCCACAACTTTCCTGAACTTTGAGAACGTTGCCGGTAGATCAATTAAGTCAAACGGTAGTTGTTCGAAGCGAAAGAGCTCATCGGTATACACAACCTCGCTCTGAAAATCCTCAGCTTGAATTCGCTCTGTCTCGAGCCGTTCCTCCGTTCCCAGAGGCGCGTCACTCACTACGGTGCATACTTGGCATGCTTGTCGCGCCCGCATCAACGCACGCACTGGTTCCTCGGCACTGATCCAGAGCCCACCTCCTTGCGTGGAGAGATCGTCACGTAAGGACTGAAGACTCTCTGCGCGAAAACGAGCCCAGTGCTCCCCGACGTGAGGCAACTCAAATTGTTGATCAGCCCAACGCCTGGGCTCCAAACAAGCCAGCGGAACCAGCTGAGCGCCAATCGATTTCGCTAGTGTCGATGCACGCCCGAGCGCAGGGTTATCAGACAAGCGGCACGTGTCGCGAACCAACCAGACGACAACCTCAGGCTTCACGAATCACACCTCGTCGCCTGCACCGCTCGCTGCAATATACAACCGAATCCCAGTCACGCTCCCATTTTTTTCGCCACGAAAACGAACGATCACATACCGGGCAGAGTTTGGTCGGTAAATCGCTTTTCTTAACTGTTTTGCCGCTCCGGTTCATAGCAACCGGCCTTCCGGTAACACCCTAGTGTCACCACCATCTGCAGCTACACGGTCACGAAAAGCTGACGCCCTGACTTTTATTGCCTCTAGCTTCTCACTTCCAAATCGATCGAGATTTTTTAAGATCATGGCCATACGCGGATTTGACTTGAAACGCTCCCGATGAGTGTGCAAGAAATCCCAATACAAATAGTTGAATGGGCAGGCATCGTCTGTCGTTGTCTCTTTCACACTGTATCGGCACGACTTGCAGTAGTTACTCATCCGATCGATATATTTGCCGCTTGAACAGTAGGGCTTCGACGCCATCACACCGTCATCGGCAAACAACGCCATCCCTAGCGTATTGGGAAGCTCGACCCACTCATAGGCGTCTGCGTAAACTGACAAATACCAGTCACAGACTGCTTCAACAGAACACCCCGCGATCAGGGCAAAATTGCCTGTCACCATCAGTCGCTGAATATGATGCGCGTAGGCATTCTGTCTTGTGTTGCGTATTGCCTCAGACAGACAGACCATATCTGTCTTCGTTTCGTCCCAAAAAAACGATGGTAGGGGCCATGATGCGTTTAGGGTATTACGATCCTTATACTCAGGCATGTATGCCCAATACAGACCACGCACATATTCACGCCAACCGATGATTTGCCGGATAAATCCTTCTACGGCATTAATCGGGGCTGAGCCGTCACGGAATGCGTTTTCAGCGGCGACGCAGACTTCGAGCGGACTCAACAGCCCGAGATTCAAGCTGGTTGAGATCAAACTATGGTACAGCGTGTCCTTACCCAAAACCATGGCGTCCTGAAAGTCCCCGAATGATTCCAACCGCTCTTCTGTAAAATGATCGAATATCTGTAGCGCTTGTGAACGGGTAACCGGCCATTGAAAACTATCTTTGTCCAACTCACCAAAATGGTCGGCGAAGTGCGTCTTGACTAGTTCAAACACCTCTTCGGTGATCGCATCAACTGGCCAGGTCGGCGGACTGGGGGTCTCTCGGCGATCCAATGCCTTACGATTATCATGGTCAAAATTCCACTTCCCTCCGACTGGGTCTTTGCCGTCCATCAGTAGACCTGTCGATTGCCTGATCCTCCGATAAAAGTGCTCCATCCGGGGTTGTTTCCGGCCTTTGAGGAATTCGTTGAACTCCTCGTGTGAGCAAATAAATCGTTTGTCTGGACAGATCTCGAACGGGACAGGAATTCTCGATGCTAGTGCCTCGAACTCGGTCTTCAGGCGCCATTCGCCGGGTTCGGTGACATACCAGGCATCGAACTGATGGGCTATCTGTAAGCGTTCCACCTCACCGACAAGACTCTGACTGTTCTCAGAATCGGTCAGTTCGATGTAATCCACTTCACGACCGGCGTCACGTAAATCAGCCGCAAAATGACGCATCGCGCTGAAAATAAGTGCGATTTTTTGCTTATGGTGCTTGACATACGAGACCTCTGACCAAACCTCTGCCATTACGACAACGTCTTCAGGTTCAAGAAGTTGCAGCGACGGGAGGTCAAAAGACAACTGATCCCCAAGGATAAGGCAACAACGGGCCAAAGATGTGCTCCTGTAACAACGAGGATGACATCCATGAACCTCAGAAAAAACATTCTCCAATCGGTAGTTGTGGTGATCAGCATGACAATTTTAAAGGCAAACGCGACCTGCGCTCCTCTTCTTGACCACTCCGTCCGACGATTAGCCGGAGACCACGTCGATCGACTCTGCGAGGTTTATCAAGGTCAGGTTTTGATGATTGTAAACACAGCGTCGAAATGCGGTTTTACTCCGCAGTTTGATGGTCTCGAGGCTCTCTACCGAAAGTACAAAGACCGAGGTTTCGTAGTGTTAGGGTTCCCGTCGAAGGATTTTGGTAACCAAGAGTACGGAACCGAACAAGAAACCGCTGATTTTTGTCGTTTGACCTATGGGGTCCAATTCCCAATGTACGCGACAACGAACGCAAAAAAAGGAAAAGCGAATCCACTCTTTAAAGGATTGGCCGAAGCCGCGGACGGCAATTTCCCGTCATGGAATTTCCACAAATATATTATCGACCGAAACGGCAATCTGATTGGGAGTTTTGGGTCTTTCACTGGGCCATCATCTAAGCGGCTCGCGAGAGTCATCGAGGGAGCGCTTTAATCAGCTCAGATGAGGAAAATTTAAATTGAGTACCCCTCACGGCGAGCGGACAAACTGATTGACACCGAGTCTGAAAAACGCAGGGCATAAGGTTTGTCGATAGTCACATCTGCCCACATAACCTGCGGATGCTCCATGACCAGTGAAAGTACCTCATCAGTCATCCGCTCTAGTAGCAAAAACCGGTTCCGTTCGACGTGCGCGATTACTTTTTTCGTAATCGTTCGATAATTCAGAGCCTCTTCAATGACATTAAACGTTACCGCCTTCTCCGCGTGATAATGGATCCGGATATTGATCACAACATCCTGCTGATTCTTTTTCTCATCATCGTTTATCCCGATAAAGGTCCTGAGCCGTAGGTCTCGGATATTTATCTTCGCAATCTGATCGCGCTGAAAATCTGCCATCACGCCTTTCCGATTAGCCTCATGAACTCGCTCCGAGTGGCCTGTTGCTCTCTGAAATCACCAAGCATTACAGAGCTCGCCATTGTCGAATTCTGTTTCTCAACCCCGCGCATCATCATGCAAAAGTGACGTGCTTCGATCACAACCCCAACACCCCTCGCCCCTGTCACCTCTCGGACAGCGAGAGCAACCTGACGGGTCAGATTTTCTTGGATCTGCAAACGCCTAGCGAACATGTCAGTAATCCGAGCAAATTTTGACAGCCCGAGCACTTTGCCGTTTGGCAGATACCCGATATGACAGCGTCCACTGAATGGCAACATGTGATGCTCGCACATCGAATACAATTCAATGTCACGCACCACAACCATCTCGTCGTTATCTGACTCGAACACAGCGTTGTTGACAACTGTCATGAGGTCTTGGCGGTATCCTGATGTCAGGAATTCCATAGCTTTGGCGGCGCGTTGTGGGGTATCTAGAAGGCCTTCCCGCTCAGGATCTTCTCCGATCGCTCGGATCATATCGCGGTAGGATTCAGATAATGAATCGATCATGGGGTCTCCAGCTTTTTCGGCAACTGCTCAGCAATGCCGGTGATAACACTGTACCATCCAAAGTAAATTGACGGCTCGTTGCCTTTACCTATGGCCCCTTTGAAAGAAAACAATAAATTGAAAATGATTCGGCTTAAATTAGTCGTTGCTATCTTACTTTTATTGGCCACAATCTGGATCGTAGCCGGTCTCATAGACTTGACTGCACTGATGAACGCGATCGGATCGCTACCTGGTCGTACAATGCTTATCGTGTTCCTCCTCGGAGCGGTAAGCTGGGTTCTGCGTGGTTTACGAACCTGGGTTTTGTTCGAGAAAGTCCCTCTGGTTCAATCCCTCGGTATGAGCTTCGTCCACAATACCGCTAACAATCTCGCGCCCATGCGTTTAGGAGAGTTGGTGTTACCCGCATTGGCTCGATGGATAGGGAATATAGAATTTTCTGTCGGGTTAACAGGCCTTGTATGGATCCGTCTGCTCGATTTCATCAGCCTGATCGGCATTAGTGTCTGCATTATCTTGCTGCCATCCGCGGGGACAATTATGTTGGCCCTGCTCGCTGCTTTAATCTTCCTGACACCGCTGTTATTGGCCGTTGTGGTGCCAAAAATCCAGCACGTACGGCTACCGCAAGTACTTGAACATGCTCGAGACCAATTGATCTTTGAGGCACAAAATGGTCGACGACTGCAGCAGATGTGGCGCCTAACTATTCTCGCCTGGCTCTCAAAGATAGTGGGCATGGGAATTCTCTTAGCAGCGTTATCTGGGATCCCGATGACCGATCTAATGGCCACAATCTTGGGTGCAGAACTATCCTCTATCTTACCCATCCACGGACTAGCGGGAGCAGGAAGTTATGAAATGGGTGGTGTTTTGGGCTCGGGCTTGATCGGGCTCTCGCCGATTCTTGCCCTAGAAATTACAATACAACTTCACATTTACGTACTGAGTCTCACAGTGGTCTTCGGTATACTCGGTGTTTTGCTACTTTTGAAACGGACTCTCCATGTCTGAAAAGCTGCCCCGTCTATCAGTCGTTATCCCTCTCTACAAGGAAGAAGATAACGTTGAGCCCCTAGTTATCGAATTACATGCCGCTTTGAACGATTATCCTGGTGAGTTTGAACTGGTATTCGTCGACGACGGCAGTACCGACCGAACTCTCGAGCTGCTTGTCGAGGCCCGAAAAAATCACGGTGATCACATCATGGTCATCTCGCACAGACGCAACCTCGGACAGACGCAAGCCATGCAGACTGGTCTGCAACTCACCCGCGGTGACGTCATAGCCTTCATGGATGGCGATTTACAAAATGATCCAGCCGATATCCCTAGCATGGTTCAAAGGCTTGAATCCGATCGGCTAGATCTGCTTTGCGGTTGGCGCAAAAACCGTCAGGACAGTTTGGACCGTACGTTACCCTCAAGGATTGCAAATTGGCTAATAGGACAGGTCACCGGTGTAGCCCTTCATGATTATGGATGCAGCCTAAAGGTCGGCCGTCGTGACGTTCTTGAGGGGCTCGATCTGCGAGGAGAAATGCATAGATTTATCCCATTATGGGTGGCAAATCTCACGCATCCTAGCCGCATCGCTGAAATTCCTGTCAACCATCGGGCTCGCTCTGCGGGGATCTCCAAGTATGGAATTTCTCGCACCCCGAGAGTCATACTTGATCTACTGGCTGCATGGTTTTTCCTCAGATTCAAAGAGCGTCCTGGACATTTTTTTGGGGTTGCTGGTCTGGTCACTGGTTCGCTTGGTGGGTTAGTCCTTACCTATCTCTTTATCCTTAAATTAGTGGGAGAAGATATCGCGAACCGCCCACTACTCATTACAGGTGTCTTGCTCGCGTTGGTCGGACTTCAACTGATTACGACCGGACTCATCGCGGAGATGCTGACTCGATTACGGAGTCGTAGGCAGCCATTACTCACAAAAAAAATCGATACGATGGTTTGGATGAAAGGATCTGATGACGGCGCTGAGTAAACCCGACTGGCGCTTATTTCTTTGCCTTGTCGTGCTGGGCTTAATCGGTACCTGGGTTCCCTTGTTCGACCTCGATGAAGGTGCTTTTTTAGAAGCGACCCGCGAGCTGTTAGATGGTGGCCATTGGGCGGCAACCACACTAGATGGGGAGCCCCGTTACGATAAGCCAATACTGTCTTACTGGCTTCAGGCATCTTCCCTGACTCTTTTCGGATGGCTCAGCCCAGCGATTCCCATCGAAACAATCGGGAGACTACCATCGGTTGTCGCGGGTGCCCTTTGGGCAGTGGTTCTAGGCCGCTTTAGCGAAGAAGTAACCAAGAAACCGGAACTTGGAGTATTCGTTGCCCTAGCTCTGGCGACCACCCTCGGTACCTCGATTATCTCGCGCGCCGCGACCGCCGATGCACTATTG
>MDTB01120588.1_pt1 | contig 17492 bp, 14 predicted proteins | sample 811161 | NCBI WGS metagenome assembly MDTB01 (sample SAMN05326650, study PRJNA326480) | marine metagenome | isolation source: seawater | place: Mediterranean Sea | collected 2009
AAACATCATTAAATATAACAAAATCAAATCTTTCTTTAGTTTTTTTTTTTATTGATTCTGGTAGAGATAAATTTAATAAATGAAATTTCTTGTTAAACTTTTTTTTTAATATTTTTAGAGCATCAATTGAAGCCTCTGATCCAGTTATAGAAACATTAAAATTAATACATTCTTCTATAAAAAACCCATCTCCCGAACCAATTTCTAATATTTGAGGGTTATGTTTTAAATCTGTAATAATTTTAATTAATTTTCTAAAATTTTTTCTCCTTATAGCTTCAATACCTCTAACATCTTGACCAAAACTTGGTTTTAGGTTTGAAAAATAAAAATTACAATTTAGGCATTTAAAAGAAAAGGAATTATTCTTGCTAACTTCTTCGTTACAAATAAAACATTTTTTTTTCATTCAAATTCTATAGTTCCTGGAGGTTTTGAGGTATAATCATAGCATACTCTGTTAATCCCTGGAACACGATTAATAATTTCATTTGCACACTTTTCAATAAATTCACTAGCAAATTTATATGACTCAGCAGTCATTCCATCAACAGAGGTGACAGCTCTTAACACACAAATTTTTTCATAAGTTCGATTATCTCCCATAACTCCGACAGTTCTTATAGGAAGTAAAACACAAAATGCCTGCCATATTTGATCGTATAAGCCCTCTTTTTTAATTAACTTTATAAAAATATCATCAGCTTTCCTAAGTGTTTTTATATCTCTTTTATTTATTTTACCTAGTAATCTTATAGCTAGACCTGGACCAGGAAATGGATGACGCATTGTAAAATCTTCTGGAATATTCAGTTCTTTTCCTAGATTTCGAACCTCATCCTTAAATAATTCTCGTAAAGGTTCTAAAAGTTTAAGTTTCATTTTTTTTGGCAGCCCTCCAACATTATGATGAGATTTTATTGTTACTGTAGTTTTGCCAACATTTGATAATGATTCTATTACATCAGGATATAATGTGCCTTGAGCAAGGTATTTAACATTTTTTTGTTTAATAGCAAATTTTTCAAATATCTTGATAAATTCTTTGCCAATTATTTTTCTTTTTTTTTCTGGATTACTAACATCTTTTAGTTTTTTAAAAAAATTTTGGCTACTATTAATTACTTTGAGTTTAATATCAAAGTTCTTTTTGAAAAGTAACTCAATCTGTTTTCTCTCACCCTCTCTCATCAATCCAGTATCAACAAAAACACATATTAAGTTTTTTCCTATAGCTTGATTTATCAAAACAGCTGTTACTGTAGAATCAACTCCTCCAGACAAACCACAAATTACCTTATTTTCACCTACCCTATTCCTAATATCATCTAGAATTTGGTTTTTGAATAACTTCATATTCCATTTTTGATTACATCCACAAATTTGTTTAACAAAGTTTTTAAGGATTTTTTTACCGCCTAAAGTATGGACTACTTCAGGATGAAACTGTACTCCGAATATTTTTCTTTTTAAATCTTGGATGGCAGCGAATTCACAACTTTCACTTGATCCAATTTTCTCAAAGTTTAAAGGTAATTTTGAAACCTTGTCTGAATGACTCATCCATATTTGATATTTCTTTTTAGGAATATATACTTTTTCAAATAATGGAGAATTCTTATTAATAAATAGATGTCTTTTTCCAAATTCTCTATCGTGAGATGGAGTAATATCACCTTTAAATTGTCTTGCAATTAATTGAAGACCGTAACAAATTCCTAAAATTGGAATGTCTAAGTTATATACGAATGATGAGATTTTAGGTGCATTTCTTTTATCTACTGATCTTGGACCACCAGAAAAAATAATTCCTTTAATAATATCTTTGTCAATTTTTTCTTTCTCTAGTTCACTAAAAGGAATAACTTGACTGAACACACCTATTTCTCTAATTCTTCTTGCTATAAGCTTGGTTACTTGAGAGCCAAAATCAATGATTAGAATCGATTCTCTCATTTATTTTGCTGATAGTTAGGAGACTCTCTTGTTATAGAAATGCTATGAACATGACTTTCATTTAATCCTGCTGAAGTAATTTTAATTACTTTTGTATTTTTCTTAAAATTACTTAAATTTTTATTACCTGTATATCCCATTGATGCTTTTAGTCCTCCAATCAATTGCTCTATAACTTTTACGACTGAACCTCTATATGGGACACGCCCTTCGACACCTTCAGGAACAAATTTATCATTGTGAATAACTTCCTCTTGAAAATATCTATCCGCAGATCCCCTTCCCATCGCTGCAATTGACCCCATACCTCTGTAAGATTTATATGTTCTGCCATTCGATAAAAATATTTCTCCAGGCGCTTCATCTGTTCCAGCAAATAGGGAGCCAATCATCACAATATCCGAACCAAAAGCAACTGCTTTTGCAATATCACCAGAATACTTAATACCGCCATCAGAAATAATAGGTATATTATTCTTTTTTGCAATTTTATATGTTTCTGAGATAGCATGCAACTGAGGAACACCAACACCCGCTACTATTCTTGTGGTACAAATTGAACCTGGCCCAATACCAACCTTTAATGCGTCCGCCCCATGATTTATTAAATCTAAGGCAGCTTCAGCCGTAGCAATATTTCCAACAATAATAGGGATTTTGGGTATTTTTTTTTTAAATTTTTAAGCGTATCGCTAACATTTTTTGAATGTCCATGTGCGGTATCAATTACTATTACATCAACTCCAGCTTTTTCTAAAAATTTCGCACGCTCTATTCCTTGTTCCTCACCTACACCTACAGCTGCACCAACAATCAATCTTCCTAATTTATCCTTTGATGCCAATGGGAATTTCTCAGCTTTTTCAATATCTTTTACTGTAATAAGACCAACACATTTAAATTCTTTATCTACAACAATTAATTTTTCAATTCTGTGTTTATGAAGAAGTTTTTCCGCATTATCCATTGAAATATTTTCAGAAACTGTAACCAAATTGTCTTTTGTCATTAATGAACTTACTTTCTGTTGTAAATTCTTTGCAAATCTTATGTCTCTATTAGTTAAAATACCTACTAATTTTTTTGAGGTTTTCTCCACTACAGGGATACCTGAAATATTATTTTTTTCTTTTAGATTAATAGCATCATTCAAAGTGTTTTCAGGGTTAATAGTTACAGGATTAACAACCATACCTGATTCAAACCTTTTCACCTTACTAACCTCCAATGCTTGTTCATTAAAATCTAAATTTTTATGTATAATCCCTAAACCACCCATTTGGGCTATTTTAATTGCAAGTTTAGACTCAGTTACAGTATCCATGGCAGCAGAAATTAATGGAATATGTAACTTTATGTCTTTTGTAATTTTTGATGAAACATCTGTTTCGGATGGTTTTACAGATGATTTAGAGGGAACTATTAAAACATCATCGAATGTTAATGCTTCAGTTAAATTCTTCATATAACAATTTAAACGAATCTATAAAAATTTGAAACAAAATAATTAATTTTTTTTTGCTACCAAATATGTTTCGGGTGATTCTTTTCTTGATGCTTTTGGTTTGAAATACTTAATATTATTTAAATCTTTTTTCATTAATTCAACAAGATCTCCTTGTGCTCCTCCCTGAAAAATTTTAGAAATTAAAATTCCATTAGGTTTTAAAATTTGTTTTGAAATTTCTAAAACTCTTTCAACTAAAGATATAATTCTTAAATGATCAATGCTTTTATTTCCTGAAGAATTAGGTGACATATCACTCATTAATACATCAATTTTAATTTTATTAACGAAATTTTTTTTTATTATTTCCAAAATGTCATTATCAAAAATATCTTTTTGTAAAAAAGTAACACCATTTATTTTCTCAATTTCAAGCTTATCAATTCCAACTATACAAGCCTTTTTTGGAGATAATAATCTAGCAACTTGAAGCCACCCACCAGGTGCACAACCAAGATCTAGTACACTTTCACATTTTAAAAATACTCTAAATTTCTGTTCTATTTGAAGAAGTTTATATGATGCTCTTGATCTATAACCATCTTTTTTAGATTTAAGAAAAAATTCATCATTTAGATGGCGTTCTAACCATTTAGTGCTATTGGTTCTCTTATGCTTTTTATTTAGTTTTATTTTTTTCATTTTCAGACACTAGATCTTGCATTATACCCTCTTTTAGTCCTCTTTGAGTTACAATTATTTCACTTATTGGAATTAAATCTAAAATATATTTTAAAATTTCAATTCCATTAAGTAAAAGTTCATATCGAGAACCAATAAATGAAATTTTTTTCAAATTCTCTTTATTGGACTTTTGTACAGAGTTAGAAACTACAGACAGTTTTTCAGTATTCATAATAAAGCCTTCAATTTTTTTTAAATTAAAAAAATTAAGATTCTGATAAATCGCACAAAGAATTGTTACTGTGCTGCATGATCCAATAGCTTTTATATCAAATTTTAGATTTTCAAACTCTTCATTTCTAAACATTTGGAAATGACTTTTTAAGTGATTTTTAACAAAATCTCTACCATAAACATCTTTCTTCTCTGACAAATTTATAACTCCGTAGGAAATTGAGCTTGTATTAATTATTTCTCTATTTTTATTAAAAAAACTTATTTCTGTACTTCCACCACCAATATCAAAAATGATTCCTCTTTGATCCATTCTTTTAATATAATTTGCACAACTATTTAATGACAACTTAGCTTCCTCATAAGAAGATATGACTTCAACATTAATACCAGAAACATTTTTCACTCTATCAACAAAAAATTCTGGATTAATAACTTGTCTGCATGCCTCTGTAGCAATACATCTGTAGCAATCAACCTCAAATTTTTTCAGTTTTTCTGAAAAGTTTTTTAAACATTCAACTGTTTTTTTAGTATTTTCAATGGTAAATTCATTATTAAAAGATAGATTTTTAATTAAATTAGTTGCACATGAAAAACTATGAAGAGTTTTCAACTGATCACTTTTTTTTTCTACAATTGTTAATCTACAATTATAGCTTCCAATATCAATGGCTGCGAATACTAAATTTTTCAATTTATTAATTTATTAATTAGACTTTATTTTATTAATAAATAAATATTTAATCAAACTTGGAATTAAATTCAAAATAATGAAACTTACAATTTTAATTATACTTCTGTCACTAGGTTCGATCTTTTTATTTTTAAAAAAAGAAAGAAATGAATTGCCACAAGTTGAGATCATAACTTTAAAAAAGGTTAAAGTAGAAGATTTTAATAAATCAGAATTTTCAAAAAAAATTAAACTTAGAGGATTCACCGAAGCATCAAGAATAGTTACAATCAAAGCCCAAGTAGATGGGAGAATTAGTTCAAAGCAGTTTGAAAAGGGAAATTTTTATAAGGCAGGAACGCAACTTTTATTAATTGATCCAGAAGATAAGGTTGCCAAAGTAAAAGAAATGGAAGCACTTCTAAATCAGAGAAAAAAGGAGTATGAGGTTGCTGAAAGCTTGTATAAAAAAGGCTTTCGTTCAGAAGTTAAATTAAGTGAATCAAGAACTAAATTTGAAAATGCTCTGGCGCAATATGAGAAAAGTCAAGTTCAATTAAATAATACTAAAGTTTCTATGCCATTTGATAGCTCTGTTGAAGAAAGTTATGTTGAGCTTGGAGATTATTTAAAAAAAGGAGATCAAATTGTTAAGGTGGTAGACTTAAGTCCTATTTTTATTATTTCAACAGCAAACGAGAAAGAAATTGATAATATAAAAATTAATCAAAAGGCTATTGTTTCCATCGGAAATAAAAGATTCAATGGTAAAGTAAATTATATTTCAAAAACATCCGACCCCAACACACGGAATTTTAAAATCCAAGTGGAAGTTCAAAATCAAAACTATAAAATTTTTAGTGGATTATCGAGTGAAATAGAAATATCAGGACTTCCACAAGAAGCTTTCTTTGTTCCTTCTTCATTAATAACTATTAATAATTTAGGGGAAATTGGAATTAAGATTATAAAAAATGAAAGAGTAAAATTTATTCCAATCGACATAATAAGTGATATAGGAAATGGATATTGGATAAATTCTAAATCAAAAAAATTAGCAAATAAATTATCAATTATTACTCAAGGACAAGATTTTACAATTGATGACGAAAAAGTAGAAGTTATAAAAAAAAATGATTGAAAAAATTCTTAACCTTAGAAAACTAATTTTAACTTTTCTTTTCTTTTTCATAGTTTTTGGTCTCTACAAATATATTACTTTACCTAAGGAATCCGATCCAGATATTAGTTTGCCTATTATATACATTTCATTTATTCATAAGGGAATTTCGCCTGGTGATTCAGAGAGATTATTAATAAAACCATTTGAAAAAGAACTTAAGAATATTGAAGGTATTAAAAAAATCTCTTCAACGTCTTATCTTGGAGGTGGAAATATAATTTTAGAATTTGATGCAGGTTTTAATTCTAATAAAGCATTATCTGATACAAGAGTAAAAATAGACATAACAAAAAGCAAACTTCCTGATGAAACAGAAGAACCTCGAGCTACTGAAGTTAACTTATCAAGATTTCCTGTATTAGCGGTAGCTATTTCTGGTAATGTTGAAGATAGAGTTATTCAAAAATATGCAAAATTTTTAAAAAGGAAAATTGAAGGTTTCTCAGAAGTTTTAGAAGTTACAACTCTAGGTGAAAGCGAAAGAGAAGTAAAAATTATTGTTGATCCAAAAATAGTTGAAAACTATGGTTTAACTGATGAGGAAGTCCTTTCATCTATTGCAAAAAGTAATCTGATGATTCCAGCTGGAACATTAAGCAATGAAAAAGGTAGCTTTAATCTCAAGATTCCTAGTTTAATTGAGAGCCGCGAAGATCTCCTTAATATTCCTATTAAATCTAACAATCAATCTGTTGTAACATTAAGTGATGTTGCTGAAATAAGAGATTCATTTAAGGATAAAGTTGGATTTGCAAGAAATAATGGTCAAAATGCTATCATTCTTGAAATTTCAAAAAGAACTGGTGAAAATATTATTGATACAATAAATAAAATCAAAAATAAATTAAATAATGAGAGAAAAAATATTCCAGAATCTATAAAAATTGGAATTTTTCAAGATGAATCTGAAAAAATAAAAAATCAAATAAAAGATTTAGAAAACAATGTGATTTTAGCATCATTAATTGTTTTAATAATAATAGTTCTTTTTATGGGTTGGAAATCGGCTTTTTTAGTTAGTATTTCAATTCCGTCTTCTTTTTTACTATCTATGATTATCTTATCATTTTTTAATGTAACAATAAATGTAGTAGTACTATTTGCTTTAATTTTATCTGTAGGAATATTAATTGATGGAGCAATAATTGTAGTTGAATATGCAAACAGAAGAGCCAGTGAGGGGATTAAAAAAAGAGAGGTTTTTGTTTTATCTGCAAAAAGAATGCTTATACCTGTTTTTGCCTCAACTTTAACAACTTTAGCAGCATTCTTTCCTTTAATTTTCTGGCCTGGAGTTGCTGGAGAGTTTATGTTTTTTTTGCCGGTAACACTTCTTGCAGTTTTATCATCCTCTCTATTAATGGCTTTAATATTTATTCCAACAATTGGTGGAATTTTTGGAAGTGACAAAGGACTATCTCAACAAAGAGTCAAAGATTTAAATTTATTAGAAAGTGGGGACTTGAAAAAGGTTAGAGGAATACAAGCAAGATATATTCAAGTTATTGAATATTGTCTGGATAATCCTAAAAAACTTATAATGCTTACTATTGTTATCTTAATTTTTATTCAACTTCTTTATTCAAGATTTGGTAGAGGGGTAGAATATTTTCCACCAATTGAACCTGATTATGCAGAGATAGTTATCCATGCTAGAGGAAATTTTTCACCTAAAGAAAAAGATGATATTTTAAAAAAAGTAGAAAAGGATATCATCCAAAATAAATTTATTAGAAACATTTATTCAAGAAGTGGTTTTGTAAAGGGACAGAAAAAAAGTGAATCTGAAGATGTAATTGGAAGTATAAAAATTGAGCTTATTAATTGGAAAAAAAGACCTAAAGCAAACCAAATACTATCAAAATTAAAAAAAGAAACTGACAGATTTCCTGGAATTTATATTGAATATATTGAAAAAAAAGATGGGCCTCCCAAAGATAGAGATGTTGAGATAGAAGTTGTAAATATTGATAAAAGTAGACTTTTAAATGATACAAATAAAATCTTTGAATATCTAAAGGAAAAACCATGGATCAAAAATATTGATTCAGATCTAACGGATCAAGGTATCGAATGGGAATTAATAATTGATAGAACTCAGGCAAATAAACACGGAGTTGATATTCAAACAGTTGGAAATGCAATTCAAATGTTAACTCATGGCCTTAAAGTTACAGAATTCATGCCCTCAGATAGCGAAGAAGAAATAGATATAGTTGTAAAGTATGATAAACAATTTAGAACTTTAGATGAACTGGATGAGATATTAATTGAGGGTAAAAATGGAGCTGTTTCATTGAGTCTTTTTGTTGATAGAGTGCCAAGGAAAAAAGTAGGTAAAATTACTAGATATCAAACAATAAATTCTAAAACAATAAAATTTGATGTTAAAGATGGAATAGTTAGTAATAACAAAGTTAGAGAAATTCAACTTTGGTTAAAAAATAATGCCAACGAAATTAAATCTACGGTTATTTTTAGTGGACAAGAAGAGGATCAAACAGAGGCAAAAAACTTTTTAATTAAGGCTTTTTTCATATCCATTTTTTTGATAACAATCATCTTAATTGCAACCTTTAATAGTTTTTACTATTGTTTAATAATTCTCAGTGCAATCATCTTTTCAACCATTGGTGTCATGATAGGATTACTGATTTCAGACAAACCATTTGGGATAATTATGAGTGGAATTGGAATAATAGCTTTGGCAGGAATAGTTGTAAATAATAACATTGTACTTTTAGATACTTATAAAAGTTTAAGACGCAAAGGAGAAAATGTTAGAGAAGCAATAATAAGAACTGGTGCACAGAGACTTAGGCCAGTTTTATTGACCACATTAACAACATTTTTTGGTCTAATTCCTATGGCAATTGGATTGAATATTAATTTTTTAGATGCCGAAGTTAATTTTGATAGCCCAAGTTCACAATGGTGGATTCAATTATCAAATGCTATGGTTTTTGGAGTTATGTTTTCATTTATTTTAACTTTAATAATAACTCCATGCTTAATTTATGTTGGAGAAAAATCAAAATTACTCAAAGCTTTCTAAATTCATAAATAGCAAACGGAATACTTAAAAAATAAACAATTATTATAATTATCATTGCCAACCAAAAATCTGTTAGCAAAAGTGATAAAATACTTGCTAAAATTATTATTAAAAGAGACATGAGTTTTTTTTCAAACTTTACACCTTTTAAAGAATAAGTAGGAATATTAGAAATCATCAAAATTGCTGGAACAAAAAGATAAAATTTTATTATTATTTCATTAACCGGTAAATGAGAACTAAATCTAAAGTAAATCATCATTGGCAGTAAAGTCAATCCAGCAGCGGCAGGAGTAGAAATTCCTGAAAAAAATTTCATTTTTTTTGAATCATTATGATTTTCAAAATTAGCCAAATTAAATTTAGCAAGTCTTGATGAAGAACAAATTGCATAAAAAATAACTATAGCCCAGCTACTTTCAAGAAATAATGATTTTGTCCATAAATAAACAATAATTGCAGGGGCTATCCCAAAACTTATAAAATCTGAAAGAGAATCAAGTTCAACGCCAAAGTCAGAATTTGTTTTTAATAATCTAGCTAGCTTTCCATCAATATTGTCTAAGAAGGAAGCAAATACAATTAGAGAAACTGAAATCTCCCATTTGTCCTCAAAGGCAAATTTTATTGCAGTAAGACCAAAAGTTAGTGAGATAAAAGTAAATAAGTTAGGTACTAAGCTTCTTAATGATAATTTTTTCACTTCTCTTTTCTATTTATCTATTTTTTTATTAGAATTGGGAAGCTCAGCAATTACTGTCTCACCTGAAATAGTTGTCTGTTTTTCTAAAACATTAACTTTGAAGTTTGTTGGGAAGTATAAGTCAACTCTACTTCCAAATCTAATAATTCCAAAACGATCTCCAATATTCACGTTTTGATTTTCCTCCAAATCACATTTTATCCTTCTAGCTATTAAACCAGCAATTTGAACAAGATAAATATTTACGCCTTTTTTTATTTCGATTTTAGAAATCATTCTTTCATTATCTTCACTAGATTTATCTAAAGATGCATTGAAAAATGTACCTGGTATATATTTTAACCATACAACCTTACCTGAAATTGGTATTCTATTTACATGAACATTAAATACATTCATAAAAATGGAAACCTTTTGCATATTTTCGTTTTTGTCATCACTTAAATTTGACGGCGGTTTACAAGAAGTAACTGATAAAACTTTACCATCGGCAGGTGAAAGTAAAATATCATTTCTTTTAGATATTATTCTCTCAGGGTCTCTGAAGAAGTATATACACCATATAGTTAGCACAAAACCTATGAAACCTAAAAAATCAGAAATAATTGAAAGAATCAAAGCAAAAACAATAAAAATTATTATAAAAGGATAACCAGACTTATTTATTGGTGGAATAAAATTCTTAATTGATTCAAAGTCTTTCAAAAAATCCCCTATTTTATCAAAAAAATCATTTTGCTTATTCATGCGATATTTTTTTCATAAGGTTAGGAATATCAAAGACTTGTCCAGGATATATTAAATCAGGATCTTTAATTCTTTTTATATTACTTTTATATATCTCTGTAAAATAAATACCCTCTCCAAGGGTTTTTCTGGCAATACGCCAAAGACTATTACCTGGTTTAACTACTATTTGATTATCTTCAAAATTCAAACTATCAATATCTAACTTTTTATTGAAATCTGATTTACTAAAAAATAAAGAAATAATCTCATCATTGATCTTAGAACTAATAATAATTTCACCATCTAATAGTTTTAACATATTAGATGTAAATCTCCAGTTACCAAATTCATCAGATTTAATTATCTGTAACAATTTATCAGATTGATAAAGACTTACATCATGATTAGGAAGTGTTCTTCCAGATATAGTAAATTTATTCATTGGATAATAGTTTGCTATATCAATCGACAAACCATCTTCTAATGAATCTAAATTTAAAATTTGGACTCTTGCATCGTTGGTCAAAAATTTAGCAACTGCAGGTTTAACTTCATCATTTTTATTATCCTCTAAAACCAACACGGTTTGACCAGATTTATGTAACACATTATCTTTATCACGAAATCTTAGATAGAAATTTTTGATACCTTGTTCCAGAGGAACATCACTCACCCAAACCCAATCTCCGTTCCCATCAGAAAAAAAACTTGCAATAACTTTATCATTCTCCAGTAACTCTATGAAAGTATTTGGTTCAGACTTACCGGCAATTACAGCATCACCATGTTTTGAAATTCTTACAATATCAAATGTCAATGGAATTAAAACTTCATTGATCTCTTTACTTTGTATTTTATTTTGCGAAATATTGTTGTTCAATTCACTATTATCTTTTTTTTCTATATCATCTTGTAAATCTGGAAATAAAAAATAGACTACTATGAACAGCGTGGATAATACCGTAAATGTTAAAAATTCCTTTTTCATAACAAGAGCTTATTTATTGTTAATATAACCAAATTTTACTTTTCAATGCTAACTATTAATTTATTTAGCACAATTTGCTCAATTTCCTTAAGAATGTTTTAACATAAATTATAAAAATTTGTAAGATAAGATAATGCCAAAAATTTTAGTCAAAAATCCAATAGTTAATATAAATGGCGATGAAATGGCAAGAGTTCTTTGGGAGAAAATTGAGAAAGAACTAATTCTTCCTCACCTGGATTTAAAATTAGAAACATTCGACCTTAGTCTTACTAATAGAGATATGACTAATGATCAAATAACCTCTGATGCAGCTAAATTAATAAAAAAAATTAAAGTTGGAATCAAATGTGCAACAATAACACCGGATGAAAAAAGAGTTCATGAGTACAATTTAAAAAAGAAATATCCTTCTCCTAATGGTACCATAAGAAATATAATTAATGGAACAATATTCAGAGAGCCAATAATAATTGATAAAATTCCAAAAATTGTTAATCATTGGAATCAACCAGTTATTATTGCGCGTCATGCTTTTGGTGATATTTACAGATCAAAAGAAATAATAATTAAAGACAAAGGACAATTAAAGCTTTCTCATACAAATGAAAAAGGTGTTATTGAAGAAAAACTTGTTCATGATTTTAAGTCTCCTGGTGTTGGATTGGCATATTTTAATGTTTTTGACTCAATAATCGATTTTGCAAATTCTTGTTTTAACTTCGCGCTTAAAAGAAATATTCCAGTATTCCTTTCCACTAAAAATACAATTTTGCAGCAATATGATGAATCATTTAAAAATATATTTGACGAAGTTTTTTTAAAAAAGTTTAAATTAAAGTTTAAAGAAAAAAATTTAATTTATCAACATCGTTTAATTGATGACATGGTTGCATGTTTAATGAAGTGGAGTGGTGGTTTCTTATGGGCATGTAAAAATTATGATGGTGACGTTATGTCGGATCTAGTTGCTCAGGGGTTTGGATCATTGGGTTTGATGACTTCAGTTCTTCAAAGCCCTGATGGAAAAATACTTAAGACGGAAGCAGCACATGGAACTGTAACCAGTCATTTCAGACAACATCAAAATAGCTTGGATACCTCTACAAATCCAATAGCATCAATATTTGCTTGGACGCGTGCTCTCTCTCACAGAGCATTTCTAGATTCAAACTCTAAACTCAAATCATTCGCGGTCAATTTAGAAAATTTATGTAAAGAAATGCTAAACTCAGGATATATGACTAAAGATTTGGCTTTAATGTGTGGTCCAGATCAAAAATGGGTAACAACAAATGAATTTTTTAAGATTTTGACAACAAGACTAAAAAACTAAAAAATTATCTTTTCTAAGTTTTCAATTATCATTTCAAAATTTTCATTTAAATCAGCTCCACCTTGAGATAAATCCTTTCTTCCTCCCCCACCTTTTCCACCAAGAAAAGATATTAAACTTTTGATTATTTTGTTTGAATCAAATCTATCCAATAAATCTTCAGTTACTGAAACTACAACAGAAACCTTTTTATCTTTGCAAGTAGAGAGTATTATAATTCCTGAGTTGAATTCTTTTTTAATTTTATCAGAATTATTTCTCAATTCCTTAGGCAAACATTCCAATTTGTCATAATAAACATTTATATTAGACATTTTAATAATTTTTGATTTTGAGAATATGACATTCTCAGATAATTTGATTTTATTTTTTGACATCATATCATTTTTTAATGTTTTAACTTTTTCTAGAATGTTATTGTCAGATGCTTTTAAAAATTCTTTTAACTTTTTTAGTATATAAAATCTCTCATTACAGTATGACTCTGCATCTTCACCTGTTAATGCTTCTATTCTTCTAACTCCTGATGATACGGACACATCATTCAAAATTTTAAATGTTCCTATTTGCCCTGTGAAATTGACATGAGTTCCTCCACAAAGTTCGATCGATGTCAAAATACTATCATTTTTTTCTTCATTTATCATACTGACAACCCTAACTGTATCAGGATATTTTTCACCAAATAATGCAATGGCACCACTTTCTATAGCTTTTCGTAATGGCATCTTCTTAATATCAATCTTAATATTTGATCTTATTGAGTTATTTACTAATTTCTCAACGTTTATCAAATTTTCCTCAGAAAGTTGTTCATTAGATGTGTAATCAAATCTTAGTTTTTGATTGTTTACCAAAGATCCTTTTTGTGAAACATGTTTTCCAAGCACTTGTCTCAAAGACTCATGTAACAAATGAGTTGCAGAGTGATTGTTTCTTATCTTCTTCCTTTTTTTAAAATCTATTTCTAAAATATATTTTCTATTTATTTTAATCTCCGCATGGCAATTTTTCATAAAATGTAAAAAAATGTCATCACCAATTTTTTTTGTGTCTGATATTTCACCAACTAATTTTTTGTTTGTATCGAATATTTTACCTGAATCTCCCACCTGACCTCCTGATTCAGCATAAAAAGATGTTTTATTAAAAATAAGAATTGTTTCATTACAACTATTTATAGAAGTTTTAATCTTATCATCATCAATAATTCTTAATAGTTCTGACTGGCATGAATCAAATTCATATCCACAAAAAGTAGTTTTAGGAATTGAATTAAGTAATTTACTATTTAATGTTTTTATATTTTGATTAACCCCTTTCCATGATTTTCTTTGCATTTTTCTATTATCTTCCAACAATGATCTATATTTTTTCATATCGATTACTATTTTTTTTTCTCTAAGAATTGCTTCGGTCATATCTACAGGAAACCCATAAGTATCATATAATTTAAAAGCCATCTCAGGACTAAAATCATTGCTTTTTAATTTTCGTATTTCATGATTAAGAATGTCCAATCCAAATGAAAGTGTTTCAGAAAACTTTTCTTCCTCATTTTTAAGATTTTTTTTAATAAATAGACTCGATTTTTCCAACTCGTAATAAAAACTTGAGTATTTTTCAATAACATCATCAACCAACTTATTTAGGATAATTAATCCTGATTTAAGCTTATTGACATTAAGTAATGCCCTTCTTATTATTCTTCTTAATACGTAACCTCTTCCTTCATTAGAGGGCAAAACACCCTCCGACATTAAGAACATTATAGATTTTATATGATCTGAAATAATCCTATATGATACAAGATTTTCTGAATTTAAAGATGTTCCAGTTTCCAAACCAATTTTTTTAAAAATAAATTTGAATAAGTCAGTTTCATAATTGTTAATTTTTCCTGATAAAACTGCTGATATCCTCTCTAATCCCATACCTGTATCAACAAATTTTCCTGGAAGTTTTTTGAGATCTCCATTATGTTTGTCAAACTCCATAAAAACTAAATTCCATATTTCAACATATCGATCTCCATCTTCGTTTTTGGAACCAGGCAAGCCTCCCTTAATTTCACTTCCATTATCAAAAAATATTTCACTACAGGGGCCACATGGACCTGTATCACCCATAGACCAAAAGTTATCATCTGAAGAAATTCTAACTAATTTTTGGTCACTAAAACCAGAAACTTTCTTCCATATTTTATAAGAATCCTCATCTTCATTATAAACTGTAATTATTAACTTATTTTTATCTAAAGAAAATTCTTTAGTTAATAAATCCCAAGCTAAACTAATTGCTTTTTCTTTAAAATATCCACCAAATGAAAAGTTTCCAAGCATTTCAAAAAAAGTATGATGTCTTGGTGTAAGGCCAACATTATCCAGATCATTATGTTTACCACCTGCTCTCATACATTTTTGGATAGAAACAATGTTGTCTTCAACTGGATTTTCTTCTCCTGTAAAACACTTTTTAAATTGAACCATACCAGCATTTGTTAATAAAATACTAGGATCATCCTTTGGAATTAAAGGGGATGATTTAACCTCTTTGTGAGAATTTTTCTTAAAGAAATTTATAAATGTGTTTCTTATATTGTCTGATGTAGTTTTTTTCATTTAACTTCATCATTATAATGAAAAACTTAGTAATTAATCAACTTTCATTTCTTTATCTGATGAATCTTTCAAAATTTCTTTCTCTGAATCATTAACTGATTCTTCAACATTTTCATTGAGATCTTTATTCTGATTTCTAATGGACTCTTCTATTTTATTTGAAATATCTGGATTTTCCTTTAAGAAGCTTTTAGCATTTTCTCTGCCTTGACCGATTCTTTCTCCATTGTAGGAATACCATGCTCCAGCTTTTTCAACAAGACCATCTTTAGAAGCCAAATCAAGAATCTCCCCTGTTTTTGAAATACCTTCTCCATACATTATATCAAATTCAACACTTTTGAATGGTGGTGCGAGCTTATTCTTCACAACTTTGACTCTAGTTTGGTTGCCAACAACTTCGTCTCTATCTTTAATAGCACCAATCCTTCTTATATCCATTCTAATAGATGCATAAAATTTTAATGCATTTCCTCCAGTTGTTGTTTCTGGACTACCAAACATAACTCCAATCTTTTGTCTAATCTGATTAATAAAAACAACAAGAGTTTGTGACCTTGAAATGGAACCTGTAAGTTTCCTCAAAGCCTGACTCATAAGTCGTGCATGTAATCCCATATGAGAATCACCCATATCCCCTTCAATCTCAGCCCTAGGAACAAGTGCTGCAACTGAGTCCACAACTAAAACATCTATGGCGCTAGAATTCACCAATGTGTCTGCAATCTCTAGAGCTTGCTCACCATTATCTGGTTGAGAAATAAGCATTTCATCTGTGTTAACACCAAGTTTTTTTGCATAAACAGGATCAAGAGCATGTTCTGCATCAACAAATGCACAAGTGCCACCTTTTTTTTGAGCTTCTGCAATTACATGAAGTGCTAATGTTGTTTTTCCAGAACTTTCAGGCCCATATATTTCTACAATCCTCCCCCTTGGGAGTCCTCCAATTCCAAGTGCTAAATCCAAACTAAGGGAACCTGATGAGATTGATTCAATCTCTACGACTTCTCTCTCTCCTAGTTTCATTACAGAACCTTTGCCAAAGTTTCTTTCGATTTGGCTTATTGTAGATTCTAACGTTTTTAATTTATCCATAAATGTTCTATAAATGTTCTTATCTATGTTAACATGTAAAAAATTCAATACAACACAAAAATTTAATATTCTTTCTCTTTATATATTTTTTCTGATTTTTCGTGCGATTCTTGAGCTTCAAGGGATAATGTTGCAATAGGTCTTGCAATAAGCCTTTTAACAGAAATTGGTTTATTAGTATCTTCACAATATCCGTAAGTTCCATCTTCGATTTTTTTTAGCGCTTTATTGATCTTGCTTAGAAGTTTTCTTTCTCTATCCCTAGTTCGAAGTTCCAAACTTCGCTCAGACTCAATTGATGCTCTGTCAGCATTATCTGGTTTGTTTGATGACTCTTCTTTAAGATTATTTATTGTGGCAGAAGAACCTTGAAGAAGATCATTCTTCCAATCAAGTAATAGATTTTTAAAATATTTAATTTGATCAGAATTCATAAACTCCTCTTTATCAGATGGTTTATAAGTTCCGTTAATTCTTTTTTTTTATTTACCATTTTCTATTATTATAAATTTATGCACTATAATTATATTTGAAGAAAAAATGAATCAAGAGAAATTTAAAAAAATTGATAAAGCATGTTTTTTAGACCGCGACGGTGTAATTAATGAAGACATCGGATATCTCTACAAAATAGAGGAATTTAAATGGATTGATGGTGCCCAAAATGCAATTAATTATCTCAAAAAAAATGGATACTTGGTAATAGTTGTAACCAATCAATCTGGGGTAAAAAGAAAATTATATTCAAAAAATGATGTTAATAAACTTCACAATTGGATGAA
>MDTB01134180.1_pt1 | contig 17485 bp, 22 predicted proteins | sample 811161 | NCBI WGS metagenome assembly MDTB01 (sample SAMN05326650, study PRJNA326480) | marine metagenome | isolation source: seawater | place: Mediterranean Sea | collected 2009
TGCAGACAATATTGAAGATAGTCTTGGTAAAGTGAAATTTTTAATTTTTTATATTTTGTGTGGTATTGGCGCAGCTATGGCTCAAGTATTCACTGATACTAATTCACAAATTCCAATGGTTGGAGCAAGTGGTGCAATTGGAGGAGTTTTAGGAGCTTATTTGGTCAATTATCCAAAAGCTAAAATATTAGTATTAATTCCTTTTGGTTTCTTTAGTCAAATAATCAAAATTAAAGCATTATACGTATTATTTTTTTGGTTTATTCTTCAATTTATTAATTCAGCTTTAACTAATTCTAATGGAGGTGGTGTGGCATACGCAGCACATATTGGTGGTTTTATATCAGGTGTAATTTTGATATTATTTTTAAATAAAAAAAATAAAAATAAAAGTAAAAACAAAACTATTAAAAACCCATGGAAATAACAAATTTTATTATACCATTTATTATATTAATCACAGTTGTTGTGTTTATACATGAATATGGCCATTATTATTTTGCAAGAAGATATGGTGTTGGAATAACAGATTTTTCAATAGGTTTTGGTAAAGAGATATTTGGATGGAAGGATAAATCTGGTACCAGATGGAAAATTTGCTGGATACCATTAGGTGGGTATGTAAAATTTTTTGGAGATAGAAATGTTTTTAGTCAAAGTGAACAAGAAGAACTAATTAAAAAATATTCAGAAAGTGATAGAAATAAACTTTTTATTTTAAAACCTTTATATCAAAGAGCATTAGTTGTTGCTGCGGGACCGATTGCAAATTTTATTTTAGCAATTTTTATTTTTAGCTTTATTTATATGTTTTCTGGAAAAGATTTAACCCCAGCCGTAATTACTGAAGTTCAAAAAGATAGTCCAGCTTTTGTGGGTGGTCTTAAAAAAAATGATAGAATTCTTTCTATCGATGGCAATAAAGTAGATAGTATAATGCAAGTTTCGACATTTATTGCTACCTCAACTAATGATACTATTGAATTTGTCGTATTAAGAGATACTCAAGAAAAAATTCTAATTGTTAAGCCTAATTATGTAGAAAGCACCGATTCTCTTGGTAATAAGATAAATAAAAGAATGGTCGGAATTAAGCTTAGTTCGTTTAATGGTGAAACAAATCACGTTAAACTTGGTCCTGCAAAGGCAATTTATTACGCTGGTAAAGAGGTAATTTTTGTATCAATTTCATCGTTAAAGTACATCGGCTCAATGTTTGGTGGATCAGGAGATTCTTCTCAATTAGGAGGCCCTATTAGAATAGCAAAGATTACAGGACAAGTAGCAGAACTTGGAATATTGCCTTTTTTAAGTATTATGGCTTATATATCGATAAGTCTTGGACTTATTAACTTATTCCCAATTCCTATGTTAGATGGTGGTCATTTAATGTTTTATTTCTTTGAAAAAATTTTAGGTCGGCCGTTAAGTCAAAAAACACAAGAAGGTTTTTTTCGAATCGGACTCTTTTTACTTATGTCTTTGATGTTTTTCGCCACTTTTAATGACTTAAAAGATATAGGTATTTTTTAATCTAAATTTTTTAATTTAAAAAAAAGTCAATAAAATCAATACTTTTAAGCTATTCTATATGTTGTGGTATTAACTTAAAAAAACACAAATTAAAATGTTGATTTATAAGGCATTTATTGACATTACTAAAATAACAAGGAAATGGAGCTAAAATGAACAAAAAACAACTAGTTGCTAAAATAGCTGCATCTATGAATGAAAGTAAAGCAGATGCAGAGCGTAAATTTGATACTATTACCAACATAATTTTAGATTGCCTAAAAGGTGATGAGCAAGTTAAAATTGCTGGTTTTGGTACATATAAGGTAGCAAAAAGAAAAGCAAGAATAGGAAGAAACCCAAGAACAGGAGAACAAATCCAAATATCTGCTTCTCAAAAAGTAAAATTTTTGCCTGCTAAAGCATTAAAAGAAATGTTTAATAAATAAGTTCGTATTTAAAACAGCCTCAAATTAAAATTAGAGGCTGTTTTACACTTGCACAATTTTCATAACTAATTCCCAAACATAGCATTACTAATAAAAAATTTCTTAAATTATAAGAATAATTTTAGGAGGTTTTATGTTTAAATTTTTAAGTAAATTATATGTACCTGTGTTTAGTTTAATATTTTTATTAAATATGAATAGCGCAGGAATGGCTGAAACAACTGTTTCTGCTGAAGTAGGTTTTATATTTAACACCTTGCTATTTCTAATTTGTGGATTCCTAGTATTTTTTATGGCTGCTGGATTTGCAATGTTGGAATCAGGAATGGTTACATCAAAGAGTGTATCCGTTATCTGTGCTAAAAATATAGGTTTATTATCAATTTCTGGAATTATGTTTTGGATGTTTGGTTACAATTTAGCTTATGGAATACCAGAGGGCGGATATATAGGCAAATTTATACCTTGGTCAGATGCTAGTGCAGTTGATACAGGTTATTCAGATGGTTCAGATTGGTATTTCCAAATGGTATTCTGTGCAACAACAATATCAATTGTATCAGGAACATTAGCTGAGAGAATTAGGCTATGGCCATTTTTCTTATTTGCAGCAATATTATCAGGGATTTTATACCCGATTGTAATGGGTTGGCAATGGGGTGGAGGCTGGTTAGCTTCTATCGGATTTTCTGACTTTGCAGGTTCAACACTAGTACATTCAACAGGTGGATCTGCTGCTTTAGCTGGTGCAATTATATTAGGACCAAGACTTGGAAGATTTACTAAGTCTGGAGCTCCAGCACCTTTAAAACCTTTTGCAGCATCATCAATACCACTTGTAACTTTAGGAGTATTTGTCCTATGGTTAGGTTGGTTTGGATTTAATGGTGGTTCACAATTAGCAATGGGAACTGCAGATGATGCAATAGCGGTATCAACAATCTTTATAAATACATTTTTAGCAGGCGCAGGAGGAGTAATGGCTGCTGCAGCTGTAACAAGATTAGGTTTTGGTAAAACTGATGTAATACAAATGTTAAATGGATGTATTGGTGGACTAGTTGCAATTACTGCAGAACCATTAATGCCTTCACCTTTAGCTGCAATACTAATTGGTGGTGTTGGTGGTGTAATAGTAGTGTTTGGAACAAAACTTCTATTCTCATTGAAAATTGATGATGTAGTAGGTGCAATCCCAGCTCACTTATTTGCAGGAATTTGGGGAACATTGGCGGTACCGATTACAAATCCAGATACAGCATTTGGAACTCAATTAATTGGAGTTATTTCAATAAATGTTTTTGTTTTTGCAACAGCACTAATTGTGTGGAGCACTATGAAAGCAACAATTGGTATCAGATTAAGTAAAGAAGGTGAAACAAAAGGTACCGATGTTACTGAAACAGGAGTAATAGCTTACGCAATTAGAGACTAATCATATGATACAGGGACCCTTCGTTCTATAACACTACTCTACTCATAGAAGGGTCCCTGAAAAATCTATTTTAGGCTAGTTATTATTTAATAGAATTGAGTTCATCTAACACTTCTTTAGCATGGTTTTTAACTCTTACATTATTCCAAATTTTTATTATTTTACCTTTTTTATCAATTAAAAAAGTACTTCTTACCACTCCCATAAATTCTTTACCCATGAATTTTTTTTTAGCCCAAACTTTATAATATTTAATAATTTTTTTTTCTCCGTCAGATAAAAGATTAAACTTGATTTTGTACTTATCTTTAAATTTATTATGGCTTTTTATATTATCTTTTGAAATACCGAATACTTCACAATTAAGCTTTTTAAACTTTGGTAATAATTTATTAAAATCAATTGTTTCTATTGTACATCCTGGCGTATCATCTTTTGGATAAAAATACAGAACTACATATTTACCCAAAGAATCTTTTAGTGAATAAGTATTGTTATTTGTAGATTCTAAAGTAAATGCTGGAGCTTTTGAATTAATTTTAATCATTAATAACCTCATTCTCATCCCATAACTTTTTATAATCAATAAAAGGAGACAAACCATAGCTAGAATTTATATTAGTTAAATGAAGAGAAAGGCTTTTTAAAGGTGAAATACAAAATTCATCTTTATAAATTTCATTTAAATGTTTTTCAAAAGGAATATTTCTTTTTAAACAAGTATTATAAAAGTTATTCCAATATTTATTTAATAAGTGCTTACTAGTTATAAAAGTACAAAGAGTTTTATTAATTGTTCTCCAATGTCTCTTATTACCAATTAAAATATTCGTTTTTTCGTTATTCATATATAAATATGGATAGTCAGTTGGACAAATGAATATATCTTTTTTAATTTGTGAAGCTATCCGCTCGTAGGAAGCAATTACTTCTTCCATCATAGGTTCAAAATGCAAATAATCATCTTCCACAAAATAAATTAAATCTTCAGCTTGTTCTTTTCCAATTTCAAAGGACTGTAATAAACTTGCTAAATTTGAAAATGTTTGGGTATTATTTTGCTCTTTAATACGGTCTAAATATTTTTTATGATCTAAAGAAATTATGCTCATATCTAATTGATTTTTAGAAATTAAATTTTTTATTTTTAATAGATTCTCATTTTTAGATTTATCATCAATTATTATTGTTTTAAATTTGATATTTGGATATTTTTTTTTACTAAAGTTAATAGATTTAATGAGAGAATTTAGAGATCTTAAGGAGTATTCAATTTTGGGTAATTCAAATAATCTTTTTTTATTTTGATCCCAAATTTCAATATTAGTATTTGTTCTAAAAACTATAAGTATAGAATTAATTTTTTTAGTAATTTGAACATCTCCAAGCGGTAGAACAATAGATTTTTCGTTAATTATTGATAGATCATCATTTAATTTTTTATCAAGTGTAGGTGATACAAATTCATTTTGATCTATTAATTCAAAACCTAAAAGTTTAGAAATTTTAATAAAGATTTTTTTTATGATGCTTTTTTTCATATAATTGTTTATGATTAAATATTTACAATATTATGAACATTAAATCATCACAAAGTCTTGTTTCTGAAGCATTAAATACAATTAAAACTATTTCTCCAGATGAGGCATTAAAATTATTAAATGATAATCAATGCAATTTAATAGATATAAGAGATGTTAGAGAATTAGAAAAGTTAGGCAGAATTGAAAAATCTTATCATATACCAAGAGGTATGCTCGAATTTTGGTTGGATCCTGAAAGCGCATATTTTAAGGATGGCAAACTTGATCTAAACAAAGAAATGGTTTTATTTTGTGCTGGAGGAATGAGGTCTGCACTTGCTGCAAAAACTCTTAAAGATATGGGTTTTGAAAAAGTTTCTCACATAGAAGGCGGGTTTGGTTTAATGCAAGAGAACGGCTTTAAAGTAAAAAAATAATTATTTATTAATTTCTTTTAAAACAAATTCAATTCTATCTTGTCCCCAAAACAATTTATTATTTATTATAAATGAAGGGGCTCCAAAAACTCCTTTATCATAAGCAATATTAGTTTCTTCTTTTAATTTATTTTTTATTCTTTCGTTAGATATAAATTTATTAAATTCGTTATTATTAATAGAAATACTATTTAAAACCAATTCAATATTCTTATTTTCAGATAAATTTAATCCTTGTTTCCAATATGCATCAAAAAAAGCATTTATATATTCGTATAGTTTTTTTTTCTCTTCAGCAAAAAAAACGCCTCTCATTATTGATATAGAGTTTATTGGAAAGTAACTATTAAATTTAAATGGTATATTAAACTTTTCTGAAATAATTTTACAGTCTTTAATCATATATTTTGATTTAGAAGGAATAAATGCATGTGGTGTAATTCCAGATAATTTATGCAAACCCCCAAGTAGAATAGGTTTGTAAATAACTTCAATATTAGTTTTTTTTTTAATTTGATCTATTTGTTTATGAGCTAAATATGAGTATGGACTAATAAAATCAAAATAAAAATCAAATTTTTTATTCATGTAAATTAATTTTTTTTGCAAAAAATATTCTTAAAAACCAGTAAATAACTAGACCAATTGGTCCAACAAAATAAATAAAGACTAAACAAATTCCAGTTAAAAATTTTGGTATACCAAATTTTAAACCATCTCTAGACACCCACGATCCTAAAAATAAATTTATTGATATAAAATGTATCCAGAAAAGTAATAAAAAAAATTCATTAGAAAATAAATCTTTAAGTTCATTTAATCCCAAGTATAAACTAAAGGAATTAAATATATCTTCATCCATATTTATTAGCTGATAAACTATATATGAGTATAGAGATGCAAAAACTAACGGTAAAAATACAGATGTGATGAAAATTTGGTTAAGTTTAGAGTTTGGAAAAAAAATTAGAGCTAGCCACATAGGTAAAACCCCATAATTTATCCAAAGGTAAATCATTTCTATTGTGAAAAAGTTATAAATCTCTGTAAGCATAAATTAATTTTAGTATTATATTATATTTAATAATGATTCCTAGAAAAAATAAAAAAAATCTTGAAGCCAATATTGAAGAAATTAGAAATCTTTCCTTTTCTTATTTAGAAAAATATTCCGCTTCAAAGCAACAATTAAGAACTTACTTATTAAAAAAATACTTTAAATCACCTGGTTCATTTATAGATAAAAAAGAATTATTAAATCTTATAGATTTTGTTATTTTAGATTTAGAAAAAAATAAACTAATCAGCGATAAATTTTATTCTGATTCAAAATCAAGAAGTTTTGTTAAAAGAGGTTATTCAATTAGAAAAATAAGAAATTATTTAATTCAAAAAGGTATTGAGAATAATTATATTCAAGAGTCTATATCTAAAATTATTTCAAATAATAGTGATCAAGATTTTTTTTCAGCAATTAAACTTTGTAAAAAGAAAAGAATAGGACCATGTAGAAGCGAAGATAATAGAGTTTTATTTTATAAAAAAGATATTTCAATATTGGCAAGAGGAGGATTTGATTATGAAACTTCAAAAAAAGTTATGGATTTATCAAAAGATGATTTTGAAAATTTTTTAAAATTATCTTGATTTCTTTTTCTTTTCTTCATCGAGATAATGATTTAATCTTTTTTGTATTTGGTTCCTTACAAAAACAAATACTAAAAGACCAAATATTGATACTGATACTATAATTATTGCTATCGTTTTTATCATTTACAATTTTATTTTAAAAGATTCTTTGATCTTAGTACTAATAAAGATGTATTTTTATATTTATCTTTTCCATATTTAAATATTTCATTATTTTGATCAGTAACAATTCCATTAGCATGCTTTATTATTGCATGGCCAGCTGCTATATCCCATTCTTTGGCTCTTGCATTTGCTGCATATAGATCAAACTCACCAGATGCAATAACGCAAAATTTTAATGAGCTTCTCATATTAACAAATTCAGTTACTGAATATTTTTTATGTATTTTTATAATTTCTTCAGAAGGTTTATTCGTATTAGACAGCGCTATGACTTGATTTGCTTTACTTTTTTTTTCGCAATTTAATTTTAAAGTAATATTATTACTATCTTCATATGCATTTCCCATTCCATAAGAATAAAATAATCTTTTTTTAGCAGGAGCGTAAATTATACCAGCCTCTGGCTGGGAATTTAAAATCAAAGCTGCATTTAAGGTAAATTCATCTCTATTATTTATATAATCATTAGTTCCATCTATAGGGTCAACTAACCAAAAATTTTTGCTTATGATTTTTTCATCAAGATTTACTGTTTCTTCAGAAACAATAGGAACGTTAGGCGTAAGTTCTGAAATTTTTTTACATATTATTTCGTTAACTTTTAAATCTCCATTAGTAACAGGAGTATTATCGGTTTTAATTTGTGTTTTTAAACCTCTTTTCCTTAAATCAAGTGATATTTCGCCAGATAATATAAAAGTTTTTTTAAGTTCTTTTATAATTGTTTCAATTTCATTTGCTTTCAAGATTTTTTACTTTCTCTAATTTTATTTTATTGCTGTTTATAACTTGTTTTCCTTTATTTTCAAAATTAACTGTAACTTTATCGTTTATAATAGATTGTATTTGCCCCATTCCCCATTCCTTATTTTTTGGATTAATAACAAAATCACCAGGTAAGTAATTATAATTCATATATAGAAAATATTTAATAACTATATTAAAACAACTTAATTAAATAGAAAATATGATTATAAATAAAAAAAATTCTTTAGGGTTTTTTAAAGCAGAAAAAGATACATTAGTAGTTGTAGCTATGTCTGGTGGTGTTGATTCTTCAACTGTTGCTGGTCTTATGAAAAAGGAAGGTTATAATGTTATAGGTATTACTCTTAAACTTTATGATGAATCTAAAGAAATTGTAAAATCAAAACAATGTTGTGCTGGTCAAGATATTGTCGATGCAAAAAGGGTATGTAATCAACTAAATATTGAACATAAAATTCTTTATTATCAAAAAAAATTTAAAGAAGGAGTGATTGATAATTTTGTTGATAGTTATTTGAATGGTGAAACTCCAATTCCATGTGTTCAATGTAACCAAACAGTAAAATTTAGAGACCTTTATGATGTTGCTAGAGAATTGAAAGCTGATGCACTAGTAACAGGACATTATGTCAAAAGTGTTACCAATAATGAACAAACTGAAATGTACAGGGCCGTTGATCATGATAGAGATCAAAGTTATTTTTTATTTAATACAACACAAGAGCAATTAAACTATCTAAGATTTCCATTAGGGGATTTAAAAAAAAAAGAAACACGGGAACTTGCAAATAAATTAAAATTGAATGTTGCAGATAAGCCGGACAGTCAAGATATTTGTTTTGTTCCTAACGGCGATTATGCATCTGTTATTAGAAAATTTAAACCAGAGTCTTATAAAAAAGGAAATATTAGAGATATGAATGGTAATATTATTGGTGTCCACGATGGGATAATCAATTTTACAATAGGTCAAAGGAAAGGAATAAAGATTGCAGATAAAAACCCTTTATATGTAGTTAAAATTAATTCTGTAAAAAATGAAATAATAGTAGGTGAAAAAAATGAATTAGAGGTAGATGAAATAAAATTAAGAGATTTTAATTTCTTATGTAAAGATATTGAAAAATACAATTCAAATTTATATGCAAAAATTAGATCAACAGGAGAATTAATAAAAACTAATATTTTTTTTGAAAATAATTTAATAAAAGTTAAGCTAGATAAAAAAGAAAGTGGTATATCACCAGGTCAAGCTTGTGTTTTTTATTCAAAAAATTCTATTGGGGATAAGGTTTTAGGTGGTGGCTGGATAGATAGTAATAATTAGGTTTTTTTTCCCCACAATTCACACAACTTATAGTTATAAAAAAAAACAATTAAAAGGTGATAACAATTTAATTAATGTTTGATATATTTATTATTAATTAAGAGGCAACTCTTAACTGGCCATCTAGGGAAAAATCGAGAGATTCAAGCTTAGAGGGCAGAAAGTCATAGAAAGTAGTTCTAAACATCTGTGGCGAAATGGTAGGAAAGTAGAACTAAAATAGCCTACCAAAAAGTATTCATAAGCTGGGGAAACCTAGTTTATGAACCGCTTTTTTTTAAGCAAAAAAAACTCAGTAAATAATAAAGTTGAATTAAAAAGAAGTAGTTCCATGAAATTATATTTTTAATTTCAGGAAAATTTTCAATTTTTATAATTAGTATTGGAAAGCAAATTATTCCAACAGCCAATAAAAAAAAACTAAAATACATCTTTAATTTAACAAAATTATTATTAAATATTTCTTTATTAAAATTTTTTAGCTTAAAATATTGAATTGATAAACTTAATTGAGCTAAAAGAGTAAATAAAATATATATATAAATTCCTGTTTTTCGAAAAAAACGATAATGACTACTTTCCCCTAAATAAAATATATATAAAAAAAGAAATATAGTTGAAACTATTCCAAAATAATAAAAAATCATTAATTTTTTGCTGTATTTAATATTTTTTAAAAGTAAAAAATTTTTTCTCCAATATAAAAAAAATAGTAAGCCAGATAAGTACATCATTGGCTTAAAAAAAAATTTAACAGGTGGATAACGTCCTATTCTTGATATAGAGGTACAACCATCAATATTGGGAATACAGAAAGAAATAATATCGAAATTTACAGATAATATAAAAGAAATTATTACAGTAATAATTGGTAGGAAAAAAATTGCTAAAGTTAAATGCCTTAAGTCTAGTCGCATTTTTACAAGATATTTTTCGTTAGATTATTTTTTCTTATTTTTCTTTCTTGCTCTTCTTTTTTTAGAGCCCATTTTACGTCTTCCTCTGTGCTTCTTCGGGTAACCCATCAATTTCCTTCCATTTTAAAATTAATTTATTGACCTTATTTAATGGATATAGCATTGTCATTAAAACTTATCAAATTTATTTATGGCCAAATCTTTTAGAACTTTTCTCAAACATACTGCTAAAGACTACTATAATCAGTCAGTAAATCCTCCTGTAGTAAGAGCATCTACTATTCTTTTTAAATCAATGCAGGATATTAGAAAAACACAAGTTAAAGGAAAAAAAAATCCCAGAGGTGGTTTTTTTGAATATGGAAGGCAAGGCACTTCTACTACTTTTATTCTACAGAAAATGTTAACAGAGATGGAGGAATGCCATCATGTTTTTTTAACACCATCAGGTTTTGGCTCAGTATTTTTAGCAATATTCAGTGTTGTTAGACCAGGTGATGAAATACTTGTTTCGGATCCCGTCTACTCACCAACACGTCTACTTACAGAAGATTTTTTAAAAGAACTTAATATAAAAACAATTTTCTATAATCCACATGACTTAAAAAGTTTAGAAAATGGTATAACAAAAAAAACAAAATTAATCTTTGTTGAAAGTCCCGGCAGTAATTCATTTGAATTTCAAGATTTATCTAAAATAATTTCTATAGCAAAAAAAAATAAAATTTTTACAGCAATTGACAATACATGGGCTACACCATATTTTTTTAAGCCAATTAAATTAGGTTTTGATATGTCAATAGTTTCTGCAACTAAATATTATTCTGGGCATTCAGATGTTATGGGTGGAAGTTTAGCAGTTAACAAAAAAGTATTTAAAGATGTAGAAAAAACAAATAAAATTACGGGTTTAAGATTAGGACCTGACGATGCTTATTTAATAATAAGAGGTTTAAGAACATTAGATGTTAGATTAGATAAACATGAGTCAAATGCAAAAAAAATTGCTGCATATTTGTCAAAAAATAAAAAAATTAAACTCTTATATCCTTATAAAAAAAATTCATTCAATTTTAGAATGTGGAAAAAATATTATTCAGGAGCGTCAGGATTAATGGGTCTCAAAATTAAATCAAAAAATAAAAGTTCAATTATTAAATTTGTTAATTCATTAAAATTATTTGGATATGGATATAGTTGGGGAGGATTTGAAAGTCTTGCTTTACATCAAGATATTCGAGAGCAAGGTAATAGAAAATTTTTAAAACTTGGTAAAGATGAACATTTGGTAAGATTACATATCGGTTTGGAAGATCCAAAAGATTTGATTGAAGATTTAAAAAAATCTCTTAAGTTCATTAAATGAGTTCTGAAAAATTTATACAAAATAATACTGCACTCACTACTCTTATTGCAGCTTGTTTAGTTGTATTGATATCTTTAAGTGTAAGACAAGTTTTTGGAATGTTCTTTATGGATTTTAATAGAGATCTTGGTATTTCAAATACAGAATTTGGTTTAGCTATAGGTATTCAAATGTTAGGTTGGGGTTTATCTGGGCCAATTTTTGGAGCCATAGCAGATAAATATGGTGGACACAAAGCTATAAGTCTTGCATTTGTTTTTTACATTGTTGGAATATACTTTTTATATTCTGGCCCAAATACAGGTTTGTTTTTTCAGATCCATTTAGGACTTTTGATAGGTATTGGTTGTGGAGGAACTGCAATAAGCATTCCAATGTCTATTGTTGGCAAACATTTCCCTTTATCAAATAGAACTATTGCAATGAGTTTAGTAACATCTGTTGGTTCGTTTGGATATTTTTTATCGCCATTATTTACAAATTACTCATTGAATAATTATGGGTGGGTAGAGACATTATTTTTCTTTATGATTTTTTTAACTTTTGGATTAATAATTGCTTTTTTTGTAAGATCTCCAACTTTAAAACAAACAATCGAAAAGCCCAATAGTCAATCTACAATTGGTGCACTTAAAGAGGCATTTCAAAATAAAAGTTATGTATTATTAACTGCTGGATTTTTTGTATGTGGTTTTCATATTACACTAGTAGGAACCCATGTACCAAAATATGTAATAGATAGAGGGCTTGATGATTGGACAGCTGCAATGATTTTATCTTTAGTAGGTTTTTTTAATATATTTGGATCGTTATTGAGTGGTTACATGTCGACAAAAATGAGTAAAAAAATTATTCTTAGTGGAATTTACTTTCTTAGAGGTATTTCAATTATATTATTTATTTCCTTACCAGCCAGCAACGTAACAGCATTTTTATTTGGTGCAAGTTTTGGTTTTTTATGGCTTTCTACAGTACCAGCTACAGTTGGTATAGTTGCACATATATTTGGAACTAAGTACTTAGGATTATTATATGGTTTGGTTTTTCTTAGTCATCAGATAGGATCTTTTTTTGGAGCATATTTAGGAGGGTTATTTTATGATCTTTACGGGTCATATGATTATGCGTGGTATTTAGCAATTGCATTATCAATTTTTGCAGCGATTATACATTTACCAATTAAAGAAAAGCCAGTATTAAGATTACAAACAGAGTAAAAATTGATTAAACAAAACTATCTTATAAATATAAATAAGACTAAAAAACCTTTTATAATTTACAAATCTGAAAAAGGATTTGATTTATATACTAATTTTTCAAAAAAAATTATTTTAACAAATAAAAATATTAAAAATTTTATTAATAAAACAACTAAATTTAATAGAAAAAAAAAAGATACAAATTTATTTATTGGTTTTTTTGGATATGAAATTTTAAATAATTTAATTGGTATAAAATTACCTAAACAAAAAGGGTTAAAATTTCCTAAAGGAATATTTTATAAACCAGAAAAAAAGATAAAATTAGCTAATAAACTTAATTATATAACTTCACAAAAAAAATTAGATACTAGTAATTTTAAGATAAATATAAATAAGAAATCTTATAAAAAAATTTTTAATAAATTTAAAAAAAAGATTAAATTAGGAGAAACTTATCAGATAAAAATATGTACTAAATATAACAATAAATCTAAAATAGATCCTTTAGATTTTTTTTGTAGACTTTCTAAAAGTAATTTAGCACCTGAAGCTTTTTTAATTAAAGATAAAAATTTTTCTATAATCAGCTGTTCTCCTGAAAATCTTATAACGAAAAAAGGAAATTTTATTTCAACAAAACCAATCGCCGGAACATTAAAAAAAACTAAAAATATAAATAAAAAAAAAGCTTTAAATTTTTTTAAAAAAAATATTAAAGAAACTAAAGAACATAATATGATTGTTGATATGGAAAGAAGTGATTTATCTAGAATTTGTATACCGGGAACAGTCAAAATAATTAAGAAAAAAATTATTGAAGAATATAAAGACTTATTTCATTATGTAAGTTTAGTTGGCGGAAAACTCAAAAAAAAAACTAAAACTCTTGATGTTATAAAGGCAATGATGCCTGGTGGTTCTGTAATTGGTTGTCCAAAAATTAGCACATTAAATTTACTTAATTCTCAAGAAAGAGAAAATAGAAATATTTATACTGGAAGTTTTGGGTATATTAAATTTAACGGTGATATGCGATTTAATATAATTATAAGAGCTATTTTAAATTATAAAAATTATTCTGAAATTTCTGTAGCTTCAGGAGTAGTAATTGATAGCAACCCAAAACATGAATTCAATGAAAATTATATAAAAGCTAAGGCACTAATGGATCTTTATAAATGATTTATATAATTGATCATAAAGACTCATTTACACAAAATGTAGTTCATCAATTTTCAAATTTTGATAACGTAGAATGTGATAATTTTGATAAAATAAATCAAAAAAAACTTGAAAGTTCAAATGTCATCGTATTTTCTCCTGGACCAGGTTCTCCAAAGGATTATCCAATTAGTTCAAGAATTTACAAAAAATATAAAGGTAAAAAAAAAATTGTTGGTATATGTCTTGGTTTTCAGCAAATACTTTATAATGAGAAAGGAAAAATTATTGAGCAGAAAAAAATTTATCATGGATACCAATCAAAAGTAAAAGTAACTAGCAATCATTCTTTATTTAAAAAAAATAAAATTTTTAAAGTAGGCAGATATCATTCATTAAAGTTAAAAGAGCCGTTTGATAGTAAAAACTTTAAAATTACTATGAGGTGTGATATTTCAAATATAGCTATGGCAATAGAAAATAATAAAGACAAAATTTATGGTTTTCAGTTTCATCCTGAATCTTTTTTAACAGAAAATGGTAACATACTTATTAAAAAAATCTTATCAACGTAAAGATCTTAAAGAAGTTAAATTTAATGATCTTTGGGATGGGTACGGTATATTTACAACAATGTGGATTTTTGGAAAACCAGCCAAAATCTTATTTTTTAAAAATCATATTAAAAATTTAATAAAATCTTTAAAAGTATATAAATTAAACCAAAATAATTTAGAAAAAAAGATTCTTAATTTATTAAAAAAAAATATTAATAAAAATAAAAAATATAATCATCTATTAAGAGTCGCTGTTAACAATAAAATTATATCAATATCATTAAGAAAAAGATTTAAGCCAAAACTAACATTTAATTTAAAATTAATTAATCATAAACGTTATAATCCTGAGTTTAAAAATTTAAAATATAAAGTGATTTTAAAAAATTTATCTAAAATGAACACTTCTAAGTCTGATATAGGCTTATGTAATAATAAAATAATATTTGAAAGTGGAACATCAAATATTTTATTTATTAAAAAAAATAAAATATTTTCTCCTATAAACAAAATTTATAAAGGAGTTACTTATAATTTTTTTAAAAAAAAAATTTCTAGAATTGTTAAAAAAAATATTTTAATTAATTCCTTACATGAATATGATGAAATAATTCTTATTGGATCTGGAAAAGGTGTTGCATCTATTGAAACTATTAATGATATTAAATGGAAGAGGAAAAGCTTAAAATTTTATAATATTTTATTAAAATTATATAAGACAGAGATCAATAAATGTTCTATCTATAAATAATATGAAAGATCCAAATAATCCTTGTTTATTTTGTAGTATAAGAAAAAATGAATTAGCTTTTGAAAATGAATTAGCTTATGCTAGTTATGATACCTATCCAGTTTCATTACATCATTGTTTAATAATTCCAAAGAGACATATTAAAGATTATTTTGAATTAACTGACAGTGAAATAGTAGCATGCAATCAATTGATTAAAAAAGTCAGAAAGGAAATAGAAATTAAGGATCCTACTGTAAAAGGCTTTAATGTTGGAACTAATTCAGGAATAGTTGCGGGACAATCTATATTGCATTGCCATATTCATTTAATTCCAAGAAGAAAAGGAGATGTTGATAATCCTCAAGGCGGAGTTAGGTCTGTGATACCACTAAAACAACACTATAACCGTAAAGTATAAGTTGTATTTTTACATACAAATTGCGTCGGATATAACGGTTGATCTATTATTTCAACTATATTAGAAACATTCAAAGTTAATTTAGATTCTAGAGGGTAATAATATGATATTAAATAATCCGTTCGCTATACTTGCCGAAAGTGTGCCCTCTATACTGTTACAATCTTTTGTAATCCTGATGGTTGGGTTAGTAATAATTGGAACCCTAGTTGATATTATTCATAAAAAAAATGTTAAATATTTTTTTAATAATGCAAAGAAAGCAAAACTATCTGCAACTAAAGAACTTAGTGCCGGTGAGAAAATTACTGTAATTGCGAAAACTGTTGCTACTGATATTGCAACAACTGCAGAATTAGGTGCTGGCAAAAGAAGAATAGCTCATGTTTTAGGAATGTATGGAACTATTTTATTTTGGATAGCTTCAGCCGTAATGATTTTTTGTTATACATCATCTGATCAAATAACTCCTACAGTTTGGCCAATTATGTGGCACGTTGGTGCAATAATGACATGTGTTGGCGGATATTGGTTTTGGTTATTTTTAAGGGTGGATGTTTTAGCAGAAGCTTACCCTTGGTACAGAATTATTAAAGCTGATTTATTCGTATTAGCTCTACTTGCATGTGCTACATTTGGTTTAGCATGGTCTTATACTCAATCTTTGAATTTAGAAAATAGATGGGATGATAAAGTATTTTTAACTCTATATATCGTATCCAATCTTATTTTATTTGGAGGTGTTTATTGGTCTAAGTTTGCTCATATGTTTTATAAACCAGGAGCAGCAATACAAAAAAATTTAGCTGAAGCAGATGGTTCAAGGGATAATTTACCCCCTCCAGCTGATGCACCTGAACAATTTGGCTTAGGAATTAAACGTGAGACACCAAAACACTATTAATATGAATTATTTATCTATAATTTTAATGGAAGGAAAAAAATAATATGTCAACATTTGTATATATGACCAGATGTGATGGATGCGGCCACTGCGTGGATATTTGCCCATCTGACATCATGCATATCGATGAAAATATAAGACGTGCAAAAAATATAGAACCAAATTTTTGCTGGGAATGCTATTCTTGTGTAAAAGCTTGTCCTAACCACGCAATTGATGTTAGAGGTTATGCCGACTTTGCTCCTATGGGGCATAGTGTAAGAGTAAGACGTGAAGAAGAAAAAGGAACAATATCTTGGAAAATAAAATTTCGAAATGGAACTACAAAAGATTTTGTATCTCCTATTACAACTAAACCTTGGGGTAAATTTATACCTAAATTAGCTGAAGCAGATAAACCAAATCAAGGTGAAATTAATTCTCAAAGGCTTTATACAGAGCCAGAAGGTTTGAATATTGACGGTGAATTACCTTCTGTTCCTAAAGACTCATTTAAAAAGGGAGTTTATTATTAATGGCTAAACACAAAACTCATTATGAAGATTGTGATGTACTTGTAGTTGGTGGTGGTATGGCTGGTACTGGTGCAGCATTTGAGGCTAGACATTGGGGAAGAGATTTAAAAATAGTTTGTGTTGAGAAAGCAAACATTGATCGTAGTGGAGCTGTAGCCCAAGGATTGTATGCAATCAATTGTTATATGGGAATGCAATGGGGAGAAAACCAACCTGAAGATCATGTACGTTATGCACGTAATGACTTAATGGGAATGGTGAGAGAAGACTTAGGTTACGATATGGCGCGTCATGTAGATTCAACAGTTCATATGTTTGATGAATGGGGTTTGCCTATGATGAAAAATGAAAAAACTGGTAGATACTTAAGAGAAGGCAAATGGCAAATCATGATTCACGGTGAAAGCTACAAACCAATCGTTGCAGAAGCTGCTAAGAAATCGGCA
>MDTB01044856.1_pt1 | contig 17482 bp, 16 predicted proteins | sample 811161 | NCBI WGS metagenome assembly MDTB01 (sample SAMN05326650, study PRJNA326480) | marine metagenome | isolation source: seawater | place: Mediterranean Sea | collected 2009
CAAGATGTATATGGTATACTACATCAACTTGTTGGTAGGTTATTTGGGAATCATAATCACGAGCAACTTTAGGGTGTGTCCATCAAAAGTGTGTCCACTTTTTGCTTATCTAAGTATATGATTGATTAAGATTGTTAATATTGAGTAGATACAAAAAACCCCTCGTTTATTGAGGGGCTTTCGTTTACGCTCTGCGGAGAGTGCGAGATTTGAACTCGCGCATCCCTTATAGGGGATGACGGATTAGCAATCCGCTGCATTACCGCTCTGCCAACTCTCCTTTTGCGGAGGGGACAGGATTCGAACCTGCAACCCCAGTGGGGCGACGGTTTTCAAGACCGCTTGACAGCCGCTGTCCACCCCTCCGTAAATAACTTCATTTAAAACTATATATTAAAAGCCTTTAATTTTTGCTGACTTCTTATATAGCTGAAATACAATGTGCCAACCAAGAGCAACAAAAAACATAAGCCAATACTTTCCAACAATGGTTGTCCCAAAAATTGAAATACTTTCAAAAGCAGTTGTATGCTGATTAATCATAGTCCAAATTAGTGGTACTGACATGTATGTATTATGCTTTGATCTAAGTCCTGCCAGTGCAACTAGATTACCATCAGGAGCATTACCATCTTTTACAGCAGTAATTATTTGCTGCTGTGCAGGCCAGATTCTAAACCAAACATTAAATGCCATCATCGTTCCAAACATGGCACCGAGGTGTATATTTACTCCTCTGTATCCCATGTTAGCATAGCAGGTGTAGAGATAGACCATAAGGCCTACATAAGCATAGCTAATGATAGTTGCTAGTCTCACATTTTTAGCAATACTTGATTTGTAGAAAAAATCGTAAATAAATACAGATAAAAATGTTATTGATAGCATTATATGTGTAAACATTGTGGCTGAGTTGCCAGCATCTATTAATGTAGAGCCAGAGTCATCTCCTATTGAAAGATTGCCCTGCCAAAAGATAATATATAGAAGCAGTATTCCTGTAACCCAAGTCCAGGCAGCTCCCCATCTGAACCAGTACAAGGTTCTAGGCATAAGCTCAGGGACAACTTTCTTCTTAGACTCTCCATCAAGTGTAGCAGCAACATGTCCATTGATAAAGTTGAAAAAATAAAGCAAACCAATCCATACAATTCCTGCTATAACATGAAGCCATTTAAATATAGGATGTCCATATGTTTCTAACATTTATTCCTCCTTATTTTTATAAGCTTTCAGCATTCTCAGTTAAATATGATGCAACACCTTCAGGTGACTCAGCCATTGCACTTTCACCATCTTTCCATCCAGCCGGACAAACCTCTCCATGCTTTTGGTGGTGGGCGAGGGCATCTACCATTCTTAGCATCTCATCAATATTTCTTCCAAGAGGCAAATCATTCAAAACTGCATGCCTAACAACACCATCTTCATCAATTAAGAAGGAACCTCTTAGAGCAACAGCCCCTCCAACAGATGTGTTTTCTGCAGAATCTTCAGTTTCAACATACGCCTCTGTAGCACCAACTAGTACATCATAGGCCCTAGCAATTGATTTATCTAAATCTTGAAGAAGAGGGTATTTAACATTACCAATTCCTCCATTATTAACATCTGTATTTTTCCATGCTAAATGACTCCATCTTGAATCAACTGAACAGCCTAATACTTGTACGCCTCTTGATTCAAACTCACCTAGCCTTTTATCAAAAGCTAGTAGCTCAGTTGGGCAAACAAATGTAAAATCAAGTGGGTAGAAAAATAAAACAACTTTTTTACCGTTATAATCTGATAGGCTGACTTCTTTAATTGAGTTGTCTGGCATTACAGCCTGTGTTTTAAATAATGGTGCAGGTTTTGTTACTAGCATAAATAATTCCCTCTATTTTGAATTTAAATAAATGTGTGAACTGAGAAATTTAGCTATGAATAAGTTGTTTTTACAACAAATAATAGGGAGGTCTTATCTATTTCTTGCTTCTAAGATTAAATTTTTAATGGTTTCATAGTTTCCAGAGCATTCTCCATTACCGTTTGGATCGGGGTTATAATAGGTAAGATTAATTTTTTCCACTAAAAGGCCATTTCTGTCAAGGATGAGGAGGTCTCGCAATGTAATGTCCCATTCATCCCATAAATCTCCATAATCTTGGGTATACTGAATACCATCAGAGTCAAGATCTTGAGTCCAGGGCAATACTCTTGGCCCTTCTTCACAGGTTGAGCTAGTACAATTTTCTAGACAAATCATGCAATCAAGGCTATCATCAATGTATTGGTAGCCATTGATACCAATAAATTTCACATCATCAATTCCTTCATCAATAAGCTCAAGATACATATCGTTAAGAACCCCGAACCGGGCCCTGCACATACTTCAGCCCTGCTTCCCAAAATAATATATTGAGACCTCATTAGAAAAGGTTTCAGGTCCTATCATTTGGCCAAAGAAAGATGAATTTGGATTTAAATCTTCAAGAAGCCATTGAGACATTTCTTCCGGTCCATTTAATATTGAACTTACTACTCCCACAACATCAAGAACGTTAATGGTTTGATCGCCATTTAAATCAGCTGCAAGCAATTGATCATTTGAGTACTCAACATTATCCAGTATATACTGTACTATACTAACAGCATCTAAAACATTAACAACACTATCAAAGTTTACATCACCAGTGTTTGGGCTAATATCATTATAAAAAATTTTTTCACCAGCAATGGTTCCAGCACCAGCCTGTCCTGAAAGAGTAGTTGACCACGTATTGCCATAGTCTTGACTAGTAGAGTAAGAATAGAAGCTTTGAGGAGAAAAGAGCCAGGTTGCCTCAGTATTTTCATTGTCAGCATGCACCGTTAGCCAATAGCTTTCGTTTCTATCAAGAAAAATACATTCTCCTGTAGTAAGCACAAAGTACTCTCTTGATGGAATAAGTCCATCAAGAGTTATAGACCATTGACCAAGCTCTTCTCCAGGTGAGTCGTTGTTATTATTTTGCAGCACCACTCTTAGCGATCCAAATGAGCTACTAAGAGAGGCCCAAATACTAAAAGCCTCAAGCACATAGTCATCTGTTACAGTGAATTTATTGCTAGCAGAGTTTCCTTGCTCTCCATCCCAATAAATAGAGTGACCGGCCTCACCATCAGGATCTCCATTATTGTAGATAATACTCCTTGACTGTGAAAGCAATAAAGAAGACAACAAAATAATATATAAAAACATAATTTTCATACTATAAGTTAATATAAATTTTTTTTTTAATCAATTATGTGATAAGAATAACAAACCTTTAACATTCAACCACATTGACAGCAAGACCACCTTCTGATGTTTCTTTGTATATTGTTTGCATATCTTTACCTGTTTGTTTCATAGTTTCAATAACCTGATCTAGTGATACTTTATGATCACCCTTACCTCTCATTGCAATTTTTGCAGCATTAATTGCTTTAACTGCTCCCATTGCATTTCTCTCTATACAGGGAATCTGAACCAGACCCATTACAGGGTCACAAGTCAGCCCTAGATTATGCTCCATGCCTATTTCTGCTGCATTTTCTATTTCTCTGTTTTTGCCATTTAGCGCTGCAACTAGACCTGCAGCAGCCATTGAGCAAGCAACTCCAACTTCACCTTGACAGCCTACATCGGCTCCTGAAATTGAGGCGTTTAGTTTGTAAAGTATGCCTATTGCTCCTGCAGTAAGGAAAAATCTATACAAACCTTCTTTGTTTGAATTTGGAATAAACATCATATAGTATTTACATACAGCAGGGATAATACCCGCGGCGCCATTTGTTGGTGCCGTAACAACCTTTCCACCAGAAGCATTTTCTTCATTCACAGCCATTGCAAAAATGTTAACCCATTCAATGGAATCAAGAGGCTCTGGTACTTCTTTTTTCTTTAAAGACATATACAGTCTTCGCGCTCTTCTCTTCACCTTTAATTCACCACTTAAATAACCTTTAGTGGATATTCCTCTTTCGATACAGTCATTCATTGTATTCCAAATATCTTCAATCTTTTTATGTACCATATTTCTATCCATGCTTAATGCCTCATTCTTTAAAACAAGCTGCCAAATATTGAGTTTACTTTTTTTACACTGTTCAAGAAGTTTTGAAGCAGAGTCAAATGGATAAGGGAAAATAATATCTTTTTTTAGTTTTTTTGTTTTACTTTGACCAATGATAAAACCTCCTCCAATTGAGAAGTAGATTTCTTCTAGTATTTTTTTTCTATTTTTAAACAAAGAAAATTTCATTGTATTTGAATGAGATGAGACTGTTGAAAACTTTTTATTGAAAATAATATTTTTTTTAATGTTGAAATTTATTTTTTTATCTAAAATTATTAGGGTGTTGCTGTCTAGGCAGTTTTTTAATGTTTTTGAAGAATTGTTCATATCTATCGTCTCAGGATGGAATCCACTTAAGCCAAGTACAACTGCTTTGTCAGACATATGCCCCAAACCGGTAAAGCCTAATGATCCATACAAATTAACTTCAATTTTATCATAGCTGTTTTTGAAGCCATTATCCTCTATTGATTTAATAAATTCATAAGCAGCTTTCATAGGACCCACTGTGTGAGAGCTAGAGGGACCTACTCCAATTTTGAATATTTCAAAGATACTAATCATTTCTTGTAGGATTGAAAAATCAATGCTTTTCCATGTGAAAGTTTAATAGTGATTTTTGATCCTATTGATTTGTTTAAAGAGCCCATATACAATTTGCTTAGAGTCTGATTGTCAATCTCATACTTTAAACCTTCAGTGGTAAACCTTATAGATATATCAATAAAAAAAATTGAAACATCCTGGTCAAAGTGGCTGTTAAGAATTGATTTGCCTTTTACCAGGGTGATAACACCATGGTCAGTGTAGAAGCATAGATCTTTTGTCCATTCAATTTCAAGCATTGATAGAATATTGAATATGGAATGATCTTCTCTTTTTCCTGTTGCAGCTAAAATTGAAACCGAATCGATATTATGTTTATTTAACCACTTTAATGCTTTTCTAAGATCATTTTCATTTTGATTGCTTTTATGAATACAAATAGAACTGTATTTTTTTAATAGAGTTTTTTCTATGGAATCCATATCTCCAACAATGAAACTTGCACTAATATTGTTTTGTTCTAAGCTATTTATAGCTCCATCACAACATACAATAGTTTCGCTGGTTTTTAAAATATTAAGAGGAATGCTGTGCGAAGGATAATCTCCATTCGCAACTATAGAAACGGGCTCCTTGATCTTAGGCATCAGACCAATCTTTTCCCAGCCATTTCTTGTAAAATAATTTTTGTTCTTCTGTAGGAGATTTTATCTGTCTGATGTAGAAGTGGTTAAAAGGTTTAGAGATAGTTTTGACTGATATAGATAATAAATTACTTCTCCTTGAAACAAGAAACTTTAAGGTTTTACTTTTATCTGCAAGTTTAATGGTTTTTTCATATGATTTTGAGTCAACCCTTCGGTTGTTTATAGCAATTATTTCATCGTTAACATTTAAACCTGATTCCTCAGCAGGTGTATTACTAAGTACAGATTTAATTTTCATTGAACTTTCATCAATTAAGATGCCAATATACCCTTCATTTTTTTCATTTTTATTTTTATATGCCTTAACAAGTTCAATTCCAAAATCCTTAAAAACTGAATCAAAGTCTAAACTAACTGTGGTGTGTATATATTTTTCAATTAACTCAAAATTGGAATCAGAAATTTTCTTGAGATATGAGAAAAAATTCTTTTCATTAATCCCATTTCCATTTTTTTTGTATGCTTCCCACAAAACTAGTAAAAGGTTTTCAAGAGATTTACTTGATTTAGTTTTCTTTATTATCATCATATCAAGTATTAGCATTACTAGGCTTCCCTTGAGGTAATAAGAGATTGAGGCATTTATACTGTTCTCATTAGGCCTGTAAAATTTTATCCATGAGTCGAATGATGAGTCGGCAAGTGTTTGAACTTGCGCTCCAGGTTGGTTCTCATAGGTATTGATGCTAAAGGCTATTCTATTTAGGTACTCTTTTGCATTTAAAATGTTAGCCTTGCAGAGAATGAGATCATCAAAGTAGCTTGTTAGGCCTTCTGCTATCCAAAGTAGTTGAGTATAATTTTCTTTAGTATAGTCAAATGGCCCAAGTTCTTTTGGCCTAATTCTCTTTACATTGTATACATGAAAAAATTCATGCGAAACAAGTCCAAGAAAGCGCTGATAATCTTTTTTATTCTTAAAGCCCATTGGGTCATATATCAGACTGGAACAGTTTTTATGTTCGAGCCCTCCGTACATATTATTCTCTAAATGAAGAAAAAACTTATAAGATTTATATGGGAATGAATTAAAAAGGCTATATGTTTTCTCTAAAATTTTAGTTGTATCCTTAACTAACTGAGATTTATTTAAATTACCAGTTCCAATTACAACGTACTGGTGCTTGACGTTATTAACTTCAAAATCAATTATTATCTGACTCCCAACTTGAATAGGGCTATCGATCAATTCATCAAAGTTCGCTGCCGTGAATGATGTTTTTCCAGTCTCTTTTAGACTCGTAGAAATTGTTTTCCATTGTTTAGGCTTAGAAATTGAGACTTCAATTTTTTCTTCCATCTGTGTTTTTGGAATAATAAAAATACTTGCTCCGTTTAGCATTGCCTCATGCTGATCAACAAAAGAGGTCCTAACTGTTTTTTCGAAAGCGTAAACAGTGTAACTAATTGATAGAGTTTCATTCTTATTGCAGTTTAGTCTCCAGCTGCATTTATCAATTTTTTCTAATTGGATTATTTTTTTTTGTTTTGCGCTAATAGAAATAATATTTTTTGAAAATTCTCTAATGAGGTAGGATCCAGGGGTCCATGTTGGCATTATCAAAGTCAGGCTAGATGCTTTAGGTTTATCTATTGTCATGTTAACATTGACAAGATGAGCCTGTGGCTTTTTAAATGACAGCTTGTATTTCAGATTAATCAAAAGTAATTATTTTTAAATTCTATTATTAAAATTAATAAAAAGCTCTGTATAATTAAAGTAAATGATTTAAATCTTATTTGAAAAATGATCTTTTATACAATTTTAGCCATTCTTACAAGTTGCATCATATCAGCTGATTTCCAACAAGATGCCAAAGATATTTTAAATGGAATCATTGAAAGGTCGACAGGATTTAGCTATAGCTCTGTCCTTGAAATAGTAGAAGAGAACAGAGGTATTAAGATGGAGGCCATTAAAGCAAAGATCCATGTTAATATAATTGAATCTGACACATTGGAAATGTTATCTACAGTTGAGTTGATCTTGCCTGAAAAGTTAACGGGAACAAGGATACTGGAATATAAATATAATGAAGGTAAAAGGAAAAGACTCCTGAAATTACCGAATGATATTATTGAAGATATTTCAAATGATTCTTTTTACAGCAATTTAAGCTTAGATTTTGAATCTATAGAAAACAATATCAACAATTGCACTAATAGTATTACATCAAATAATATCAAAGAAAGGTTTTTAATAGTCGAATCTGTTTGTAGCGATTTAACAGTAAAAAGGCGGTTAATTAAATTTGATTACTCAAAGAACTTAATGGCGAACATAAAGGAATACAGTAGAACTGGTAAGCTGATTAAGAAAATTTCTTTTTTAAATTATACAGTAGAAGGTTCGTGGGCTTTTCCTTTAGAAGTACTAATTGATGAGCCTAGAAAGAGAAAAACAACTAGTATAAAGTTTAAAGAATTTAAATTCGAAAATAAAAAAATGAGAGAGACCTTTAATGAATAAGTTGATTAAAAGAAGCAATGATGATCTGAAAGCATCAAGACCTACACTTGAAGAAGTTAAATTTATTCCAAAAGCACCTATTTCTATTCTAGTTGAAAATGTCAGGTCAGTACATAATGTAGGGTCAATTTTTAGATCTGCAGATGGTTTTGGCGCAGAAAAAATATATTTAACAGGATATACAGCTACACCTCCGAGAAAAGATTTACATAAAACTGCACTTGGTTCAGAAGAGAGTGTTCCGTGGGAATATTTTCAAGATCCTGCGGAGGCAGTAGAACGTATAAAATCTAAGGGAAATCAACTACTGCTTGCAGAGCATACACATCAATCAAAATCTATTTATAACCGTGAATTTAAGTTTCCACTTTGTTTTATTGTAGGCAATGAAGTAAATGGTGTTTCTGAGAGGCTTTCATCTTTAGCTGACTACCATATTGAGATACCAATGCATGGCATTAAACAAAGTTTGAATGTTTCAGTAGCAACTGGCGTAATAGGTTATGAGCTGCTTCGAATATATCAGGCTAGTTCGAAAGAATAATATTTATCAACATAATAACGTCACTTATATTTATTTCCATGTCATCATTTAAATCAATAATCCAAAGATCTTCTTGATCAATTGTAGATTCATCGATTATTTGAGATACTGTAAGGATAACATCTAATACATCAACTAGGCCATCATGATTTAAATCTCCTGGCATTTGCACAAAAAGAGATTGGCAGTCACCATATATAACGGGTATTTGCTGAGCTTGCACATCAGCTATAACTCCATCACTTATACATATTTTTCCAAGGGACTGGCTATCAAAAAAAGAAACATCGCTAAGCAGGGTGTACTCACCTTGAGGAATAACGTCTCCAGTAAGGCTAAAGCCAATAACAGTCGTTGAGGATGCAGAAGTTGAAAATCCATTTTGATCTGCAGCTCCACCTGAAAAGGAATCTATCGTGGCACCATAAACTTCAAACTGAAATCCTCCAATATCATAGTCTGAATCAACTACAATGTCAAAGGTTCCATTAGGCATATCACCATCAGTATTGGAGGCTATGCTAAGATTTTCAATTGAAATTTTAATTGGTTTCTGTGCAAGTACTTCTTCATTTACAAAGCGTGTTGCTGCACCCAAAATTATATATAAAGCTGCTGGAGAGTGAAGGCCGCAGTCACAAGGTATGTATTCAATCTGTTCAGCGCCATTTTCGATGAAGGTGTTGTATGCAAGAATAGAGTTTGAAATTGGAACCTGTTCATCCTGTACACTATGGTAAAGCTTCATTGGGGTCTTTGGGGTCCAGTCAAATACATCTTGCTCTCTTAGTATTTGCCTGAAAATATGATTCTCATTGCTTTTAATGGCCTCTATGCTATCAGGCTTAACTATATTTATAGGAATCGAAGGCATTATACTATTAATATCATCTGCTGAATAATATCCATCAAAAAGAGGGGGAAGACTTTCAGCAAATTCAGGCAATAAATAATTCTCTATGTCATCTAAGACGTCAGAATATACGTAGTCTATTCCAAAAAGATAGTACGGCAAATAGAAAGGATTAGCATATGGCTGCTCACTCATCATTAAATTATACATCTCGCCAGACATACTGTATGCACCAGCACAGGGAGCTGTCATGGTAAGGTCAAACTCATGAAGATGACTTTCCTCTATCATTTTCTGCGCTGCCATTACAGTATAGCCTCCCTCAGAATAACCAATCATGAAATGTTGTCCATTCCACTGTGTATTTAACTCATCTACAAGTTCTTCGGTAGCCTTCATCATATCAATAACTGCTGTTGCGGATGGTTCATATTGTTGGTAGGGGTGCATAATATTTGAAACACCTAATCCTAGGTAGTCAGGTGCAATTGTTATAAAGCCAGCGCCTCCCATCCAAGTTGTAATTATATCATAACCATCATTTGATGTGACGTTATCTCTCTCTAATTGAGTACCATGAGCCCATGTTAGCATTGGCCTGTATTCGTTGATATCAGGAATTGTCACTGATCCAGACGCAACGTGGTAATTCCCAAAAGGGTCTACTGTTTCATATGTTATAGAGTAGATAGATGAACCACAGATTACCAGAGGAGGAGGCGATAGATAGCTTCCTATTTCATCATATGTTTCTTGATAGGTTTTGGTATCAAGAAGTTCATAAGACAATAAAGCGCCTGGGGCTCTAGAATTAGCTGATAATAGGTTTAAAAAGAGTATAAGTTGAATTAAAGTAATAGTAGTTTTTTTCATTTCATAAATTATGAAATTATTAGTCACAATAATAACTAAAAAAAATTAAAATTTTGTAACATATTACCCATTAAATATTTTTAAATTTTGAACATGTTGGAAAATTATAATATTAAACCACACATTTCATTTATGGAAAGGGCCTTAAGTTTAGCAAAAAAGGGGAGAGGCAGCGTTTCTCCTAACCCTCTTGTTGGATGTGTCGTGGTTAAAGATGGGGAGATTATTGGTGAAGGCTATCACGAACAGTTCGGCCTTGAGCATGCTGAAGTAAATGCATTCAGAAACTCTATAATGAGCTCATATGATACTTCAGTTTATGTCAATTTAGAACCTTGCTCAATTTCGGGAAAGACTCCTCCCTGTACAGATTTTTTAATTGGAAACAGTGTTTCAGAGGTTTTTATTTCCATGCTTGATCCAAATCCCAAGGTTAATGGCAAGGGAGTTGAAAAATTAATTAATTCTGGTATAGATGTTAATGTTGGAATATTAAATGAAGCATCTTTGGATCTTAATAAGGGGTATTCAAAGTGGATTACATCTTCTAGGCCTTATGTAATTGCAAAAGTAGCTCAATCAAAAAATGGCTTTATAGGGATGTCCAATCAGGAGAGAACTATCATAACGAGTATGGATGCTCAAGATCATTCGCATGCAGTTAGGTCACAGGTAGATGCAATATTGGTAGGTAGGCAGACAGCTTTTATAGATGACCCCAAGCTAACTGTTAGAAACGTACTAGGGCACAATCCAACAAGAGTTGTTATGGACACAAACAGAAGGCTCTCCTTGGATTTAAAGATCTTTACAGATAACAAAGCAAAGACCTTGGTTCTTTGTTCGGAAGATAAATTTGAAAAAAGCTCAACATCATTTTGTAGATATATGCCAATTAGAGAAGTCAATGGAATGCTATGTCCATTTGATACTTTAAGATCTCTTGGAGGGCAAAATATAACATCAGTTTTAATTGAAGGAGGAAGGTCGATTTTAGAAACTTTTTTTAGAAATGATTTGATTGATGAGCTTCTAATTTATACCTCATCAGAAAATTTAGCAGGGGCAACACTTGTAAATCCAATTGAATTAAATGATGGTGATTGGGAAATTGTAGATGAGAGAATTCTTGGAAATGATGAAGTTAAAGTAATGAAAAAAAAACGTGAGATATGTTTACCGGTATAGTTGAAGACTTGGCAAGAGTTGAAAGCGTGAAGAAACAAAAGGAGCTGACCAAGCTTATTCTGCAGTTTCCAAAAGAAACAGCAAATATTAGTCTTGGAGATAGTATTTGTATTAATGGAATCTGCCTAACAGTAGTAAGCATTAATCAAAACAAAATGATTGGGTTTGATGTTGTTAGTGAAACTCTTAGTAAGACGAATATTTCATTGCTCGATTGCAATGATTTAGTTAATATAGAACGTTCAATGGCAATGGGCGGAAGAATTGAGGGTCATATACTCCAGGGGCATGTAGAAGGTGTTGGCAAAATCATTGATAAGAAAAATATTGGTGATGACGTAAGAATGTTTATAGAAATCCCTCCAAAATTAATGAAATTGTGTATTGAAAAAGGCTCAATTTCACTTGATGGAGTATCACTCACAATAGCTTCCTTAAAAAAAAAATTAATTGAAGTTGCACTTATTCCCTACACCCTTAAACATACAACTTTAGGCTTTAAAGGCAAAGGGTCAACATTAAACATTGAAACTGATATTTTAGGAAAATATGTATACAATATGATGAAAAAATATGAAAAAGTTTAAAAACGTAGAAAAAGCAATAGCCGATTTTAAATCAGGGAAATTTGTTATAGTAGTTGATGACAAAGATAGAGAGAACGAAGGGGATTTTATAATTTCATCTGAAAAGGCCACTTCAGATGATATCAACTTTATGATTTCAGTTGGAAAGGGGCTAGTCTGTATTGCGGTAGATCAAGAAAAAGCCTCAAAGCTAAGTTTATCTCCTATGGTACAGCAAAATACAGGTGCAAATGAAACCAATTTCACTGTAAGCGTAGATGCTCGAATAAATACAACGACAGGAATTTCAGCTAAAGATAGATGGGAAACAGTCCAAGTGATTTTAAATGAAAAATCTGTTCCTGAAGATTTAAGTCGACCTGGCCACCTTTTTCCAATTATTGCCAAATCTGGAGGCGTTCTTCAAAGAGCTGGCCACACAGAAGCATGTATAGATTTATGTAATCTAGCTGGACACAAGCCTACAGCCTTAATGGTTGAGATTATTGATGAGGACGGCAGAATGGCTAGAATGCCAAGCTTGAAAAAAATTGCAAAGAAATACAAGTTAACTTTAGTCTCAATTGCAGAGTTAATTGAATACAGAAGAAAAAAAGAGATTTTAGTGCAAGAGCTTACAAAGATTCCGCTACCTTCAAAATATGGAGATTTTAGTCTTAGGCTTTTTGAAGATACTATCCATGGAGATCACCATGTTGCTTTAGTAAAAGGTGAGATAGAAAAAGATACGGAGGTTCTAGTTAGGGTCCACTCGCAGTGCTTGACAGGTGATATTTTTGGTTCGCATAGATGTGATTGTGGAGAGCAGCTTGATACAGCCCTTGAAAGAATTCAATCAAGCAAAGCTGGTGTTCTTGTGTATTTGAGGCAAGAAGGTAGAGGTATCGGTCTGAAAAATAAAATTTTAGCTTATAAACTTCAGGATGAGGGACTTGATACAGTTCAAGCAAACCATAAATTAGGCTTCCCAAGTGATTTAAGAGAATATGGAATAGGAGCTCAAATTCTAAGATGTTGCAATGTAAGGAAAATGAAGCTGTTAACTAATAATCCAAGGAAAATAGTTGGGTTAGAAGGGTATGGCCTTATCGTTTCTGATAGAGAGAAGCTTGAAATAAAACCAAATAAATCAAATAAAGATTATTTGCTTACAAAAAAAAATAAGCTAGGTCACTTAATTTTAGATAAATAATTACAATGAAAATAGCCATCGTTAAAAGCAACTTTTATTCAGATCTTTCAGCTAATCTTTTCAAAGGAGCTAAAGAAGAATTTATCAAGCAAGGGGGGGTAGATGAAAACATTGAGATATTTGATGTGCCTGGGGCCTTTGAAGTTCCAAGTGCAGTCTCAAAGATTCTTGTTGATAGCTCTTTAAAATTTGATGCAGTTGTTACACTTGGAGTTTTGGTGAAAGGAGAAACAGATCACTATGAACATATTAGTAGATCTGTAACAGATAGGATATCGGAGCTTTCAGTAGATTCTTCTATTCCAGTTGTCTACGGTATTCTAACTGTACAGAATATGGATCAGGCAAAAGCTAGGTGTGATTTGAAAAATAAAAATAAAGGAGCTGAAGTAATGGCAGCTGCTATTGATATGATCAATTGTTTTAAAAAAGTTAAATAAAATCAAATATAAGCTATTAATACTACTTTCTTTTACATTTCTTTATAATCAATTTCAAGACTACTTCTGGGATAGCTCTACTTCTTATTTAAATTCCTCTACTATAAGTATTTATGAAGAAAATGTATATTTAGGTTCTATGGTTGGACCATATAGGTATTCTATTTCAGATAATAGCTTTATTGAATTAAATAATGAAGTTGACGCAAGGAATGTATTAAGTATGTTGCATTCTGAGTCAGGAGATTTGTGGGTTTCTACAGGGTACCCTGTACCTTCTGTTCAGGTGTTTAGAAATAATAAACTACTAAAAAGTATAGAGAATCTTGATGTGGATAAGATAAGTAGCCTTACTATTGGTGCCTCTAATGCATTTGCTGTTTATGAGCAAGGAGATAATAAAGGAATATTAGAGTTTGATCTAGACCAAGGTCTGATACCTGACTATAGAGATTACTACTCTAGTCAATCAATTTCTAATCAAGTTTCAGAAATTTTTAGAGTTTTTATTGATGATAATTTTTTATATATAGTTACAGATAAAGGTTTGTATAAATCAAGCTTGGGTCAAAACAAAAAGCTTCAAAGTAGTTGGGAGTTAGTTTTTGCAAGTGCAAGCTTGCTCGATGGTATTTCAATTTACAATAAAATTTTTTTACTAACTTCAGATAAAATATTATCTATTTACAATGATGATAGTTTTGACCAAGTTGATGTAAGTTTTGAAGTTTTAAAGTTTAAAAAGTCAAATAATATACTTTTGGCTTACAGTCAAAGTGAAGTGGTATCAATTTCTGAAGATTTGCTTATTAATGAGCTTTTCTCAATTAATTTTTCAGATATTTCAACTTACTTGATATCAATTGATGTCGCACCAAATGGAGATGTTTATGGTTATTTTAGTCAATTCGGTCTTGTTAATCTAAGTCAGAGAAAGTTTTATTCTCCTTCTTCTATTTTACCAGGTAATGTTTCAGCTGTTTATTCAAGCAAGTCAAATCAATTTATTTTTAAAACAGATCTAGGCTTACACATAAATGATAATGGTGAGTACTTTAACCTTTATCAGCAAGCAAAAGAAAAATATATTCCGTTAAATAGCAGTCTAGATCAAATTAGTATAAACTCTAAAAGCTTAGATTATTCTGACAACAATTTTTCAAATAATCTATCAAGAATTATTTATGGATCATCTTATAGTGATGTTTCATCAATTATAGTTAATAGAAATGGCAATATTATGTTTTCTATGGAAGATGTTTGCAGCTATTGTGATGAATCGGGTGAAATTAGCTCTGCTCATGGGGCCGTAGTTGAAGTGATAGGCTTAGATGAAACTAAGAGATACAGATCTATAGCTACTAGCTTTATGGATGCAAATAATTATTGTTATGGAGGTGTCATAGGCCTAAGTGAAGATAATATTATGAGCGTTAGTCAATTAAATAAAGATTCTAATGGAAATATTTGGGCAGTTCAAAAAGAAAGTTCAACGTATAGATACGTTGCGGCTGTTCAGAATAAAAATGAAATTTTAGATTGGAGGCATATAACCTCTAATAAGTTATCTGAATTATATACTTATAATAGAAATAGTACAGGGTATTTTGATCATCCTACAGAAGTAAGCTTTAAGGGTAACTATGCTTGGATTGGTTTTGAGTTTCGAGAAAATTCATCAAGTGGTGGAATTGGTGTTGTGGATTATAGTATGCTATGGAATGACTACACTGATAATTGTGTAGAATGGGAGGATGAATCTAATAATTGGATATGGTTAAATAATCAAGACCTTCTTCCTGGTGCTGATTACGGATGCACTGCATGTCCATACCCCTCTGTTCTTTCTTTAGCCTTTGATGAAGATGGACTTCTTTGGGTGCTCACACCAGGTGGGGTGAGAGCTTTTTACCCTACAACCTCCTACAATTATGAAGTTGGAAAGTTAGAGTTTGGTTTAACACCAATAGGATTAACTTACTTCTCTAATTTATCTTTAGAATATGGAGATAAGCTTAGGGTTGACCCTCAAAATAATAAATGGCTGGTATCAAAAAATCATGGAATTTTTGTTGTTCTTAATGACTTCAATCTATGGCCTACGAATGAGGGTTTAAATATTGAAAATAGTTTTCTACTAAGTAATAAAGTAAATGATTTGGCTTTTGATAATAGCTCATCAAAGGCCTACATTGCAACTGACTTAGGTATATCTATTTTGGATATTCCATTTGGAAGTGACAAAAAATCAGAAAACTTAAGTATAAGTCCTAATCCATTTATTGTATCAGAAGATGATGGTCTTACAATTAATAAAATATCTTCAGGGTCAGTTGTTAAAATATTAACACTAAATGGAACATTAGTTAATGAGTTCAAGTTAAGTGAGCATGAATCAAGTTTGTTATTTTGGAATGGTAAAACCAAGGATGGATCTACCATACAAACAGGAGTTTATTTAGTTTCTGTTTATCACCCATTGAATGGAACTGCAGTAACAAAATTGGCAGTAATCAATAAATAGAGAAGTGGAAAAAAATATTTTAAAACAATCAATTGATTTTTTAGCCAAAGATAAAAAATTAAAAACTTTAATAGAAAAATATCCTTATCCTAAATTCATGCCTGATGATAACTATTTTAATGCATTATCTAAATCAATTATATATCAACAGCTTAGTGGAAAAGTGGCTAAAATAATCTATACTAGATTCCTAACTTTATTTAAAAAAGAAATTCCCACACCTGGGCAGTATTTGGCTTTTGAAAATCATCAATTGAAAAGCATTGGACTATCTAAACAAAAAATAGACTATATAAACAATCTTTCTAATTTTTTCATTAAAGATAGTAATAACATTAATTTTAAAACTGAATCAGAAAAAGAAATTGGCAGAGAATTAATAAAGATCAAAGGTATAGGCCAATGGACAGTTGATATGTTTATGATGTTTACATTGTGTAAAACAGATATTCTACCAGTTGGAGACTTAGGAATTAAAAAAGCTTTTAAAGAGTTATACAATTTAAAGGAATTGCCATCTGAAGGATTTATGATAGAAAAGGCGTTAGCTTGGAAGCCATATAGAACCATTGCCTGTTGTTACTTGTGGATGATTGTTGATGATGGAGATGTTTGGTGAAAAAATAATAACTAATGTCTAAAATGAAAACTTCTAAACCATATATTTTTCCAAATCTAAATAAAAAGATACAAAATCGAACAGTTCTAGCTGCCATGACAAATAAGCAGAGTCATAATAATGGGATTATATCTAATGATGAAATTAATTGGCTACTAGAAAGAGCTAAAGGTGGTTTTGGTGTAATAACAACAGCAGCCACAAATGTTTCAGTTGAGGGAAAAGCATGGGATGGCGAGTTTGGTGTCTACGAAGACTCACATATACCAAATTTAATTAAATTAACATCAGCCATTCATCAAACAGAAAGTCTTATTTTTGCTCAGTTATTCCATGGAGGTGCAAAGTCACCTCAAAAAGTAACAGGATTTATTCCTATTTCTGCAAGTGAGTTGAGCTGCAAGGAATCCTTTACAGGCAAATCTAAAAAGGCCTCAGAAAGTGATATAAGAAAAATAATCAATGATTTTACTATAGGTGCAATTAGGTGTTGCAATGCAGGATTTGATGGAATTGAGTTACATGGTGCGCATGGATATTTGATATCGCAGTTTTTAGGAAAGAAAACAAATTTAAGAAATGATGATTGGGGTGGAGAATTAGAAAATAGATCTAGATTACTGGTTGAAATTTTAAAATCCATTAGAAATAGTGTACCTGAGTCATTCATTGTTGGTGTTAGAATTTCACCTGAAATAGTAAGCTTGGGGATTGAATTAAGCGATTCAATAGATCTAGTTGGAATTTTAAGAAAAGAGTCTGTAGACTTTATTCACTTATCATGTTGGGATGTTTTTTCTAATTCAAATTCAATTGAAAACGATCAAAAAACATTTACAGAAATAATTACAGGTAGC
>MDTB01172984.1_pt1 | contig 17482 bp, 24 predicted proteins | sample 811161 | NCBI WGS metagenome assembly MDTB01 (sample SAMN05326650, study PRJNA326480) | marine metagenome | isolation source: seawater | place: Mediterranean Sea | collected 2009
ACAACGGCCTTGACAACACCTACTACGGCCTTGACAACACCTTTGACAATTTTTCCAATTGATTTTACTACACCACCCATTATTCAATATCCTTTGTCATCCATAGTGCTTCATCAAAGCCTATGCTTTTGTATAGTGTACGACTGCGTTCAATGTCTATGCCTATGTCACCTGCTGTAATTTTCTTACAATCAAATATAGCACCCCATTCTTCAACAGCGTTTACCAATTGTTTAAATGCTTGTATGTTTCTATGTGATTTTAACATATAGATCAAATCAATATGTGCGTATACAATGTTTTCATTCCATTGCGGAGTTGTCATTGTACCACTTACAAAGCCTACTGGTCTTTGACCATCATAAGCGTTGAACCAAAAGAAACTGTCTGTGATAGTTCTGTTTCTGACTAAATTTATAACGGAGTTTTCATCAAACTCTTCTCTAATGTGCGGATTCTTTTCACTTGCTTCGTCACAGTAATAATGACATAGATTAATTGTAACATCTATTTCTTCTGGACGCATTTTTCTAACTATCATTATTCAGTCCTACCCCATAAAAATTCTGTGTTACCAACAAAGCCTGATTTTTCAAATGCCAAATCATACTGTACACCTTGTAACAACCAATTGCTCCAGTTGTTTGTTTTTCTACCACTTGTTCTTTCAAAGTCTGCGAAATGACTACTTGCTTCAACTGATATACCACAGGTGTTTGCTGTTTCTTGTATGCTTACATTGTATATCTCACCATCAAACATTCTTATGGCACCAGTTTGTCCTGGACTATCGCCTGTGCCAATAATTTCCAATGTGTTGATGTCTAAAAATACTTTGTAAACAACAACCCTTTTGCCTTCTGGTTCTTTGCCTACAAATTTGTCTATGTAACCGCTGGGAAGTCCTGACAAGTTTATTGAAAATTTTCCTACCCTTACATCAAAGTCTTCATTGATGGCAGAGTGCCCTAAAAATTCTCCTTGTGCTGAATATGTGTTGTTGCCTGCGTTAGGTGCCGTGTCACTGTCAAAGATTATGTCAATGCCACCACTTGCTAGATACAATGGTGCGTCTGCGTTGTTTACGTCTTTAAGATGTAGTTCAATAAGATCAATCGCAATGGTATGATCTCTATAGTACTCATCTCTTAGATAGTCTTCTGTTGAAAAACTTTTCATCTACCACGTCTCTCTCATGTCAACTGTTATGTTTGTCAAGCCTCCTACACCAACGTCAAATTTTTGTGTAGGATTTGTCATAATTGCTGTAAAAGGTACTGCTGTTACAATTACATTCTCATTGTTTCCTACGTTGGCTACTAAACTGCCAGCAAACAATATGGTTGCTTCTCCACTTCCGTTTGCTGTGCTTGTTGCTACTGCTTGGTATACCTTTGAATGTCCGCTAAACTTAAAATAGTCTCCTACATTTAAAATAATTTTGTTAGCACCACAGTTGTCTACTGCTACTGTCTTTGCTCCTATTGAATAGGCGGCAGTTGTAGCAGGAACCGTGCTTGGTGGGTTTGTGCTTTTGCTGTAACTTATCTTTGGTAGTATAATTTCAAAACTTAACAAACTACCATATGTCTGTGCTGAAAATCCTTCTACTATAGCCGCTTCTGCGTCAGTTAGTGTGTTGTATTTTGCCTGCCATGAATAAAATTGATGTCCAAATCCTACTCTACGTGTTTTGCCTGAAAATGTTTCAGTAGCAATGGTAGGTGTGTTTACAGTGAAGTTTACACTACTAAACTCTGGACTGGTTGGATATTGTGATGCTATGTCTGCCATTAGAATCTACTCCTTTGTCCGCTTTCTAACATCGCATCTGATATGACTTGTTGTATAACACCTCTTCTGCTTACTAACAATTCATCAAATCCTTGCGTGTCTACAGCATTGATTGTAAAATTAATTTCTACAGGTTTGCCACCTAGCGAGTCCATTCTATCTATTCTACCACTTGTGCTTGGTGTGAATATTTCTGGACCTGTTTCACCAACTAAGAATGAGTTGCCTTCTGTAACTGGTCCACCAAGTTGTCTTCCTGTAAATTGTTGACTTCTTATTGCGTTAACCTGTGCCATACCTGCCGCAATCGCACCAGCAACATATAAGAATGAAATAGGTGGTCCTGGAGGAAACGCAAGTGCCTTGGTTGCCGCACTATAAGTTGAAATCAGTGCCTGAGCAATTTGTAATGCCTTGTAGGCTTCAAATGCTTTTTTGTTTTGTCCTGCCATTTGTCCAAGTATGTTACCCATTGAACTTAAAACGCCTTGTGCCGCTTGTACACCACCTTGTTGGATCATGTTTACAGCATCCATCTGTGCCATTACAGCATCAATAATTTCTCTGTTTGTAACACCAGCAATTTCTAATTGTTCACGTGCCAAGTCTTTGCGTATGCCAAGCATTTTTTGACCGTGTTCATGATTTAATCTTTCAATTGTTCTTAGATAGGATTTCTCATCAATTATACCACGGTTTCTTGCTTCTTCAATTCCCTTAAGAGCATCTTCATAATTTTTCTGCTGTTCAAACGCAGGGTCTAATCTGTTAATTGCTCCAAGTCCTGCTTGTGCTTGTTCTAATTGTGTGCTTTGTCTTCTAAAGTTAGCAAATTCTCTTTCTACCGCTAGTTGGTCTTTTTTAGCGGCATTTAATAATTCTATTTCTAATATTTCTTTTTTGTATGTTGCTATTTCATCTTCAGTTGCTTTTGTATTCTTTTCTCTAAACATCACTACTGCTTTTTGTGTGTTTAGATGTGCTTGTCTTACTGCTTCACTTTCTGTTAGCAATCTCATTTCTAAATCTAAAGCGTCAGTAACTTTTTTAATTGTTAAGAATTGTGCTTCTCTAAATTTATTGATGTTGTCTAATCTACTTTGTTCTACCTGTGCTAATCTTTCAGTTTCCTTACGTGCTTTCATTAACGCAAGTTGTTCTTCTGACAGTCCTTCAGTCTTTTGTTTTGAAGCATGAATGTAGTCGTCAGTTCTTGCTTTTAAGTCTTTTAGATAATTGCTGTAACTGAATACACTTTGTCCAGCATCACTGATTATTTCTTTACCTTTATCTAGTACATCATTAAGACCTGTGTAATCACTTACTGTATCAACTACGTCTGAACCTAAACCTAATATTTCATCTGATAGTTCAGCAATTTTTTCTTTGGCGTTACCAGCAAATTCATTTATATTGTCTGTCATGCTTGTGCCAAACACAAAGTCCCATGCTTTTGCTAATCCATATGCCGCACCTGCCACAGCACCTGTTATCAATGTAATTTTTCCAAAGGCGAGTGCGAGTGCTCCTAGGCTACCTCTAATAAGTCCACCAACAATAAATTTAGCAAGTCCCCTAAATGCCGTGAGTAATCCTACAACGGCTGGTACTGCTACACTTATAATCATTTGTGCTATGCTTAGGAAGAATTTAGCAACACCTATACCTAACAATGCTCCAAAGGCAAATAACACTAGATCTAAATTGTTTAGTAAGAATATAAACGCATCTCCTGCCGCCAATGTTGCCATTGTAAGGCCTCTTGAAATTTGTTCTATAAGTTGATCATTTTCTGTAATAAATTCTGTAACCTTGTTTACAGTATCTGCCAACGCCGCACCAAATCCTGCTTCACCTATTGCCGCTTGTGCTTCAAACATAGCACCTTGGAAGTTTGATATAGCAAGAGTCAACGCTCCAATCGTCACGTTTCCAAATCTACCACCTTCTTCACCAAGTGCTCTTAATTGGTTTACAAGTTCACTGGCACTGGTTGCTACTGCTACTTGGTCTTCACCAATTTTTGCTGTAAACTTACCATTTTCCTGTGATACCTTGATACCAAATTCTTTAAGACGTTCAAACTCACCTGTAAGTGCGTCTGCTACTGCTTCACCTAATTGTGTAATTGATTTACTGTTTGCCGCCGCAATATTTGAAAAGGCAACCATGCTTTTGTTACTTGTATCAATACCAAATCTTTGGAATATAACAAATGCTTCTGTAAGTTCACTTACTTCTTGTGGTAGTGTTTTTGCTAATGTTGACAGTCTTTGTAATTCGCTGTTGGCCATTTCTTGACTGCCAAGATAGGTTGTTAATTGCGTTCTAAAACCTTCCATAGCAGTTGTGGCACCAACGATGCCGCCAATTGCTCTGCTTGTTCCAAACGCAACCAATGCCGCACCAGCAACCCTAAGAGCAGTTGTTACTCTGCCACTGGTTGCCGCCATGCCGCTTAACGCCTGGTTACTTTTTTTGGCGTTTCTATTCAGACGACCCAAACTTTTATCAACACGAGATACGGATCTTTCTAATTGCCTTGTATCGCCTTTAAAACGGACTGTTACATCACTCATCCTATTATCTCCTTGCGTTGGCTTGCGTCATCGCCTTTTTTTGTTGTTCTGCTTCGTATTTGTAGAATGCTACCCATCCTGTAAACTCAGCAGTGGTCATTTCCATAACCTCAGTTACTGTGCGACCCAAATCTTTTGCCAACCTATACATAAACATCAGGTCAGGATCGCTTCTTAGTTTTTTTCTACAATCTCCAGATTGCTGTCTAAAGACTGATTCATTTCACCACAAATCCTAATTACTACACTTGGATCTACCTCGTTCATAATTGTTGTTTTGTCGTGTATGTTAAACATCTTGGTTCCGTCGTCTTTTCTTGCTTTCACAATCAAAGTCTCAACCAATGCTTCCACAGTTTTACCTTGTTGAGCGAGATTTAATAATCTTCCCTCTTCTTGTAATGTGTTAGCCTCTTTGAAATAAATTTTCATATCTTCCCATTCAGGGACAGAGATATGTTTCATTTCTCCACTGATTTTGTTACGGAAGTGGGCCGTCATTTTGTCTATGTTAGATTTTGCTTTTGTATTTGTCATAACCTACTAGTTCTCCTTTTAGCACGCCTCAGAGCGGGTTTTGAAATACCCTTTGGCGCTTGTTTTGAATAGCCCTCTTCTAATCTACCTATATAAGGTACGTTGTTTTCTATGTTAAAGCCTTGGCGGCTGACGTCTTTGGTCCAGGACCTTCGTGCCCTGCCTGAACGTATTGGTGTAGCCTTCCTTGCTTCTTCTTCATAGATAGAAGCAACGGCATCTACTCGTTCTGTAACAGAACGACCAATAAACTTCAAAGTTTCGTCAACGCCAAGAACTTGAACTTTCATTTCAATCTTACGTGTTAGCGTATGCTAATGGTCCGCTACCTTGGAATGAAATACTTGCTTCAACCATTCCATCCATAGATGAATTGATTGTGACACCAGTAATGATGATGTTGCCGCTCCACTTTGTATTAGCGTGGTTTGCCAAGTCTGGAAATACCTCAATTGAGATAGGACTTGCGCCTACTACTGTGTTTGTACCAGATAGTGTAGGGTTAAGTGCTTCCATTTGAGTTGAACCCGCTGTAGTAGGGAATTCATCTCCATCATAGTAGATTTCTGCTGTTCCTGAAAAAGCAGACATACCTTTTAAGTATGTTCTTGCTTCTGTCGTCATAGTAGAAGTCTCAATAGTGTCTGACGAGATTTCAATTGAAAACGAACGTAGGCTTGCTATTGAAGTAAGCGTGCCTGCCGCGTCATCAACCTTAATAACGCCATTATTGCCTGTAATTATAGTGCTTAAAGCCATAATAGTCTCCTTTAGTTGTTATTGGACGCTTCGTTGTTTTCAGCAGGCGTCACGACCGCTGTATCACTGTCTTCATTTTTGAAGCCAGAGAATTTCTTAGTAGGTTTCAGGTGTGCTTTTACAGGTTCTTCTGCTTTGGCAGTAGAATCTTTAGTCCAACCGTCTTCCTCATACTTGGACACTAACTTGTGGTCTTTTACTTCCGCTGTGCGAGTGCCTTTTTTCATAATGGTTATCATAGTTTTTTCTCCTTATGCTGATCCTCTAACGAACATATAATCAACTTCGTAACTGATTACAAATTCTGCCAGAGGAGCCAATCGCTCAATCACTTCCACGTTAGTTACCTGTGAATTTTGAACTGTGCTTGTTGTCTTCCCTCTGTATCTATCAGAGTCTAATGTTTCCTCTATTGCTTCTATTAGTTCATTACGTTTTTCGTCAAGTTCAGTACCTCTAACAAATCCTCTTACGTTATAGATAATTGTTCCTTGACGCAATCCGCCTGAAGCCATAGATTCCGTGTTTCTTGTTTCGTTGTTTGTTTGAACTAATATTGCGGGAAATTGTGTAATAGCAAGTTTTTCAACATCAAATGGTTCGCGAGTAACCAAAACAGGACGTGGTTCTCTGATGTCTTTTAAGACTTCAACTATATTGTCTGCTATGTCGTTTCTGTTGCTCATTGCTTACTACCTTTTTAGGCGTAAGAAGTGTGTAGCAGTTTTTTCATTGTCTGTGACTGTTCCAGATGAATCTCTGTCATATTCTACACCGTCTCTTAACACCAAATCTAATTCTCTTTCGTACTCTGCTCTGTAAAACTCCATCTTTCTTTCAAAGACATCTAAGTCTGGTTCAAAGCGAGATAATTTTGGATAAATGTGGAAACCTAATGCGTTGTATACGCAGGCTCTTGTTAATTGACTTGCTGTGTAGAGATCATCGTCTGGTTCCATACGTCCTCCAGCAACATATTTGATATCATATAATCCAATCTGTTGTGTAGGCCACCAGCGAATCCTAAGATCCCTGAAAACATCATTTTGTGCTTTTGTGATTTCTTCGTCAAAGTCTTGAACGCCAAAATTAGCGATATCTGGTTCAAACTCTTTAACGTCTGATAATTGTGCGAGTGTTATTGCCATAGGGTCCTGCTCCTATCCATGTTTGTTGATGAAGTCCTTCTTCATTCAATAGTATTTATACCTAATACAGAAATAGGGGGCAAAAACCCCCTATTCCTCGTTATGCTGAGTTTAGTATAAAAATTATACTAATGCTGTCGCGTCTGATTGGATAGCAACGCCATAAGTGTCAAAAAGTTCAGCAGTACCATAAGCCATAGAGCCTACGATTTCTAAACTTCTCTTAGAAGCGTTTCTTTCTGTTTCAATTCTCATTGCTCTCTTAACCATGTAGCCAAGAGCGTCTTGAGTCATTACAGCACCAAAGAATGAACCTGCTGAGTCACCGCCTGTTACGACAGTTGATTCAAAAATGTCAACTCCAGCAATTCTACCTACGAAGCCACTTGACAATGCCGCGTTTCCTACTTCACTTAAAGAGTGAGACATAGTTGCGCCTGCGTTTGTTAATTGCTTTTTAAGATCAAATGCTTGGAATGGGTGTAAGATACACACCATGTTACCATTTTGGTCCGCTTTGTTGTTTTTCAATGTACCAGCCGCTTTGAAGATATCTTCAGCAGTTACGGCATCTTTGGATTTATTCACTACGCTTGAAAAGCCTGAGAATAAAGCCGCGATGTCTGTGTCAACTTTTTCAGCCATTGCTGAACCAATTTGACGTCCTACTGCCGCCGCTACATCTTCGTTTGCTGATTCTGCCGCTAAGTCAGTCAATTCAACCATAACACCAACTTCACTTGCTGTGATAGTTTTTGATGTTGTGTTGAACGCTACGTTAGTTAGGTCAGTACCATCTGCTACGGCACTTGCCGCTACTGATGGATAAATTGGAACCTGTGCTGTTAAGCCTGGAGTTCCGCTCATATCATAATTTCTGATAAGAGGTCTAATGACAGTCTGTTCATTCAATGTGAATAAAGCAGATTGTACAATGTTGGAGTACAATTCTGATAGAATTGAACTTGATGCTTCGTTTGCCATGTTATTTCTCCTTTAAGATATTATAGCATTTAGAGCCTAACACCTTTTGCTTTCATTATCTCACGATATTGATCGCGGTGATTAGGATTATTCATATCTAACTTTGATATGTCATTGTCTACCACAGGAGTTTGTTTGCCTACGCCTTGTCCTGTTCCAGTACCTGTTGGTCCTGCTTGAACAAAATGAGGATTGGCCTTCAAAAAGTCCTTCATCAATGCGTTTGGTGTTAAAGGCGAACCGTTATCATCATAACGCACTTGTCCGTTGCTGTCTACTATATCTACTCCACCAGCATCATTTAATTTGACCTGACTTTTCAATAGTTGAACTACTTGTTGAGGATTGATTGCCTTATTGGCACTTGCCTCATTTAGTAGAGCACCGTCTACCTTGATAGAATGTAGTTCAGTTTCGTATTGTTGGATCTTGCCGTTAAACTTTTCAGCCTGTTCCTTTAATACTTGCTCAAACTCGCCACGCTTTTCAAGTTCTTCTTGTTTGCGTGCCTCTTCTTGTCCTACAAGGTTTTTGTAGTGATCCAAGTCAACGCCTGAGTATTTTTTCTCAAACTTTGCCTTTTCTCTAGCAACCCTTTCTGCTACAATACGATTAACATCATCTTGTGTCAGAGTGTTAGTTTGTGTTTCCTGTGTTTCTACCTGCTGTTCTTGTGGAGAAGCAGTCTGCTCCGTTTCTTGTACCGCTGTTTCTTGCGTCATTATATACCTCTTTCTAATTGGTTGAGTTCTACCACCTGCCCTCTATTGGCAGTATGTTTATATTTATTCAAATGCTGTAAATATATGCTATTTACGGCGTCTACCGCCACGCATTGTAGATTTCTTTTTTTCTTTTTTCTTTTTGCCACCACGTTTAGCCATCGTCATCTCCTATGTTGTTCCAACTAGGGTGTACTTTCCATCCTAGTTCTTTGCTACGTTCACTTATTTCTTTTCTGCGTAATCTACACAAATGAAATAACTGTAATAGGTTTTTTCTTGCCCTTATGCCTGCTCTTTTAGAATGCTGTGTTTCAAACTTTTGTATGTTTGTGTTATAGTCTTCTAAAACTTGCCTTATTTCCTCTTCTGTGCCCTCAACCCAGTAAGGATAATTATTCTCCGTTGCCATTAAACAGTTGTCCTAACTCTGGATGTAATTGTTTAATTTGCTCATCCGTATAACCTTGTGTATACATCTCACGTAAGTGTGATATAAGATCATCTTGGTTGGTTAATGGTGGATGTTCCATGCCCTCTGCTACTGTTGGTGTTGAAAGATCTTCTTCGTAATATGATTCTATTTCTTCAAAGTCTTTTTCTGTGATTGCTTCAAAGATCATTTTATCAATCTTTGTCATAATCTTAGGATTTGTTATGCCTGCTTCTTTGGCCATCTTCAACATACTGACATCATTAACTTTGTCTTGTATTGAAAATGATCTAGGATATTTTACTTCGCCTTCCCATTGTGTGCCTTGGTACATACTCCAACAACGCCAAATTTGTTCTTCTGCGTGTTCTAGGTTCATGGCAAAGTCTGCCAATTTAGCATTTAACATTTGGAATTCTGTTTGTAATCCAATCCCTGAAAGCCTACGACTTTCAATTGATCTTATACCACCCAAGCAAGCCATTCTATCAATTGATTCAATCTTTCTTGTGATTGCTGATAGAACACTTTCAATGCTTTGACCATTTGGTTGTAGTAAGTAAGGTTTTAGACCTGGATCTAAACCTTGTGGTAGTTGTACTATAGAACCTGCTCCAGCACTTGCTTCAGTGTCTGCTGTTTTTACAAGTGATGGATGATTTGTAAGCCTAATAATCTGTTCTATTTCACTACCAAATTCGTACAGTTCTTTTTGAATGTCAGCAATATCACCTACAGCAGAAACACCAATGCCCCTAATGTTGCCTCTTTGTGCGTAAACACACGCCGCAGGTATTTTACCTAATTCATTTGGAAAACTATACGCAAGTTCGCCCTCACGCTCCGCTCCTGTCAATTTGTATACGTTTATTTCAGTTGGTGTGTATTCTCTAACAAATTGATGAGTGCCAGTTACCTCTTCCTTGACCTTCAAATATGTTAATTGGTATACACCATTTTCCATTCTAGAGTATTCCCAATCCAATACGTTGTCTGGTGTAAACAAACTTACATATGGACGAATCTCTTGTGCTAATTCTTCTGCTCTTGTGTTAACCTGTGTTGTTGGTTTGTCTACCAACACCCACACATTACCATATACCATGCTTAACGCACTAACTTCTCTCATAAAAGCATCATAACTTCTACCATCTAGATCTGCGTCTGCTAGGAAGGCATCCAATGCTGGTCCTTCCAAGTTACCATAGTCTCTTTTTATGTGTTTTCTATATAGAAAACTGTTGTATATGCCTACCACACTTTTAACATGATTATCTAGAGCAACCTGACGTAATCTTTTTTCGTAGTCTTCTCTTGATTCATAGTAGTAAGGTTCTAAATATCTACCTGCGAAAAAGTCGTATCCACCTTGGTATGAGTCACCAAGGAAATTCCAACGGTTCAAGTAGTATTTGTAAGCATCGTGGGCCTCTAGGATATAATCAATGTTATTCCTGCTGTCACCCTTGATTACTCTATCTCTTATATAGGGCATTAGTTCCATCTCCTTGCTGTATTGTTGTTACCTGAAAATGCCCATCTTTGAGGTTCACTGTGGGCGTGTTCAGTGCGGAGTGGATATAGGAAATCTACCAAGTAACCTACAGCGTCAGCCATATGATCCAACTCTCCATCCTTTTCTATTACGGATGTTCCTGGTTTATAAACCATCTTTTCTAAACTGTTTATAATGTTTTTACACTTAGGATCAACGTATAGTGTTCTGTCACCTGCTGTGTTTTTTAATTTTGCGTTGACAGAATTTACTCTGTCTCTTATAGGTGTGTGTGCGTTCCTTACTTGAACAGTAAAGCCTGCGTTTTGTAAAATAGAAATATCTGTTCTACCACCTGCTGATGTTTTTCTTTGTCTGCCTGCTGGGTCTGGATACATTATAATTCTGCTACCACCATATCTACGTTTTAGTTCATCACATACTTCGTCAGTGTTTGATCCTTTCATACATATTTCATCTACAAAATAAATCTTATTGCCTTCTATTACACTAATAGCACATGACATAGGATCTACGTTGAAGTCTATACCAACGTGTATTTCTTTTGTTGGTAAGTGTGTAGACGCTACACTAAATTCTCTATCAAAGTTATAGTATACCACACCTGAATATGTAGTAAATGAAGCAAGGTATTCTTGTTCAAATGTTCTTTGATCCATATCTCTCTTTGCGGCATCTATTTCTGATTGCGGCACTTGTCCACCATCTACTGTTGTATATGTAAACGAATCCCAACCATTGTTTGTTTTTGCGTTCATATACATTTCATGGCTCCAACTACCTACACCTCTTGGTGTACCTAAGAACAAAGCATGACCATCCTTGTCAGATAGTGTAGGACGTAATATTTCACTCCATGCTCTACTGTCAGTGTCTTGAAATTCATCCATTACCAAAAAGTCCAAACCAACACCACGTAAACTGTCTGGTGAGTCTGCTCCTTTTAAACATATCTTTGATCCGTTTTTTAATCTCATAGTTAGTTCTGCTTCGTTAGTTGCTTCTACCCAACGTAGGTCTTTCAATTTGCCTTTCAGTTGATCCCAAACAATGCCTTTTGCCATTCTATAACTTGGGGCAACATACCATACAAGACTCATGTCTTTGTTAGACGCAAACCTTGCCAATTCTCTCATAGCAACATGAGTCTTACCAAAACGTCTACCTGTAACTGCTACTCTAAAACGAGCATCACTGTCACAAATTTCTTTTTGTGGCTCACTCAGTGCCATATTAGTCCTCCCAAGGTAACGGTGCTTTACTTTCGCCGTCCTCAGGTGTGTCTCTCATTCCAAGATATTGTTTTGACAAAAAGATTTGTAGCCTTGAATCTCCATTTAGTGCCTTTTCATACATCGCTCGCCTTAACCCTTTTCTGCCTTCTTGTTTGCCTTTATCTAAAATCTTTTGGAATCTCTTTCGTAGTGTTGCCACTGTTGTGCCAACCACTTCCGCTATTTCTTGGTCTGAGCATTGAATACAAGCCAGACGATATATTAATTCTCTGTCAATGGTCTTATATTTCTTGTTTGTATTTTCTTGCTCGTCGCTCATTATAGTTCTCTTTCTACTACCTTTAATCTAAAGTTTCTGCTGTCTTTTTTATTACCTGTTGTTGTTATGCGATATTCAACATTGTAAATTTTGCCAGCAGTTCCGCCACTAATCGTTGCTGTAACAATGTAGTTGGTGTTGGTTGATGAGTCTATTACAAGTGGCGCTGAGTCACCTGCGATTGACTGTGCCGTTACTGTGATAGCACTTATAGTTTCTCCTGTAGGCATCCAATTAGTCCAATCCAAGGAGTAATCAAGCACAGCAAAAGGATCCTTTTCAATAAAAGTGCCCTTATTGTCTTGTTTGAAACCTGTTAGCGTTGCCATTATCCTTCTCTCCTGTCTAATGGATTACCTGCGACTTCTACTAATTTCCTTGTCTGTACTTTTAATAATCTTGTTTCGCTAGGAACCATATATTTTCTTGTCTCTTGTTCTATAGTATTTAACCTATTTTCAGAATTAACGGTGTAATCCCTGGTTTCTTGAACAATTTCTAGTGCTCTAGTCTCACTATCAACTGTATGTACCCTGAATGGATCAACATTGTATATCGTTAAGGCACTGACTGTTGAAGCAAATGCGTTGATTACTAAATTGGTAGTACCAATTAATTTACCGCCTTTGAATACACCTGTAAATGCTGATGAACTTGAACCAACTGCTCCTACTGTCTTAACAGCATTCACAGTGGTTGTAAATGTACCTGCCTTAATTGATTCGCCAACTACAGCACCACTACCATCTGTTGTGACAGTAAACACACCGCTGATGTTAGATATAGTGTTTCTTATTCTATTGGCGTTTGTTGTTGTAGTAAATACGCCTGCTTTTATTACTTCGCCAACTACTATAGCATCGCCATCTGCTGTTACTGTAAATACGCCACCTATTGCTTCAGGCTCACCTCCTACTTGGAATATACCTCTTGCTGTAACAGATGCTGTTGAATTTATAGTAACCTGTTGTGAAACAACATTCTTAGCACCACTTACACTGGTAGTTGCGGCAGTTGATATGCTACTGCTACCTGAATGGGTACCTATTGCTTGTGCTGTTACTGTTGCTGTTGCGGCAGGGGTTATATTTGCTATTGCTGTAACATCACCATCTGCTGTTAAAGAAGCACTTGATGAAATACTGCTGGCACCTAATTTAACTGGTTGGGCATCAGCCTGTACCATTTGTCCCCAAATAGTATCTTCATCATTATCCCAATCAATATCGCGACTCCATAACGTAGGATGTGTTTGGAATGCGTTTATGCTTACTTGGGCACTAACTGTTTTAACTGCGTTTGGTGTAGTAGTAAACGCGGCACTAAAACTACCGCTGTTGTCTATTATACCATTTGCTGTTATAGTTGTTGTCCATGCCGCACTTTTGGCAATGGTAGCACTTACTGTTTTGACTGCTGTGTTAGTTGTAGATGATGTTGCTGTACTTGTAGAGGTACCTACTGCTGTTTTTACTGCTGGTGTTGTAGTTGTAGATGATGCTCCTGGCGTATCATCAATTATTGCTACAGTAACTTGGATACTTGATGATCCACTTGCTATATTGTCTCCGTCTGCTGTTAATGACGAAGAAGATGTGACTGTAGACGAGCCAGGATGAATACGTGTGGCAGTAACAGCCATTGACGCTGTGGCTCCAATTGAAGCCTCGCCAAGAACTATTCCTGAAACGTAACCTGCTGTTACATATAAGTCACTATCTGTACCTACAAAGTCACTTGTGACATAACCAGTAGCCAGATAGTCATCATTTTCAATGACGTATACTGACATAGGCGTTTACCTTCTGATTAAGCCAGTGTAACTGTCAAGTTGCCTGTAGTAATCTGGAATGTGTCGCCGTCTTGTATAGTTTTAGATGTTGTTAAAGCACCGTAGAACAATACATTGCCTGATCCATGTGTGTTACCATCTAGGATTGCTATGTGTGTAATTGTTCCAAAGTCTCCACCATTGGCCGCCGCAAATGTTATGTTTCCTGAAGTAGTAATACTACCGCTTGATGCCGCACTGAACGTTGCCGCTACTCTGGCGTAACCGTTTGAGTTAGGCACTTCATCTGAAAGTGTTCCTGCTTCTAGGTTTGTAACTGCGTTACCTGATGTGTTTAAAAATAAGCCAACGTATACCGTTGTTGGCGAAGTATAAGCCGTGTTTCTTAGAACATGGTCTAATAACTTCAATTCCAAGTAATTACTTGCTTGTGACATATGAGATCTCCTTGTTTGTGTTTAATCGTGTATATACAAACATATTTATTTGAATATAGGATATTGAACAGATTATGCCAGTCTATTGATCAATATCGTAGGGTGTATAAAACTACTGGCACCTGTGTAAGTGTAATAAAAACACAAATCATGGTCTTTGTTTAGTATAACATTTACATTGTTATAATACATTCTAAAATAAAATCCTGTTGTTGTACCCTTAAACTGAAAAACTGTCTCTTCTCCAGCACTATCTGGATCACTGTCTGTAAAATTTAAGACTGGCGCTTCTACGACTGATCCACTACCGTAAGTACCACTTCCTATTGGATTATGTGATATATTATATGTGCCTTGTGGTAGATGAAATGTGCTTTTACCAGCACTATCTACCGCTCCTGCTGTGATGCCTAAATGTGTGCCGCCTGTTACTGTAAATGTGCCGCTATAATCAAGATTAGTTCCATTTGCTAATGGATTATTCAGTTGTAATATTGCTGTACCAAATACTCTACTTCCACTAGGAGAAAAACTTGATCCATTATAAACAAGCAGATCATTAGCACTAGGACTGTTCATATCTGTAAATGTGTCTATAATTGCGTTAGTGTTATCTATGTTTTGTTTTATATCAGGACGGGCAAGCCTAATTTTATCACTGCCTTGATCTACATTGGTAGTACCTGCTTTAGAACTTGTTGGCCATGCCATTATGCTATCCTCCTAATTATTATATCTGGGTGTGCTTGTTTGAAACCAACAGCGGGGTTGGCTTTGGTAACTTGACAATTTAGATACATTTGGGTTTGTTGATCAAATGTCCATAAGTCTCTATTTGTAAATCTTAATTCTTCATCTTCTCCTGCTGAGTCAAAATTTCCTTCAACAAAGGCAGTTTGGGTTTGAGATCCACTGTATTGTACCCATGTTATATCTGTAGGTCCTGGTATTCTGTCAGTTACTGTGTTGCCTCTTGTAAACACCTGTACTTGATCTTCATCGCCGTATTGATTATCAGCAGGAGCAAATCCGCCACGTAATGCTCCAGCACTATCATAACCTACAGTATTAACACGAAACAACAAATCGTCTGTTGAATTATTAACTTGAAAAGGGTCTGGCTGTTGCCAGTAGTAAGTGCCTGCTGGAAAATCCAATACAGTAAAACCAGCACTATCAATCGTTGTTTTTGTAATGCCTGTAAGATTATTTGGATTTAGTATTGTTGCGTTAGCAAAACCATTGTCTGTTACACCAACAGGAAATCCTGTAAAGGTCAAATATACCATGTTTATATCCATGGCAGGAAACAGCGTTGTAAATGTAGAACCGTTGTATCCAAGAACACCTTGGTCAGTTGGACTAGACAAAGTAAAACTGTCAATAATGCTATTGACGTTGTCAAAGTCTTTCTTTATACCTGCCCTTGCTTGCCATATAGCATCACTGTCACTGTCAAGATATGTAGTAGGTGCTTTTTCATTAGCAAGAGGAAAAGGCATTTTTTATTCTTCCTTCAGTCTATAGAAATGATTTGTATAACCTGCTTCTTTGACAGCAGACTCTAAATCTTGACCATCTGATTGTTCAATGTCTGCTTCAGACCAATCATCATCTGGTAAAACTTTATATTCTATTGTTAGTGTTGCCATTATATCTCCTATGTGTTAGCGTCAATAATATCTCTGCCACCGTTTGTTCCGTCAAATGTAAAAAGTGCCAATGTGTTAGCATCATTTGTAAAATTTGATGTAGGTACAGTATAACTTGATCCTGTGTATCTGGAATTGTTGCTTATTCTACAAGGTCCAAAGAATCCTGTTGATGGTGTTGTTGAACCTTCTACTCTACCTATGCTAAAGAAATTTTGACGATACCCTTCTATGCCTGTTGCTGGAGCAGATGACTGATGTGTTTGACTTTCATACGCACCATTACCTAGGTTAACATCTGATAAAAGACTTACCGTGTTGCCTCTTGTTCCATTTAACATAAGTTCCAACGTATCAGTTGTTCTAACCAAAGCAACGTGATTCCATTGATTTTGATTTACAGTTCCAAAACTTACGCCAGAAGCAATACCCCAACTGGTATTGTTGTCTCTGTTCATGTATAACTTAAGGTTACTTCCTATTAGGAAAAATAATTGTGCTGTTCTGCTGTTATTCATTGCTCCAAATATTGCTTGGTTGCCACTTACTGTGGTTGGATAAAAGAATAATTCATGTGTAAAGTCATTCGCACCTGGATTTTGATAATGAATTGCCGCGAAACTGTCAGTTGAAGAACCAGTCAATTGTAAAGAAGTTGTTCCAAACTTGCTTTGTGTATTGCTTAAGGCATCAATTGTTCCACTGGCATTGTAAGAACCAATAAAACCACCAACACTTACTCTGTCTTCAAATTTTTCATCTCTGAAGTTGTTTGCTTCTTCACTGACGTTACAATGAATTAAGAATTTAGTATCAGCATCGTTTGTAAATGCTGTTGTAGGAACTGTTATTGAACTGTTTGTTGCTCCGTATCTATCTGTATTTGATACCCTTACCATGTCCATGTAACCGTTGCCACCTTGGTTAAAAGGTAACGCAACAGATCCTGCGTTGTTTACAAATCCACCAATACCAAACTTTTCTCTTGTTGATGCTGTTCCAATAACACTTGAGGCACTTGAGGTTGTTTGTGCTCTTGTACCATTTACAAATAAACTTTCGTTGTTGCTGGCATCACGACATAAAGCAACATGGTGCCACGTGTCGTCTGCTAGAGCATCTGATGCCGTTGCTACACTTTGATTTGGTGTATGTAATTGTAATTTCAAATCATGGTTTCTAAACAATATAAAAAAGTCTGTACCACCTGTTGATCCGCCATCCTGTTTGTTTGATAATAGGTTAGCACTTGCTCCACCTGTATCAGCATCATACATAAAGAAGAATTCAAAAGTATATGCTCCTGAAAAAACAAAGTCTCCTGCTGATTCTGGAGTTACGCCAATAGCGTCTCCAGTACCATCAAACTTCGCTACTGATGTACTACCTAAGGTTGGAGCGGCAAGAACTGTTGAGCCGTCTTGTCTTAGCAGTCTAGGCCATCCAGCAACATTGCCTAGAGCATCCACTGTGACATTTCTAAGGCCGCTGGCTGGTGTTGTCGCCGCTGGTAAACCAAATACGCTTCTTGAAAATCCTATTGGCATTCAATACTCCTTAACTATAATTTGTTAC
>MDTB01198047.1_pt1 | contig 17482 bp, 13 predicted proteins | sample 811161 | NCBI WGS metagenome assembly MDTB01 (sample SAMN05326650, study PRJNA326480) | marine metagenome | isolation source: seawater | place: Mediterranean Sea | collected 2009
AAAATTGATTTGAAACAACTTGTTGATCAACAAGTTGTTTCTATACTTTTCTTTTCAGCTATGCTGAATCGATTGCAAAGCAATCATAATATCAGAACATGAATCACGAAGTGATTCTGCAGAGACTTTGTTATAATAAAAATTGAAAAAGTAAAATTGATATAATAATTTATTATTTATAAGCTTATTATATTAATACCCTTAAAAAATGGTAGTAGTTGAAACAATATCGAGAGACGAAGTTGAAATTACCTTTAGATTAGGTAAGAATGCATTAGAGAATCATGAATTAATAGATGATGCTGATCCAAATGATTTATGGTTTCATTTGGATGGATTTCCTTCTGGTCATTGCATTTTGGAAGTTAATAGAAACAATAATTTTGATTCAAATAATAAGTTTAATAGAATCAATGATATTGATTCGATTGATATAATATACGCAGCCAATTTAGTAAAATCACATAGTAAATTAAAAAATCATAATAAGAAATTAAAAGTAATTTACACTCCTGTGAAAAATCTTAAAAAAGGAAAAGCCAAAGGTGAAGTTATAATGTTGAACATAAAAAAGGTTTCATTTATTATGATATAGAAATGTTTAAATATTTAAAACCTATACAGAAAAGCAATGTTTAAGGGTAAAATTATAATTATATTTTAATGAATATACTAATTTTATTTATTTTATTTTGTAATTTTTTTTTTAATTTCTCTTATAGCTTTGACTATTCGGTTGTTAGATCAATACAATCTGATATTTTATTATCAGGTGTATCATTAGGAACTTCAAAATTAGTTTTAGATAGATTAAAATCGTCTGAATTTTTTATTGAGAATTCTAATGTAACCAGGAAGATGATTCATATATCAGCAGCACCATTATTTATGTCTACATGGAAGTTTTATAACTATAAAAATATTGCTACTTTAGTTCCTTTAATATCAAGTTTATATTTAGTTAGAAGCAGTAATGTTACAAGTAAGATATTATCTAGATCTGGTGATGAAAAAGAAATATTAAAAGGTCCTTTAATTTATACAATTATATTATCACTAATTACAAATTTTTATTGGAAAAGTGATCCTATTGGAATGATTTCTATGATTCAATTATCTATTGGCGATGGTTTTGCAGATATAATTGGAAGAAGATATGGTAAAAATAAATGGATAAATACAAGTAATAAGAAATCAGTTGAAGGTTCAATTGGTTTTCTAATAACATCATTTTTATCATCATATTTATTTATAAATATGAATTTAGATATTTTTCCTAATAACATTCATTATTCTAATCTTGATATCTTTTTAATATCTTTAATATGTTCTCTATCCGAAGCTTATTCAAAACTAGATGATAATATATCAATACCTGTATCTGCTTTAATTACAAATTATATAATTTTTTCTTATCATTATATTAGTCAGATAGATTCGGTTATAAGTTAATATTATTTTTAGTTTATAAAAAGTTAAAATCTATTTTAAATTAATTAAAAATGATGAATGATTTTTTTAATGATATGTTGAATGTAGTAATTACTGAAGCTAACAAAGAAGAAAATATAAAAAAGATTAATATTATTTTAGATCCTTATATAAAAAAAATAGAAAGTAAGTTTTACTTTTTCATAATTTTATTATATCTTATTTACATAATAACTTTGGTAATAATTATCTATATTTTATTTTATTATAAATCAAATTTAGCATCTCCTGTCTTGACTGATACTAGTATAATATGATTCCATATAAATCTGATACAATACAATATGTTTTTATTTTGTAAAATAGAAAGATTAATAAATTTATAATATTTTAAAAAATTTTTTTTCTATGAATTGATATATGAATTTAATATTATACTATTTGTCAATATGTTCCATTATTTACTATGGGTTACCATTTATAGGCAAATTTACTGAAGATCCATTAATGCAAAAGCTGTATTTTCTTGTAGGAATGTTGGCTTCTCATTATTTATTTTATTTTATATCTGGCATGTTGTCAAAAATTAATAAAAAAAGTTGGTCTGAATTAACTGATAAATCATTTTTGGGTGGTTTTGCTGTTTTATTTGGATTATTATTATATTATGATTTAGATGATACAGATGTAATTATATCCGCTTTTCCTCAAATTACTACATGGTACAAAGAAAAATGGTTTTCACTTAGTGTAATAATTTCACCAGCTATATTTTTATCTTTAGTTAAGATTTTATTTTCAGCTCCATAATTATTATTAAGACGCGAATGAATTTAATAAAAAGTTGTAAATTTTTTAATAAATTTATTTTCTCTAAAATTTATATAATGAATAAAAATAATATATTTAATTTTGTAAAATATGCAATTTTCGCAGGAATTTTATATTTTGTCATTAAAAAAATACCCGCAATAAATATTGGGGAATATGAAATATTAATGCTTATAGTTATAATTGGAGCAGGTATGTATTCTTATGAATGTTTATTAGATGGATTTATTTCAAAAGATAATAAAGAAGGGTTTGCTGATAATTTTTCAAAATTAGATGATTCCCTAGAGTTAGACGTTAACATTGACGATGAATACTCGAAATTAGATAGAGGATATTACGTTACTAATAAAATGTTAAAAGATGCTAAAGATTTGGCAGAAAGAATAAGAAAAGAACAAGAAGAAATAAAAAGAATAGAGGAAGAAAGAAGATTAGCTGAAGAAGCTAAAAGAAGAGCAGAAGAAGCTAAAAGAATAGCATTAGAAAACCTCAGAAAAGCAGAAGAAGAAAGATTGAGAAGATTAGAAGAAAAAAGATTATTGGAAGAAAAATTAAGAAAAGCTGAAGAGGAGAGACAAAAAAGAATCCAAGAAGCAAAAGAAGCAGAAAGAAAAAGAGAATTAGCTTTAAGAAAAGAAATTGAAGCTAGAAATAGAGTTGAAAGAGAAAAAGCAGCTAGAGAAAAAGAAAAACAGGAACAAAAAAGAATTATGGCAAAAAGACTTGAAAAATTAGCATATGAAAAGATGATGAAAGCAAAAGAAGAAGAAAAAAGAATAATAATGTTAATGAAGAAAGCTGAAGAACAAAAGAGAATTGAACAAGAAAAATTAAGATTAGCAGAAGAAAAGAAGAAAGAAGCTGAACAAATGATTAGAGAATCTATTTTGAAGAAACAAAAACAAGAGGAAAAAATAAATATAAAAAAAAATATTTTATCAAAAATTAATTTAGGAGTTAAGTCAGGAGATATGCCAAATTTTAAAGTTGACAAAGAAAGAAAACAAACAATTCCAGTTGATGAAGTCTTACCACTCTCTGAAGATTTAGATTATCCTGAACAGAGAATAGATGATATTGAGAAAACACCTATAGGTAAATTAAAAAATAAATTAACAACAACAAAGAAATCATTAGATAAGTTAAGAAAAGGAGTTAAAGATGGTAATATTCCTGATTATAATTTAGTTGATGATGAAGATGAATTAATAGATAATGGTATACTAGACAAAAATGTTATTGAAAAGCCATTAAAACAAGCACAAGACTTACTTGGTGATAAAGGAATTCTTACTGCCTCAAGAAGAAAGTCAAAAATTAGTAGAAAATTTGATAATATAGAAGATGAGATTGTATCTGCATCAGAAGATGATGATTCTGTTTTCATGAAACCTTTGGACAATAAAATATCAAAAGTAACAAGACAAATAAATAATTCAAAACTTGACTTAAATTTAGATTCTTTAAAGAAGACAAAAATCCTGATAAAAGCAGCAACAAATGATAAAAAGATATCTGAAAAAAAGATATTGTCTTTAAATAATAAAATAGAAAAATTAAAGAATAGAGCAAAAATAGCATCCGAAGAAATTAAAATGGCTATTGCTTTAGAGCAAGAAGCAGATAGTGAAACTGATGTTAAAAATGCTATGGAACAAAAAATAAAAGCTGAAAAAGAATTAAAAATAGCAAAAAATCTTGTTAAAGTTTCTATTGAAGAAAAGAATGATGCAGTTGAGGATAAATTAAAAGCAGAAAAAGAGCTAAAAAAATTAACTTCTGATAAAAAGAAAATAGAAAAAGTAATAAATAAAATCAAAAGTGTTGAAGTTAAGGGTAATGATGGTTTAGATTCTGATTACGAGGAAACTGATGATATTGATTATGTCAATAATTCCAAAAAAAAATTAAAAAAAGAAAAAGTGACAAAATATCATATAGAAGATGAATCCGAAAAGAATTATATTCTAGATAAATTAGAAACAGGAAGAAAGAAAAATCTTCCTATTAAATCATCTAAAATAGATTATAGGATAAAAGATGAATCTGAAAGATCAACTGATATGCCATTAGTACAAAATGTCGAAAAAGATCCTCAGGCTATTGATGGAAGGGTATCAAAAAAATATTCTGGTGTAAGAGATGATGATTCCAAAAAATCAAAAAAATTAGGGCAACTGAATGATATGAAGAGAAATAATAAATTAATTAATAACATGATTAGTAAAGATAATAATGTTGGTATTTTCAGAGATGAGCTTGATGATAATGAAAATGTAAATAGAAAATTATACAATGAACTAATTATTCCTAATTCAATGAATCCCGAAGATTTAATAAAATATGGTTTAAACAAATTTGATATTCAAGATGAAATAACAAGTAAATCAGGAATACAAGATTATGATCAAGTATTTCAGGAATCAAATTTTAAGTTAATTGATGATTTAGATAGTAAAGGTATAGTTAGAAAAAAATATGGTGATTCTGGACCTAAGGTATTAAGAGTTGAAAATACATTTATAAATGGAGTTGCTAATAATGAAAAAATTTTAGTAGATCCTGATACAGGAAAAGAAGTTAAATTATCATATTTAGAAGATGAATACGTCAAAGTAGATAATGAAACTGGTAGAAAATATGTTTTAATTGAAAATGAAGATAATAGTGGAAGTGTAAAGAAAATTTATATAGATGATTCTGGTTCTACTGAAATTATTGACGATCCAAGATTAGATGTTAAAACTTTAAGTTCAAGAACAGAAAAACCAAAATTATTGGCTATGGGAGATAAAGTAGGATTGGATGATTATTCTTTTAATCAATACAATAGTGGTAGTTATTTCAGAAAAACAGAAGATATTTTAGATGATTATAGACATGATTACAGAAGAAAAATGACAGCAGATACTAGAAATCCTAAACTTCATAATATTCAAGATATTGAAAATGGAGTATATGATGAAAATAATGAAAATTTACATTTATCTGATACTGATTTATCTAGTGATGATGTTGAGCCAGAAAAAGTATTAAAAACTGTTTTAGAAAAAAGACCAGATGGTAAAGTTGTAAAGAAAAAAATTCCAATTAAAAGTTTTAGTGAAGCCTCTAAATTAATTTTAGATGAAGAAAAAGATGATAAAACTAAAAGTCCAGTTTCAACAAAAAAGATATTTAAGATTGTTTATGAAAAGAATAGCAGTGGTGAAGTAGTAAAAAGAAAAATTCCTGTTAACAGAATAGATGGAGAATCTGAATATTTAATTGAAGACCCTGCAAATAATTACAGAAAAAAAGTTATAGTTAGTAGAACTAAATCTGGTGCTCTAGACATAAAAATGATTGATATGAGTGATAAATCAAATGTAGTCAAGAGCAAAAAATCTAGTGCTCCAGCCAAAGTTAATGTAAAGAAATCCATTCCTTCTATCATTAAAAAAGCAATGAAAAAAGAATCAAAGTTAAAAAAATCTGACCCTAATTTAGAAAAAGAAGATGTTATTCCTTCAATAATTAGAAGTGCTAAATCAAAATCAAATGTAGCTATTAAGAAAAAACCTGTTAAGAAAACTGTTAAAAAAGTTTTTAGGGACTTAAAAGATATTGAAGATGAAGAAATTTATGAAGGTAATAACATATCAGAAATAGAAGAAGATAGAAATGTGCCTTCTGTATTAGAAATTTCATTCAAATTAGAAAACATTGAATATGAAGAACTTAGTGAATCCCAAAAATCATCTATAAAACAAGATGTAAGAGCAAGGTATGCAGTTAATTTAGGTATTTCAAGAAAACACATTGAAGTTGATATTGCAAGAGGATCAGTTATTGTAAATGTTAAAATTTACCTTGATCAAATTAGAGAAAGTAAAATTGAAATTGCTAAGAAAATGGTTGAATATAATGATAGTGTAAAAGAAGAAATTGTTAATACAGTTTCTAGCGTAACTGATAATCCAGTTGTTGGTGTTGATGATAAATTTCCTGATATGGTAGTAAAGGAAATGGTATTAGATGAGTCTATTGAGTCAGAAGATATAAATAGACAAACTGTTAAAAAGAAAACTGTAGCTACAAGAAAGAAGGCAGAAGCTTCTAAGAATGCAAAGAAATCAAAAGCTGTTTCAAATAAACTAAAAACAACTAATAGTTCGAATGAACCTATTGATAATGAACCTATTGATAGTCAACCAATAGATAGTGAAATTGAAGATGATAATGAACAAATATTCCAAACAATTGATTCTGAAGAGATACCTTCTGCTGTAAAAAATAAATTAGATGGAATTGATGCTAGATCAGAAATAAGAAAATTAAGAAAAGAAACTGGACCAAGACCGGTGCCTAATATGAAGATTAATGTAAAAGAAACTCCAAATATTAAGATAAAATCTAAATCTCAGCTTGATAAAGAAGAAAAAGAAATTATAAAAAAATTAGAAGAAGAACAAAAAAATACCTCTCTATCAATGGATGAAGAAGGATTGTATAGAAGAAGATCACCAAATGAAATTAAAGAAATAAAGAAAGAATTAAGAAAAAAGGAGAAGGAAATGGTTGTTCAAAAATTGAAAGATAATATTGAAGGAAAACCAGTTTTTGATGTTAAAAAAGATGAACCAAAAGTAATTATAAGAGATAATGTCCACCACCATCATGATGATTCAGGATTAAATTGCAAAACTGAAGTATCAAAAATGAGAAAAGATCTTAATGAAGAAATTAATAAACTTAAGGAACAATTAAAAGAAAGTAAAAAGAAAAAGAGATCTGGAACTGTAGATGATATTGAAAAAAGAAACGTAAAAATTTTATTGAAAGAATTATTAGCAAATAAGATTTTAACAAAAGAAGAAGTAGAAGATATATATGATTCTGCTAAAAAAGGTGATGTCGACTTAAAAGAATTAATTAGTGCTTTAGAAAAATTAAGAGACACAACATCTTATTCATTTCCAAAATCAACAAAAGATTCTACTGTAGCAGAATCAAAAGCAGTACATCATGAAAAAGTTAAAAGAGTAAAAAGTGATATGTACGGTGATATGAAATATGATGAGCTACCAGTTGATAAAAGAATTCCTTTAGGTGATCAACTTCCACCTGATGATTGGGATAATGAATATACTTTATTAAATACTGATAAATGGGCAGTACCAAGAAGCAATCCTCCTGTATGTGTTGCAAGTAATAATATGGATCCACTTCCATCTAATGAAGCAGGATATCCAATGTTATTAAAAGAATGGGATAATTCAAGAGTAATTTCAAATAGTTACATAAATAAGAAATGGGCAATGGATCAAGTTGATTCATCAGGGTTTTAAAAAAATTATTTTATTAGTTTAAGGTTAAATAGAAATTTACTTTAAAGTAATATGAAAAGTTCTGTTACTCCGAATGATATTATATTAGGAATTGATTTTGGAACAACTAATTCAGTTATTAGCTATTTTGAAAAAGGTCCACAAGTTATTAAGGATGGAATAAATTCACTTATCCCAACTAAAGTTTATTTAGGAGAAAAAAAATATTTTGGTAATCATATTCCAAAGTTTATAAAAGGTGATAATATTAATTTATATGAAAATTTTAAATCAAAAATTAATGAAGATGGAATTGATAATAAAATTAATAATGTGATTTATTTATTTTTTAGGTATCTAAAAGATTTAATTATTGATGCAATCTTTAATTCGAAAAAAAATCAAGTAAGAAATGAATTACTAGAAACTATTTTAACTGTGCCATCAAATTTTAATGATATTCAGAGAAACATAATTATTAATTGTGCTAGAAAAGCTGGATTTAATGTTTTGAGACTTATTAATGAACCTACTGCTGCTGCATTCGCATATGGCCTTGATTCTAATTGTGATAATGATGAAAACATTCTTGTCATAGATATAGGAGGAGGAACATTTGATATATCATTGTTAGAATTTGATGTTAGTGAATCTGGATCGTACTTTGAAGTAGTTGATTCTTATGGGATGAATGATCTTGGTGGTAATAATTTTACAGACTGTATATACAATAATTTTTGTGATATAAAAACAGAAGAATTTAGAGATACACAATTATGGAAAAGTTGTAATAAGGCTAAGGAAAAACTTTCTTTCCTAAAAAAAGTAGATTTTAAAGTTGATAATGATCGAACTTTTGTTCTTGATAATAATAATTGTAGAGATTTTTGTAGAGATTTATTAGATAGAATAAAAAATAGTGAATGGATAATAAATTTACTAGATAATTTTAAGAAGAAAGAAATAATAATAGGAAAAATACTGATGGTAGGAGGATCTTCAAAACTAATAATCATTCAAGATCTTATTAAAGAGCTATTTGGTATAAATCCTATGATTCATAATCAAATTCAGCATGTTGTTTCTCTAGGAGCATGTTATTATGGAGCTTTAATTAAGAATAAATTAAATGATTTCAGCGATATTATTTTAATTGATACATTACCTTTATCACTTGGTGTAGAAACAGCTGATGGTAATTTTTCAGTTATAATTCCTAAAAATACTCCTTTACCAGCAACAAGAAGTAAAAAGTATACTACCGATACTCCTGGTGATGAGGAAGTAAAAATTTGTGTATACCAGGGTGAAAAAAATGTTGCGAAAAAGAATTCATTAATCGGTGAATTAACTTTTGATAAAGTATCAATGACAACAAATCCTGTAATTAATATTTCATTTAAAGTTGATATAAGTGGATTGATTAGTGTATGTATAGAAGATACAAAAAATAATGAGACAAAAAACATACTTATTAAATGTAACATGGAAATTGAAGATGATATGATTGCAAATCAATCAATTGATGATAATTTTGAACTAGAAAAACTTGATGAAAAAGAAGCTCAAATAATGAGTCTATGTTACAAAATAAAAAATAAGATAGAAATTCTTTTATCATCTAATGATAATCAAAAGCATCTTGATGATAATGAAATCGAACATTTTATAAAGATTTTAGAAAGCATTGAAAATTATGATGATTTTAATCATAATAATGAAAAACAATTAAGTATACCCGAATTAATTAAAATAGAAAAAGAACTTGATGAGAAATATTTTCTTTTAATTAATAATTCAAATTTAGTAATTAATGAAAATGAATCAATAGATTCATCTTGTAAATCAAGAGATTATTTTGATATTGAGGATATAATAAGACAAGAGAAACTTGATAATTTAATATCTAAAATTGATTTTTATTTATCTAAAGTAGAATCCAGTGGAGATAATTTTAAAAAAGAATGTTTATTAGATATACATGAAAAAATTAGAAATAAAAATAATGTTAGTCAAAAATATATTGATGATAAGCTAGAATATATCAAAGATTTATTTTCAGAGGATTCAAAAGACGAATTATTAAATTTATGTATATTCTTAAAATCTGGTATTGATAATAAAGAAATACCGGATAATAGTGATTTAATTTATAATGTTAATAAAAATTTAGAAAAAATTTATAATAATGAAAATGTAAAAGATTCTTATTATTTAGATCAAATAAATTTAATTAATAGTATATGTGAAAAAATATCTAAAAAAATTTAAATTTTCTATAATATTATATACAATGGCTTTCTGTAAGTATACTTACGATCAAATTTTATTAGCTACTGCTACTGCTATTGGTGCTTATGGTGGATTTCCAGTTCCACCTTCCAATGTAGCTCAATTCTTCCAAAATGAACCTGTTCAATGGTTTTTAGTATGGAATCTTATCTACCAAGGTGGATCAGGACAAGATGTTCAATTAGCTTTACTTGTCACCGCTGCTATGTATGTATTCCATAAAGCAGCTTCTATCCAAGCTTAAAATAATTTATAAAATGATTAGCAATTGCTAATCTTTTTATATATTTAATTTAATTGTTATAATGGTTTAATTTAAGCATGTAATAATTCATTCTTCTTTACTTTAGTAAGCTTATTCTTGAATTTCTTAACAATTGTTCTTTCTTCACCTTTACCATTTGAGATAGTGTATTCAACTGGGCTATCTAGTTTTTGTCTTTCACCTTTGTAAGTATAAGTTGATCTCTTACTTCCTCTAGTTGATTCTCTAATACTGAATTGAATTTCACTCTTTGGTTTTTTAGTTTCTCTGAAGTATTTGGAAAGAGCTTTGTTGGCAGCTTGGTATGGAGTTAATCCAGTGAATCTACCAACATAGTTTTCAGCTCCTGGAAGTTGTACTTTGAAAGATCTGACACCTGATTTAGTATCGCTTTCTTCTACCTTTTCTTTCTTAGTTGGGGTTTTCTTCTTGTCTAATTTTTTTGATGTTTTCTTTTTCTTACCACCAGCTTCTTGAACTTTGGTTGGCTTTTCTATTTTTTCTACTTTAACTTCTACTTCGACAGCGTCTTTCTTTGAAGTCTTAGATTTAACTTGACTTTTCTTAGAACTAACGGGCATATATATACTTATTGTATATATTATATTTTTAAATCAAACTCACTTCTTAATTTTACTTTTTAAATGCGTTTCTTAATTATTATTTGAATAAACATATAAATTTAATTTAAAACGAGTTAATTTAAATTATGAAAAATGGTATAATTATTTTGTAACCAAATGTATATTTAATAAAATGAATTATAATTTGCAAAAATTAAAATTATATTTATTACAAAGAAGATATTCAAATATTTGTAAGGTAATTTCTATTTTACAAGATCATATAAATTCACTAAATAGGAATAACTTTATTGAATATAATGATAGAATATTACTGTATAATGAATTATTTGAAATGACAAAAATATTAAATTCTAAATACAATGAATTCATAAATTCTGAGATTGGTAGTCTAAAAAATAGTAATGAAATGTCAGAACATGTATCTGAGTCTAGTGTTATTAACTATAACAAAGATTCTAACCTATCTGCTATTGATAGTTCAAGTTCTGAATCCAGTGTAATATCTGACGTTGATTCTTTATCTCACTTATATGATTTAGATAACTATTTATTTGGTAATTTTTTTGATAAAGATAAAATAGATGATGGATTAAGAGTATTTCCTGTTAATGATCCACTTGAAGATTATACTTTAAAAATAAACAGTATGATTAGTGAATATGGTTTAGGTAATATTCATAATACAATTAAATATTATCTGGGAAAAGAAAAGTTTGATATTTATTTAAATGAATACAAAAGTTTATTTGATGAACTTTCTGATTTGGTAACTTGTATAGGAATAAAAGAAATTGAATTAAAGCCAAAAAAAAGTAAAGAAAATAATATAAATTTTTCTAAATTTTCTGATAAGGGTTACTTAATTGATTTTCCATCTAAATTCTCTGAAAATGATTTTTTACATACGACAAGAAATATTTATTTAAAATTTCCTAGTAATTATATCGAATTAAACACAAATGCTAAGAATAATAATACAGGATTTGTTTTGATTCTAAATGTTTTCTTTAAAAATGATTATTTAAGTATAAATTTAAAGTCAAGTCAAATTAACTCTCCGATTCTTTATAAATTAAAAAATGATATTATTAATAAAACAAAAGTGAATAAGATTGACAGTAAATTTGTTAAATCATTTGTAAGATATGATTACATTGGAAATATTTATAGTTATTCTGTAGATGAATATATTAAGCATATCGAGAATAATTATAATAAATTTATGAAAATCATCAATTTATCAATTCTTAATTTAATGAAAGAATTTCTATCAAAAAATTCAAAAATCAAAGATATGTTTGAAACAATATTTTTACTATTATTGGGAGATGATGAAAACTATGATATTGCTGGAATATTATTAGGATTACTAAAAGAGAAAAAAAATCAGGTAAAAAACATTTATAATTTAATTTATGATAATTTAAGTTTTTATCTACAAGGTAAAGTAAAAAAAAGTTCATCTTCAATCAAAGATCAAATTGAAAAATTAAAAAAAATTAATATTGATAATATTGATTATTCTAAGCAATTAATAACTAATAAAAGTATTCCTGAAAATATAAAATCTCTAGCGATGGAAAAAATAGAAGAAATGAAGTCTTTTAATAATGAATATTTCAAACAATTAACATTTGTTAAACATATTATAAATTATCCATGGCCGTCACAAAATGAAGATCATTTTTTTATGAATTTAAAAAATAATGATAAGAAAGCTCAAGAATATATTAAATCTGTTGAAAATAAATTAAAAGACTCTTCATATGGTCATGAGGAAGCAAAAAAATCTTTATTACAAATAATTGGAAAATGGGTATCTAATCCTGGATCTCAAGGAACAAGTTTTGGATTAGTAGGGCCCCCAGGTGTTGGTAAAACTTTGTTAGCAAAAAGTGTGTCAAAAGCATTAGATATTCCATTTGCTCAAATTACTTTGGGTGGTCAAAATGATGGTGAAATTTTGCATGGACATGGTTATACTTATTCTGGATCTCAACCTGGAATGATTATAAAAAAAATGGTAGAGATGGGTAAAACTAGATGTATTTTATATTTTGATGAACTTGATAAAGCTTGTAGTAAACATGGACAAGTTAATGAAATAACATCAATTTTGATACATTTAACAGATCCAAATATGAATAAAACTTTTCAGGATAGATTTTTTCAAGGAATTGATTTTCCTCTTGATAAAGTTATAATGATGTTTTCATATAATGATTCATCTTTAGTTGATCATATTTTATTAGATAGACTTAAAGAAATAAATGTTAACCCATATTCAATAAATGATAAATTAGAAATAGTAAATAATTTTATAATTCCTGAGTTGTTAGATAGTATTGGATTATCAGACTTTAAACTTCAAATAAGTAATGAAATGGTAGAATATATTATTGAAAATTATACTCAAGAAGCTGGTGTAAGAGAAATCAAAAGAAAAATAGAAGAAATATTCTTAAATTTGAATTTAGATAGAATTTATAAAAAGGGATTATTTAGCAAAAATATAAAAACTTTGAAGCTTGATAAAAAATTAATTAATAAAATATTAAAAAATAATTTAGATAATAATACTACAATTCATGAAAATAATGAAGTTGGTATTATAAATGGATTGTATGCCACCAGTAACGGTAATGGAGGAATTGTTCCTATTCAAATTTTTAAAAATATTACATTGAATGAAAATAGTAATAATGAGCTAATTCTAACTGGAAGTTTAGGGGATACAATGAAAGAATCTGTAAATTGTTCATTAACTTGTGCAAAGCAATATTTATATAGGAAATATGGTGGGAAAAAAGTTTTTGGTGAAAAAAAGGAATATGATTTGGAGAAATATCTCAAAAACACATTTTCAAATGGATTTCATGTTCATACACCCTCAACTTCCACTCCTAAGGATGGACCAAGTGCTGGATGTGCTTTTACATGTGCATTTATATCAAGAATATTAAGTAAAAAAATAAAAAGAGATGTGGCAATGACTGGGGAAATAGAATTAACAGGTAGGATTACAAAAATTGGTGGACTTATTTATAAATTAATTGGAGCAAAAAAAGCAGGAATAAAGTTAGTTTATGTTTCTGGTGAAAATAAGAAGGATATAGAGGAAATAAAAGAAAAATACCCAAAACTAATTGATAAAAATTTTAAAGTAAACTTGGTTAATTTTATTGATGATTATATTGATCAAATATTAGTTTGATTATACTTCTATTTCTATCTGGTTATTTTCTTCTGATAACTCTTCTGTTGACAATGATTCATCATCACTTTCTGAATCAGATTTATTTCCATCTGAACTATTTTTTTCTGATTCGTTATCATCATCTTCTGTTAGTAGTATATTTTGATTATTTGATTTATTTTTTAACAATAGGTTATCTTTTGGCACTACTAAATTATCTTTTGATACATCCAGTTTCTTTTTAGGTAATTGATTTCTTTTTTCAGTAACCAAATTTGTAATGTTGTTATTCATAACAATATTATGAAATGGATAAATTCTTCTATACGTTTTTGATATTGTTACATCTGAAATTTTAAAAACATCAGAAATTTGTTTCTTTGTAATATCTAATCTATAAACGACTGCAACCATTAAAATACAACCAGCAGCAACTGATGGTGGTTCATGGGTAGATGCTATATCTAATTTATGAATATTTGTTGATATATCTTTTGCGATTTTAATATATTCTGGTGATAGGTTTAATTTTGATGCAAATCTAGCAATAAAATCAAATGATCTTGAACTATTAAATTCTGTATTTAAACTTTCAATATCAATTAATTCTAAAAATTTTCTACATCCTTTGTTTACATTTTTTATTTCTAAATCATAAATATCTGCTATTTCTTTTGGGCTTCTAGGTTCACCTTGTAGTTTACATGCATGAAATAAACAAGCTGCTATCATTGATCTTAGGTTTATACACCTCATAATTCTATTTTTACCAACTCTCTTTCCTTTTGTATGTTTACAGTCTGATACTTTTTTATATAAAATTTTTGCACTATCAATAACTGTTTGTGAGATACTATATTGCTTACACTTCTTTTGAATTTTAGTTAATGTTTCTAATAAACTTTTCTCTCTGTATGGCATCTGACCTTGTTTTTGTAAATTACTTAGTTTATTAAATCCTCTAGCTCTAATTTTTGTTCCTAATGCAGATTTAGGATAAAAGTAATTAGATGGACATCCATATCTTGACGCTCCTTCTAGATCATTATTAAATTCTGGAACCTCATCAAATAATTCACTATTAACTAGCCCACAATCTTCACATATTCTCTCTCCATTTTGATTTCTTACTAATTTATCAGATCTACAAGCGGAACAAACTTCATCTTCTCTTTTATTTTTATCTAAATTTTTTTCATTTAATTCTTCAAAGTTATCGGTGACGAGATCTATATTTAGAAGTAACTTATCAATGTCACTATCTGTCATGTCCAAATACATATCTGTTTTCTTATCTAAACTCATTTAACTAATAAACAATGGTAAGGTTTGTTTAAATCAATTTATCAATTTTTATTTAAAAAAAATTATCATAATATTAAAATTTTTCAAAATAAGGTAATATTATAATTTTTTATTTAAAATTTTTATATATAAAAATATTCATTTATAGATAAATTAAAAAATGAAAGTTTTAAGATTTTTTTTTCTAACGCTTTCTATATATGCTTAAAGATAGTCAATTTTCTCACATCCTAATTCTTTTAGTATTAGGTTATTTAATTTTTTATTTGACCTGTCCAGAAACTAAGGTAGCTGAAAGTGCTCCTACCATGAACGCTGAACCAACTGGAGTTTATGAAGGATTCGCTTCTGATCAAGATTACGATCAAGAAAATTTTGGTGCTCATGATGAAGAAGAACATGATCATGATGAACATGAACATGAAGTAAATGATGAAAGCGATATTGAAGTACCAGAAATTACTGATTTATCTGCTGAAGAACCTGAATCCAGTAAAGTCGATGACTCAACCACTGAATTCCAACCAAATGTTGATAGTGAAGATGGTGCTGATGTAAAGGTTGCTTTTGACAGAGCTGTTCCAAAAGGAGTAGATACTAATGCCATCGATTTTAATAAAAATGTATTAAAAAAATACGATTCTAAGGCCTATTTACCACAAGAAATTAACGATAAGTGGTTTGACACCGATTTCACTCAAGCTAAATTTAAGATGAACAACGATAAATTAATTAATACTGATAAATATGTGATTGGTGTTGATACCGTTGGACAATCATTAAAGAATGCTACATGGGATTTAAGAGGAACTATTGCTAATCCAAAATATTCCGTTTCACCATGGAATAACTCCACCTATGAACCAGATTATAATTTAAAAGCTTTATGTTAAATTTATTTAAAGGGCGAGAATTTTTATCTAATATATATTAATATGTCAGATAACAATACTGAAATTCAATCTAAAGTGAATGAAGCATTCAAAAAAAATGTTAAAAAATGGCTATCTATTGACGATGAGATAAGAAATATCAGAGCTAGGTCTAAAGAATTAACTAATGAAAAAAAAGATTTTGAAGAAAACATTTTAAAACATTTAGAAGCTGTACAAGAAAAAGAATTCTTAGTACCTGGTGGAAAACTAAGGAAAAATGTTTATAAAAGTAAAGCACCTTTATCTAAGGAAAGCATACAAAAAGCTTTAAATGATATTATAAAAGACAAAACACAAGTTACTACTATGACTGAACACATTATTAAATCAAGACCTGTTGTGGAAAGAGTAAATCTTAAAAGAACTAAAAATAGATCAAATGATGAAGAAAATTAATTTATTTTCAAATCTTTATCTAAACCTTTTAGTATATCCATTTCTAACTTTATTTCTTTATCATATATATTTTTAACAGAGGATGTTGTCCATTCTCTATTTCTTTTTTTAACATGATAATCATTCAATAAATCAGCAACTTCATCATTCCTTAATGTATTTGGTTTACTGAAATTATCAATTACTTTTCCTTCTTCATCGTAAAAATATATTGGTGCAGGATTAGAAACAATCTTCTTAAGCTTCGAATTTAGCAATTTTGCTGAAGTTCCTGTCCTTGCTTGTACAATAAAATCTATTACTTTTCTCTCATCATTATTTTTTTCCATTTTTCTTACTCCTTTTAATATACTAGACTTATAACCATATGGCATTTTACCAAATCTCCATCCTTTTGCTTTTTTAACTTTATATGAATCTTTTGCTCTTCTACTAATTGTTTCTGATTCGGCTTGAGCTTCTGAAATTTTCGTTGTAATTAAATGTCTGTGAGTATCATTGTATGTGTTAAGATTCTCATCTACAAAGTAGAAATATATATTTTTTCTCTTGGCATCTTCTATTAACTTCGTTCCGTAAATTACATTTCTTGAAAACCTACTAACATTTTTTATAAAAACATTTGCATTAGACTTTTGATTAATAATCTTTTCAAGTGTTGCTTGTTTACCATTATATGCTGATGTAACTTCTGAGTAACTATTGTTCAAAATCATACCATGTGAATTAAGCTGATTTAGACATATAGCATTTTGAACATCTAGACTTTCAGGTCCCTGGGCATTTGTAGATACTCTAGAATATATAATATTTTCCATAATAACATTGTCTACTCAATTCAACTGTATATTAAATCAATTTTTTTATGGAGAAATTCTATGATCTTTGCAAAGCAAAGATATTAGAATTGCGAAGCAATTATAGCAAGAATT
>MDTB01018514.1_pt1 | contig 17479 bp, 13 predicted proteins | sample 811161 | NCBI WGS metagenome assembly MDTB01 (sample SAMN05326650, study PRJNA326480) | marine metagenome | isolation source: seawater | place: Mediterranean Sea | collected 2009
CACCGTCAAGGCTCTGGACCTCGAAATCTGACGGACGAAAGCGAGGAAAATGTGCACCCCACCTAATGGTGCTGCCACCGACTGCATTGAAAAAGGCAGGTTTGATTGGAGTGGCTGTCTCGTCTACTGGATAGTCAGCGGTATTACGCCGGACATTCGGGTTGGCATGGAACTGCCTTTGAAGGGCCAGTTCCCAATCATCGGACAAGCTGGGGCCATGTCTTTGGTCGATATACCCACCCCTTTCAAGAATGAGGATTTCCAGATCTGGTCTCTGCTTTACAAGCCTCCAGGCAAAGGAAAGTCCCGTCGCCCCGGCCCCCACAATGACAATGTCAGGAGATTGAACCAATTAATCCGTCCTGTCCTGTGGCGTCCTATATCTGTCTGGCAATCAATTCACCTTCGTTGATGGCGTCATTGACACGACGCGGTGCCATAGCATCGCCAATAAGATGGCAGGGCTTATGGCGGACCATTTTATGATAGAGCGAGTCATTTGCCTGACTGCCCTGAACCAAGACAACAGCAGAGATATTCTTCAAAGCTGATGATTGCTTTGTGTACAGGTCCTCAATCTCCACATGATCTTCATGGATTTCCGTCAGTTCGCAATCGACGTGAAACACAACGCCCAGCTTCTTTAGCATCCCATGCACTTTGCCCCAGTCGCGGCTAGAGGCGAGGTCTGGTGACGCCTGGCCAAGCTGTGTAGCGAAATGTACTAAGACACCCTGACGAGCTAGAATTTCGGCCACTACAGCACCCTGACGTCCACCCATAATGTCAAAGATCAATACCTCTCCGGTCAGATCAGGACGTTTATCGAGGAATTCAGTATAGCTATAAACATGACTGAGATCCGAGCCAGGAAGACTTTCCCCATTCCATTTTTCCGGGTGCAACATCGTCCAGCCGTGTTTGAGTCCTGTTGATCCAGCTGCGATAACTATTTCATCAAAATCGGTTAGATCATCCTTCGACGCGCGATGATTGCAGACGACTTTGATATCTTCTTCAGCGATTCGCTCTTCCAGCCAGCTGATAATGCCAAGAAGTTCACGGCGCGACTCAGCCTGCGCCCACCAACGAACCTGACCACCTAATACTGGGGCCGCCTCGAAAAGCGTTACGGAATGGCCTCGCCGGGCCAGTGTCCAGCTTGCACGCATGCCGGCTGGACCGCCTCCAACCACTGCCACTTTCTTTCCTGATTTGGCTGGCTGAAGGCTGTTTTCATCAAGTTCTAATTCCTGGCCGGCGGAGGGGTTGTGTATGCAGCCAAGCGGTGCCTGAGCGAAGATACGCGACATACACCAGTTTGCTCCAACACATGGACGAATACGCTGCGGCTCACCACCTAAAGCCTTTTTGGCCCAGTTGGGGTCGGCAACCAAGGCCCGTGCCATGCCGACAAAGTCAAATCGCCCTTCAGCCAGCCACGCTTCTGCCTCATCGGGATTAGTAATACGTCCAACGCCAACCACTGGCACCTTTAGGCCCTTCTTGATTTTGCCGGTTGCCGTCAGCTGGAAACCATGTGTCTCAGGTGCGGTGGGATAAATTAGCATCCGGTTGATATAGGTGCCATGGCTGAAGGAGATATAGTCAATAAGGCCTGTCTCTTCAAATTCGTGGGCGATGTCGGCCCATTCATCCGGACCTAGGCCACCTTCATGACCGTCATCCGAATTCAGTCGCATGCCCATTATCATATCCGAGCCGATTTCCGAGCGGGTAGCTTCGAGAATTTCAAGCACTATTCGCATGCGGTTTTTCAGCGTGCCGCCATAATTATCTTTCCGAAAATTAGTCGCTGGTGACAGGAACTGATTGAGAAGATAGCCATGGGACATGCCATGGACCTCTACCCCGTCAAGTCCTCCTTCATAGGCGTATTTAGCTGAAAGACGGTAGCCGTCGATGATTTCGTTGATGTCTGATGCTGTCATGACATGCGGCATCTCGCGGTATACCCCGCAGGGAACAGCCGAGGGGGCCCAGACCGGCAGGCCGTTTGTTACGCCATTTGTTTGCCGGCCCCGATGCCAGGGTTGGGCCAAGAGCAATGTGTCATAGGCGTGTACCGCATCAGCTAGTTTTTGATATTCCGGAACCATCCGTGGATCAAACGCAAAGGCCTTACCTTTATATGGCTGAGTCGTTGGATGCGTGGCCATAGCCTCCATCGTAATGACCGCGGCTCCGCCCTTTGCTCGCTCGGTGTAATAGGCGATGTGAGCATCAGTGAATAGGTGATCTTTGACCAGCAATGTTGCGTGAGCTGTCATCCATATGCGATTGCGTGCAGTCTTTGGGCCAAGTTTGATGGGGCTACCGAGAATGGGATAACGGTCATTTGTCATTTAATATCTCTGCGTATAATGTTTCCACCATCCTTCAGCCGCAGACAGCTTGCCAGATGACCGGGAGAAATTTCATTGGAGACAGGCACATTTGACTTGCATGACTCTAAGGCTACGGGGCAGCGGGTATGAAAACTGCATCCGGTTGGTAGATTGATTGGGGAGGGGATCTCTCCCTTCAATGTCAGGCGTTGGAGTTTTTTGTTCGGGTCAGACGGCAGATGCGCAGACAGCAACGATTGCGTATAGGGGTGCGACGGATCAGAAAAAAGTTTCTCCTTTGGGACTTCCTCCACGATGTGGCCCAGATAAAGCACGGCGATTCTGTCGCTGATCAGTTTGATCGTTCCCAGATCGTGGCTGATAAACAGAAAGGCAGCTTGCGTCTCATCACGCAGTTCCTGCAAAAGCTCCAGAATGCCAGCTCGTACTGACAGGTCCAGTGAACTTGTTGGTTCATCAAGAACAATCAATTTCGGGTTAGTGGCAATAGCGCGGGCGATACAGACACGTTGTAACTGACCCCCGGACAGCGCGCTTGGCGTCCGGTTCAGAAAATCGGTGCTGAGACGCACCCTTTCAGCCAGAATCTCTGTCCTGTCGTTGCATTCCGAACGCGACATTTTGAAGTGAATGCGTAGTGGTTCCGCTATTAAATCACCAATCTTCATTCGCGGATTGAGCGCGCTCCATGGGTCTTGAAAGACCATCTGCATGTCTTTACGCATTGGACGTATCAGCTTTGTCGGCAGGGTTGTAATATCCTGACCATCAAAAGTTATTTCTCCATCGGACGGGTCGGTAAGACGCAGGATTGTCCGTCCTATGGTTGATTTTCCAGATCCACTCTCGCCAACCATACCCAGCACCTCGCCACGTCTGATTGACAGATCCACGCCATTGACAGCGTTTACAAAGCTTCCAGAACGTCCAACCGGGAACCGTTTTGCTAGATTTTTCGCTGAAAGAACGAGCTCACTCATTTGATTTGCTACGGCCTTTCTCTAAAGGCTTGACGAAGTGACACCGGGCCAGGTGCCCTTTTGAGATATTGATAAGGGGAGGTGGAGTCGAACATTTTTCTGTCGCCAGCGTGCAGCGGTCTTGACTAAGACAACCTGTCGGCAGGTTGAATAGATCTGGTGGCTGTCCCCCAAGTTGACTTTTGACGCCCAGTTGCAGCCGTTCTGGTGTCGCAGCCAGTAATTGCTGAGTATAGGGATGCGCAGGAGTTAGAAATACCTCAAGGGTTGGCCCCTGTTCCACAATCTCACCGGCAAACATCACTGCCACCTGATCACAATAATGGGCGACGATACCTAGATCGTGCGTGATTATCATGCAGCCCATGTCAAAACGCACGACAAGTTCATTGAGCAAATCAAGGATTTGCGCCTGTACCGTCACATCAAGTCCGGTCGTGGGTTCATCAGCTATCAACAGCTTTGGTTCATTCATCAGCGCCATGGCAATGAGAACGCGCTGTGCCATACCGCCAGATAATTCATGAGGCCACGCTGTAAACCGCCCCTTGGGATCAGGAATACCAACGGCTTGCATCATATCCAGCGCCTTGTGTCTGGAGGCGGTAACAGGGCCACCTGTGTGTGTTTGATGAAGGCGTACAAGCTGCTCGCCAATTTGGGTTAAAGGATCCAGAGAACTGCGTGGATTCTGCACAACCATGGCTATTTCAGCACCCCTGATGGTATTTATTTCATCTTCGGACAGCGTTAGTAGCTCGCGTCCCTGAAACGTTACCGAGCCGCCGACAATCTTGGCAGGAGGACGCAACAGACCACAGATGGATTGGGCGGTAAGTGACTTTCCAGCGCCGGTTTCGCCAACGATCCCAAGGACCTGACCGGAGTCGAGGGTTAAATTGACCTTGTTCAACGCTTTTGCTTCACGAAACTGATAGTCAATGTCACGAAAGATAAAATGTGTTTGAAGATCGCGAACAGACAGCAGGTTCATTTCGAAACCCTCCGCCGCGGATCAAGAATGTCCTGAATGCCGTCTCCAAACAGGTTTAGGCCGAAGACCAGAAGAATGAGCGCGATGCCGGGAAATATGGCTACCCACCATTGACCGGTTATCATGAATTCGGCACCCTGCCTGATCATCGCGCCCCATTCTGGCGTAGGTGCTTGGATCCCGACGCCAAGAAACGCTAACGTCGCACTGATCCGGACAGCCCATGCAGCACGAACGGCTGTTTGCGCCATTGCTCCCTGGATTGAGTTTGGCAGCAGATGTAGGAACAGAATCCGCCAGGTTGGATTGCCAGCGGCAATTGCGCTTTCAACAAAGATAGATGAGCGTAGCGACAGTACTTCGGCACGAACCAGCCTCGCAAAAACTGGGCTGTCAAGAAAGCCGAGGACCAATACCACATTGAGCAGCGACTGCCCGGTTGCGGCAACAACAGCCAGAGCGAGAATGATTGATGGAAAGACCCGCAGACCATCAAAAATCCGCATCAGGACTTCGTCCAGAAGACCACCACGATACCCCGCGATGAGGCCAACCGGCACACCGATCAGAACCGCAATGATGACTGCCGGTATCGCAATGCCAAAACCGAATTTGGCGCCATAGATCACACGCGAAAAAACATCCATGCCATTGCCGTCGGTACCAAACCAATGTTCTGCAGATGGCGGTTGCAAGATCCTGTCGGTGAAAGAGGAGACCGGATCATGCGGCATGAACATATCTGAAAAAAGCGCAAGCAAACCAAACAAAAGGATGATTGCCACACCGGCCGTGGCCGTAGGGCTCAATCGGCTGACGCCCCGGAGCCTGTTGCCAAGGCCCGTCAATGTCCAGAGATTTGAAGGTGAGCGTCCTGTCATTCTAATTCAAATCCACCCTTGGTTCGATGATGGCTACAATGATGTCGACCACCAAAAACACGAGCACCGAGAATAGGGCGAGTGTCAAAACGTAGCCCTGAACTGCTGTAAAATCCCCACGCACAATGGCGTTTAGTCCATATTGGCCAAGCCCACCCCAGGCAAAAACGTACTCAATCAGCGACATCGTCCCTACAAGGCCGGTGATTTCTGTGCCAACGAAAGTGATGATGGGTGTCGCACTATTCTTGAACACAATGTTGCGCACAGTCTTTTTTTGCAGGCCACACGCGCGAGCATAGCGGACTGGGTCGGATGCGATCACCTCTAGAGCGATAGCTCTGGTTTGTTTGATGATTGGCGCTGCTGAAACAATCGCTAGGCAGATTACCGGCAAAATCAAATGCGCAAGAGCTGAGTGGGCTGCCCGCCAGTCAGCTGTCAGCAAGCTGTCGATCAGGTAGCTGCCAGTGATGAAATCTGGAGGGCTCACCATCAGAGAAATGCGGCCCATACCCGGGGGCGCCCAGCGCAGCAGGTAGAAAAAGATGAACAGCATGACCAGACCCAGCCAGTAGGTCGGAATGGAAAAGCCGAGCAGCGACAGGATCCGCGTTGTTTGATCAAATCGACCGTTCGGTCTGAAGGCTGCGCGCAAGCCCATTGGAACGCCGATCAGTGTTCCGATGCCAATACCCCAGAACAACAGTTCCAGAGAGATCAGCGATCTCGCCATTATGTCATCCAGGACCGGCCTGTTCGATAGCCAGCTTTCACCAAGATCACCACGAATAACATTCTGGGCATAAATGAAAAATTGCTTCCAGAGAGGCTGATCCAGACCCAGCTCTTCACGGATCATTTCAAATTCTTCAGCTGTTGCCGTTGGTCCGGCTAGAAGGCCGACAGGATCAAGGCCGCCGACTCTGACAAGCATGAATGTCAGAAACACCACGCCTATAAGAAGCGGAAAAACCATAAGTGTGCGGCGGAAGATGAAATGGGAAAAGTTCATGGTTAAATATTTTCTTAAATTCCTCAAAAAAAGAAAATCCAGGGTACGTTGCCAGCAACAAACTGCCGGCAACGCACCTTTGTTTTATTTCATCTCCAGCTCTCGCCAGCGCTCATGCTCGTCAGGATAATGTACCCAACCATTTAATCTTGGGTTCATTGCCTCAAATGTTGCCGGATAGGCTGTGAGGATCCAAGGAGCATCTGTTACCCACAACTTCTGAGCCTCGTCCATCATTTTCAAACGCTTGCCGGCATCGAGTTCCTCGCGGGACATGTCGATCAACTCGTCGACGCGAGAGTTTGAATAGGCAGATCTGTTTGATACGCCTTTAGAATGAGAGATCAGATACATTGTATATACAGGGTCAAGAACGATCGGTCCGTCTTCCCAAGTGAAGAAGCACATGCTCATCTCTTTTGGTGAGCCCTTGGCACGCATTTCCGACGTGGTAACCCGTGTTGGCTGGATGTTTACCCCCACCTTCTTAAGCATATCTGCCACTTGGATAGCCACCGGTTCCTGATGCCAAAATGCGTCGGCATAGAGAAGCTGGATCGGCTCCGAGATGCCGTTCGGGAACCCTGCATCAGCAAGTAGGGCCTTGGCTTTTGCAGGATCATAATCGTATTTGAAATGGTCCGGGTTATAACCGTCCACAATCGGCGGTACCACTGACTTGGCTATATCAGCCTGTCCGGCAAAAACTGCGGTATTCAGAGCGTCTTTGTCGATCGCATAGTTGAATGCCTGACGCACACGGACGTCATCGAATGGTTCACATTTCGGATTCATTCTAGCTGAAGCGATTGAGCGACCAGAAGCACGGTCAACCTTAACGTTTGTGTCCTTCTGCAGATCGACGACCTTTTGGATGGAAGGGCGGTCGATCAGATGCACCTGGCCGGTCTTAAGAAGCGTAACCCGGCTTGCTTCTGATGGGACTTCTTTGTAGATCACCCGGTCAAAATGTAAATCACCACCAAAGTAGTTCTTGTTCGCGACATATACCGCCTGATCGTCGGGTCGGAGCGACTCAAGATGATAGGCGCCAAAGCCGGCAGTGTTGGACTGCATCCATTTCAGCGCCCAGGGATCTTCACTTGTTGCGTGTTTCTTGACCTCTGTTGAGTCATAGATCCCCGGAACATAAAGCGTAAGCGCCTTGAGGAAGATGGAGCTTGGGGCAGACAATGTAAATTCGACTTCATATTTCGAAATCGCTTTCACACCGACGACATTTGACACACGAGCAATGAAATTGCCGGTGCGCTTCTGGGCGAAAGACTTGGACCAACTCCACTCAACATCGTCCGCGGTAAGCTCGTTTCCGTATGGGCTCTTTATGCCTTCACGCAGCTTGAAAACCCAAGTCTTTCCATCCTCAGAGATTTTCCAGCTTTCAGCAAGATGGGCTTCCACGGTTCCCGGATCGTTGACGGTACGCCCGTCAACCACTTTCTTGCCATAGACCACCAGATTCTCATAAGTCTGAACGACCACGTTCTGTGTGTGCGTCTTAAGTGCATCACCGTCGAAACCTTCAGGAACCTGAGGTGATGCCACTATAAGCGTTTCTGCTGAGGCAACTCCTGCAATGGCCGTGAACGCCATTGAAGCAGCCGCTGTCAGAAGAAAATTTTTCTTATGTTTATACACTTGTTTCCCTCCCGTTGATAAGGATGAGTAGTTCGAAAACTACCTACCTTGAGGATTGAAGAACGGCACTCGAAACCCTGATTTGACCTCGTCGAGAATATCCACAACGTCATATTGGGCATCGATTTGCCTGTTCAGTTTAGGCGCCTCCAACTGGTAACGCCATTCATTGCCGTACCCGAGCGCCTTGTCGACGCTGACATATGTACCGCAATAAACCATGTAATTCTTAGATGGCAGGTTTCTGACCCGCTCTTTCAATATCCCGAGGATATCTGGTGGGGATAAGAATTTGTTTACCCCGACTTCCTGGTAGAGCCTGTCATCCACCCAACTCCGCATGATGCAGTCATCCCAGGTGTCGGCAATCTCATCCCAAGCCCAGAACACTGGTGCCAAATGGTTGACGCACGCTTGTTTCGATCCGGGAATGGAAACAGTTTCAAGCGCGCGGTCGGTATGATCGCTTCCAATGCCAACATGGATTTTATCACCGACATGAATAACGATTTCCACTTCGCCTGACGTTTGTGCAGATTGCACGAAAACACTGCTGTCAGTGCCGAGGGCGTGTAGTCCGATAGGATATATGCGGGGGGCAGGGACATCTGAGGCGATATAAATTCCTGATTTGGCCACTTCTTCCTGGTGCGCAAAAGCGGCATCAGGATCGCGGGTGGCCGAGCCAAAATTGTACATCCGCTCTATTCGAAGGCTCTCGCTGCTGGTGCTACCATCCAACTTGTCTATTCTGACGTCAACCTGACGCATAGATAACTACTCCTGCTTTGCAAACTCAATAAGGTCGAGAATAACCGGATCTGTTCCCGGCCCAATATGTCGGCGCCACATCCAGAACCGTTTCAGGTTTCTTCCCCCTGTCGTTCCGGGGTTAAAGGCCTCGCGCCCATGCAGGAACGCAAGATTGTTCATCATCAGAAGCTCGCCGGGACGCAAAAGTGTCCTAAAGGACAATTGGCTCCTCTCGATAACATCATCGAGGAAATCAAGTGCCTCGATTTGACTTTTACTAAGTGGCGTCTCCGCCATATCCATGCCTGGCGAAATCATCACCCGTGCGTAGTGGATGAGCAACTCTCCGTTACGAAATTCCAAGATGGGTTTTTGGACGGTAGGCCCTTTTGACGGCCAAACCTGTGCCTGCGGAGCGCGAAAATGATAGATTTCAAAATAGTGGGGTAGAAGGTCTGGGCGCTCATCGATAATCGTACGAAGAATTGTCTGTGCGGACACAATTGTGCTTTCGCCCCCTTTATTCGAAGCTTCATAGCAAAAAAGTCCGAGGTAACACGGTGGGCGAGGTTCTAGGCAACCATTGTCTGAATGCTTGGCTGATCGGTGTGCGCTGGCCCCAATCCGGGTTGGGTCGGTGTTGGCGGCACCTTTGTCAGAAACGGTAAACAGACGCAGATCGCGGTCAATTCCTTGCCTTATAATCTGACCGAAATAATTACAGATGACCCAGCCTACAATTTCAAAGTTATCTTCAGATAAATGAGATAACCCTGTGTCAATCACCACAAAGCCATGCCCCTCATCCAGCGTTTGCCGGAGTGATTTCATATCATTCGCCAGAGACGGTAGCCTAAAATCTTCCTGTGTGATTGTTGTCAGATCAAGGTTGTTGGCGTCTTTAAACGCCAGCCCCTGTTTTATTTCTTCACGGACATCCTCGCGCAAAATGAATTTTTGCTTTTGTGCATTGGATAAGGAATCTGCCGACCAGTTTCTATTTTTGTGGGTATTTTCGGATTGCTTCGCATGTGCGATTATATCTTCAGATAGTCTTTTCCGCTCGTCTTCACTTTTCAATCGCATTGGTTAGTCCAGCCTTTAAAGTGAAATACTAAAACTGTTCAATGCCAGCCTGTCCAAATTACAAATTCGCAAATAACTTCGCCTAACATGGCAAGCAAACAAACCACTTAAATCTTAACATATATGTTTTGTTATTAACTCTTCACCGTGCATTTGAAGCTTCCCACTAAACGAATAAATTAGTCAATGGCAGTGAATAACCACGCAAGCGCTATAGTACCATTCGCTCTGGTGCAGTTCATCGAAAGCCATTCGATTAAAAAACTAAAAAATTCAAAAAATCTCAATTGTTCTGAACCTCTTTTTTAAACCAGAAACAATTTTATCGACTTTTTCGCCTCAGGATATAGTCTGCAGTTCTCAATGAAATCGCCTGAATTGTATTCGTTGGATTGACTGCCGCAGCGGTAACGAACGCCCCCCCGTCAATAACAAAAAGTCCTTTGACATCGTGTGACTCACACCATCCATTTATCACGGATGTATCTGGATCGTGTCCCATGCGCGTGGTCCCCATAAGATGGAAGCCCGCTTCCCGCAGTGTCTCAGTTTCAAAGGTTTCATAACATCCGGCTTGAAGCAGAGCTTCCGTTGCCTTTTCCATCCCAAAGTCTAGAGCTTTACGCGCATCATCAGGTGTTCGGTAGATCATCTTTGCGGCGGGTAGACCGTCGTCCGCCACAAGGGTATCGCTCAGTGAAACCTGATTTTGCAAATCTGGCATGTCGTCAGAACAGATCGAAAGACTGTAGGCATGATCGAAATGACGTTCGAATTCCTCGTGGTGCGCGGCACCCCATGGAATCTTGCGCCCAAGCGATCCGGAAGCTGTGAAGGCAGGGCCATGTGTCCCGAGCGCCTGCAGTTTAAAGCCGCGCTTGAACCCTCTTTCTATGTCTGTTTCATAGAAATGGTGACTAACCAACGTGCCGGCAGAAAGCCCTCTGTGACCATTGATCCGGTCTTTGAACAACCCGGTGACCCGGGCAAGAGGGTGCAACATGAGGCGTTTGCCCATAAATCCGGACCGGTTTGCCAAACCATCTGGATTTGAACGGTTTGTCGACAGATGGAGCAGTCTTGCTGAACCCACGGCATTGGCAGCGAGAATGACCATTGGTGCTAATAACCGGTATTCTGATCCAATACTGGTTTTATAAATAACGCCTTGCGTGGTATTTCTGCTGTCAGTCAATACCTTGGTGACCCGCGCTTCGGTTATGAGCTGGACACCTGCCCTGATCGCGAGAGGCCAGTAGACCAGGTCTGTCGTCGCCTTGGCTCCATGGGGGCAATTCATCTCGCATGGTCCGCAATTAACACATTGGCCCCGCTCGGCGCCATTAAGCCCACCGGCATAGGGAACAGAGTTTATGGCCAGCTCTGATGGCCACCAGGACCATCCAAGCTTGTTGAATGAGTTCGCGATCCGGCGCGCACCTTCTGACAAGGGAAGAGGTGGCAACCTTGGCGGCGTATCGACCGGGTAGGCCGGGTTTCCGACTACCCCGCTGACACCCATCATCTTTTCATTAATCGTGTAATATGGTAGCAAATCATAGTAGTCGATCGGCCAATCATCCCCCACACCGTCCATTGACTTGGTACGAAAATCTGACGGGTGAAAACGTGGGAAATGGCATGACCACATAATGGTACTGCCACCTACCGCTGCATAGGCCAGTGGCTTGATCGTGCTTTCTGTCGCGTCTATGGCGAGATCGAAGTGCAGGTTGCGTTTTGCGGGGCTGGGGTTCCATCGGGTCTGGCGCAAAATTTCCCAGTCATTGGATGTGGCAGGCATGTCACCCTTGGGTTGCCAGTTACCTCTTTCCAAGCAAATAGTTTTGAGCCCACCTGACGCCAGTCTCCACGCTGCCGCTGCGCCGGCGGCTCCCGCGCCAACAATTATAACGTCTGCTTGATCTGACAACTTCAATTTATCACTCAGTTTGCTTGCGCCTGAAACAACAGTTTAACAATTGCATAAGAACAAACGCGTCGGTAGCGTTTTACCTATGGCGCCTAATCAAGATTCTCAGAACATATCATTTGAGATCGAGAACTTGTGTGATTCGATCGATAGAATGATGCAACGACATCTACCCCCTGACGAAGTCAGGCGGCGTGACGAGCAGGCTGACCCTCCCAACCAACTTCTTCAAATATATTCCAGCATGGGATTGTTTGATCTTGTGATGCCTTTAAAGGGTGGTGAAAGGGATAGGAATCGTTGGCAACGCCTTTCCGTAATCCAAGAACGGCTTGGCTATCATGCAACAATGGCAGCGCTGTTGTTCAACAGGGTTGCCTGCTTCGGAATGATGACCCTAATCACGTCGGCCAACAAGCTCCAGCAGGATAGGTTTTTGCCACGCCTGCATGCGGGCGAGGGCGCTTTTGCACTCGCACTGAGTGAATCTGGAGCCGGAAGTGATGCGGGTGCAATTCGCACACGAGCGGAACGCAAAGGTTCAAATTGGAAAATAACCGGGCGTAAAATCTGGATCAGCGGTGCTGCCGACGCGATAAAAATGATTGTCGCGGCACGTACAGAACCAAATAGCAAAGGCGGATCAGGCATAACATTGTTTATGGTAGACCCCAACGCGGCGGGTGTATCAATGACCCTACTTGAAAAGGTCGGTAACCGTTGTTCGTTGTCCTATGACATCGCTCTTGACGGTGTTCTGATCTCGGACGAGGACCGCATCGGTGAGGTGGGTGGCGGTTTCGATAGCCTGAAGAAGACGCTGTTTTACGCCCGTTCGGGATTATCGGCGGCGGTTGTAGGCACTGCGCAGGCAGCGGTCGACAAGGCTGTAGTCCATGCTAGGGAACGTAAGCAGTTTAGCAAGCCGATCGGCAGTTTTCAGGTAATTGCTCATCGTCTTGCAAATATGCAGACTGATGTCGATGTAGCGCGCCTGCTCGCGCGGGACCTTGCAGAGGCTATTGATGCAGGCCGGGATTGTGCCCGCCTAGCGGCCCAGGCCAAACTTGTTTCGACAGAAACCCTGAAGCGTGTGACCGAGCAGGGTATGCAGATAATGGCAAGCGCTGGATACGCCTCTGAAAGCGACATGAACAGATACTGGCGTGATGCGCGGCTTTATAGTTTCGGTGAGGGATCTAGCGAAATTCTGTTGGATCTGATTGCTACGGACATGGGCTTGGGAAGAGGCATTTCACTTTGAGTAGCAATGATCACAGAATTCTGGCAATTGATACGGTGGTCAACCCGCACACACCCGAAATCGTTCAGATGCGTCCCGATTGGTCCGGCCACTTTCACAGCAAAAAGTTCGGCCGTGATAACAGTGTGATGACCGGCTATTCATATGCCGAGATGCTACGGCAGATGGATGCTGCCGGTATTGAAAAGGCGTTCCTTGTCGCGAACAAAACCGGGCAGCTTGGCTTGCCGGGTAGCTGGCATCTGCCATACGAGATGGTCGCCGATGCTGTGCGTCAGTTTCCAGACCGGTTCCATGGCCTTGCCGGATTGGATCCAACTGAAGGAATGGATGGGGTGCGGGCGTTCGAGAGGGCAGTTGAGGTGTTTGGCTTCATAGGTGCACACGCCTATCCACACTGGTTTGAACTGGCGCCGGACGATGCGCGTTGGTATCCGTTTTACAGCAAATGTGTTGAAATGGATATTCCGATACTGATGCAGGTTGGGCAGTCCCTCGTCTATGAACCACGGCGCCCTCTGCAGTCGGTGGGCAGGCCAATCACGTTTGATCCGGTTGCCTGTCATTTTCCAGAATTGAAACTGGTCGGCATTCACATTGGCATACCTTGGGCCGACGAGATGATCGCCATGGCGTGGAAACACGAGAATGTTCATATCATTGCCGATGCCCATGCCCCCAAATACTGGCCTGAGAGCTTCGTGCGCTATATTGACAGCTATGGGCGTCACAAAGTGATGTTTGGCACTGATTTTCCTGTCTTGACCTTTGACCGCTATCGACAGGAGGTTGATGCCCTGGGGTTGCGCCCAGAGTCATACAAAGCATTTCTCCGTGACAATGCCATCCGCCTATTTGGTCTTGAAACGTGATAGCCGATTTACCATTCAAGAGCAGAGATATTATTTCTGCTATCCAGGAGGAGAATTTTGCCCGCACAATGGATCTTTGTTTCGATCGGCATCCCTACTATCGGGAACGTTTTAAATCTATGGGGTTGTCTCGCGGCGATATTTGCTCACTGGCGGATATTCACCTTATTCCACTAATATCAAAGAAGGATTATGCTGCAGATCCAGAAAGTTTCTGCCTTAAAACAGAGGGTTTGGAAGAGGAATCCACCATCCATTGGGATGTGATGCACACAACAGGCACCAGTGGTGGCCGGCCAACACCCTTCCTGTCGACGACCTATGATTTCTACAACACCCTAACAGCCAACCGGCGTGCACTTGAAATTCGGCATGTGAGGAGCAGCGATATTGTTGCCAATCTTTGTCCGATGACGCTATATCCCTATGGTGCCTATCACCGCACAATAGCTGCCTGCAATGTGATGAAAATTCCAGTTGTCAGCCCACTTCCTGGGAGGCCTTCGGAGCACTTCCACTGGACCTCCCGCCTTGATGAGGTGATCGCCACGATTGCGACAACAAAAGCCACGATCCTTTGGGGGGTAACGAGCTTTGTGCGGCGCATCCTCATTCGTGCTGAGGAGATTGGCGCCGATTTCAAGGCGGTACGCCTAGCTTTTGTCACTGGCGAGGCGGTCAGTGGGGAAATGCGTCGGGATTTAACCGAACGCATGCGCAGAATTGGCCAGCCAGATGCATGGGTCAGTGTATCCTATGCCGCTACGGAAATGCAGGTCGGGGCTGTTGAATGTTGTCCAGAATCCGGTTATCACAACCCCGCGCCGGATCATTTCTATTTCGAAGTCGTCGATCCTCAAAGCCACGCACCCTTGGCTGCAGGTCAGCGTGGCCTATCCGTCCTGACTCATCTAGATCGGCGCGGAACCTTGCTTTTGCGCTATGCGATGGGGGATCTTGCGGCGCTTAGCTATGATCAATGTGCGCATTGTGGCAGTTGGACCGACCGGTTTGTTGGAATGCCATCGCGCGCGGATGATCTGGTCAAGGTCAAGGGCATGCTGATGAATCCCGAAGTGGTTACAGATCTGTTGCTAGCGGATGGAAAGGTGGGTGAATTTCAAGTCGTGATCGACCGCGAAAACATGGAGGACCCACTTTCTTCAGATCGGATGCGACTGTTGCTTGATACTACGCAGGAAGTTGACACAGGCCAGATAGCGGAGTCGGTTCGCGTCGCCACTGGCATCCGGCCGCTTGTCGAGAGAGTTCATCGGTTGCAGATTTTTGATCCTGACAAGTCACTTAAGGCTAGACGATTTATTGATTTGCGCTGACCGTTTGCATGAAGGGAGTCGCAGTGACAACAAATGAATATTACCCACATGTGTTCCGGACATTGAAAATGGGCAATATCGTAGTTCGGAATCGAATTTTTGTGCCAGCACATACGACCAATTTTGGTGAAGACAATCTCCCCTCATCCCGGCATCTTGCTTATCACCGGGCCCGCGCTGCTGGTGGTGCGGGGCTGATTATTTTCGAGGGCATAAGGGTCCATAAGTCCTCACTTGGCAGGCAACAGGGAGTCAACGGTTATGAGGCTGGTGCGATTCCAAAATTTCGGGATGTAGCGAGGGCTGTGCGTGAGGAGGGCGGCAAGCTCTTTGGACAAATCCTTCATCTTGGTCGACACATAGACGGTAATTTTGCACGGATGGCGTCGTGGTCGGCTTCGTCGATACCATGGACGGCAACGGCCCCGGCCCCGCATCCAATGACGAAACAGGAAATACGTCTGGTGGTCCAAGCTCATGCTGATGTGGCCGCAAACCTTTTTGACGCTGAATTGGATGGTATCGAATTACAGTTAGCGCATGGCCATTTGCTGCAACAGTTCCTATCACCAGCTGCGAACCTGCGCGAAGATGAATATGGCGGCTCTCTCGAAAACCGCCTGCGTTTTGCAATGGAAACGGCGGTTGCTGTCCGCGAGGTTGCCGGACCCGAGCGCGTTATGGGTATAAGGATCAGTGCCGATGAGTTTTTGCAGGGTGGGCTGACACTCAATGACATGTGTGACGTTGTTGTCAGGCTGGCAAAGGCGGTGCAAATCGATTTTGTCAATATCTCTCATTCAGCTTATCACGGCAGCTATACAATCTCGACCCAGATAGCAGACATGGCATTTCAGAATGAGCAATTTCGTTATCTGACAAATGCTATCAGTGACGCTCTCGAAAAACTGCCACGTAAGCCGGTTGTGATGTCAGTGTGTCGTTACAACACAATTGATCTCGCCGAAGAGATGCTGTCGCTTGGCAAGGCTGACATGATCGGCATGGCGCGCGCGCATGTAGCTGACCCAGAAATCGTGAACAAGGCAAGGACTGGGCGAAGCGATGAAACGCTTCCCTGTATTGGTTGTAACCAGGGCTGCGCCGACATGCTGTCGCAATCGCTTGCAATATCTTGCCTTGTAAACCCCCGTGCAGGTAAAGAGGCAGAATGGCCGAGGCCCATGCTTGCAAAGGTTGACACCAAGAGGCCAGTTCTGGTCGTTGGAGCTGGGCCGGCGGGAATGGAGGCCGCTGGCATTGCTGCCGAAAGGGGATTTCCTACAACGCTTGCAGATAGCAGATCGATACTGGGTGGCACGCTGAGCTGGCTCGAAAAGATGCCTTTACGCCGTGAATTCCTGAACCTGACCGACAGGCAGAAATTGCGACTTGATCAAAATAACGTCAAGCTCAAGCTTGAATGCACAATTTCGGCTGAGGCTTTGCAGGAATTCGAGGGCGGTCACGTCATCTGGGCGGCTGGCGCCGTTGCCCGGTCACAGATATTGTCCAATGGACAGACAACGCTCACCCTAGAAGGGGCACTGGCGAATACTGATTCAATTGCTGATCGAGTGTTGTTGGTTGATCATCTTGGCACCTGGGCGGTTGTCTCAGTAGCCGAATATTTGGCTGATCTTGGCAAACAGGTCTGGATTGTTGTGCCAACTGGCGTTGTCGGTTGGAAGATCAGCGTATACAGCTCATTCGCGTTGAAACATCGCCTGAAGAAGAAGAACATCCAAATCGTAGCAGGCCATAGCCTTTCAAGTTTCGAAAATGGACTTGCAATACTAGATGATTTGTCGATGGCAGGCGAGGCTCGCAGCCTACAGGTTGACAGTGTGATTGCCCCTGTGGCCGGCGTCCCGCATGCTCCACCTGAAACAGTCGCCGATACATCTATATTTAATGTTGGTGACAGCGTTTCTGCCCGTACCGCACTGGAAGCGGTCTTCGAAGGACATGAAACAGCTCTGTTCCTTGATGAGTAATCACAAATGGTTGCGGTGCAAACCTTACCTGGCAGTATAGCCACCATCCGCGATGAGATCTGTTCCGGTAATAAACGACGCCTTGTCTGAGACCAAAAACAGCGCGGCATCCGCCACCTCATCGGCTGTACCAAGCCGACCGACAGGATGTAAGGGGCCAAGTGTCTTTTCTGCCGCGACCGGTGATCCGAAAATATCTGTTAGTCGCGGGGTCTGAATAGCGCCAGGCGACAAAGCCACCACACGGATATTGTCCTCAGCGTGATCAAGGGCAAGAGAGCGGGTGAATTGCAAGATTGCCCCCTTTGTTGTGCAGTAAGCCGCTGCGCCCTCAACTGC
>MDTB01118168.1_pt1 | contig 17479 bp, 16 predicted proteins | sample 811161 | NCBI WGS metagenome assembly MDTB01 (sample SAMN05326650, study PRJNA326480) | marine metagenome | isolation source: seawater | place: Mediterranean Sea | collected 2009
TCATTGAATAAATTAATTTTTTTAAATTTTGATAGATAAAATCTTTTTTAAGATAACAAAAAATAATTATATTAAACATGAAAAATAATAATAAATAATCTATTAGTAAAAAACTCTGAGTTAAATAATCTCCAAAAATTTTGTGAAGCAAAATAATAGAAAAAAATAAAATAAATTTAGACAAAATTTCTTTAAATAAAGAAAAATTTAATAAATTAAAAATTGTAAAAGAAGATAATGGAATAATTATTAATTTAACATTTGTAGATAATGTTATAGGAGACGTATATAAAAATCCCCATAAAAATAAAAAAATAAAAATATTTAAACAAATAAATAAATCTATTTTTTTGTCTTTCATTTAATTTAAGTTTTTTTTTTTAATATAAAATCATTAATAACCAAATAATCTATATCTGTTTTTAAAAAACAATTTAGGGCATCTGTTGGTGAACAACATATAGGTTCATTCACATTAAGAGAGGTATTTAATAAAATTGGAACCGAAGTTTTTTGATAAAATGATTTTATCAAATTATAATACCTATAATTATCTTTTTCGCTTACTGTTTGAACTCTGCTAGTTTTATCTACATGGATTACAGATGGAATTTCATCAAATTTTTCTTTTTTAGCTTTAACAACTAAATTCATAAAAGGAATTTTTTTAATATCACTGACAAAATATTTATCAAATTGATCCTCTAAAATTGATGGTGCAAAAGGTCTGAATTCTTCTCTTCTTTTTACTTTTTTGTTAATAAGATCTTGCATATTCTTAATTCTTGGATCTGCCAATATAGATCTATTACCTAATGCGCGAGGTCCAAATTCCATCTTACCTTGAAACCAAGCTATTACATTACCTTCTATAATTCTATCAGTTGTAAAAGATATTAAATCATCAAAATTTTTATATAATTTTAGATCATAACGCTCTTCTAGTTTTAGAGAATATATTTCTTTTTTAACCACATCATTAGAAAATGATGGCCCAAGATTAAAATTATCAATTTTAAAATTTTTGAATGTTTTATTATTAATTACGTTTAGATACGAGGCTGCCCCTATTGCTCCACCAGCATCTCCAACATTTGATGGAATATAAATATCTGTAAATTTTGTATTTTGTAATATCTTGCCATTCAAAGAAGAATTATTTGCACACCCTCCAGCAATACAAAGTTTTTCTATTTTATTTGAATCAAATAAGTCTTTAAGAATTTCAAAAACTACTTCTTCAAAAACTTTTTGAACTGAAAAAGCTATATCCATATGTCTTTGATCAATTTTTTCATCTTTCTTTCTTTCAGGTCCCAATAATTCCAACATTTTTTTTGAATAAAAATCTGGAAACTTTGGAGAGTTTCCATCAAAATTGTAGGAAAAACCTTTTTTGTGATGCAAAAAATAATCTAAATTTAGTTTTACTAAATTTTTTTTATCAAATTTAATTATTTTTCTAATCTCTTCTAAATAAGTTGGTTTTCCATAGGATGATAAACCCATAAATTTGTATTCTTCACCATATGCTTTAAAACCAAGAAATTGAGTTAATGTTTGATAAAATATACCCAGTGAATGAGGAAAAATTGCTTTTTTTAAAGTATTAACTTTATTATACCTGATTAAATAAGTTTCAGCAGTAGAAAAATCACCAGATGCATCAAAAGTAAAACCCATAGAACTATCAAAACCTGAAAAATAATAACTTGAAGCCAAATGACTTAAATGATGAGGAACATATTGAAATTTTTCTTTTGGAATACTGATCCCAAATTCGTCCAAAAAAATACTTTGTAAATTCGACTTATTAACTAAAAAAAAAAATCTTTTAACAAAACCTAAATTAAAATTTTTAATACCAAATAAAATTTTTTTATCTAGGTTATATCTTTTATTGTAATTAACAGCTATATAATCAACTTGTTCAATCGATAATTTAGCTTCTTTGAGGCAAAAATTAATAGAGTTTTTTGGAAACCCTGAATAATTTTTTGTTCTTGTAAATCTTTCTTCTTCAGCTGCACTTATAATCTTGTTATCAACCATTAATATTGCAGATGAGTCTGGGTGAAATATATTTAGGCCTAATATTTTCATAATTATTTGTTTTTGTAATATTTAATTAAAATCATCTCAAAAATATAAATTGTTATCAAAAATAAAAATATTCCAACTATCAAAGCGTACGAGTTTATAGGGATATACCCAAAGTGCATAAATCTGTATGCCAATGTTCCTGCTATAAAGGAGGTAATTATTAGGTTTTTTCTTGATAACTTAAAAGCATAATACTCTATTGAAATACCTAAGACATAAAAAATTAGCAAAATTAAAGTCATAACATACAAAGATCCTGTGTAGTAACTAAATGTAATAAAACCAGGAACAGCAATCGCATAAACATTATTTTTAAAACTTAATTTATCTATCTTAAATTTTTTCTTAGACTTCATATTAAATTCTTTGGTGTAAAAGTTATAATCGTTTGTATCTGAATTTTCTCTGAATGCCTTTAACAGCATATCATTATTCAAATTTTTATGGGACATTACTGCCATTAGACTATCTATTCCAATAAATCTTGATTTAACCAAATGAATCAATTCTTCAAAATAATTATTTCGTTTATCTACATATTCAATATTATTCTTGAAATCTAATTTTTCTAAAGTGTTAAAATTATAAATATTTTTTGACCTCAAGCTATGAGAAAAAAAGATTGAAATTAAAGTAATTAAAAACATTAAAAAAACAAATTTGTAAAAATTTTTTCTTAAGATCTTATTTTTGGATCTCCATAATCCATACAATATAAATGTAGAATTAAATATCATTGCTCTACTCATCATTGATACATTTGTAATTAAACTACAGATCAAAATTAATAAATAAGTAGAAATAGATATGTTCTTAGTTTCATACAGTTCTGCAGATAATATCATAATGCCTATACCAGGTAGGCCAATCATTAATAGAAACTTAATTAAATTGGTAAATAAAAAAGATAATTCATACTCTGAGATAATACCTTTTTGGTGAATATTGAATTGATAATTTAACAAATTAATTAAAATTACAAAAAATAAAAATGAAATAAAAATTAATTTTTTATTATTAGTATAAAATAAGCCCAGTGATCTTTTTTTACGAATTAAGCTTATTTTGTACAAACAAAAATAATTTGCAAAATGACTAAAGAAAATCAATAAGAAGATTGCAAAAGAGCTTGTAAATAATAGTTTGTCATAAGCTTCTGGTGATTGATTAAAATCACCAATCCCTTCAGGAAAATTAGAATCAAAAAAAGTGATAGTAATTGAAAATTTAAACCAAAATCCTAACCATATAAAGATTGAAAGATATGTATCTATAATAAATGTTTTTCTTAATATTGAGTGTGCTGGGTAAATAAAAGAAATTAATGTAAAAAATAAATAAAGAGACTTGTTGCCAACATAGTTTGAAATTGTAAGTGTGGACAAAACTAAACATAAAATAAAAATAATTATAAAAAATATTTTTTTTATATATCTAAGAGTCATTATTAATTCTAGTTCTTAAAAAGAAAACAATAAATGTTAAAAAAGAAGAGGCCAAATATGAATACTTAAGTGCATCAGCTTCTCCAATTAAAAATAAAATAGGAACTATCAATATAATTAAAAATGAACAAACAATATCTAGTCTAAAAACAATATTTTGATTAACAGTTTTTAAAAAAAAATATTCAAATCTTAAATAATGTGCTTTCATCATGAAGTACGAACCAAGCAGTGAAATCAATATAGTGTCATAAAAAAACATATCAATATTATTTGAGCTGATTAAATTTTCCTGAAAAAAATAAATTATAAACCAGACTGATAAAATCAAAAAAAAGAGAATATAATCGATCAAAAATCTTAGTATTTGCTTTGTTTTTTTTTTATCAAACAATATTGGTCCAACAATGTTGTAAAAAAAAGAACCAATAAATGAAGCAAAGGCAAAACCAGCAAATAATGCACCTGATAGTTCTTTAGAAATACTATTTATAATCATTAATCTCCAAGTTAAATTTGTAAAATTTAATGAAATTGATGAATATAAAGAGGGATTCACATAGCTAAAAATATTTTCTTTAATTCTTAATTTATGTATCTTTAAAAAAAAAAACTAGAAAATATTTATAAAAGAAAATCAAATAAAAAAATATGTATAAAATCAAAATTATTTCCAAAAAAAATAAATTTTTAAGATGTAAACTTAAAAAAGTTAAAAAAACAAAAAAAATTTGAAAAAAAGTAAAAATTATTTTTTCTAAATATTTTTTTTTTGTATGATATTCAGTTATTATAATTTCAGATATCCATTGAATAATTATTAATGTAGATAAAATAAAAATTAAGAAATTATAATTAGAGTTAATTATAAATATCAAAATTGTAAAAATAATAAAAATTAACAAACCAATTACAGTTCTAAAATTAAAGAAATATCTACTTCTGTTTAAACTTTTCTTAGAAATGATTATCGATCTTGCATTAGAAGATAACATTTGGCATATCATAAATATACCTGCCTTTAGAACTCCAAGTTCAGCAGCAAACTCAAAAAAACCATATACGGCTGCTAAAACTAAAATAAAAGATGAAAAAAAAAAATTTACACTGAGACCAATAACAGAAAAATAAAAATTTAGATTTTTCTCAAAAAATGTCATGATCTTATTTAAATATTATGCCTGGAATCTTAAAAAGTATCTTGCGTACATATAAAATAACTCCAAAATAACTATAATATTTTATATAAATTTTTACGTCTTCCTTAATTTTTTTTACAAGAGTTTTCCATGATGTGCTCAAACCTTTGTTTGACATCTTCAATATAAATTGATTAAAATAAAAGTAATTATAATTCATTTTTGATAGTCTAATTAGAAAATCAGTATCTGCAGCTATACGATAATTTAGATCATAATTTCCTAACTTCTTAAGAATCTCCTTTTTAAAGAACATAGTCGTGTGTGCTACTTTATAAATATTATAGATATTTATATTTTTTATCGGGTATTTCCACTTTCTAGTAACATTTTTTTTTTTTATATTTATAAATTCAAGATCACCACTTAACCAATCAATATTCTTGTTTAAAAAAAGTTCATTTATATTTTGTAAACAAAATGTTTCATAAAATACATCTCCCGCATGTAAATGTCCTATAATTGTACCTGTTGCTTTATTGTAAGCTTTATTTAAAGCATCATACATTCCGTTATCATTTTCTCTAAAATATAAAATACTATTTTGATATTTTTTTATTATCTCTGAAGTTCCATCAGTTGAATTTGCATCATATACAATATATTCTAAATTTTTAAATTTTTGTGAAAGCACACTATCTATTGTATCAGCAATTTCATTGACTCTATTCTTTACAACAGTAATAATTGTTATCTTCATTCACTTTGAATAAATTTTTCATATGTAATTTTAATTCCTTTATCAAAACTAGTTTTTGGTTTCCAACCATTTTTTTTAGCATTTGATATATCTAATAATTTTGAATAAACACCATTTCTTTCTTTTTTATTATATTTAATAACTGGTTGAACATTTAAAATTTTAGATATTTTTTTTACAAATTGAAGAATTGTATATTCTTTTCCAGACCCAATATTTAAAATGGTATCTTTTATTTTTTTATTCATAAAAAAAATGCATGCATCTGCTAAATCATCTACAAATAAAACTTCTCTTTTTGTTTTTCCAGACCCCCATAATTCAAGAAATTTGTTTTTATTTTTTTTTATTAAATGTAATTTTTTAATTATAGCAGGAATAAAATGTGAACTATCCAAATCATAATTATCATTTGGTCCATAAATATTACATGGCATTAAACATTTAAAATTAGTTTTATAAGTCGAATTATAATATTCACATAATTTAACTCCTGAAATCTTTGCTATGGCGTAACCTTCATTTGTTGGTTCTAAATTACCTAATATTAAAGATTTTTCTTTAATTGGTCTTTTAACATTGATCGGATATATACAGCTTGAACCTAAAAAAATTAAATTTTTTATTCCAGCTAAATATGCACCATGAATAACGTTATTTTGTAATTGCATATTTTCATATAAAAACTTAGCTTTATAAAAATTATTTGCTTTGATTCCCCCAACATAAGCAGCACATAAAAAAATTATTTTTGGTTTATTTTTTTTAAGAAACTCAAAAGTTTCTTTTTGATTTAACAAATTTAATTTTTTTTTATCTCTTGTTATTATTTTTTTATAATTATTTTTCTTTAATTTTCTTATAATTGCACTTCCTACTAATCCTTTATGCCCTGCAACAAAAATTTTATCATTTTTTCCAATCATTTTACTTAGAGTTTAATTCTTTAAGGTCATTATCTAGCATTTCTTTTACTAATTTTTTAAATGTGTATTTAGGTTTCCATTTTAAAACTTTATAAGCTTGGGTAGCATCTCCAAGTAAGCTTTCTACCTCAGATTTTCTAAAGTATCTTTTATTAACAGAGATTATACATTTGCCTTTAGAATTATATCCTTTTTCATTGATACCTTTACCCTTCCATTTTATTTTCATTTTTAAAACTTCTGCACACTCATTAATAAAATCTTTAACAGAATACTGTTTTCCTGTGGCTATTACAAAATCTCTGGGTTTTTTTTGCTGCATCATCATCCACATTGCTAAAACATAATCTTTAGCATGACCCCAATCTCTTTTGGCATATAAATTTCCTAATTCTAGTTTTTCATCATAATTTTTAGAAATTCTTGATAATGCTAAAGTAATTTTTTTTGTTACAAATGTTTCTCCTCTTCTTGGACTTTCATGATTAAATAATATCCCATTACATGCAAAAATATTGTATGCTTCTCTATAATTTTTTGTTATCCAGTGTGCATAAAGTTTAGCTACCCCGTAAGGGCTTCTTGGATAAAATGGTGTCTTTTCAGTTTGTGGAACTTCTACTACCTTTCCAAATAATTCTGAGGTTCCAGCTTGGTAATATTTAATTTTTTTTTTACTAGATTTAATAATTTCTAAAATTCTTAGAGCGCCTAATCCATCTGCATTTGCTGTGTACTCAGGAATTTCAAAAGAAACTGCAACATGTGATTGTGCTGCCAAATTATAAATTTCATCTGGTTTAACTTTTTCAATCAAATTTTTTAGCGAGAGACTATCTGTCATATCTCCATAATGAAGAAAAAATTTAGATTTTTTTAAATAAAAATTTTCATACAAATGATCTAGTCTTGGGGTATTAATGTTTGAAGATCTTCTTTTTAGACCATGTACAATATAATTTTTATTTAGGAGTAATTCAGCAAGATAAGAGCCGTCCTGGCCAGTAATACCTGTAATTAATGCAATTTTCATAATTAAGTTTGTTTTTTTTTAGTAAATAAATAAATTAAAGCAATCATAAACCATAGCATTGCCGAAGTCCACGAAGAGAAGAAAGAACCAGATGGTTTAAAAGGAGATGTTAAAGCCATAATAAACATAATCATATTTAAAACATACAATTTATTTGAAGTAGATTTAAATGCTAACTGCAATACAAAAAAAAAGATTGTTATTATCAAAATTAGCCCAATTAAGCCTGAGTCTAATATTATTTCTAAAATGTAATTATGGGGATGTGTAGAGCAACCATCCAAATGAATTATTTTAATATCTTTATTAGACTTATATTTAACATCCAGAGTATAATTATAATCTTTACAATATTTTCTAAACGACTTTAATCCATGACCAAAATAAGGTTTGGCTAATATCATTTCAAAACTAACAAGATAATGTCTGCCCCATGGGTTATTTCTTAAAATTTTTTTATAATACTGATTATTCTCATTTACTACTTCATAACCTTTCACAGAGAAATTTTGTTCAAACAATCTAGAATAAGGATAATCAATAAATCTAGCTTTCATTATATCAATTAAATTAATACCTATTATCAAGCATACAATTAAAATACTGAAAATAGGAATGAAAATTATTCTTATTTTTTTAAAAAAAATAATTCCAAGTACTATAAAACTTAACAATATAATTATTGGTGTTCTATCTCCCGTTATGTATATTCCAATTAATACAAATGTAAAAATACTAAAAAAAATTGTTAAGTTTTTCTTAGTGTAATTGAAAATCGATATATAAATAATTGTGCTAATTATACCAAAATTAACTAAATAGCCACCAGCTATAAGTTCTTGATCAAAAAATCCAGCATATCTCTCATATCCATAGGTATCATTCCAGAGTGATGGTTTAAACCCTAAAAAATTAAAATTAAATATTTTTTGAAACAATAAATCCAAACTTAAAAATATTAAAATAAAACTGTAATAAATTAGTATTTTTTTTTTGTCAAAATCAATTCTTTGAAAAAAATAATAAAAAATTAATGGAATAAGAAAAAATCTAAATAAAAAAAATGCTTTAAGAGTATTTGTTAAACTATTATTTAAATATGTAATTATAACCAGATAAGTGACAAAAATTACTGAAACTATAAAGAATTTCTTTTTAAAAATATAAAATTCTTTACTTATAAAGACTTCAAAAGTAAATATTATTAACAATAAAAAGATAGTCAGGTTTAATACAAAAGTACCTAATATAAAACTTATAGGGAAAAAGAAAAAAAGAATTATGAATATATTTTTAGAATAATTATGCATGAATTCTTATTTTTTGAATCTATTGTCTTTCTCATATGTTTATTGGTATATTACATAATATATAATTCAAAAAACAAAATATCATTAAAACTCAATATTTACGATCTTCCAAATGAAGATAGGAAAATTCATAAAAAAAAAACTTCTTCTTTTGGTGGTATATTATTGTTTTCAAGTTTATTAATATATTTTATTTTTTTCGTAATATTTAAAGAAATTTATATCAATAAATTAGTAATTTGTTTTGCAATATTAACAACTGCCTATTTTATAATTGGTTTATTAGATGACGCATTAAAACTAGGAGCTTATTATAAATTATCTGTTTTGTTTATTCTAACTTATGGAGTCCTTTTTTTAGAACCAGATTTTACTATAAAAAAATTATACTTTAATTTTGGTGACTATGAATTATCTACAAGTCATCTAGATATTTTTTTTTCAACTTTTTGTATTTTACTGTTGGTTAACGCATTAAATTTAGCAGATGGTATAAATGGATTAGCTACCAAAATATCAATTATATGGATTGTTTATTTTCAAATTTTATTATTTAATATTCACTCTTCTATGGGTATTTCTCTATTTTTGATTTTACTGATTGTTTTTTTTGATATTTATAAAGGTAAGTATTTTTTAGGAAATTCTGGTGTAATGTTACTATCAATAATTATATCATTATTATTCATATATAATTATAATATAACTATTTTAACTAAAAAGATTTTTGTAGAGGAGATATTTATTCTTTTTATGGTTCCAGGAATTGATATGTTTAGATTATTTTTACAAAGAATTAAAAATAAAAGAGATCCATTTTCTGCTGATCAAAATCATTTACATCACTATTTAATAAAAAACTTTAGCCTGAATATTACATTATTTATCTATTTCTTGTTAATTTCTGTGCCTTTATTTTTATTAAAAATTAAAGTCATGAGTGAAATTACAATAATAATTGTATATGCAACAATTTATTCTTTTTTTATTTATGCAAATACTAAGCTTCAAAAATAAAATTTAAAAATTTATTTGAAAATTTTTTAACTGAATACGATTTGGATTTTTTTAATGATTTTTTTTTTAAAATAAAATAACTTTTGTCGTCAAACCAAACTTTATAGATTGAATTGAAAATACTTTGAACTGAATTTGGATCAAAATATGATGCATAATTTCCACACTGCTCTCTAGCAGCAAAAACATCAGAGAGTAAAACTGGACATCCATGTAAGAAAGCCTCAATTGGTGGAATATTTGTAGGTCCTAAAAAAGATGGCATAACAAGAGCTCTAGCATTTAGATAGAGATTAGATAAATAAGAAGAGTCCACATATCCTAAAAAAGTTATATTTTTTTCACAATTGAGATCAATAGACAGTTTTTTTAATTCTTTATAAAGTCTAATTTTATGACCAACTAAATATAATTTTATTGAACTATCTATTTTTGCTATTTTATTAACTGCCAAGATTAAATTTTTGTGATTTTTGTGAGGCCAAAATTGTGCAGGATAAAATAAATATTTTTTTTTTAATTTTCGATTACTAGTTTTTTTAAAAATTTTAATAGGAGGAAAAAAAGCAAGTACTCTGATATTTTTTTTTTTGTGGTTAAAAAGATTGATCACATGTTTTTTTCCAACTTCAGAGTCAACTAAAATTAAATCTGCAATTTTTATTATCTTTTTAAATCTAAAGTCTCTAAAAATTTTTCTGAAAAAACCAGATACCTCTGGAAATGAACTTAATCTATGCATAAGATCGTGTATAGCAACAATTTTTTTACCTTTACAAATGCTAGAAACAAAATCTTGTGAGGGAAAAATCCAGATAGTTTTTCTATCAAAAAAACTATCCGGCAATCCAGTTAATTTTTTAATTAATTTATTATCTAATACTTTTGATAGATTAAATAAAACAATTAAGTATATAAAGAAAATATTCAAAATTGTTGATTTAACTTTTACAGCTGTATTCCTATCTTTGATTTTATTTTTCCAGATATTCTCCGTGTAATAGATTGTCGTTTTTATTTTTTTATAGTTAAGAGAATTTATTAAAAGTTCAGTATACTGAAAGGTTCCTCCCCAATTTTCTTTGTTGGCTACAAAAATGTTTATCATTATTTAATCTTAAAAATTCTAACTAGAAGAATAGTATAATTTATCGTATTTTTTTATTGCTACAACCACTCTTCTAAACTCATTAAATGTATTTCCTAATCCAGATGGAATATAAAGGCCATTTTTAAATAGAAAATAAGCATTTGTTTTTTTTAGATTTTGTTTTGATTTGTCTTTTAATATTGGCTGTATATTAAGAGGATAAAAAAAATCTCTTGTAGCTATACCTTGAGATTGTAAAAATTTCGTAAAATGCGTTTTATTGATTTTGCCATATCTTTTAATTACAAGTGGATATACCCAATAAATATTTGAAGAATATTTTTGCTTAGTTGGTGCTAGTTTTAAAAATTTAAAATTTGCTAAATTTTTATTATAGAAACTACCAATTTTTTTTTTCAATTTAACATTTTTGTCAAAGTTTTTTAACTGAGCAATTCCAAAAGCAGCTTGTAGACTACTAAGCCTAAAATTTGATGATATTTTATCATGTTTAAATCTATTTTTTTTTCCAAAATATAAGTTTTTCAACTTTTTACATTCATTTGCATACTTGGAGTTATTAGTTAGAATCATCCCACCCTCTCCACATGTAATAAGTTTATTAGAATAAAAACTAAAAGTGCTGATATCTCCAAAGTAACCGACATATTTATTTTTATACTTTGCACCTAATGACTCTGCGCAATCTTCTATTACTTTAAAATTAAACTTCTTCTTAAATTTTTTTAATGTATCTATATCGCTACAAAGACCATATGTGTGTGGTAGAATTAAAGCTTTAACTTTTGAAGAAATTTTTTTTTTAAAATCATCAATACAAATATTATAATCATCAACATTTACATCAACGAAAATTGGCTTAAGACCATTTCTAAGAATTGCATTTAAACAAGAAACAATTGTTAAGTTAGAAACCATAACATAAGAATTTTTTTTTAATCCTAATGAATTAATAGCTATTTCTAGAGCAGAAGAACCGTTAGTGGTAGAAATTGCATATTTTTTCTCTAATTTTTTTGCAAAAAGGTCTTCAAAACTTTTTACATAAGGACCATTTCCAGATATCCATCCCTTTTTTATAGACTCACCGAGAAGCTTTATCTCATTTCCATATAACAAAGGTCTGTTTACAGGAATAAAATTCTTCATTTTTATTTATTTAGTTTCTTATATTTAAAAAGAATTTTATCTTTTTTTGGAACATATGGCCCCTGTTTAACTTCAACAAAAGTAGTTTTTTTCAATACTTTAAATGCGTGACCACCTGATGCCAAAAGTATAATATCTCCATCTGTTAATATTTTGCTACAAAGAAATTTTTTTTTATTAAATAATAAGACTTTTAGTTTGCCTTTTTTTATTATTAAAGTTTCTTGTGTGGACAAAGTTCTTCTCAATATATTTTTATGATAGTGGGGGTGAATAACTTTATTTTTATCATGTGTCATCTGTGCTAGCTGCATGGAAAAACTATTAGGTGTAAAAAAACTTATACCTTTGTTCTTAAAATTCTTTCTAATTATTATTGATATTATAGTATTTTTATACTTAATAACTTCCATATACTTGCTACTTTTTTTTTTATTAGTTTATAAGATATATTATAAATAAGTTTATGATATTTTAAAGTGAATACAAGATTCAAACATTTAATTAAGAAAATATTACCAAAAAAAATTATATCTAAAATTTCAGAAGTATATTTATATTATTCCTTTAGAGGCAACTACCGTAATTTTCATGAAGTGGAAAAAATTGCCAACAGTTATGATAATGAGAAACTTTTAACAAGAATAAAGGACGCTTACTACAACAGTTTAAAATATAATTCTGCGAATGACAGAGATGGTGAAGTAGTTTTTGCAAGAGATAGTAATTTTAAAGTTCTAAGATATCTCAACCAATTTAGTAAAAATGAGAAATCTATTGTAATTGATTTTGGTGGCTCAATTTTAAATTTTCAACGCCAGTATAAAAAATTTATTAATAATAATATTAAATGGTTTGTTGTTGATAATAAAAAAATTTGTAAGCTAGGTAAGGAATTAAAGATTAAAGCTAATTTTTTTGATGATTTAGAAAAAGCGTTAGTATCAATTAAAAAGAGTGAATTAAAATATACAACAATTTTATTTGGAAGTGTGCTTCAATATATACCAAATTTTGTAGAGATTATTAAATTGTGCAATAAATACAATATAGACAAAATCATCATCCACAGACAGCCTATGCTTAAAAATAATGATAAGATTATATCAGTCCAACATATCCCTTTTTGGGTCAGTAGCGGTAAATATGCAGTCTGTTTGTATGGTGAGAGAAAAATAATTAATTTTTTTTTGAAATACGATTATAAATTAATAGAGTCCTTTAAATCTCTTGGACTACCATTTAAAAAAGGCTCTTATAAAAGCTTAATTTTTACAAAATAGATAATATGACTGCTTTAAATAATCTTTTATTTAGTATTTTTTTTTTAATAACATTAGTTTTTATTGTTCAAAAATTATTATTATTTTTAAAAATAAGATTTAATGAAATAAATACTGTATTTGGATTAATAATTTTAATCACAATTTTTTCTAACATCAATCAACTAATACTTTATCTGGATCATACATTTTTTTTTAATAATAAAAAAAATTTACAAATTATTATTAAAATTATTATCACATCTATTTTTTTTTATTATTTTTATAAATTTTTAAATAAAAAAAGGATTTTCAAAAAATTTAAATCAATAGATAAATCAATTGTTAATATATATTTAATAATCTTAATAATTTGTAGTTTTTCAATTCCCATAGAGGGCGACTCTTTAATTTATCACCTTAAACTTCCAAAACTAATAATTGAAGGATATAGGGTTAATCAATTCATAGATAACATACATATCATTTTGATTGGAAATTTTGAACTATTCAATATTTTTCCTATGTTAATCGATATTAATAACGCTAATTCTCTAATAAATGTTTTGTTTTTAGTTTTACTTGTAAATTATATTAAAAAACAAAATTATATTAATAATAATAATTTTTTTTTATTATTAATATTATCAAGTCCCATTTTGATAGGATTAATTCTAACACAAAAGCCATTTTTAATTCCATTAATAACTCAAATCTTTTTTTGTGAAGTTAATTTCAAGAAAAAATTTAATAATAATAAAGAAACAATAATTTCTTTTATTGCATTGTTTGCTTCGATGGGAATTAAATTAAACTTTATTATTAGTGGGGGATTAATAATGGTAATTTATTTTTTTTATTACTATAAAAATATATTAAATTTTAATTTTTTTAATAAAATATTTTCATCTTTTCTTTTTATTTTATTGCCAATATTTATTTTTAGGTACGTAACTTTTAATGACCCACTAGCTCCTTTTTTAAATTTCTTACCCAATGAAATTTATACTAAAAATATTTTAATTAATTTTTCAGAGTCATTAAAAAACTGGAACAAAAACGAATTTTTTTTTCCTTTAAATATATTTTTAAGTAAAGATATTATAAACATGAATAATACGATTGGATTAGGTCTAATTATAATATTATTTCAAAAAAACATAATCCATAATAATAAGATATTTCTAATTAGTATGATTTTGTTTTTATCAAACATTATCTTTGTACAACAAACTGCTAGATTTTTTTTACTACCTTTTTTACTTTTATTGTTTTCTTTAAATTTTGATAAAATAAAATTTTTAAAATTTTTTAGGATATTATTTACAGTAAATTTATTTGTTTTATTATCAATAGTCTCAATTTTTTATTTACCGGCTGTAATAAAAATTACTTTGTTAAATGATGAAAATATCAAAGAAAAGATCATTTTTAGATATAAAGCTTTTAAAACCTTAGAAAATATAATTGGTACCGACAAGGTTGTAATAATTGATAATCCTAATTTCTATTCAAAAAATTTTGATATTGGTCGCATGATTATGCAATATGCAAATGATGAAGATGATTTAATAGAGTATAAAAAATTTTTAAATAAAGAAAACCCAGAATTCTTACTTTTAACAGAAAATTCAATTCAAAATAAAAAATTTTATAATTTATACAATAGTGAAATAAATAATTTTTTCATAAAATGTTTTAAAGATGAAATAAGTAGATTCACTATTAATAGGGCTAGTAGAAAAAATTTAATTTTAGATAAAAATGAAAAAGTAGATTATTTTTTATATAGAAAAGAATTTAATTGTAAATTTTAGATTTTATTTTTTTAAAAATAGAAAAAAAAATATTTATAAAATATCCTAGCAAAAAGTTTGATTTTGAAATTTTATAGAACTGATTTTCATTTAAAATTAAATTAAAATTTTTTTTATTGATACTGACATCATTATAAAAAAAATTTTTTGAGCATAATTCTTGATAATTTTTTGGAAAATTTTTAATAAATTTTGAATAATTTTCGTTGCTAACTCCATTTAAGCCCATTCTCCATAATAAATTCACAAAATCTAGATTCTTATTTAGCGTATCTGTCATATTTAAATATGCTTTATAATAATGAAACCAAATTTCTTCTATATACATCCCTTTAGTTTGATTTTTATCAATTTTTTTAAATAAAATATTTTTATTAATATTTAATTTATAATAAAACAAAGCCCTTTTTAAATAAATCTGTATTTTATTATAGCTATAAAACTTTATATCTGTTATTGCTTGCTGATATCCCTCACCAATCATTCTAGATCTCCAAAAATTTACTTTAAATCTAACTGGTGAAATAATATGATATACTGAAATATCATTACTATAAAATATTTTATACCCTGCTTTAATTAATTTATAGCAAAGACCATATTCACCAGGACCTGTATAATGTTTGTTAAAAGTGTTTTCTTTATTATTAGTTTCAACACCAACAGTATCAGGTGGAAAACCTCCAATGTTATTATAAGCATCTTTTTTAATTGCTATCATTGGTCCGGCTCCAGATTTAACTTCTTGAAAATTTTTTTTTAAAAATGGATATGTTTCTTTATTGTATAATGACCAACCATTAAAACTTTTTTGACATTCAAGTGTCCATTCTGGTGGATCTTCAAGAAATTTTGGCAGTATTTTTCCAGCTATTGCTCCACATTTTTTATTTTGTTTAAAAATTTTGATAATATTTATTAGTGAACCATTATTAATTATTACATCATCATCCAAATAAAGTAATATTTCTCCTAAAGCATTTTCTGCTCCTGTTTGACGGGCTTTTGAAAAAGCAGTATTTTTTTCAAAAACATATTTAATATTTTGAAATGACTCAGAAATAAGTTTTGTGTCGTCTGTAGAATTATTATCTACAACAATTATTTCATAATCCACTTTGTCATCTAATGACTGAATACTATTTAAAACTACTTTTAATTGATTTGATCTATTATGTGTTGGTATAATTAAAGATATCTTCACAATTATTAAAAATTACCAAATTAATTAGCTATAAATTTTAAAAAGTTGATTATTGTTCCTGCACCACTCAGTAAGTTTTTCAACTCCAATTTTTGGATTAATTTTCGGACTCCATCCAGTTAATTCATTTATTTTAGTTATATCTGAGATATAAATTTTTTGATCACCAGGTCTCCATTCTTCATTTTTTGGTTTAACCTTTAGTAAATTTAATTCATCCAAATAAGTGATTAGTTTATTTACTGAAAGCACGTTCTTATATCCTCCCCCAATATTAAAGATTTCTCCAGATGTCTTGTCCGAATTTAAATAAAGCATCTCATAGGCATTCACTAAATCATCAATCCACAACACATCTCTTCCCTGAAATCCATCACCATAAATATTAAGTTTTTTTTCTAAAATTGCCCCAATTATAAACCACGCTATCCAGCCCTGTTCCTCAAGTCCATATTGATTAGTTCCATAAATACAAGATTGCCTTAATACCATAGTCTTTAAGCCATAAATTCTATGATAATCTCTAACGTATTGATCAGCAGAACCTTTGGAACAACCATATGGTGAATGAAAATCTATTGGGAAATTTTCATGAATTCCTTTTTTTTGATCTTTATAGTCATATCGATCTTTTTCTTTAATAACAGTTAATTTATTCATCTCACCGTATACTTTATTTGTAGATGCATATTGAAAAACTGCATTTGGAGAATAAAGTCTGGTTGCTTCAAGTAAATTAAACGTACCTAAAATATTAGTTTCAAAATCATTTCTCGGATTTGTAATACTAGTTGTCACAGCAACTTGTGCAGCTTGGTGAATAATTAATTGAAAATTTTTATGGGTATCAAAAATATCTTTTAAATCCTCAAAATTCCTAATATCTGAGTTATAAAAATTAAAATTATCAAATTTCAACAAGTATTCTAAATTAATTTTTGAACCTTTTCTTGATAAATTATCTAGTCCAACAACTTTGTGACCTTTTTCTAAAAAAAACTTTGATAAATGAAACCCAATAAATCCTGCACAGCCTGATACAAATGTTTTTGTCATTTAAATTATCTATTGTTAATTTTACTAATCGTCAATTAAAATATAGTAATAATATAAAAAAATGCATATAAATTAAATTACTTTTATCAAATCTACAAAATTATTAAATTTTTAAATAATGATAGATACATTAAAAAAATTTTATCA
>MDTB01197779.1_pt1 | contig 17478 bp, 17 predicted proteins | sample 811161 | NCBI WGS metagenome assembly MDTB01 (sample SAMN05326650, study PRJNA326480) | marine metagenome | isolation source: seawater | place: Mediterranean Sea | collected 2009
TCAGATTCAGAATTTCTTGCTGAGGTTGGTTCACGTTTCTATATAGAAAAAAAAGACATTCATAGAATCGAGAATGATTCCAGTGAGCCATTAGTTCTTATAGAAGTTCAACTTGGAGATGCTATTTCAGAAGATGATATTGTCCGTTTAGAAGACACTTATGGCAGAAAATAAAATCTCTAAGGCAATAATTCCAGTAGCTGGACTTGGAACAAGAATGTTGCCAGCAACAAAAGCAATACCAAAAGAATTATTACCTATTTTAAATAAGCCAATTATTCAATACGTTGTTGAAGAAGCTATTTCGGCAGGCATCAAAGAGATAATTTTTATAACTAGAAGTGGGAAACAGGCAATTGAAAATCATTTCGATTATAACTATGAACTTGAACATAGACTAAAAAATAAGAAAGAAAATAAGATATTGAATTCCTTGAAAGGAGTCATTCCTAGCGATGTAAAAATATCTTCAATCCGCCAAGAAGATGCTTTGGGATTAGGGCATGCAATTTCATGCGCTGATCACCTGCTCAGAGAAGAACCATTTGCGGTTTTATTGCCAGATGAATATTTATTACCCGATAAAGATTTTCTTGACTTAAAAGAAATGGTGAAAAATTTCAATACTCATGGGATAGGACAGATTTTAGTAGAAAAAATAGATCCAAAGGAAGTTTCAAATTATGGAATAGTAAATATGAAAAAGAAATCAAAGGAGTTAAATCTGAAAATCCAAATTAATGATTTGGTTGAAAAACCAAAGAAATCAAGAAATAAAATCAATTACAGAATAGTTGGTAGATATATACTCTCTTCAGAAGTGATTAAGATACTTAAAAAGGAAAAACCTAGGCCAGGTAATGAAATTGAGCTTACTAAAGCATTACAAGATTTTATAAAAGACAAAGGTAGATTGGATGGCTTTGTAACCAATTCTAAAATCTTTGATTGCGGCTCTAAAAAAGGCTTCATTGGTGCTAACATAGCAACCGCAATGAGAGATAAGAAGTTAAAAAAATATATACTCAAATTTCTTGAAACTTAGCCCAGGTGGTGGAATTGGTAGACACAAGGGACTTAAAATCCCTCGAAGGCAACTTCGTGCCGGTTCAAGTCCGGCCCTGGGTACCAAAGAAGTTATAGAACTATGAATGAAAAAATTGATATCAACAAGTCTATAGATCTATCAGAAATTTTTTCTGTTCTTTGGGCAAAAAAAATTTTTTTTATAGTGATAATCTTTTCAACAGCTCTTTTATCGTCACTTTATACTTTAACTCTACCAAATATATATCAAAGTACTGCAACACTTGCTTTAACTGAAGATACAACAGGAAATCTAAATTCCTTATCATCGCAAGTTAGTAGTCTCGCAAACATTGCAGGATTATCTTTAACTGAAAAAAAAGCAGACAAAGCCGCTATAGCAATTGAGATTATTGAGTCAGAAGATTTTTTTTCTCAATTGGTCTCAGATGAAGACACTTTTAAGAAAATTTCTGCAGTCAAAGGTTGGAATCAGTCAAAAAATATTTTGATTTATGACACAAAAATTTATGATAATAAAAAGAATAAGTGGGTTAGCGATAGTCCTTTCGCCATTGAAGGAAAGCCATCTGTTCAGTCCTCTCATATCAGATTTTTAAAGGATAACTTTAATATTTTAAAAGACGACGATACGGGATTAATAGAAATTTCTTTTAGTCATTTTTCTCCAACAGTCAGCAAGGAAATTCTTCAAAGGATAATATCTGAAATTAATTCCACCTTAAAAAATAATGATATTAAGACTGCTGAAAACTCAATTTCATTTTTAAAAAAAGAACTGGAAACAACAAATTTAGGAGAATTAAAGATTGCTATAAATAGATTAATAGCCAAACAAATTGAAATAATTGCATTGGCAAAAGCATCCCCTGAATATTATTTTAAGATACTATCCTCTCCCACCAAACCAGAACAAAAGTTTAGTCCACATAGATCTTTAATAGTTGTTCTATGCTGTATTTTTGTTTTTTTTATTACATGTATCTTTTTCCTTTACAGGGATTTATCTAGATTGTGATAAAAATATTAATTTTAGATTATGAAAGTTTCGGATGTAATCGTAAAAATATTAGAAGCATGGTCGCTTGAGGATGTTTTTTTGGTCACAGGTGGCGGATCAATGCACCTGAATGACTCTTTTGGTAGATCAAAAAAAATACATTGTATTCCTCTCCATCATGAGCAGGCATGTTCAATGGCAGCTGATGCTTATTTTAGGATTAAAAATAAACCTGCTGTTGTAAATGTTACAACTGGTCCGGGAGGTATTAATGCCCTAAATGGAGTTTATGGAGCATATGTTGATTCAATTCCTATGATCATAATTTCAGGCCAGGTGAGGTCCGATCACCTAGTTAAGAACATTGATCCATTACTCAGACAATTTGGTGATCAAGAAGCAAAAATAACTCAAATAGCTAAATCAATAACCAAAAAGACATTATTGCTTGAAAGTACAAAAAACTTAGTAAATAAAATAAATGAGATGGTTTACAACTCAAATATTGGCAGAAAAGGACCAGTTTGGATTGATGTTCCTTTAGATATTCAAGCAGCTAATATTGCTGTAAAAAAATCCGATATTCAAACTATTTCAAAAAAATGGATAGATAAATTAAGAAAAGACTCATTTTTTGCCCCAAAAAAGGAACTAAAAAAAATAAAATCTTTACTCAACCTGATAAAAAAATCAAAGAGACCGATAATAGTTGCGGGAAATGGAATCAGGTTTTCTGAAAATTTTAAAAAATTTAACAAATTCATAAATTTACTAAAAATTCCAGTAACAACTGTTTGGAATTCACATGATCTTTTAACTAATGATAATGCTTATTATGCTGGAAGACCCGGCGCAGACGGAGAGAGAGCTGGAAATTTTAATATACAGAATTCAGACTTAATTTTAGTAATGGGAGCTAGGATGCATGTCAGACAAATCGGATTTAATCATGAAAGTTTCGCTAGAAATGCCAAAAAAGTAATGATCGATATAGATAAGTCCGAATTAGATAAATTCAATTTAAATATAGATTTAAAGATTAATATGAATTTAAACGTTTTTTTCACTCATTTTTTTGAAATTGCCAAAGAAGTTAAACTTGATCCTTCCAAGTATCAAGATTATTTAAAATATTGTAAAAAAAATGTAAAAGAATTAAATGTTCTTCAGAATCACCATACTAAGCCTATTTCAGGCTCCATGAACCCATATCATTTTGTAGATATTTTATTCAGACATCTCAACAAAGATACAGATATCATTACTGGAGATGGAACTGCTGCAGTTGTTACCTTCAAAGTAGCTAACTTAAAAGAAGGTCAAAGGTTATTTACCAATAAAGGCTGTGCTTCAATGGGATATGATGTTCCAGCAATTATTGGCGCCCTATATGCAGACAGAAATTTAAAAAAAAGAGATAAAGTTCTTATCACAGGAGATGGAAGTATAATGATGAATATTCAGGACTTAATATCTTTAAGAAAATTTAAACATAGTGAATTAAAAATATTTGTTTTAAATAACGAGGGATATCATTCGATAAGGCAAAGTCAACAAAACTATTTTGACGGTTACGAAGTAGGGTGTGGAGAAAATTCAGGTCTTTTTTTTCCAAGTTTTAAAAAAATAGCTTCTTGTTTTGAATTTGCTTACTTAAAGGTCACAAATGAAACTTCTCTAAAAAATGCCTTAAAAGATAAACAAAAGGGCATTAAACTCATTGAAGTTGTATTAGATAAAAATCAAACTTTTGAACCCAGAGTTTCAGCAACAAAACTCAATTCTGGAAAAATGGTTTCTTCTCCTTTAGAAGAAATGTCCCCCTTACTACCAAAAAAAGAATTTCTTAATAGAATGCTAATTGAAATAAATGATGATTCTAATTATAAAGAATGAATAAAGAAGTATTAGTGCTTGGCGGAACTGGAGATATTGGGAAAGCAATTTCTGATAAGTTTTCTTCCAAAATAACAGACTCTATAGGATCAAAATATCTTGACCTATCTAATCTTGAAAGTATCGATGCCTTCTTTATAAAAAATAAAAATAAATATAAGATTTTTATCTTTTGTTCTGGAGATAATGATCCAGACCTTATTAAGCAATCAAACTTTAATAAATTTGAGAGTACTGCAAGAATAAACTATCAATGTCTTTCTTATATTTTTAGTAGTAATTACTCTTGCTTAAAAGAACTAAGGTCAGTTGTGGCCATAAGTTCTTTGTATGGAAATTTAGCAAGAAAAGGAAGATCTTCTTACGTATCATCAAAACATGCACTGAATGGATTTATCAAGAATCTGGCAATAGAGATGGCTCCAAAAATTAATGCAAACCTTGTCTCGCCAGGATTTGTGTTAACAAAAATGACAAAAAAAAATAATTCTCCAAAGAAGTTAAATAAAATTAAAAGTATGATTCCTATGAAAAGATTCGCAAATAGCTCTGAAGTAGCATCTCTTGCACATTTTTTAACCACTAAAGAGGCTTCTTACATAACTGGATCAAACTTCATAATCGATGGAGGTTTCTCATCTGGTGGATTCCAAAACATAATTGACTATGAATAAGTTTGAAATAGACAATGTTGTATTAAATTATCCAGATTTTAGTCACAGCGATGATTTAAATTTTTCTGTTGTATCAAATCCCAAAAATTATAAGTTAAAAGGTTTTGAAAGCATTGATAACGTAATATCTCAGGTAGAAAAAAGCTTATCAGAAGATAGTTGTCTTGTTCTTGATAAACAAGTTTTTAATATATTTTTTAAGTCTGTTCTGCCAAAAGAAAATGAGAAAATATTTCTTGTTGATGCTAGTGAAGAAAATAAAAATATTGAAACAGTTTTGAGTATTTGTAATTTCTTTTCAAAAAATAACATCAATAAAGGTTCAAATGTTCTTGTCATTGGCGGAGGAATCCTTCAAGACTTAGGTGGAACATCATCATATCTTTATAAAAGAGGTATTCCATGGACATATTTTCCTTCTACATTATTAGGAATTTCTGATAGTTGCCTAGGGGGGAAGACGGCTGTGAATTTCGGTGATTATAAAAATTTATTAGGGCTATTTTCTGCACCATCCGAAATAATTTTATGTTCTGACTTTATAAAGACTTTATCAAAAAAAGATTTAGAGTGTGGCTATGGTGAAATATTTAGACTTTTAATAACTGGTGGAGAAAAATCTTTTAACGTTTTTAATGAAAATATTTTACCTGCAATTAGTGGAACTGAAGATTCACTTAATTCTTTGATTTTAAATTCGTTGCTTATTAAAAAAGCAGTTGTTGAAAAAGATGAATTTGAAATTAATATAAGGAAATCCATGAATTATGGTCATACTATTGGTCACGCCCTTGAGGCGATGTCTAATTACTCTATTCCGCATGGCATAGGAGTATGTTTAGGAATATTAATAGAAAATGATCTGTTTTCTAAGCTTGACTTAATGCCTTCTAAGCTTAATGAAAAAATAGTATTTTCAGCGAAAAAAATTATTAGTAATGAATATATCCACATACTCCAAGAGATGAATTTTAATCAAATATCAGAACATCTAAAAAAAGATAAAAAAACTATAGGAAGCAAAGCAAACTTCACATATTTGGAGAATTTAGGAAACATGAAATTTTCATACACAGAAGTGGATGATATTCAAAGAAATCTAGAAAAATCAAAGATGGATGTCATAGAGAAGTTGCTTAATTGATGAAATTGCTGTTAGACATTGGAGCTTCATCTATCAAGTCTATTATTAAGTCAAAGTCGGAACTAATTAAAGAAAGTTTTTTAAAGACAGAGCCTTTATCTATCAATCATGAACCTGTTGTGAATGTTTATGAAGCTAGAAAAAAAATTTTTTTACATTTACAGGAACAAAAAAAATATGATTTCGAAGAAATTTGGTTATGCTCAGAAATGCATAATTTTTTTCTTGAAGGAACTATTAATGAAAAATTTAGCCCTTTTGTAAGCTGGAGATACTTTGATGAAACTTCAAAAAAAAATAAATATAAGATTGAAAAAGAAATTAGTGATTACATTAATTTCTCCGGTCAAAATCTTCATCTTGGAGTACCAATTTTAAACTTCAAAAAATTTATTATTGATTCAAAAACTTTTAAATTAAGAACACTTCCAGATCTCTTAACCCTCTCGGGAAATTCATCAAATAAAATTCATAACTCAATGGCAGCTTCTTTAGGTTTCTTGAACCTGAAGAACGAAACGTGGATTAAGGAATTTTTAGAATTGCTATATCCAAATGTTCGTTTCAAGATGCCCGATATCCTATCTGAAGATGAGAATCCTTATCTAGGTTCTCTAAATTTTAACAACAGAGAGGTAGGAGTATTTGGTGGTTATGGAGACATGCAAACCGCCCTATATGGCTCAAGTTTAAGGGAGGGTCAAATAGGAGTTAACATTGGTACAGGCAGTCAAATAGCTCAGATATCATCAAATATTCCTGATAAAAGGAAGAAAATTGACTTAAAACCTTTTTTTGGAAAGTTTATCAATTCAATCACACATATTCCTGCCGGAAGAAGCTTTAATTATATTGAGAAAAATCTTTATAAAAAGAATGACTTTTGGGAAAAATTGTCTGAGGTTAATTTTGAAAATAAAGAGAGTAATTCAGATCTCCTTAACCTCAATATTTTTGAAAATAATTGGAGATATTCAAAGAAAAATCTAAGTCATATCAAATCAGCTTTTAAGAAAAATCAAAATTCATTTCCAATAATTTTAGATTCATTTTGCAATGAATATCGGAAGGCTTTAAGTTTAATTAATGAAACTAAGGAGTTTGATTCCATTGTTCTTTCAGGAGGAAAGTTAAAGGAATTAAAATTTGTTAAAACTTTTTTTTCAAACCTTGATGGATATAGAATACAATTTAGATCGAGAAATGAAATTGATGAAACATTAATTGGTCTTCACAAATTATCATCACTTTAATTTGTTAAAATTGTTCTTTTGTAGAGAAACTAACTATGTCTATTACACAATCTGATGAAAATATTTTCGGTAATTTATTTGTTTTAGAAGCTGCTAATAATCATTGTGGAGATTTAGAACGCGGTCTGAAATTAATTAGAGATCATGCTGTAGTTTGCAGGCAAAATAATGTTAGGGCCGCGATTAAACTTCAATTTCGAAAAATGGATACTTTTGTGCATCCTGAATTTAAAGGCAGCAAATCCGAAGAAGAAAAATCTCTTTATTATATTAAAAAAACTGAAGCTAAAGCATTAACTAAAGAAGAATATCAAACTCTCATCGATGAAATAATTAATTTGGGGTGCATTCCAATGTCAACACCTTTTGATGAGGAATCTGTTGACCTTTGTCAGGATTTCGACTTGCCAATAATTAAAATTGCTAGTTCAGATATGAATGATTGGCCATTGATTGAAAAAATAGCAACAACTAGAAAGCCCGTAATAGTCTCATCTGGAGGAGCCTCTGAAAAAGATCTTGATGACATAGTTTCCTTTTTTTCAAAAAGAGAGATTCCTTTATGCATAAATCATTGTGTTTCGTTATATCCTTCAGAAGATGATGAGCTTCATTTAGATCAAATAGATTATTTAAAAAATAGATATCCAAATAATGTAATTGGCTTCTCTTCCCATGAATATCATGATTGGCACTCTTCCATGATGATCTCTTATGCTAAAGGTGCCAGATCATGGGAGAGGCATATAGACATTGAATGGCCTAATCATAGTATTCAAAAATACTGTTCCCTGCCTCATCAAATGGATGATTGGTTTACTGCATTTCATAAAGCAAAAGAAATGACAGGGGGCTTAAAAGAGAGGAGAAGAGAAATATCAAAAAAAGAGACACAATATTTAGATGCGCTTGTTAGAGGGATCTATGCCAGAAAAGATTTAAAAGCAGGCCATGTGATAAACAAAGATAATTTTGATGAATTTTTCTTTCTTGCGATTCCATTACATAAAAAACAACTATCTTGCAGGGAAGTCTTTAATGGAGAAACTTTAAAAACAGATTTAAAAGCCAATGAACAACTTACGATTAACAATGTCGATGGTCCCTATTCTGATAACTCATCCTTAAGGAAAAAAATATCAAATAGAGGATTATAATTTACTTGATGAATATCCTTTTCTTGGGTGGAACAGGCTTTTTTGGTATTTCTTTTCTAAAATTTTTAGAATTTTCATATAGCGGGAAAATTAATTCACTAACAATTGTAGGAAGAAATATTTCTAACCTGAAAGACTCGTATCATCTTAAAGAATTAGATTTCAAGATAAATTTTATAAAAGTTGATATTTTAGGGAAATTAGATTCACTCAAAAATAAAAATTACACTCATATAATTCATGCTGCAGCAGACTCAACAAAAATAGATAACTTAAACTCATCTCAAAGATACGATCAAATTGTAGGTGGCACTAAAAACGTACTTGATTTATTAAAAAATGATTACCCATTTGCAAAATTAATTTATATCAGCTCAGGTGCAGTCTATGGAGAAATGCCTGAGAGAATAAGTGAATTTACTGAAGAATCTTACAATGCTGAGAATTTTCTTGAAACAGATAGCACTTATGCACAATCTAAAAGATTAGCTGAGGGTTTGTGTTTAGATTATTATAAAAATTATGGACTTAAAATATCAATTGCAAGATGTTTTGCTTTTTCAGGAGAGGATCTTCCAAAGTCTGTGCATTTTGCTATTGGAAACTTTGCAAAAAATATTATTGAATCAAAACCGATTACCATCAAGGGAGATGGTAGATCGGTAAGATCATATTTAGATCAAACTGATTTAGCTGAATGGTTAATGATTATTTTAAAAAAAGATAAATTTGACTTATCTATCTATAATATTGGATCTGAGAGAAGTATAAGTATTTTTGATCTAGCAGTTCTAATTAAAAAAATTTCAAATAAAAATATAGATATCAAGGTTGAAAGTTCAAGAGAAAAAATCTACAAAAAAACAATTTATGTTCCAAGCATATTAAAAATAAAATCGGTATTAAAAGTCAAAGAAAAAGTAACCTTGGAGGAATCGATTAAAAAAATGATTTCAGCGTAAATAAATTGATATCAAAAAAAAGTATATTTTTCGATTTAGATGGAACATTATTGAATTCTTTTCCCGAGATAAAAGTATCTCTTCAAAAATCATTTGAAATAAATAAAGTCAATGTTAACTTCCATTTAGATTCCAAAATTATTGGGCCACCTCTAGACAAAATTTTAGAAAACATATTGGTTGGAGATCAATTAGATAAAATGGATAGAATTAAACAAAATTTTTTTGAAATATATGATTCTAGAGAATGTCAAAAATCAAATCTTTTCAGCAATGTTTACGAAGTTCTAGAAATACTTTCGAAAAATAATAATCTTTTTATTATCACTAATAAGAGGCAAAAGCCCACTTTAAAAATTGTGAACAAACATAAAATAAAAAATTTTTTCAAAGACATATTTTGCTTAGATCATAATGAAAGGAATTTCCAGAATAAATCAATTCTTTTAGATTACATTATAAAAAACCTAAATTTGAATTCGAAGAAATGTATTTTGATAGGAGATTCAATAAATGATTATGAAGCCAGTTATCAAAATAATGTTGAATTTTTATATGCCTCCTGGGGTTATGGAGATTTAAAAAAATTAAATGTTAAAAATTTAAAATCATTTAGTGAATTGCTCACACTATAATTAAATATATGAATATTTTATTAACTGGCTCAACTGGATTTCTAGGGTATGAACTTCTTAAAAATCTAAAACAAGAAAATAATATTATTCATGCTTTAATTAGATGCAGTTCCTCAAAAGAGAGAATTATAAAATCCAAGAAAATATTTTACTATCAAATCGAAGATACTAATTTAGATAACTTAATAAAGGAAAATAAAATTGATTTAGTTATCCATTGTGCAACTAGCTATGGCAGGAATGAAAATCACATAGCAACTCTTGAATCAAACTTGTTATTTCCACTGTCTATTTTGCAATGCTGCCTAAGGAATAATGTTAAATACTTTATAAATACCGATACTATTCTTGATAAAAGAATAAATTCCTATTCTTTGTCTAAAAAACAGTTTTTAGATTGGCTTGATTTTTTTAGTGAAGAAATAATTTGTATAAATATTCTTCTCGAACATTTTTTTGGAGCTTTTGATAGTCCAAGTAAATTCACAACTTTTATAATTAAAGAATTAATAAAAAATAAAAAAACAAAAATTAATTTGACTAAAGGAGAACAAAAAAGAGATTTTATTTACATTGAAGATGTAATAAGGGCATTTGAGAAGATTATCCTTTCAATTGATGCATTTGAAATTGGAATAATTCATAATATTGAACTCGGTAGCGGAAATAGCGTCTCCATAAAAGATTTTGTCTTACTTGTTGCAGAATTATGTAACAACAATAATACCAAATTAAATTTTGGAGGTCTTGAATATAGACAAAATGAGATCATGGACTCAAAAGTAAATCTAAAAAAAATTGAAAGTCTTGGGTGGAAAAATAAGCACTCTCTTAGAGATTCTTTGATCAAAACAATAAACCTTGAAAAAACTAGATGAAATTTTTAATTACTGGAGGATGTGGTTTTCTTGGATGTAATATTACAAGAAAAATTTTTGATTTAGATGGGTCAGAGATATCTATTATTGATAACCTAAGTAGGCAAGGCAGTAAAGAAAATTTAAATTGGCTAAGAAAATTTGGAGATTTTGATTTTTTTGAGGAAGACGTTACTAATTACTCCAAAATAGAAGAAATAATCCTTGATAAAAAACCAGATGTGATTCTTCATTTGGCTGGACAGGTTGCCATGACAACTTCACTTCAGAATCCAATGAGAGATTTTGATATAAATGCCCGAAGCACTATTAATATTTTAGAGGTATTAAGGATAAAACTTCCTGATACTAAGTTTCTGTATTCATCAACAAATAAAGTATATGGAGATCTAGAGCATCTAGTTTATGAAGAAACTGACACGCGATATGTTTTACCAGATTTTCCATTGGGAATCTCGGAAAGTATGAGACTTGAGATGAGTTCTCCTTACGGCTGTTCTAAAGGATCGGCAGATCAATATATTTTAGACTATTCAAGATGTTTTAATTTAAAAACAATCGTGTTTAGACACTCTTCCATCTTTGGGTCTAGACAATTTTCTACCTATGACCAAGGTTGGATTGGTTGGTTCATGAAAAAAGCCTTTGAATCCAAAAACAATGATAAGAATCTAGTTTTTGAGATTTCAGGAAATGGAAAACAAGTTAGAGATATTTTATTTTCAGATGATCTTGTAGATTTATACTTAAAAGCAATTTTATCTGATACTTCTAAGGAGGCCTTCAACATAGGGGGCGGTCCTAGAAATAGCTTATCTTTGATTGAACTTTTTGAATTTATTTCTAAGGAACTGGATATTGACTATGAGATCAAATCGGGAGACTGGAGAACTTCTGATCAAAAAGTATTCATATCAGATAACTCTAAAGTTATGAATCATCTTAAGTGGAATCCTAAAACTGATTTAGCAAATGGTTTAAATGAAATGATGGAGTGGATAAGTGAGCATCCCACTGCGAGATAGTTTATCTATCATAATCCCGTCTTACAGAGAAGCTGAAAATTTAGAAGTTCTATTGCCCGAGCTAAAAAAATCTATGGAAACCATAGATGTTGATTATGAAGTTTTTGTTGTTGATGCCTTGCAAAAAATTGATGAGACAGAGGAAATTTGTAAGAAAAATGAGTTTTTTCATATTCATAGGAAGGGAGGCTCTAAATATGGTGATGCAATAAGAACTGGAATAAATCATGCGAATAATTTTTATTCAATCATTATGGATGCAGATGGTTCACATGATCCTGCATTCATATCAAAACTGTGGAAGTGGAGAAATTCTTATGACATCGTTATAGCTTCAAGATATATAACTGGTGGAAAAACAGAAAACAACTTTATTTTAAATTTCATGAGTAAGGTTTTAAATATCTCTTATTCAATTGTTTTGGGGATAAAGTGTAAGGACATTTCAAATAGCTTTAAGTTGTATCAGACCAATGATTTGAAATCGATAACATTGAAATGCAATGAATTTGACATTGTTGAAGAAATTATTTTCAAAATAAATAAAATCAGGAAAATTGCATTAAAAGAAATACCTTTTAACTTCCAAAAAAGAAATTTTGGAAAATCAAAGAGAAACCTTATTATTTTTATTTTTAAATATTTAATAACTTTGATCAAATTACGTTTTTTTGTCTAATAAGTGTTTAAAAAATTCAAGCAGTATCTTCAGTTTAATATAGTCGGTTCATCAGGCCTTGTTATTAATCTAGTTATTTTTAGTGTTTTTAATTCTATTCTAAATTTTAGTATTAACACGTCTGCTGTTACAGCTTTTTTCTTTTCAAATTGTAATAATTATTATTTCAATAATAGATGGACATTTAAATCTGAGTTTGTAGAAAATAAATTTAAATTTTCTCAATTTTTTACCTACCTATCTTCCTGTCTTGTAGGCTTAGCTGTTAATATAATTACCTTGAATGTATTTGTAATATTAGCTGATGTTAAGTATGTTCTGATTGGCCAATTTTTGGGAATTTTAAGCGGTTCTTTATTTAATTTTTTTTTAGCAAAATATTTTGTATTTAAAACTTAAAAAACTAAAAATTAACCAAATGAAGCATCCCTCTAAAAATTTAAAAAATCTAAGGAATATTTAAAAGTAGGTAAAATTGGAATTTTTTTTCACTTACTTAAGAAATAATTTTTTGAAAATTAATTTATTTCTTTTATTACTAGTTTGTCTTTCTGCATTTCTTCATGAATTAAATGGCTCTACATTAAATATATTTATATTTGAGGTAGGGAAATTCAGTGATTTAAGCGTAGCCATTGAATTTACAAGAAATTCAATACCTTATTCTGGCACTTGGCCATCAGCAAACTATCCACCTTTTGCATTTTTCTTACTTTCTTTTTTTGGGGATATTGATCCAAAGGTTGCAGTCTTTTTGTTTATCTTTCTTTCGCTATTTTTAACTTTTTTAGGCACCTTTTTAGTCAGTAAGGACTTAAAAAATAACAATCAAAGCTATTTAATATTAACTTTATGCATAGTTTTTTCTCATCCTTTTTTGTTCGCTATTTTTAGAGGCAATTTAGATTTATTTGTTGGATTTTTAATGATTTTCTTCTTTTATGGGCTAAATAAAAAAAATTTATTGGCTGGAGTTGCAATTGGTCTAGCAGGAGCAATTAAGATAAGTCCTTTAGCTTTCATTTTAATTTTTGTTTTTAAAAAAGATATCAAAAATATTGCTATCTCACTTTCAATTTTCATACTGAGTAATTTATTAGTCATAAATTACTGGAATTTAGATTTTTTTAAATTTATGGATTTATTTTTAAATGAGTTAAAAATTTATCAAGAATTGTATGTTCTTGGTGGAGCTGGAATGAGTTTCTTTTCAGATCCTTGGCTCTTGATAAATGGTTTTGTGAGGTTTATTGATGAAAGCTTATGGGATATTTATGGATCAGACTTTTTAATTTTTTATAATTTTTTTCAGATTTTTATATGCTCTATTTTTACAATTTTAATTTTTTTAAAAAAAATAAGCATAAGAACAAGCACAATGCTGATTATAATTTCTTTTATGTTGATGGGCTTTCCTTTTCCCACAAATGATTACAAGCTTTTATATTTACTTCCAGGATTTTTGGCAATTATGACCAGCTCTTCAAATGAAAAAAATATATATTTAATAACTTTGAAAATACTTTTATTGATAACATTTCTGCATTTATCTTTTTTTAGTGTTTACCTCAATTTTGTCAACATATCTTCAATTTTTAGACCAATGATTTATTTAGCAGGAATGACTACGATTGGTTTATACTTAATCCAGCTTTTTTTCCATCCCAAAGAGAATCAATTTAAAATCAAATGAAAGCAATAATTTTAGCTGGTGGTCTAGGAACAAGGATTAGTGAAGAGACGGTAGTAAAACCTAAACCAATGATTGAAATTGGCGGTAAGCCAATTCTTTGGCACATTATGAAGATGTATTCTCAACATAATATAAATGATTTCATTATTTGCTGCGGTTATAAAGGTTATGTAATCAAAGAGTATTTTGCTAACTATTTCTTACACGAATCTGACGTAACAATTGATTTAAAAAATAATGACTTGACCGTTATTAATAAAAGGGCAGAAAGTTGGAAAGTTACCCTTGTTGATACTGGGGAATTTTCTCAGACAGGAGGAAGAATTGCAGCTATCTCGGATTATCTTGACGATGATGATTTTTGTATGACTTACGGCGATGCTGTTTCTGATTTGAATATTGCAAAGAGTATTAATTTTCATAAAGAGCATAAAAAAATGGCTACAATTACAGCCGTGTATCCGCCTGGAAGATTTGGTGCTTTAGAAGTAAAAAATAACAAAGTTACTAATTTCGTAGAAAAACCCAAGGGGGATGAGGGCCTTATAAATGGTGGTTTTTTTATACTTTCACCTAAAGTAATAAATAGAATTGATGGACCAAATTGCATCTGGGAAGAAAAACCTTTGAGATCTCTTGCTGAGGATGGAGAACTTATGTCATTTTTTCACAAAGGCTTCTGGCAGCCTATGGATACTTTAAGAGAGAAAAATCTACTAGAAGAACTTTGGGACAAAGGAAATGCACCTTGGAAAACTTGGTAATTTAAAAATGATCAGTGAAAGTTTTTGGAGAGAAAAAAGAGTTTTTGTTACTGGTCACACAGGATTTAAAGGAGGATGGCTCTCCCTTTGGCTTACAAAATTAGGCGCTAAAGTTAAAGGGTTTTCTCTTCCTGCAAAAACTGAGCCATCTTTTTTCAATTTAACTGAATTAAACAAGACTGTTGATTCAGAGCTGGGAGATATTAGAAACTTTGACTCTCTAAAAAAAAGTATAAACAATTTTTCACCTGAAATAATTTTTCATTTAGCAGCTCAACCTCTTGTTAGATACTCATATCTAAATCCAGTTGAAACTTTCCAAACAAACGTTCTTGGCACAGCGAATCTCCTCGAGTCGGCTCTTTCTCAAGATTCGATTCAATCAACAATAATCATCACGACAGATAAATGTTACGAAAATGATGGAAGGAGGGATGGGTATTTTGAAACAGATCCAATGGGAGGAAGAGATCCATACAGCTCTAGTAAAGGATGTGCTGAGCTAATAGTTTCCTCTTATAGAAATTCTTATTTTTCTGATCGTAAAAAAGGTATTTCATCAGTTAGGGCTGGTAATGTCATCGGAGGAGGTGACTGGTCAGAAGATAGGCTTATTCCAGATATTATAAGGTCCTTTAAAAAAAATGAAGAGGTTAAAATCAGAAATCCTGAGGCTACTCGTCCTTGGCAATATGTATTGGAACCTCTCAGAGGATATTTAATGCTAGCTCAAAAACTAAATGAGAATGTTAATAAATATTCGACTTCATTCAACTTTGGACCAAAAAATGAAGACATAAAACCAGTAAAATGGTTAGTTGAAAATATGTCAAATAAATGGACTGGTTCAAAATGGAGTATTGATAGAAGCAATAATCCGCATGAAGAAAAATATTTAAGCTTAAATATCAATAAATCAAGAGAATTACTTGGATGGGAACCTCTCTGGAATCTTGATAAAACAATTTCTTGCATTATGGAGTGGCATGATTCTATTGATAAACTAAATATGTATAAACGCTCTTTTGAAGAGATTGAATCCTATGAAAAATATATAATCAGTCACAATTATGGATAAAATTGATCAAATCTCTTATGCAAAAACTGTATATGGCCAAGAAGAAATTGATGCAGTAGTCAAATGTTTGAGTGAGTCTACCCAAATGGGAAATTACTCAAGAAAATTTGAAAAGGAAATAGCCAATTTATTTGATAAAGAACACTGTCTTTATGTTAATTCAGGCTCATCTGCTCTTTACATTGGCGTTGAAGCATTTAACTTTCCTAAAAATTCTGAGGTTATTACGCCAGCTTTAACATTTTCTACCTCAATAGGATGCCTTGTTAAAAATAATTTAATTCCCGTATTTGTAGACATAGAACCCTATACTTATTGTATAGACGTAAAATTAATTGAAGAGCAGATAAATGAAAATACAGTTGCCATCTTAGCTCCAAATTTAATGGGGAACCTTTGCAATTGGCCAGAAATCAGAAAAATAGCCGATAAGAATAATTTAGTAGTTATTGAGGATTCTGCTGATACTTTAGGGGCTATGATCGATGGTAAAAAATCTGGATTTTTCACAGATATGTCGATTACAAGTTTTTATGGTTCGCATATTATCAACTGTGCCGGTAATGGGGGAGCTCTTGCAATAAATGATAATTCAGTGATGGAAAAAGCTAAACTTCTCAGATCTTGGGGAAGAAGTTCATCATTATTCGATGAAAGAAGTGAAGAAATTGAAAACAGGTTTAATATTGATCTGGATGGAATTGATTATGATGCAAAATTTGTTTTTGAAACTGTAGGATATAATCTTGAAGGAAATGAACTAGGTGCAGCTTTTGGCCTAGCTCAATTGAAGAAACTAAATGAAAATATTAAGACCAGACAAAAAAACTTTAAAAGACAATGTAATTTTTTTAATTCCTATAGTAATTTTTTTGTAAATCCTCAGGAAACTCATGAAGCTAATACTGCCTGGTTGGCATTCCCTATTTTGATTAAATCAGATGCTCCATTTTCAAGGAAAGAGTTTCAGATTTTTTTAGAAAACAGAAAAATTCAAACAAGAGTAGTATTTACTGGAAATATTACAAAGCAACCAATGGCAAAAGAATTCGATTATGTAGCAAAAAATGAATTTGTAAATTCAGATAATGTAATGAAAAATGGTGTCTTACTTCCTTTGCATCATGGAATGTCTGAATCTATGTTTCAAAGACTCCATGATACTATCGATGAGTTCATCGCTAGAACTTAAAATATTATAAAGCTTTAATGGATTTTAATCCTTCAATTACAGTTTTTTTATCTACACACAATAGACCACAATTTGCATTAGAATCTCTTAAAACTCTTCTAAATCAGTCCTATGATAACAAGAGAATTATCGTTTCGGATAATTCCTCGGACAATTACACAGAGATATTTTTGAAGAAAAATTTTCATGAATTTAATGAGTTTAGATATATAAAAAGACCAAATATAGATCCTCATGATCATTTTAATTTGCTCATAGATGAGATTGAGACGGAATACTGCATGTTCTTTCACGACGATGATTTAGTGGAGTCAGATTTTATAGAAAAAGCCTTAAATAAAATGGAAAAGAATAAAAATATTTCTTGTGTTGGAGGGAATGCAAAAATTATTGATGCAAAA
>MDTB01199838.1_pt1 | contig 17478 bp, 39 predicted proteins | sample 811161 | NCBI WGS metagenome assembly MDTB01 (sample SAMN05326650, study PRJNA326480) | marine metagenome | isolation source: seawater | place: Mediterranean Sea | collected 2009
ATGCTATTACAGTAGCACAAAAAGAAATAGATGAAAACTTACCAGAAAAAGAAGAGAAGGTCGAACCTAGACCAGAAAAGAATTTCTTTGGCGGCGATGCTGGACAAAGAAAATGGGATAAGATGTATGGAGAAACACACAATCCTGATGGCACTGTAAAAGCAAAAGAAAATGTTTCAGATGTAAATGATGTAGGAGCCATATCAAAACCAGAAGATTCCAATCTTATGGGATCTACTGTACCATCGGTTGGCAAAACAAATCAAATATCAGAAATGGCAGAAAAAACAGAAGGTATTACTCAAAAAACTCTGAATAAAGATGGTAGTGTAAAAGAAATGTCATTCCAAGAAATACAAGATGGTATAAAATCTGGTACTGTTGATAGAAAGATTGGCAGGCAAATGCAAGATAAAATAGTTATGACGGCAAAAAATGAACATCCAGAAAGATTTGTGAAATCTGCTGAAATGGAAAGTGCCAGACAAGAAACTCAGGCAGCGATGCCATCGCAAAATGTTAGTGCTAGTGATACAGCAGTAAATAACAAAGTCGCTGCGGGAGAAACCTTAAAATCTTCAGCATTAAATCAAGGAAATAAAAATTCTAATAATAATGTTGTAGGAAATAATAACACTAATAACACCAATGTAACAAACAACACGCAAAATGTTAAAAGAGAAAATTCTGGTGGTGTGAGAAATCCAGACCCATCAGCTGTAAGAGCAAGAATGGGTCTGGGAATGGGAATGGGAATGGCATATTAACTGTTTTCTCTAATTTCAGTCAATTCCATCATAAGTTTTTTCGACTCGGCATAATATCCTTGTCGTGACAATTCTGCAGCTGCGCGGGCGTACCCCACTGCAAGAAAGAATCTTTCAAATCCCTTCCAGAATGTCGAAAAGATATTGGTTTTAAATGCGGGCGTTTCCCCGACTGTTTCCATATAAGTTTGTGCCATTACACCCAACCACGCAAATTCTGATTTGATTCTGGCAAAGGTGCAGATGGTGACTGAAGTGGTTGACGGTCCGTAATCTTTTTCATTCGGTGCAATTCTTGGCTGTAATATTTTTCAGAAATATAATTAATGTCACCGCGAGATATACCAATATCTCTGAGATCATAATCTGACAATTTACTCAATTCATTGCGAGTTGATCTACGGGCACTATTGGCTCTATAGCGCGTTGCCCAATTACCATAAATTCTTACTAATTGTTCAAACATATTTTTCTCCTATATTTCTTTCAAAAGTTTTTTTAGTCTTTTCTTCGATCTTCCGCCAGTTTTTACTTTGGCAATATCTGATTTGTTAGATGTATCATCTCCCACAATCACTAGTCCTATCATACCCATGCTCTTATGCGGAGTACACCAGTAAAAGTACATGCCCGGCGTTTCAAAAGTCATAGAGACTTCTTTATTTTGTTTCGACTTTTTGGGAAGTTCTACACCATCTGGTCCAGCGCGAAATTCTACATTATGGCCTCTCGAAGTCGGCAACCATGTAATAGTATCTCCCACATCAATTCTGGCAATATCTTGGCTGTATACCATCTTTGTGCCATCATCTCTTTTATTCAACATATCAATCGTTAAATCTTCGGCGGTTACTGGGGCACATGCCGCAGCAGTTACAAAAAGCGTAATACTCATAATTCTTTTAAACATATTTTTCTCCTGTGTATGTCTGTATGTGTTACCTTATTATATAGTATAAAAACGGTAAAAAACAACCCTACAATGCGACAATCCCGATATGCATTTAGTGCATATCTAAAAAAGGGCACCCGAAGATGCCCTAGTTATCATTCATTTTATTATAGGAGTAAAAATTAATTTAACTTTCGTTGGCGAGTCTCTCAAAATAAGAGATTGAATCGTCATCATCATCGTCATTAGATACCGATTTCAATTCTGGTGTAGGACTCTCTTTGAAAGTCGGTTTAGTAAACATAGACTCTTGTGACGAAGAATTATCTTCATACATGTCACGAGTCTCTGCCGTACCCACCGGAGATGTGACACCCAACACTTTGTCCAAACGATCCTTGAGTTGATCGTAAGTCTTAAATGCCGAAGGCGCGACAAACTCTTCGAGAGAATGACACTGTTTATAGATTGATTCCATTTTAGAATCATCTTCCATTAGTGCCGCTGGACTGTCAAATTCTGACTTATCATAATTACCATATCCGTCTACAGTACGATACTTCAACTTGAAGTTTGCGCCACCCCAGAAATCAAAAGGATTTACTGGTGTCTCATCCTCAAACTGAGGACGCATTAAATCATTGAGTTTGTCAAAGATTTTCTTACCATAAGAATAAAGAAATACTTTACCCTCATTGTCTGGATTGCCCGGATCTTTAATAACATAAATGTTTGACATATGTTTCAATTTCCGTTTACGATCCCTAGCAAGATTTTGATTATCTTGCGAACCAGTACCCCAAAGTTCTGTGTTACTCTCACAGACAGGGCATGGTAGCCCGATTGTGGTAGGACAGTTATCAATCAACCATCCGCCGGGGCCTTTGAATCCGTGATTAAAGATTCGTACCCACGGCAATTCTTCGCCATCGCATGGAGGTAGAAAACGAATTACTGCATAACTGTTGCCAGTTTTATCAATAGTAGGTTTCCAAATGCGATCGTCTTGTGACGATGAATTTTGTTGAGGGGAGTTTGTTTTTTCTAATTCCTGAGCCAGACGACTGAAATCGGAACGATTCTTCTTTAGTGCTGCAAAAGACATATATTGTCCTCCTTATATGCGTTATATTCGTTTTGTATTTTGTATTCGGTTTATATTATTAGTATATCATTTTATCCACGGTCTGTCAATAGATATTGACCATAATTTTCATAATAATCTTCAATCAAAAGAGTTTTCATAACTCCAACATAACGTGGCACATCCACTTTTAAAAATGGTGTGTAGTCTTTGACTTTCTTTTTATACACGGGCCAATAAGTCGTATCTGCGATCCGTACATTATTTATAAAGTCAAATATCATGTCAAAAACCACTACAGTTTCGACACAAATATCTCCCATTTTTTCAAGTCTTATTATAAGCGGGTAATTCCCATTTACAGATTTGAAAATCTGGTTAAATTCTAGTTCTTCTTCTAATCCTTTATCAAAAATTGTTTCGCAATCATTGATAAAATTATATTGCAAACTCTGCAATCTCTTTTTCCAATTTTTATATGTGTCGGTTGCTTCTTTATCAAGCAAATTACCTGTCCACATATTATTAGTGCCAGAGACAGCAATGTTTCCTTTTTCAGTAACATTCAAAAACAGTGAAAGGAAAAATTCTTCCAATTCCTTTTTACCAAATTTCTTTGATAACTGAACGAAAGTATATCTATCTTTTCTTTTAGAGTACGACTCTCTTTTTGCCTTAAATGCGCCGTCATATTCCACATAATTATATTCATTATTAAAATGAGATTTCATAGCAAGAAAAATTTTAAATGCTTCAAAATCATCAATTTTTTTACTGGACATATGAATCATAGAGGTAGCTTTTCAGTGGACTTCCTTACTAAATTTAGCCCCTCAGCCTCGTATTGAATTTTTTCTTTTATGAATGAACTGAGTAGTGGTGTTATATTTTCAATTTCTAAAGTGTTTTCTTCACAATAATGGGTAATTGTTTCGATATAACTCATACCCATATCTGTTACGGTTTTTTCAATTTCATCACAAAATTCTTTTGAACTTTTTAGTTTTAGCATTTTCACTCCTTAAATAACGCTATAGCGTATATAATACAATTATACGCTATAGCGCAAGTTTTGTCAAGACTTTTTCAGTCTTTGGACCAGATTGTCCATGCACCCCATCCAATGGCGATCCATGCACCAAGTTTTACAAAAGGAGCACCAATTAAAATTAGTACACCCAACACAATTAAAATAATGCCATCGTGAGATGTGCGTTCTTTTAATCTACTTTTTACCCAATCACTTACTGTAGAAATCATTTTCTATTCCAAATAGCCCACAGTACTGCAAGCGCAACTAAACCAACTAGACCTTGATCGCTGAAATTACTCAGCAGTCCTAGAATGTTTGCAGTCACGTTTACTTCTGGCCAGAATGGAATATTCATTCCACCGAACAGGATTTCAAGGACAATTCCTAATCCAATTAGACTGACGCCGACCTCTGCGAGAGCGGCGGCCCATGATTTAACTTTAGTAATAAGTTCCATTATAACTCCTTTCTTTTTTTAAGTTGATAGTGTAATGTGTGTGTATGTTCTTAGTATCCAGTGGAAGTTCCACTTGAAGTATTATAAGCACTAGTAGATGAAGAATATGTGTTTGTAATAGTATTTGTATTTCCTACAGAAGTAGAATTCACAACATTAGAAGATTGACCATTTCCTAATTTTTTATTAAAAGATGATTTGTCCAAATGTAGTTTTAAAGCTATATTAGATTGATCTGTTACGTTATCTACCAATTCAGATAAATATGATTCGTAATAATTATTATAAAGGACATCTAAATCTGTTGAAGATAGTATAGGATCATCAGTTATTATAGAAAATATTCCGTCCGAATTTTGCAATGTTATACGCACAGAGATTTCAATTCGATCTGTTCTACTTGTATCAAAATGTTTTGGAAAAACAAAAAACATCTTATCCTCAGTATTATAGGTTATTCTTTTTTGCATTAACGTCTTTCGGCCGGTTGATGCGGGAGAAAAAATAGTGATATCTAATCTAATATTATTATGTCTGAAAATATCCCATATTGCAAATGGACCTAGTTTTCCAACAACCGGATATTCGCCTGATGTTCTTGATTCCGTAAAAAAATTACAAGATTTTATAAAGTTTGGCCAAGTATTTAAAGCTTTAATTTTAAGATTATATTTACTAGATGATGTAGAAGCTCCATCGATAGGTGTGATTTTTAGAGTTACTAAAATATCATTCAAAGATTTATTTTTAAATTGATATTCGCCAGAGTAATTTTCCATTAAAAAATCTGGATAATTTACAGGAGATCCGGTATTCAAAATTTCTACCATAAAATTTCCAGTAGGATCTAAATTGTTCATTTCAAAACTAATTCCCTGACCAGAAGGGACCACATAGTTATGAACATATCCCAACTCAACACTAACATCTACATCTGTAGATTCTATCCAATCTGGCAAATCGTCATGAACTTTTAAATTATGAAAATATAATTGTCCTCTATCTATGCTCATCGCAAGATAATCGGAAACTCCCATTTTTATATTTTCGGGTACATATGTTGCAGTCCTCATCGTTTTTTCCTATAGTTGATTATGATGTTGTTTATATTCTTTCACCATATCAATAAGTCCGCCGATATGCGTATCTCTTTTCGAGGTAAACACTTCTGGTTCAGACTTACCCGCTACTGCGGCAATAATTACAAGACTATTTATAGGAAATTTATAACGCTCTTCAAACATAACTGCATATCCAGATGCCTGGCGAAAATATTTTTCCAACTTACCATATTTATCACCAATCATACTTTGACGCGAAGTTTTGAAATCAATAATAGATAATTTACCATCAAAATCAGCAACGCAGTCAACCGTGCCCGCAAGGCCCAAATGATCAGAATACAAAGGTTTCTCTTGTGCATAGATATTGTTCACACGTTCATCAAGAGTCGGTTTAATCTTCAAAAAAGATTCTATGTCATATGGCATAGTCTTTTTCGTTTTCCATTCTTTATTATTTAGGTGATCTTCTGCCATCTGATGGACACTGGTTCCACTCCTAGAAGCTTGAGTCGTGATTTTATTGGCAGTCTCCGCACCGACACGTTTTCTCCATTCCATAATTCCCTTTGCAGAGAACCAACCTAAGACTGTTGTTATAGAAGGATACTTACCGCCGTCAGGTGTAAGATAAAATCTCTTATTATTTTCAGTAATTCTATTTAGCGTGTGTGTTGGTAAATCAACATCCATGTGATTAAACATAATAGCTCCAATTTGTTAGAATCATTATATCACATGGATGTCATGTTGTCAATAGTATTTTAAACGATACCCAATTCCAGTTTATTGATGATATAAGATTTCACCAATGAACTTCTTACAATATCAGCCTCTGTAAATTCTATAAAAGAAAACTGTTTCATATTCTTAATAATTTTCATAAAATTCTTGATACCGTTTTTTTCATCGTTAGCCCTAAAGTCTGATTGTCTAAAATCTCCGCAAAATAACAACAGGCAATTATCTCCTAATCTTGTAATGACAGAATCTAATTCATGAAAATTCATATTTTGACATTCATCGACAATGATAATACTGTCATAAAAGGTTCTACCTCTTATGAATGATGTTGAATTAAAATTTATGAGATTGGTTTTTCGCAAACTTTCGTATGCTGTACCATTGCGAAACAATTCATTGACAATGGTTTTATAGGGGGATTCGAAAACCTCTATTTTTTGTTTCTCAGAGCCAGGCAAAAATCCAACATCTCTAGTCGGTACTACGCTCCTAATTATTTGTATTTCTCTGAAAGTAGAGTCTGGATGCATTATTTCTTCTAATGCAAGATATAGTGATATAAATGTTTTTCCTGTACCGGCAACACCATGAAGAAATAAGTGGTCTCCATCTGCAAACGCATCAAATACTTCCGATTGCGTTGGTGTCATTGGTAATATTTCTTTTAAGTTTCTATTTCTGCTGTCAATTCCTATTAATCTTGTATTAGTATTATTTTTAGATTTTCTTACAGACTTTTTTCCCACTTAGAGACTCCTAATTAGTTGGGGGAAAAGCCATGATAAGTTTACTTTTCGAAATTTAATCTACTTTCACGTTTTCCCTGCCGGCCGACATCCGGTAATCTATCTAAAACTTTTTCTTTAAATTCCATAGGAACTCTTGCATGTCCCAAAGGATCTGCGCCAAAGTTTACCTTGGACAAGATTTGTTTTAAATTACATTTTTCTGAGGTGTCGCAATCTGGACCCGAACCATTCGTAATGAATTCTTCGCGTTCAGAAATTTTGCATGAATGTTCAAATTCATGATCACAGTCTTCGCATCTAAAATTATAAATTGGCACTTTAATATACTCACTTTTCAAATATTGGTGTAAACTTACTTTCAGCTGACTTTTCCAGTTGAGTTAAATTTCACATTAGTTATAATCTACATCTATACTTATATCATCAGATGAGTCTATCCGACTGATTCAGCATAGATGTAGAAATATTTTTTAATCTTTTTTGGAAACAAAAGAATACATTTCTTTCGCCTTTTCCATCAAGTCTGAAATACTATACATTTCATATGCTTTTTCAACATCTTCCATACTTCTTTTACCCTGTTCATAAAGGTCATTCATTAACTGAATATTCATCTGATGTTGTTGATCCATATAGTCTTTTGCAAGTCCAAGCATTTCTGCTCTTATCTCAAATGGGTTTTTATTACTAGACATTTTAGTTCTCCTGTGTCTGTGTGTTTAGTCGTGTTCGCCAGTATTGCGCCGGCCATTATATCCATCGATCCTATTAAAGAGTTTAGGATTTCTTTTTGCGGTATCGAATGTACCGACTGTAATAACAATCGCCGCAAGTAAAAGAGTATGCGCGATTGCATTAATTCCCCAAAATAATATACTACCCAAATACATTGAGCAGACAGACACCCACATCCATGCAAGAATTTGCATGATCAGATGTCGTACCTGTAGATTTGGGATATTTTTAAGGGGATTTATTTCAGCGTTCATAACGCTGTTCCAAGTTTCGTAAATATAGTCTCGCATTTTCATTCCAATCTGTGTTTGTGTGTAGTGTGACTTTTCTGTTGCTAGGTAAGTCACCAACCCCCCTGCATTATGCTGCTAGAGCGTAACCAGTAGGTGCAAAATTATTGTTTGCATTTAGTAGTTTTCTTCGCGTTGACCCAGCTTAGATCGGGGCGACTCCAATTCATTTCCATACCTGTCGATCCTATTTCGACCCCATCAAAGATACACTATCCTGTCTCCTCTCAAAGAGTATCAACAATCAGGTTCCAGACATCTCGCAATGTCAGTCTATCAGTCACCGCTAGTAACATAATGTACCTATGGTGGAGTCGTTGGGTACTGCCCCCAAGTCCAGTGAATGTCCAATTCTTTTCAACGTCTACATTCTATTTATAACACAATTGATATGTGTCTGTCAATAGTTTTTTAATCATAACCTCTTACAAAACTTTTATTATCTTCGCGTTCTTCTTTTTCTTTCCATGCAGCTTCAAAATCATCATCACAATGGCCGACTTCATTGTTGCCCCACATACGTTTGAAATAACCATCGTACATTTTTACAATATCCGAATCTTCCCATTCATCCGGTATCAAATGACCCTTGACACGATAATGCATCTTGTTTGCTTCTTTATAATCTACTGTCATATATTCACTGTATGTATTAAGAGTTCTGGAATTTTTAGTCATAGAGCAACCTATCTTGACTTAATAATAATTACTTATATCCAAAAATTCCAGATTTCTCTATGTGACTATATGTTTGCGCCAGACATTATGAAAAAAGTTTTCCTAGTGTCTGTGGTCCTGCAACACCATCTGGAACGCAATCATGTTCGCGTTGCCACGCCTTCAATGCTGCTTCTGTACCGGCACCAAAATCGCCATCCGCTTTGATACCTAAAGCTTTCTGTAATTTTTTTACAGTATCACCTTTTGAACCTTTACGGACAAGACTATACTTTTCATCATCACCGTCGATATCAACGTCTCCACGAGTCTTATATGTTCCGCCCAATACCTCTAAAGCATGTTTATAATGTTTCTTGCGGTCTGCAAGTCCTATAGTGCCACCATTGATACGTTTTGTCATGGATACAATATCATCAGTATCACACCAAATATTAATATCATTGGTTGCCCAAAACCAACATGCACTTTCAATAGCACCTTTTGGAGTACGGACATATTCTGTAGCTTCGATTGCTGACTTTCTACAAGCACTACCGAACTTTGTATAGTTCCATTTTCCAGTTAGTTGTAGAATACCACCACCACGATATCTCCAGCCGTCACCGGACGCTGTGTTACCGTTGTCCATACGATTGGCGTATATCACGTTAGCAATCTTCTCTGGTTGTCTGTGGTACTCCTTGGCGTCTCTGCCAGCGCGTTTAAAATACTTTCCAAAGATAGCATCTAATGCCTTTGCAGAATAATTAAGGTTTTCTGAAAGAACTTTATAGTTTGCACTTTCATGTGCAGTCTGGGCAAGAAACCCAGCTACACGGTTTCTTGTCGTAATATCATATTCTGGAAACATTTCCAACATTGCAGCATGCCATTCACTAGCATCTTTCATGTGTAATATTTCAGAAACATGACCTTCTGTGAGTTCGAAATCCATTCTACTCATTTTTTGTTTCCTCCTGATTTTCTTTTATTATATATTGAAATTGTGAAAAGTCATTATCTTCAGAAAATATATTTTCATCATAATCAAATTCAACCGTCATATCAATTTCTGGCTCGATTGTATTTACAACATCTGTCGGAATATCAATTTCATTATTTGGATGCAATGAAACTATTTTCGCTGTCCTATCAATTCCCATCATTCTTTCATGTATTTCCATATTATCCATTTGAGGTGCTGATTCTTTTTTTTGATTCAATCTTTCGAGCATTTGTCTGAATTGTTCAAAATCCTTATCCTCTAATTCTTTAGTTGGCAATTCATAACCTTCGATATTTAAACTATTTTGTTCTATCCAATCATAACCCGAAGCCCTCAAAAAATCTTCAAAAACTAATAACAATTCTTCCATATTGAAATCTGTTGCATCAACTTTTTCTGTATAGCTACGAACTTCTTTTTCTATGTTATCATCATTCTCCGAATTATACTCTGTACACTTTAATTCATAAACACATTTGTATGCCATATTATCCTCCAGCCGTACCTGTCATAGTATATACTTTTTGATGGCGATATTCTCCCCAAAGATCTTTTGCCTTTACTTTAATAAACCGCTTATTAGTTTCTGTCTTATTAGGATTTTCAATTGTAAGAACAACATTCCTACCTTGTTTCCAAGCTTTGCGTTGTCTTATCTGACGATCTAATTCGTTATCATTATCAGATTTAGGCGTGCAACTAAACTTTGCCACATTCCTACGTTCACCCTTCGATACATATTTATCTCTCGATTTCTTACCCATTTTCAGTTTCCTTATTCCAACCTGTTACACGTTCCCATCTAAAAGAACGCCATCCTTCTTTTTCTAAATCCCAAACGACAAAATGATTTTCATCTTTAGTTTTTTCGAGCTTTGACACACTTACATCTTCTACCGGATTATCCGGCCACGGAACTACAGAAGGATTTGTGGTACATTTCATAATCCTAGATGTACCGTCTGCCTTTTCAAAAGTAACCACCATAGATTGTTCAGTCAGCAGTGACTTTAGATGATCTCTTTCTTCGTGTTGATTGTCCATTACGTCCATTATCTAATTCCTTGTCGTGTGTTTCATTTATTACTTTAGTTCGAGCAAAACTATTCCAGACATGATTCTGTCTTTCCATTGTATTGTACTTACCATTATACATTATATTCCAATCTTTGTCAAGATTATTCCAAGAAGCAATATGAAAATTTCCATCTTTCATAGGTACTTTACCGAGCACTAGTCCCGTACCAATACCAAGTTTTTCGCCAATCAATTCAGCATCAAACTTTTCTTTGGGTTTAGGTTTTACATCGGGTTTTAATGCAGGGGGGGTTTTGGACTTTGCGGGTCTATCAAGATATACGGTGTTATTTTTTGGCACACTGTATTTTTCTTCTTCGGCTTTGGCAAGTTTTGCATTGTCTTTTGCAATTTGAGCCTTTGTCCGGCGTTTGCGTTTTTTAGGTTTTGGTGCATCATCAAGAACATCGAATATATCTCGGAAACCAATTCCTTGAGATTCTACCGCCCGAGCGGCTTCCATTTCTGCCTTGGTTCTGCGTTTGCGTTTTGTCATTAAACTTCTCCATAAAGAATCATTTTATAACTTAAGCTACCACAAAAACAAATTTTTGTCAAGACTTATGCTGCTAAAATGTTTTTCCATTTAGCTATATCATAAAAATATTCTACAACTTTGGCGTCAATTAGTGTCGCAACTTCTTGGGCACTTTCTTTAGTATCAAATACTAAATCTGTTTTTACTGGATATTGATAAACTTTATATCCAACGGGGCCTGACATGACTGCATGTGTAATCAAGACACCATTTCTTTCTAAACCATATTTCACCAATTAAAAATTCCTTTCTTGGTCGGAGATGCAAGATTCGAACTTGCGACCCTCTGCTCCCAAAGCAGATGCGCTACCAGACTGCGCTAATCTCCGATCTTCTCTTTACTACATTTTTCGAAAACTTCTCCGAGCGTAGGCGCGTCCATAGATTTTGGAATGACGAATGCTCCCATTCTACCATCCGGCCCGTATACTCTCACTGTTTGTTGAAATTTGTGAAAGTAAAATGTACCCTGTGTCGGATACAATATATTCATGTCACCTATCCATAATGAGCCTGCAATTACTAAACAAGTTAGCATATAGTCCTCCTTATATAATTCCTACTATTTAGTAAGAAAGCGAAGGATTTACAAGTTTTTCCGATGGAATTGCGGAGAGTGGCATTTTTTCACAACCAATTAAGGTCGTGAAAAATACCAAAGAAACAAAAATTAGTTTCATTCTACATCCTTATACACAAAGAAAATTGACTCTTCACCTGTCTCTGGATTCGACACAGTAAGATTTGCATAACCTTCAATGGGTGGTTGTTTGCCAACATATACCCACTCTTTATTTGCACTTGGTTTTTGGTCGAAAAATTCTGCATTGTCTTCGCGGAACATTCCGAGCATCACGATTAGTATAGCTTCCATAATTTAGTCTTTCTCTGTTTAAGTTAAGTGAATTATATTGGTAGGTGGGATTAAGGATTACCCACAAGTCTAGGATGGCGCATTCCTCTGCAACTACCTAGAAAACCTTGCATCAAACTAGTTAGGTCTGAAATCTAGCACTCTTTGTCTCCAAAGTCTACTAGTGTCACTACAACTACAAGTCATGTTACCCCCATACGCTAGGGACATTTCCATGCACTACCTTCTAGCCTCCGTCGAGGCGAGAATTTTATCTTGGAGCGGGCGGAGAGAATCGAACTCACATCAATAGGTTGGAAACCTACCGCATTACCACTATGCTACGCCCGCAAAACTTTATGCGTCTACATCAAAGTAGTCGCCGGGATTATATTGACGCACTTCCTTTCCGGCGTTTTGATCAAAGATTGCCTTACTGGAATCCATTTGATCTCTTGCTTCTCTAACTCTATCCTGATAATTCTGGAAATAGGCACGAGCCTCTTCGCGAGATTTATTATTCAATACAACCGGCGTTCTGTCAACCTGTTGTATTACACGCAATGCGGCATCAGGTGGCGGCACTGCATTTGGTGGTTGGGTCTCCGAATTTGGATATTGCGAACCCAACATTTGGGCGTTGCGAATTAATCTTTGTTCGTATTGCATCTGCTGCTGTTGTTGCCAAAGTTGCATTGGCATTCCACTAGTCGCTGCTTCTACTTTCATTTCACTTTCCCTAACTGGCGGTCTCTATAGGACTCGAACCTATAACCTACTGCTTAGAAGGCAGTTGCTCTATCCGGTTGAGCTAAGAAACCAATTTCTATTTAATAATAATAACACACTATTCATATTCCTGTCAATACATTTTCTAATTATTTTTCATAAAAGATAATGCAGAAAAACGCATATGTTCGTATGTATTCCAAGTCTTATCAAACTCGGCAACTAGATCGTTTTCATAATCAGATGATTCAGATGCATCGACTAGAAATTGTTTTTGAGCTTCATTATATTCTAATCCACTGGAATATAACCGACCTACCTCTAATTTAATATCAGTCATTTCCATTAGTCCCAATTTTTCCAAGTTCTACCTTCCGGATATTCTTCCAAAAACCACTCAATACCTTCTAAGTAGTCTTTATCTTCATCATTCATATAACTTCTATACACATTTACTTGCGCCATTTTTGTTACTACATTGTGCAGATTTTCTAAATGTGCGTCACTTTCCATCATGGCTTGCAATTCATCCATCAGTGGTGTAATTTTTTCTTGAATTTTAGTCATCGGGGACTCCTTCCATAATACCGGACTGAACCATTATTGACTGCCAACCACCACCAGATAGAGACATTCTTGAATGAATAACTCTTGACTGTTCACGAGTCAGCATTTCATACCTTTCAATTCCCCAAGGGAATTTACCTTCTACATACCACATTGATTCGTCCTTTTCATTATTTATAACTAATTTTAACATATTTAAACATTCGTGTCAAGACTGTTTTCTGATACGCCCTTCTGTGCATGGGGTTTAGTTGGCCTTCCCTCTCCCACAGACGTACCAGAAAACAGTCTGGTCTTATGACTTTTTACTACTACGCCCTCTGCTTGCCTCAATAATCTGATATAACTCCAACCCTTTGCTGATTGGTATCTGATTATATCTTCGACAGTGGAGTTTAGGTGTACTTTCCTCATCCACGGACGCAGTAGTAAAAAGTCTAACTGATTCGTTTTTCTTCTTCCTACTCTATTAATCTATCACATTAGAACATCATTGTCAAGCAATAAATTTCTTTTTTTGTGTTTTTTCTTCCTTATCTGATTTATCTTTTTCGATTTGTGATATCCGGCTGCACCACTCTTTCGCAATGCAGCCATGAATTTGCTACTAGGGTCGCGTTGTTTCACGATGTCCCTCGTATCTTTGAAGCCATATCAAAAATTTCATTCATTTCATCTTTTGTGAAATGGGCGAACAGAGTTTCGAAAAACTTGTCATTGTCCTCTCGAGGAGAATTGGAAACTGCCTCGGCAGCAAGGCGCGCCTTTGACTGACGTTGCTCGGACTGCGAACCCCAAGCGGATTTGTTTACAGGATTTACTTTCATTGTGATTTTCCTTTCATCACTGTTTCATTTAAAATTTCGGTTTTCTGACAACCCATGCAGAGAACTTTTTTAAGAGCGTTCATTATTCCCACCCCTCTGCCAGTTGCGTGACAACAACAGGTTCAAACTTGTACTCACCAAGAGACTCACCAGTTTGAAAGTCAAAATTTTCGACGGTGGTCTGCGAAACCATATCACAAGCAACACCCACTTCTTGAGTGGCCCATTCTACTACAGTCGTTTTTTTAATTATAGTCATTGTTTTTTTCCTTTAAACATATCATAGAACATCCAGCAAAGAGCTCCCATAGCAGCGACATTTGCAGTCACCCCTACCACTAAAAATACCATTGCAACATATTGCAAAACCATTTCCATTAGTAATCCTCATCTTCATCATCATCTTCAATAAAAAGTTGGCCGGTGTTATTTGCTACAAATAGCCAACCTAATACACCGGAGCACATTAAGAAACCAGACAACAGAGAACCTAGTGCAATAAGGGCCACGCCCATTCCGCCTGCTACTAATCCGAATAGTAACCATGTTGTATCAATTTTCATTAGTTCATTCCTCCTTCATAACCAGTACCAAAACAAAATTCACATTCCATTTCCGAAACGTATTCTATACCATCTTCTTCATATTCCGAAATTTCGACAACACCAGTACCAACGCAGTAGTCGCAAACTTCACCATATTCAATTCCGTTTTCAGCAACCCATGTAGTCATTTTTTTGTCCTTTCTGTGACAAGTGATTCTTTCTATACTAATGTTCTAACATATTTTGGCGGGTTTGTCAAGCCCCCTCGGAGTAACTTTTTAACATTTCTTCCTGCAAGGCATATGCCTCGATTTCCCAAGGCCGGTCGAAATAAGGAATATCAGAAATTTCTCCGATAGGATATTCATTCCTTACGTCCTGTTTGATATGAACAAATTCGTGAAAGATAGCAGTCAAGAGATCTTCTTTCGACATTCCCTTTCTAACCCGAACATCATATTCCCTGTCATCATCACCCTGCAACATATCTGCATCGGAATCCATATTCCGAATTGCAATTTCTACATAGAGTTTTTGGATTTTAGGCATAAGATAAGATTTGGCGAAATATGCAGCCTCTGTGACTGTATCTCTTTGGGACTTTGTTCCGCCTCTAACATCTACAAACATATGATTCGTTCCTTTCAACTAGAACATACCATATTCTAAAGCCCTTGTCAAGTCTTATTCGTCAACTACGATAAGTCTTGTGTTTATATTTTCTGCCATTTTATTATAAAGAGCAGTGGTATCATCCTCGTCTAATTCTAATGCTTCTTCTACAGCATCAAGAGCGTGATCGAGTCCATACAAATATCCATTTTTCTCTGCGCGAAGCCAAGTGTATTTCAACGCCAAAATGAGAAATACGATCATAACTGCAATGAATCCAGTACCAACCGGAATAGTAAATAGTTCTAATAAGTCTGTCATTTATTACCTTTAAGTTTTAGTCGTTTCATTATCTGAGATCTTTGATAGTGGGTCATTCGTGACCACCCTGCAATCTCTTCTCTAGTTCTACCACAACCAATACATACTTTTGCAGTAGCTGTAATCTTACAGATTTTCTTACAAGGTGATATTATTTTATTTTTCAACTTTATTTACTCTGAATACAAAAATCTCACCTCTAGCATATCTGGAATTTTGTTCGTGTTTTTCTTCTGCGATCCAGAGAGCTTTACGAGCAGAACTTTCGTCTTCATGTTTAGACATAAATTGCCATTCTGTAAAATCTGCATCTTTGTATCGCCGTTCTAAATTCCACATTATAGATCCCTTTCATCTAATTGTGCTACAGTAGACATTGACCACAACATAAAGAAAGTACCAATGACAGCAGGAATTATAGAATATATCATACTAGCATCATCATTTACACAACATGCTAGTATAACAAGACTTATTCCCAAAATAAATCTAATCATTTAATATTCCTTATGGCATCCCATTTCTTCGTTTTCATCATATCCTTCATAATATTCATTAATTTCTTGCTCAGACATTCGATTGTGTCCAATGCGTTCTCCATGATATGAACCATGAGTCCAATAATGGGGATCAGGACTACGACGATACCAACTATCTGCACTACCTCTATCAAATGGGCCACCATGACGTTCCTTTTCTTTTGAGTTTTTCATATTCTAATTCCTATATTAAGCTCTAAATCAATCTTAAAGAAGTATTCTTCAAAGGTCGACATATCGATCATAACATAGGGACCAAGGTTGAGTCAAGACATTTTAGATAATAAATCTTCATTTGTTGTTTCAAGAATTATCTGATCTCCAAAGTGTCTATCGAAAACCACAACTAAATTGTTATAATCTTTCGATTGCATTTCATTCAAAATGGGAGATGCTTTCTGTCCTTTGTGGTGCGCCATCTCTTTTGCAAGAGATAATAGATAATAAGCATTTCCATTTGGGCCATCTAAATTTACAACAAAGTCTGAGGCGGGTGTCTTGGCACGAATCATAATATTTTTTCCTTATGTCTGATTTCTGATGTAGTTGATTGCTAGATCATCGAAGATAGTATCTAACGATTTATCTAAATTTGATATTTCTTTGGGTGATAGTGACATCCATATGTCTGCTTCGACAAAGTTCCAGTTGATGATTCCATCCTCTCGGATATTGTCGGGATCGTTTACGGCAGTTTCGAAAGTTTCTTGAATTTTAGCTTCTAAGTTTAACATGGTTCACTCCAATTTTAAATGTTGAAAGATTTGTTACACTGCAACCTCAGGATGAGGGAGTGTTTGTTGTGACTTTATCGTGTTACCATGGCACCTCCATCGCGAATCGTTTTAAAGACTATAATTAAGCTCTACACTATTTAGAAACAAATGTCAAGAAGAATGTGCGAATGTAGGGAAATAAAATCTCCCCCTACATCTTTTTTTTAAAAAAATCCGTTGAGTTTTTAATTTATGAATTGTCACAAAAGTTTCACAAAAAATATCGGTCAAACCCCATTCTGGGGGTAAATTACTAAAAAGCAATTATATATAAAGGTGAAGGCGAAAAAGGTCTTCGCCTTTTTGATGGCCCAACAGGGCAATACCAATTAAGGAGATAAAAAATGGTAAAATCGATCACAGCGGCCCTCTTGGCCGTGTTTGCGGTCACGACTGTGGCTGAAGCAAGAGAAAAAACAATAGGCGAAACGTCGGCACTGATTCCAGAAGCCGGCTTTTTTAATGGCCCTATTGCTGACGGCGAATCAGGAAACACAAACTTCCAGTTTGGAAACTTCAGAGTAATCGGAACAATCGGTGAAGTAGATGCCGCAACAGGCATGCCGCTTACAGGTTATCCAGATGGTCAAGCGGCTTGGCTTGAAGACGACGACAC
>MDTB01044142.1_pt1 | contig 17477 bp, 16 predicted proteins | sample 811161 | NCBI WGS metagenome assembly MDTB01 (sample SAMN05326650, study PRJNA326480) | marine metagenome | isolation source: seawater | place: Mediterranean Sea | collected 2009
TTAATATTCATAAATATATATATTTACACTTTTATATCTTAAATGTTTTTTCAATAACATTTTTAAGTATTAATAACTTTTTTTTATGTTGCTTATATCCTAATGTATGATTAATTTCTAATGCTATACTTGTTTCTCCTAAAATTTTACAATTATGTAATCTAATCTGTTTAAAATTTTGTAATTTTTTGAAAGCATTTTCTAAATATATTTCAGGACAAGATCCTGAAAAACATCTTAAATTTTTTTTTCTTAAATTTTTAATAATTGTAAATCGAAGTTTTTTATAGTTTTTAATATCTGTTCTGAGGAAAAAATAAAATCTATACCATGCGGATTTAATTTTTTTTGATGGATAATAACAATTAAAATAATTTTGATATTTTGAAATTAAATCAAAATAACTTTTTGAAATTTTTTCTTTTTTTTTTTGAACTTTCTTTAAATTTTTAAGTTGCTCTATTCCAGCAAATGATTGGGTTTCAGTTAATCGTAAATTTGTTCCAAAATAATCTTTATTATAAATGAATTTTTCAGTTTTTTTATTATCTTTAAGATTTGTTCCATGATTTATATACTTTTTAGAAAATTCATATATTTTTTTTTTATTTGTAGAAATCATACCTCCCTCACCAAGAGTGGAAATTATTTTATCATTGCAAAAAGACCAGGTACTGACATCACCAAATGAACCTACTGGTCTATCATTAATTGAGGCACCATGAGCTTGAGAACAATCCTCTATTATTTTAATTTTTTTTTTATTAGCTAATTTTTTTATATTATACATTTCGCAGGGTAATCCCGCTAGATGAACACAAATAATAGCTCCAGTTTTTTTAGTAATTTTTTTTTTAATATCTTCAAATGAAATATTTTGAGTCAATAAATTTACATCAGCAAAAACAGGAATATATCCTGTATTTACAATGCATGATGCTGAAGAAAAAAAACTTCTGGCTGGAACTATAATTTCAGAATTTTTAGGTAGTTTTAGAGATTTAATAGCGACTTCTAATGCTGCAGTTCCGTTACAAATTGCAATTGAATATTTATTACCAACAAATTTAGAAAAATCTTTTTCAAACTTTACTCCATAAGGACCATTAGTATAATTAATTTTTCCTGAGCTAAGAATTCTGCCAATTTCAGAAATCAATTTTTTACTAAAATTTGGCCAATTTTTTTCTTGCATATTTTGCTGGAACTCCTTTCACAAATGTATTGGACTTAATATTTTTTGTTACTAAAGTTCCTGCAGCAACAAAAACATTATCTCCAATTACACAATTTTGAATTATTTTTGCACCTAAGCCTATCCAACAATTTTTACCAATCTTAACATTACCAGCAATTATTACTCCAGGACATATATGAGTATGGTCTTCAATTATACAATCATGGTCTATAGATGCATTTGAATTTATTATACAGTTCTTGCCAACAACACTATCAGTGTTAATAAAACTTCCTTGCATAATCATACTTCCTTCTCCAATTTTAGATCCAAAACTAAAATAAGAATTTGGATGAATAAGAGTTGTAAATTTAAAATTATCTTTTTTTAGAATTATGTAATAATTTTTTCTAATTTCATTATTTCCAATAGCAATTATTACTTTTGAAATTTTTTTTTTATAATTTTTTATTGATCTAATATTACCAATGACTTTAAAAGTTCTATTACCAACTTTTAATTTTTTTTTAGTTTTATCAAAAAAATAAATTTTTTTTTTTTTTACTATGTCAAAAATAGATTTTGCATGACCTCCGGCACCCAAAATAGCTAATGTCATATTTAATCCAATATTTTTTCTACTTTGAAAGCCTCCGCGTATTTCATAAATACTTGGCTACCTCTTACTTTTGATAAATTAACAATCGCTTCTTTAGATCTTGGATGGGGAAATTTTTTTACTTGTGAGCTATACTTCAGAAAAGCCTTAACTTTATTATTTATGTCCGACTTATTTAGACTTATAAAATAATTAGGATTAAAAAGTGTTTCATTTTCATTCCATTCTGTCTCTGAAAGCACCTCATAAGATAAAATTTTTTTTAAATTGCTTTTTTTATTGGTTCTCATGGAAACTTTAGCTGCTTTGAAAACTATTTTATGATCATCATGAATATCACTTGAAGAAGGTATTAACACTATCTCAGGACTAATATTTAAAATATATTTATTTATAATATTTGAAATTTTATAAATTGGGAAATTGCTCAAATTCAAGCCTGGTAAATTTTCAAAAAATAATTTTTTTGTACCAATAAATTTGTTAGCAATTTCTGCCTCTTTTCTTATCTGATCAATCTTTTCAGGTGAAAAAATTTCAGGAGCACCTTTATTAGCATTCGTTAATATTAAAACATTTATATGATAATTTCGTTTAGAATATTTAGATATAAATCCTCCACATCCCAAAATTTCATCGTCTGCATGAGGAGATAGAATTAGTATTTTTTTTTTCATTATCCAATATAAACAATTACAGAATTATATAACGTAATCAAATAAATTTATAAAAAAAAATAAATATAGTTATTTTTGAAGTTTAAAAATTAATTAATAATTGAAGATTTATTTTTAAGAGATCTAATCACCAAAACAATTGGGGTCTTAGCTAAAATTTTAAAGTAATTAGATAAAACATAATTGTCAATCAATTGAAGGTCTAATTTAATTTTTTCACTTAATTTTCTGTTTTTGCCAGTATAATTAACTTGAGACATGCCAGTTATACCAGGTAAAATTTTTCTTCGCTTTATTCTATCCGATCTTTTAATTTTTTTTTCAATATGAATTGGTAATGGTCTTGGCCCGACAATAGACATATCTTTTTTCAAAACATTAATCAATTGTGGCAATTCATCTAAACTTGTTTTTCTAAGTATCTTTCCTAATGATGTTAACCTTAAAATTTCATTTTTATAAAAAACATTTTTCATTGTTTTAAATTTAAAAATAATAAATTGCGTACCCATATGACCTATCCTAGGTTGTTTATAAATTATAGGTTTACCATCTATCACCAGTATAAGTAATGAAATTAAAATCAAAATAGGTAAAAAAATAATTAATATTACAATAGAAATAATTATATCAAAAAATCTTATCATTTTATTATTTAATTCTTCCCGATTGGCAAAAAGATATCTGTATCTCCTAAAAAAATTTCTTTATTAATTAAATTGTTTTTTTCTTGTTTTAAATTAATTTTTTTAAGAAATCCTATTTTAAAAAATAACAAATTTAATAGTTTATATTTTAGATTATTTATTTTTTTTGTTGATAAAAAAATCAAAGTATTCTGATCTATAATCAACTGAGTAAGGTGTTTATATTTTATTCTATCAGAGCCAAAGTGATCCATGATTACATAATTTAAACCTGAACTATCTTTATTGCGTTTAATTATGAAAAAGCTTGAAAGTTTTTTAAATTCAAACTTATTAATCAAATAATTTTGTTTTTGATAAGATAAATATTTCTCCTTAAAATATAAAAAATTTTTAAAAAAAAAACTGTTGTCACTTTTAATATTATTTCTCAATTTATTAAGTTCATTAATCCTAAAATTTTTTGTTTTTTTAAACATACTCTTAGTGGAAAAAGTTTTGTATAAATAATACCTCTTTTTTATTATTTTTTTTGTATCTATATCAAAATTTGCAAAATTATTTTTGTTTGGCCACATAACTACAATACGAGCATTTTTTAAAAAATTTTTTTTAACTCTTTTTAATAAATCTGAAAAAATTCCTTTACCTCTATAGTTTTTTGATACCATACTAGAATGTCTTGAAAAAATTCTTTCTTTTTTATTATTATTTAATCTAATTGAAATCATACCTACGTTTGCAATTAATCTTGATTTTTCAAAAACTCCAAAACAAAAAGAGAATTTGTTGCTAAAATATCTCCATTTAAAAAAATCAAAACTTACTTTTTTATTGAAACAAAAGTAAAACAGTCTTTTAAATTCATTATAATCTGATAATTTTAATTTTCTGTAAGTTAATTTTGAACTTAATATTTTTGATTTCACTAACAATGCTTAGAATAGTTTTTAATAATTTTATATAATTTTAAATTAATTTTTTGTTTTGAAAAATCTTTATTTATTGTCTTGAAGGCATTAAACCTTAATTTATTAAAAAAATTATCCTCAAGATTGAGATAATTAATTTTATTTGAAACATCTTTGTAGGAATTTACAAAAAGACCGTTAATTTTATCTTTTACCAGATCATTATTTCCCCTAATATTAAAACATATGACTGGTAAGCCCTTAGAAAGAGACTGCATGACAGACACTGGTAAACCTTCTCTTTTACTAAGATGAAGCAAAATATCATATTTATTAATTTTATTTTCTAAATCTGAGTCAAATTTCTTAAAGGATATATTGTTAAGTTTTTTTTTAACTTTAATTGATTGAAATTTATTTCTACTACCATAACCAAAACAATCGATTTTTATTTTTTTATTTTTTAAAATTTCGGCTACTTTCAGCAAATCTAAATAACCTTTTTCTTCCTTGTAAGCCGCTATTACTAAAATTTTTTTAATACCTTTCTTATTTTTTTTTTTTTCTATAAATTGATTTATTGGTAAATCTAAACCAACACCCTTTATCTTATAACAAGAATTTTTTTTTAATAAATTTAATTTAGTATAATTATAATCTTCATTATTGATTGTAATAAAGATATCAGTTTTTAAAGACAAGATTTTTTCAATTAATTTAAAAAAAGAACCCTTTATAGGATTTGTTAACAACGTAAATCTAAAACCATGAACAAAATATATTATTTTTAATACTTTAAAAAAAGTTAATAATCTAAATAAATGAGAAGCTAATGGAGTATGTAAATAAAATATTGCTTTTGGATTATTCTTTATCAAATTTTTAATTTGTACAAAAATTCTTATGTAATTTATTAAATTAAATAACTCAGTTATTTTTTTTGGAAAATCAATCTTATATGTTAAATTATTATTAATATTCAATTTTTCAATATCTGAACAAGCTACTTTTACTTTAAAACCTTTTTTAACAAAATAATCAGCTTGAGACTTTAAAAAAGTATTGAATGTAATCGATTTTGTACAAATAAAAATTATGTTCATTTAAAAAATCCAGTTTTTCATATACATACTTGCCATATTTGGAACTGAAAAATTTTTTTGAATTTGTAATTGAGATTTTTTTTTTAGTAATTTCCACTTTTTTTTTTTATTTTTATAGAAAATTATTGTTCTATTTAAACTTTTATAAATTGACTCAAAATCATTTTTATTCATAACAAAACCATATCTATTAATTATTTTTTTTGAACAACCTGCATTACTTGACAATACTGGTGTAGAACAAAGCATAGACTCTGCAACCACATTAGGGAAAGATTCTGAGTGAGAAGCTAATAATAGAAAATCTATACCATTATAAAAATCTAATAAGTTTTTTCGTTCATTTAAAAAAATTACTTTTTGATAAACTTGAAGATTTTTTACTTTAGAAGTTAGTTTTTTATTATGGACATTTATGTCTTTTCCTACCATATACAAATATACATTATTATATTTTTTTGTAATTTTTGAGAATGCAGATAACATAGTATCAATATTTTTTTGCTTAGCATATCTGCCGGCATATCCAATTATAATATCAGATTTTTTTATTTCGTTTCTTGTTCTAAAATCTGAACGTAAATATCTAGAGGAATAGTAAGATTTATCACTGTATCCGTTATATATCAGTGAAGATTTATTTTTTGAATAAAAGTGTTGATTCTCATGAAATTTTATACTTTTTTCTGAACAATAAATTATCTTTTGAGGTATCGTTTTTGAAAGTAGACCACAAATTACTGATAATAAAATCGTCTTCTTTTTTGAAAATTTAGCACTAAGTTCTGCATGTCTTATATTCCAAAATAATTTATCATAAAATTTTTTCGGTATAAACAATGTAATAAAATTTGAATGGTACATCCAGCCTTGGATAACATCTGGGTTAATCCTTTTTATAATTGAACGTAATATAAATATTTTTTTTATAAAATTATAAAATTTAATCTGTTTACTTAAATTTAAAGATAATATCTTTATATCTAATTTTTTAAGTTCCTCTTCATAAAAACCATTGGCAATTAATGTAATAATTGTAATATCAATGCTCTTCTTATATTTTTTCTTTTGAAATTTACATAAACGATAAAGATTTCCTTCAGCACCTCCTTTTTTAAGGCTGTTAATTATATGTATAATTTTCATAAATTTTAAATTTTATTATTTTTTTTAAAAATTAATTGTTTTAAGAATGGTGCAGCTAGTATTATAAAAATAACAACAAATTTTGATCTATGTCTTATGCCTGTGCCAAAATTTCCAACTCCAATACCAAAAACAAATATATAAGATAATAGAATTATTAAAAGTATTCTTAAAACTGGATCTCTCCAAATATTTTTTATATTTGATATAATAAAAAAAGTTAAAGACATATACAAAAATGAGTCAAGCATTCCAAATAAATGTCTTATTTCTTTTATATCCCATGGGAATGGTGCAAAAATTATATAAATACTTCTAATTGGACCCTTGTATAACATTTCAAAATTAGATGAAATCTTTGTCCACTCTGGCCAGGACGCAGTACCTCTAGTAGCCACGTGAGTTTTTTTAAAAATATTTTCTATATCAACTGAGTTTGCAAAATCGCCAAGGTATGGAACATTAATTTTGTTAGAAAAGTAAAGCTCAAAAACTAATATTAGCATTATAAGAAAAATTATATTTGTTGGATTTATTTTTAAATTTATTAAGGTTTTAAAAAAAATTTTTATCTTACTTAAGGCTACAATTATAAGAAAAACAATTGCACCAACCATCATGGCTCCATGAAAAAAGGTAGCAGCAGAAAAGCCTACCATAGTTATAATGATTGATTTAAATTTATTTGTTATGGTCCAGTCAACAATGCCATATAAAGCTATCAGAAGAAAAAAAACTATGTAAACTTCTCTCAAAACTAAACTTGAATATAAGATTAATGAAGGAAATAAAGCTAATATCCATCCCACTTTATTGGCAATACTATCGTTCCAAAATTTTTTTGCAATTAACCAGCCTAAATAAACAGACCCTATCCCAAACATCAAACTTATAGATTTTGCCATTAATAAACTCCTACCAAATAAGGAATAAGGAATAGCAATCAACCAACTGATAAATCGAGGAGTTGGGCCATTAAATTGAATTAAAGTATTATATAAGCCTTCTTTTGAAATTTCTGATGCTGCAATCTCTAAAGATACTGCATCAGCAGTGCTATCTGGTAAATCAACCAAATAATGACCGGTCAGAAGAGTAAATAATCGTAATAAGAAGGCTACAAAAAGAATAATTGATATTTTTGGCCATCGCAAGGTTATCAAAAACGTTGCTATAAATACAAAAACAAGAGAGGTAAAACCTACAAAATCAATCATAATTAAATAATCATCTTTTTATAAACTTTGGTAAAAATCCTCAAGATTGTTAAAATAATTTTTTATTGAGAATTTTTTTTTTACATTTTTATATAATTGATTTCCATATTTAACTCGTAATTTTTTATTTTTAGAAAGAAATAAAATATAATTCGATAATATTTGAGGATCTAATTCTTTAGGCTTGATCATCTGATAATTGTTAGGATTTATTACCAGATCTGGCAATGGTGGTTGACCAAAATATTCCTTGAAAGTAATTTTTTTTGTAGGTTTTACAAGAATACCACTATGATTATTTGTAATTACTTCTGGTATTCCATCTATATTGGATGCAATGACTGATGTTTTACATAATCCGGCTTCTATATTTACGATTCCTAAAGGCTCTCTTATTGATGGGACAACCAATATATCCAAACTTTTTATAAAATTTAAAGGCTCTAAAACACTACCTACAAATTTAATTTTTGTATTTATCTCAGATAATTTTTTTAAGTCTTTTTCTAAATAACCATCACCTGCTATAAAAAAATTTATATTTTTTTTTTTAAGCAAATTTGCAGCTTTTATTAACGAATGAATTCCTTTTACCGAGTCAAATCTCCCTAAAAAACCCACTTTTATAATTTTACTATTAAGTATTTTCTTACGAATTTTTGGATCTTCAAAACCAAAATATATCAATTTTAATTTGTTTTCTTTTATTTTAAATTTTTTCACCAATAAATTTTTGGTAGCTATAGAATTGACAATTATTTTTTTTGCTAGCATTGCATTTTGTTGATATATCTTTTTTTGTTGTAGTGATTTTACATTCCAAGCAGTTCCATGTTCGTGGAAAACGATATTGGTAATGGGTAAGAATTTAAGTAAAAAATAAATTTTTTTACTAGGCAACTTGTTATGGAAATGAATTATAGAATTTTTTGAAACTATATGTTTTAAAAAAAGGAAAAAATTTTTATTTGTCTTATAAAAATTATTAAAATGACCATAATTTTTTGATATATTTCGGTTACTAAAAATATATTGTTTAAATTTTGAATGTTTTTGAGCATACCTGTAATAGGGTACAAAAGACCGTTGAACACCACCCAATCCTCTTTCAAGTGAAATTACATGAATAATATTTTTCATATAATTATTTTTTTACTTTACTAATCCTTCATAGTCTAACAAAGGTGACTCATTTATTTTATTTGATAGTGCAATATTTCTTACATTTAATCCAAGTTTGTAAGCCTCCACACCAACTGAACTGTAGGTATATATAACTTCTTCAACAAAACTTAAATATTTACTTATATGATCCTCTGATAATTTAATGTTATTTATTTTAGACTCATTTATTAAATCAATAATTTTATGATTATAAGCTCTTGGGTGCAATTTAAAATAATATTTTTTATTAGTATTTTTCTTAATTTCATCTTTTAAATATTCAAAAATTAACTCTCCATCATGTAGACCACATGCCACTAATACAGAATTTTTTTCTATTTTATTTCTTTTAATATATTTAAGATATTCAAGTCTAGGTATTTCATTCATAATTTTTATATTTTTATAATGAGCAGCTTCATATACTTTTTTGGACTGCTCATCTTCTGATAAAACATCGTCTGGCATTGGTAAAAATTTATAATGATTACTTGAACTATAATTAACTTCATTTATTGATAAAGAAAAAAGCATCTTTCTCATTGATGTTGGTCCACTTTGGAATCCAATTTTTTTTGTATTTTTAGAATATTGATTGAGTATATAAGAGAAAAATCTCCCGTAACAAAATTCATGTAGATAATAATAAAAATTTTCAACTTTATTTATTTCAAAAATTTTTTTAAGTGCATTTCTATATAAAATTAATCTTGGTATTCTAAGAACAGATAATTTAATCTCTTCATTTAAAAAATCACTAATGTCAATGCCTTTAAAGACAAGCTTTTGGTTTTTAATATTTTTAAAAGAATAAGGTAAATAAATACTATATATAAAATTTTTTATCAGATCATAAAAATTAATTTCATTATCAATTAATAAGATATTGTGATTTTTTTGGTAAAATTTTAATTCTTTTAGTGAATTATTATTTTTTCTAAAAGAATATCCTTGGTGCAAACCATCGCTTAAAATAGATACTAAATAAACATCATCTTCTCTAACTAAATTTCCATATTTTTTTTCAACAAAATCTTTATAGAAATTTTTAGGGTATCCTGTAAGAAATAATTTTTTAACACTATGGTATGTTTTATTGGCAAAATTGAGCTTAAAATAAATTAAGTTAAACAAAAATTTTGTATAAAATTTAACTTGCCTTAAAAAATTATATTTAAATCTATTTTCTATAATTGTTTTTTTTTTTGAAATTTTTAAAAAAGAAAAAACACTTAAAAATGATTTTTCAAACTCTTTTGAACAACCAACTAATTCTATTTCTTTAATTGCTTTTTTTTCGATCTCTTCTTTTAGAATAATTATATGACATATTGAAATATATGTGTCAAAAAATTCTGTACGTTTGTTTGATATATCGCTGATAAAATATAATGATAGTTTTTCAAAGGTTAAATTATTTTTGATGAATAGTGTATTAAGATCATAAATAAAATTACTATACTCATCTCTTAAATTTAAAGCCAGTTCGTTCAACTTACTTGTATTATTTAAAAAAATTGTGCCCAAAACTTTTCCTAAGCCCAATGAATATGAGTACGTTTTGCAAGCCGGGGGGATATCAGTAGATCCATTATATATAATTAATTTATTCACTTTTTAAATTTGTATAGCTAACTATTAAAATTACAAAATTTTTATACTATTTATATTATTTAGAGTTTTTTGTTATCAATTTAGTATAATTATCAATAGGTTCATCATCTTGATTGTTATATACAAATTTTTTTATAATATCATTGTAGGCGTTTTGGTTTTTTTCTGGTTTATTGGTTATGATAAAATTTATACTTTCTAATACCTCTTCAATATTCTTTGCATGATAGAAAGAGCCTTCATTATCAAATATAGTCTTATTTGTGTGAAAAAAATTTGGGTGCACTATATATTTATTTTGCAATATGGTCTCAAGAATAATGCTTGTACCAAATGCAATTGTAATATCTGTTTTTGAAATTACTTCAAAAGAAGTTTCATTGGTTACATACTTTATGTTAGACTGATATTTATCAGTGACCGCACTATCAATATACCCTGTGCCTCTTGTATGAGGCTTAACATATAATATCACATCCTTGATAAGACCAATTTTTTCTATCATACGTAAAATATCATTTTTATCTACATTATAACTCCAATGTGGTGTCATGAAGCAAATGTGAACCTTACTACTAATGTTCTCACGTGGTAGTCTATTTTCTATTTTAAACAAAACATCATGCCATTTGCGTGAATATCGAACACTACCCAATGATATTGTTGTTTTTTTATTTAGACCCAATCTCACTGCCTGGTCTCTTTGTGCATCAGTAGCTAAGACATAATGATCAAATTCATTTCTATCAGAAAAAATTTGAGAATTTAAGTCTAGTTTTTTAGATACTACATCATTAACATTATCATTTAAGAACACGTTGTAACCATGAGGAACTGCAATTTTAATTATACCTAATACTTTACAGGCATAAAAAAATTGTCCCCATAAACTTTTAAAATATGGTCTTTTCCACTCTGATAAAAATATATTTATTTTATTAAAAGTTAAAAAAAATAAAATAGAGAAAAAATTATATTTTAGAAATTGAATAAATTTATTTTCATTCTTTGGTATAAATATTTTTATATTTTTATAATTTTTTAAAAATTTGATTCTATAATCATTATCGAAGTCATAATTAGATAGTCCAAATACAAACAGATAATGTCCTTTTTCTAAAAGATCCCATATAATAGGAGTTATATGATCAATGTCATTATAAGTTCTAAGTGTAACTAATATTTTTTTATGCATAATTTCTATTTTTATATCCCAGTAAAACTAATCAATCTTTTCTTAAAATATCCTCTAAAACTTCAATTTCCGATTTATTATCTTCGGCTAATGAAAATTTTTCAGTATATTCGTTTATATATTTTTTTTCGACTTCTATAAAAGTTTTTAGAGCTTGATTTATTTGAATAGTAAAATCTTCACTCATATTAATGTCAACCCAAAAAACTCTTTTTTTAAATAACTCTTCTGCTTCTTTCAAAAGATTTCTTTTACCAAGATTGAAGTAAATTATAGGTTTGCTTGTTGCTACACAAAGTGCTGAAGCGGTTGATATATAGTCAAGAATATAAAAGTCATAATCTAATATAACCTTGTTTAAATTTTTTTTATTTATTTTATTAAACTTATTTTCTACATCAACTTTATTTTTTGGATGAACTTTATAAGTTACATTATAATTTAAATTCATTATGGAATCTTGCCATTTTTTATATAAACTATCTTCAATATCGCGAAATGGACCATATCTTTCATTTCCTGAAAAAAGAGTAGGAATATATAATATCTTAGAATTATTTTTTAAATGAATGTCACTTATAATTTTATTATTTCTATAGTAATTTCTGATAACTTTTGAACTTCTAAAATGCATCTTTGGTAATTTCTTAATAGGTAATGCGTATTTCAACTGTTCAAAATCTATTTGTCTGCCATAATCTATATAATCATTGCAATAAATCATCTCACCATAACCAGTGCCTGGTTCATCTAGCACGTATGGAGAATGTTCGCCGTGAGCTATTGAAATTACTTTTTTGTCTTGAGAAAGATAAATTGCACTATTAATTCTTGTCAATAGTCTTTGATTTGAACCCACAATTAAAATATCTGATTGTGCAATAATTGGCTTCTGGGTAACATAAGAATTAACATATTCAGTAAAATTTAATATAAAATTATCTTTAATTTTAATATCTAATATAAAAGCAATATTTTTTAAAAGAATTTTAAGATTAGCTAATTGTTCGTTTTTATTTTCAACAAAAATTTTTGTATTAGATGAGGTTTCAAATTTATATTTGAAAAAATTTCTCAATATAAAATTTTGTTTTTTTAAATCCACACTATCTTCAATACTTATAGTATTTGAAATTGGTAAAAAAGATTGGATAAATTTAATAATTTTAAGCTTAATTTTTATTTTTCTTTTTAAATTTTCATTAAATTCTAACTTTGGAATTTTTTTAATATATTCACTATATAAAAATGGAAAATTTTTTTTTTGTGGATAATATTCTTTTGAGTTTTTAATTATATAAAAATTTGTTGCATAAATCATTAACTCATGAAAAAAAATTGCAATTAAATCAATTTTTTTATATTCATTTGAAATAACAAAAGAACTGATCAATTTTTTAATTTCTAATGACTTTAAATCGATTTTGTTCATATCATTTGACAATAAATTCTTTTTATTTTTCAAGAATTAAACAAGCTATGCTATTAATATAAAACAAATTTATTATGTTTTAGATTAATATTCTCGATCAATTCTCTTTTTATTTTATTGCTAAATTTTTCCAATTTTTTTAAATTTTTCTTTCATAAAATTTTGCAGTGATAATAAGCCTTGGTCTAATGAAATTTTTTCTCTAAATTTAATTTGTCTAACTCTGGGTTCGGTAAACTTATCTGGATGTTTAACGTAGTGTGCTGTTAATTTATTTTTTTCAAAAGATATCTTATATTTAACATTCATTATTTTTTTAATATAATTCAACAAATCTGATATCTTCATATTCTTGTTGCCTTTAATCACATAAACACAGTTCTTAGCTTTACTTTTTGATATCTTTAATGTGATTTTTGCAACGTCTTTGACATGTATGTAGGATCTTTCAGAATTTTTATCACCCTTATATAACAATTTTTTTTTTATAATAAGATTTTTTAATATTTTATAAATTCCATTATTAGTACTGCACTCTTTACCATAAACAGATCCATATCTTAAAATTACATAATCTAAATTATATAATTTTTTAAACTCCATTAAATAAATTTCTGAAGATTGTTTTGAGCATTTGTAAAAACTTCCTTGGTCTGAAAATGAGTATAAGCTACTAGCAAAAAATATTTTTTTTACTTTATTTTTCACGCATGAATTTAAAATATTTAAATTACCAATAATATTAACTTTAGCACTTTCTAAAGGGTTATTTTGACATTCTTCAATGTCTGACATACCCGCAAAATTAAAAACAATATCTGTATTTTTTAGAACTTTTTCAATTTTTTTTTTATCTTGAATATCTCCTTTGATAAAATGATAATATTTAGATTTTATATTTGTTCTATGAATATCGTAATTAAATAATTCAATATTAGCATCTGATAGTAAAACTTCTTCACAAAAATATTTTCCAAGGAAACCACTTCCTCCAAAAACAACTATTTTTTTAATCATTATCTTAATAAATAAACTTAATTTTTCAGGTTTTGTTATTTATATTGAAATAATTTAAAAGCAAAACATTTATAATTTTTTTTTAAACAAAATTGAATTATTAGCATTCATTTTTTTAATCAAAAAATATTTATCATTTACTCTTGCTTTATTAAAGAAATTTTTTCTTAACACTTTTTCACTTTGGATATTTTTCAAATTTATTCCAGCATAAACTGTCATGACATTTAATTCATATTTAGCAAATTTTAAACAATCCTTTATAGCTTTAGAGCCTAACCCCCTTCCATGCATCTTTTTTTCTCCAATCATATACGAAATTTCACATTGAGAATTTGAAGTTTGAAGGGAAGAAATTTCAATTACTCCAATAAATTCATTTTTAAATTTAATTTGGAAAAGATAGCAGGATTTATCTCTAATTTTTTTGGATAAAAATCTTTTTTGTGAATTAATTGTGTGTTTTTTAAATCTTTGTACTGAATACTTAGTAACATCAGGATCGTTTAACCAAGATACCCATCTCACTAATTCTTTATGACTAACAATTTTTTTTAAATGGTTTAATTTTATCACTTTATAAATTAATTTTTATACTTTAACACTGCAGGGTATATTAAGAAGTTAATAAAAGGGTTAAAGCTATTTACCAAGTTTTTTCCATACTTTTTGAAAAGCAAGAATAATTAAGTCAATATCTTTTTCATTTAAATCAAACATATGCATCTCAAAATTAAAATATGATTTTTCATTTAGCTCTTCAGATATTGGACAAATTCCCTTTTTATATGAATAGTTTACTCCTTTATTAAGACTCCATGGAAAATTTTTTACTTGGAAAAATTTTTTTTGAAAAACAGGAAGTAAGTGGATGTTACCATATCCTACAGCTAATCCTTGTACACCTTCTTTTTCTAATAAGGATATAATTTTTTTTCTTTTTAAATTAAAATTTTTATAATCTATAACCATTGGATAGTTGTAGAAAACATGAAAATTATTTTCTTTAATAATTGGTGTTTGTAATCCCTGTAATTTTTTAAGACCTCTTGTTAGCCTAAGAGCTAATTTATTTCTTTTATTAATAAGTTTTTTTAATTTTTTCATTTGACTAAGGGCAATAGCACACTCTAATTCTCCCATTCTAAAATTATGACCAACCATATTTTGCATTTCTTTTTTTTTTAAACGTCTCTTTGCAATGGCCGCCTCTGCATGATTTCTAATTAGCTGACATCTTTTGGCTAAGTTTTTATTATTTGTAACAATTACACCACCTTCTCCTGAATGAATATGTTTGTGATAATTAAGACTAAATCCACCAATATCTGAATGAGTACCAACATAACCCAATTTATCTTTGGCCCCAGGTGCTTGGGCGCTGTCAGTGATCAAATAAATATTATTTTTTCTACATATCTTTCTTAGCTTTTGAATATCACAGCCATGACCTAATAAATCTACAGCAATAATTGCCTTTGTTTTTTTTGTAATTAATTTTTCTACAAGATTTGGGTTTATATTAAAAGTTTCTGGTTCAATGTCACAAAAGACGGGTATACCGTTCCAATGAAGAACCGAAGTGGCTGTACAGCACATTGTCCAAGGTGTTGTGATGACTTCATCTCCAGGTTTAATTCCTATTGCACCCATTATTGTAACCAAACCTGAAGTCCAAGAGTTTACTGAAATTGCATATTTTACTTTAAAAAATTGACAAATTTTTGCTTCAAATTTTTTTACATATTTACCACCTAAAAATTCAGGGCCCCTAGACCCTAAATAACTAGATAACAATCCAGACTTCATTACTTTTGCAACATTCGAAGCTTCTTCCTTACCAATGGTGTTTGCAGGTTTAAAATTGTAGTTAATTATTTTTTTCATAAATTTACTTTGTGTATCTTTCTAGTTTAAAAAATAAACTATAAATATCTAATAATTTTTTCTTTCTTAAAAAACTCATATCACTAATTGAATTAAATTTTGATTTAGAATGTTTCAACATATTAACAAGAGGAAAATTCTTTATAATCCCCAGTTTGTTCTTTTTTTTGAGTTCCACTTCACCGATTTTATTCTTTTTAATTGAATAATATATATAATTTTCTCCATGATTTAATATCTGAACTTTTTTTTTTGCATAATAAATATCAATATCCGAAGTTTGATATATAAATTCATCTCCTGTTTTAAAATAAACGACCATTATTTTATTTTTTTTAAACCATATTTTAAGTATTAGTAAATTCTCTCTCTTAAAAAAATTAATTTTTTTGAATTTTGTATCATGTGATAAAAAGGATATTAAATCTATCATATGTATTCCATTATTTATCCACTGGCCATAATAATTAAATTGAATTGCTTTTGGTATTTCAAATTTAGTAAATTTATCTCTGATAAAATAATAGTTCTTATCAAATCTTCTGGTGTGGTTTACGACAAATTCAATATTGTTATTCTTAAGGATATTTATTATTTCTTTTAATTTCTGTATTTCATGCACTAAAGGTTTTTCAATTATTAATAGCTTGATAGAATTTTTGAATTCTAAAATATCTTTTATATTTTTATAATGTGATTTTATAGAAGAGCTTATAATAATTATTTCTGGTTTGAGACTAGATAATAAGTCTTTAAGGCTTTGACTTGTTTCTAAGTTAAACTTTTTTGAAATTTTTTTAGATTTTTTAAAATCTACATCATAAATAGATACTAGTTTTATTTTAGCTTTTTTTAAAGCACCATAATAATAGTTTAAATTACTAATATCTTGAAACCCTGAAAATCTTCCACAGCCAATAATCATAGCTTTAATCATTTCTATACTTTTTCCATCTTCTGTGAACTTTAGAATTAATTACATTTAATTTATATTTTTTTACCATAAATATTAAATCAACTAAATTTAAATGAAATAATTTATTATTTATTTCATACATTTTTTGAAAAAATTTATAATCTTTCAAAGTATCAATTTCAAAATAAATACTGGGATACCGTAAATGTTTTGGGGCAATTATATTTTTTATTTTAAATTTTTTATTTATATTGTATTTAATGTTTCCAATACCATGCTCCCTAGATCTACTATTTTTTTTTATAATTTTATCTAAATGAAACAAAACTTTCGATTTATATATGTTAATCTCCATGCCTGGTGGATAAGTGGTTTTCATACTATTAGTTAAGTAGTCTAATTTTTTACTTTTAAATATTGAAATAAATTTATCTAACAGTTGTGGATCTAATAAAGGAGAGTCACCAAATAATTCCACATGATGCTGTATTTTATTTTTTTTTAAACAATTTGAAATACGATTTAATACGTCATTTTCTGAACCCCTAAAATAACGAATTTTTTTTTTTTTACATAATTTTATTATTGCATCATCAGATCTATTTTTGGTAGTTGCAACAATAACATTTTTTAACTTCTGAGTTTTTTTAAGTCTATTTACAAGAATCTCTAGAACTGTTATGTTGCCAATTTTTTTTAATACCTTGTTTGGAAGTCTAGATGATGATGTTCTGGCTTGTATTGTAGCATAAAAA
>MDTB01242784.1_pt1 | contig 17477 bp, 12 predicted proteins | sample 811161 | NCBI WGS metagenome assembly MDTB01 (sample SAMN05326650, study PRJNA326480) | marine metagenome | isolation source: seawater | place: Mediterranean Sea | collected 2009
AAGATCGCATATCAATTATATCTTTTTGTCCGTGGAAGCTTCCTGCAGAAGCGGCACCTGCAGCCTCATCCTCTCTCATACAGGCCCCCAGGGACTCCACTGTCGGACCAAGGCCCACATCGCGCAAAACAGCCCAAAGCTCAGCATCAGAGTGCTGATTGAAGGGGTCCAAGTTAAATCTGAGACTGTTGCTGAACATTACACTAGATTGCAGAATGATGCCCATTCTGGACCGCAGTATCGCCAGGGGGACCCTGCTGATGTCGATGCCATCTACGATGATAGTGCCCGCAGCGTGCCTCTCGACCCCGAAGAGGGCACATATCAGGCTGGATTTACCCGAGCCTGTTCTTCCCACGACTCCCACCGTCTCATGCTCTCTCGTACTGAACGTTAGCCCCTTCAGCACCAGAGGCCCATCTCTGTAGCGCATATCAAGCCCCTTGACTTCGATGACTCCCTTGTCTGGCCAGCTGTCGGGAGGTACCACCACCGGAAATCCCGCTTCTCCTTCCTTCCCTTTGCCGCTTTTGTCGTCAGCAAGCGATGCGTCCACTGCCTCCGCCTGGACATACTTTATGTCCTCGCTGTCGTCAGGGGTCCCACGACACGGCACGTGGGAACACTTCCAGAAGAGATCGCCAAGGACGAGGCCACCTGCCTTGCGCACCACGCTGTCACGGTCACGGCCCCATTTCTTCAGCAATCTAGCACCTTCTCCGTCTTCCTTGCTACTGATCTCTCTGAGCGAGTATGTGCCATCCTTGAGCGTATACCCCTCTTGAGGAGTGTCGTCTGCAGCTCGTTTGAACCTTTCAGCACTAGCCATGCTTGCTTCGAGCTGAGTAGACATGGTAAGAAACTGTTGGCACAGCACAGGCAAGACCTGTGCGTACAATATGGCAATGCTTAGCTCTTCCGGGGATATGTAACCCCTGGAAGTAACCTGCAGCACTATGCAGAAGAAGGATATCGTGCTCCCAAGTGTCTGCAGTCGCATTAGCAGCCATACCTGCAAATTGTTCTTCATCCTCCCTGTGGTGTTGAAGACCATAATTTTTCTCCGCAAAGCCTGTACGCAGCGGGGGAGCGCACTGTATGCTCGTAATGAGGGCAAGGCTGACAACTGCTGAGCAAACTCGACGAGTATAGGTGAGAAGCTACGCGCCACGAGCCTAGAGACCTCGGTGTTGCTGCTGCGATAGTAGAGCTGAAATCGATAGAAAATGAATGCAAGTGGTATAGCAAACGCCAGAAAAGCGCCTTTTGTGGCCACAGTGAGCACGATTGCGCTGCCTAGAGCTTTCCACAGGAGCAACATTGTCTTCTCCATCTGTGCAAACAGCATGACGTTCATGCTGCGAAGGTCGTTGCTAAAGAGAGTAAGCACTCTCCCTAGGGGTGTAACGTCATAATAGCTAATAGGAGCTCGCAGCATGATATCTGCCAGATGGTAATGAAAGTATCGTGCTCCAGTCTGCGTGGCGAGCATGCGCACTAGCCACATCACCATCATGCATGCTACCTCCATTAGGGCCATTGTCGCGTAGAGATTCACGTAATGTACATTGCGACGAGTGCTCAACCCACCGCCTTCTCCTTTCGATAGCTCCTGCTCCTCCTCGCCCCAGTCCAAGATGACATAATTTGCCCAAGTGGAGAAGATCACCGCAGCCGCCAGGAGCAGCGCCACGCAGAAGAAGAGCACTCTACCCCCCCCCTGGAGGTAATACCAGTACACGTCCATAGCCACTCTCCCACCGCTGCGGCCTTCCTTCTGGATCAGGCGCCTGCTCGTCGCCTCCTGCCCTCTCCCCTTCCCTTTTTCCTGGTCTTGCGTCGGTGGCGGCGCTGCCTCTGGTGTCGGTGATAAGGCTGCTACTGGGACAGGTGGAGGCTTGCTTGCGGTGCTTGATGCCCCCTCTGTCTTTGATTTCTCAGACTTATTCACCACAAGTGCAGGTTTTGGAGGCTTTGTATTTTCGTGCTCGTCGTGTCTGTCTCTTGCCTTTCCGAGGCTCTCCAGCAGCCCCTCGCTCATCCCAGCATATGGCCCATGGTACTCCACTCTCCCATCCTTCAGCGCTATGACTGTATCGACATTCTGAAGAAAGTGGATAGCATGAGTGACGAGCACGGTAGTCCGTCCTTCTGCCTTCAAGTCGCCAAGTAGGGCTTTCTCGACAATAACAGACCCCACCTAGGCATCTACTGCGGATAGCGGGTCATCCAATAGCAATACGTCCGCCTGGCTGTACAGCGCTCTAGCCAGACTCACGCGAGCTCTTTGGCCGCCACTGAGATTGATGCCCCTCTCTCCTATCTCTGTGTCCACGCCATGGGGTATAGCCTCTATATCAGGCTCCAGAGCGCAGCATTGGATGACCCTTCGGAAGCGTGCCTCCTCGTAGGGCTCGCCGAACGTAATATTTTCTCGCAAAGATGCGTTGAGAACCCACGGCTGCTGCTGGTGATAGGCAATACTGCCCACACACTGCACGAGACCTTTGGTGCGAGAAGAGTGGACACGGGAAGGCAGACTGTGAAGCCGCAGCCCCCCCTCGTCCGTCTCCACTGGACTGATGCCTGTGGAGTTAGACCCGTCCGTCTCCCCGTCTGTTTCGTGCAGTACCATTTCCCCTAGAATAGCACTCAGCAAAGAGGTCTTACCGCTGCCAACCTCTCCCACAATCGCCACAAGTTCTCCCTTGCGTATGCTCAGCAGCAGATCTGACAGTGTGTATGTGCCCCGGTTCACGCGACCTTCATCGAGGTCTTTCGCATCCTCGACACCAGTGCTAGTGCAAGACTTGATGGCGCCTTTTGCTTCTTGCCAGCCCAAGTTCGCCCCCTTCATAGCAATCACGGTCATTTCCTCACCACCGCACTTACTTCTCTTCACGTATTTTTCCAGGTCACGACAAGTTAAAAAGCCGCGGATGCGTTTGAGGCTCTCCAAAGCTTCCACTAGGGTGTTCAGTGTCTGCGGCAATTCCTTAAGCGCAGTTAAAACCTTGTCGAAGATCATCAGCGTGGTGAACGCCTGGATATAGGTCATGCTGTTGCCTTGGCGGATGTACGCGTAGAAGACGATGATAGGCATGCACACAGGTGAGAGTATTCCAAGCGAGTTGGCGGGGAGTTGGAACCACTGATATCGTAGTAATTTGCCTAACTCGAGCAAGCGCATCTCCTGCACGCACCGCAAGAAGGGCCCTTCCCACGCATAGTACTTAATGCTGCGTATCCCTGCGAGTACCTCGCTCATCATCTTCAGCCGCTTGGACGACTGGGCTTGGTATTCCCGGAAAGCACCTTGTTGTTTTCTCACCAAGTAGTAGGACAACACACCATTGACCGCGACTACGGATAGACAAGCGAAGGCTGCGGGACCAAAGATACTGTAGACAAGGAGCAGGCCAACTAACACCTGAATTGGTTGCGCGCAGATTCCGACAACAGCCGTGGTCAGTTGCGAGCTAAGATTCACGTCCCTCTGGAATAGAGTGGTGATTTCTCCTATACTAAACTCTTGCCTGGAAACGGGGGATAGCGTAAGGATCTTCGCGTGGATTGCCATACGGAGTGAGGTCTGCATTTGCAAGTCGTAGTAGTTGCCCCGTGACACAGAGCGTGAGCTGACGACTGTCGTGAGTACGGGGAGGACTAAAGTAAGGCCAATGAGTGTCCAAAGTACTGGAGCTCTCAGCTCTGTTGAGTTTGTGCCGTCCTGACTAGACACGATTGCTTGTTGCAGTAAGGGCACAGCAAAGGTCATGTTAGCCGCCAATACCGCCAGAATCGCATTCAATACCACCCTAGAGAAGCCCACCACTTTCATGCACGCATTATACACTGATGGCTCCTTCCTCAACTTTTCCATTTCCCATGCAGCAGTAAAGCGAGCATAGCATGTCGTGGGATCGATATCAGACGGCAGTGTTCCAAGGTCCTTTACATCTAGCTGTTTTCTCGAGCCCAGTTCGAGTAATCCATTGAGTCTACTTAGATATATGTCGGAAAAAATAGGTGGCTCGGCACTATAGTTAGGCTGCTGTTCACTGTCACGACGACTTGAAAGACCTCCCGCTTCTTTGCTCACCATCAAGTCATCAAAACTTGTTATAGACCACAAATTGCATTTTTGTCATTTATCCATTATTACAGCGTTTGAGTACCCCAAAGGTCCATATTCTCCAAAAATTGCAGAGAAGCAGACTCACAATTATGGGAACTTCACATTGTAGGTCTCTGTACACCGATTTTGTAGTGGGTGCTGCCCTGGCGGTGGTTTCTTGGCACTCACCCATCAGAGCACAACAAGATGGGTGGAATCTCCTCAAAATTGAGCACCTCTTTCCTAGAGTTCTTTTACTACTCGGTATCTCCTCTACTCATGAAGGTGGTTGAGCTGAACATAGTGCCAGACATCTTTTTAAGGCTAGGCATATTGGCAGCTTGCGAAGGAGGAGCGATGAAAGTGCTTGGATTGAGCGTTGAGGAAAGGGCGAGCTTGGTCTCCAAGCATGTGGCCGAACTGAAGAGTATGCCCATTGCGCTGGAGCAGGAGGCCGCCAATGAGCAGCACTATGAAGTGCCAGATACCTTCTTTCAGCTGTGCCTTGGGCCGTACATGAAGTACAGTAGCGGATATTGGCCTCACAAGAATACAACTTTGGCTGAGTCTGAAGTGCACATGCTCGAGATGTACTGTGACAGAGCACAGCTATTCGACGGCATGACACTATGTGATGTAGGCTGTGGGTGGGGTTCTGTCAGTCTCTTTATGGCACGAAAGTATCCGAAAGCCACCATTGTGAGTATCTCCAATTCTCACAGTCAGCGTCAATACATCAAAAGTCAGGCCAAGCAGCGTGGACTGAGCAACATCACCGTGCATACGGGTGATCTTGCCACATTTGACCTTCCTGCTGCAAACCATCTCTATTTCGACCGGGCTATTTCGGTTGAGATGTTCGAGCACGCGAAGAACTACGAGTTGCTGCTTGCGAAGATCAGTCGATGGTTGAAGCCTGGCGGAAAGCTGTTCGTGCACATATTCACCCAATTGCACATCCCCCAACACTACGAGAAGGGGTGGATGGCTGAAAACTTCTTTACAGGCGGCCAAATCCCACACAACGACCTCTTGCTCTACTTCCAGCGGGACTTGCTCATTGAGAACCAGTGGGCAGTGAACGGTCGACATTACCAGAGGACGCTGGAGGCCTGGCTCGCGGAGCTGGACAAGAAGAAGGAGATCGCCTTCCCTATTTTGCAGAAGGCCTATGGCAACGACTATGCCTTGGCCACCAAATGGTACGTCAATTGGCGCATGTTCTATCTCTCGTGCGCTGTATTCTTCGGACTCCATGGGGGGGAGACATACTTCGTAAGCCATTACCTATTCAGGAAGAGTACTGAGAGCAAATGAAGGGAAGGAAGTAGGTATACCAAGAGCGACTTTACAAGCATGTACAGCACTTCACAATTTTACTTTTCTATTCCTACTATTTACAACTTCTTCCCCTTCTTCACCTCTGTAGCCCCGGTCATCGCCATGAGAAGCCGTGCCACGGCAATGTAACAGAAGGCAATGCACGGGGCTACCATCAGCACCACAGCAGTGAGTGGGGTCCTGTAGGAAGGGTACAGTATAGCAGGGGGGAGGAGGTCGAAGATTGTGGCCATTGCTCCGGTGGGACACAGCATGAACTCTACATTGACCGTTATGAGCAGGTCGATGAGCTCGTAAACGGTATAGTGCAGAGTATGCAGAATCCATAAACCCGCAAACACCGTCTTCAATGAGCACAATCGAGCCACCTGGAAATTACGGCGACATAATAAATATAAGGGAACCGCCTGAATTAAATAGTGTTGTACCCAGTACGAGGGTTCTTCCAAAAACTGTTCCAATCCACTCGTGTCGGGGAAGAGCATAGCCAGCAAGGTCCCTATCAACGCGGGTAGGATGAACAAGCTAATTTTGACGCCCAATTTGCTTCTAGACACGACAGCTATTCCCTCGAGAAGCAAGATTACGTGACAAGGCTGAAGCATCACAATGATCAGCGCCTTGCTGTTGGTCTTGAAATAAAGCAAGTGAAGGTACATCCCAAAATGCACACATCCCAGGAGAGCGTCGATCACCATCTCCACAGCGGATGAACTTTTACATTCTGCGTCTTTGACTTTCACACCACGGATCACATCCCCAATATTCAGTGCGTAGTATGCAAGCGAGGCAAGTGAGAGCCACAGAGCCGTCTCAAGAGCATGTGTGGCCAAAGGCACATGAGCGAAGCACTCAGGGCCGCCCCAGCTCCCTCCCTGAACTAGAGCTCCATGAATAAAGTACTCATATAGCTTACTTAGCATTCTGTGTGAAAAAGTGGTTGTCTTGCGCTGGGGCGCCTCTCACGGGAACCTAAGACGCGCATTAGATAGTGATAAAGTGGCCATTTATCGAGAGTAAAGCAAATTATTGCGAAGAAGAGAAATGTTTTCTCTAGAACGCACATGAAAATGGCATTTGAATCTTCTTCTCTGCCCAAATGTTGGGTTCTTCTTGCTCTTTCAATCGCGTTGCTTGTCGGCAGGTCCTATGCTAACAGTGTGATGTTCTCTGAAGGAGGAAGTCTTGCCGCTGTTGATCTTGCGTTAAAGGCATCACAGAGCGGTGGTATGATTGTCGCTGCGAAGGGGACTGGGTGTGCTGCGCTGGTGAGCTTGAGCACAGCTAGAGTGAGCACGGATGAAGGGTCAATGCATCACCCTGCCAATAGAGCTACAGCCCGTGCGAGACTCGAGAAGAAGATGCAGGTCGAGCGTATTAAAATACTTGATGCATCTGCGCTCTTCGCTTCTGTGGGGGTCGTCGCAGACACAATCTACTTGGCCGACACCCTCTTTGACCAAGTCACCAATCACAAGTACGTCTACGGCAACAGTGTGCCAATTTCCAGGCTGGCAAAGTACCTATCTATTTTAACACACAGTCGCACTTTGGAGCGCACTGTACGACCCTTCGGCGTGCACTCGTGTCTCATCGGCAGAATGAATGCACAGGATGTAGGGGAGCGAAAAGTTGGAGAAGATAGCGATCTGTGGATCTACGAGGTTGATACTCTAGGAAACATTTTTGGCTGCCACTGGTGCTGTATTGGCTCGACTCTGGAGAACGCAAGGCGGGTAGAAAAGGCCCTGAGAGGGGCGGGTGGTGAAATCAAGGGCAGCAAAGAGGGTAAGGAGATCGTAAGGCACTGCCTCCAATGCATTAAATCGACGCTTCTACAAGACCTCGAGCCACATGAAGTTAGTGCATCTGTAATTGAGGCAGGTGGTAGACCACATCTGCTCTCTATAGGTGAAATACATGAGTTACTTCTGACTTAGGACTTTTCCGAAGGAACGACAGTAGAGGGCATAAGCTGTATCAATATAAGTTCTGCATGCACTGTAGATATTTATACAAAAATAAAAGTGCACACGCTGAGTCTAGTCAAGTTCCACGGACAAGTGCGTCCCCCCTTCTTGTGACTCCTCACTTTTCGAGGTAATAATCTACAATTTTGGACATTTGTGAGATGACCTTTGGGTCATCAAACAACTCTCTGCACATAGATGTCCAAACGCTGAAGATATATGAGGTTACCCACAGTCTTGGTGGTATGACGCAGGAACTAGTCGAACAGGCGGCTGAACACGAAGAGCTAAAGCTGTGGCTCTATTTTGCGCCGATAGCATATTTCGTGTTGATAGCTGCATTAAAATGGCTTGAGATTGTGGGAGGCCAGACGACAAAGAAGGGAATGGACATGGCGCACCTCATTGCCTTCATGGCGGTCAGCATGGTAATGGTGTGCTGGACAGCGGGGGCGGGACTTGCTCTGTACTTCGGGTGGTTTGGAGTGCACGACCAGTCCACTATTTTGGTAAAAGATACTTTCTATGCGCGCTCTATTTTTGTGGAAAAACATCTGCTGATTCCTATGGGGGTTTACCAAGTTTACAACACGGCGATGTGCTTCCTTTATGAAGAACTTTTTGACACAACCATGGTCTTACACCACACTGTAGTAGTGTTGCTGCAGCTGATTGGATTCTCTCCATTTCTGCACTCGGAAGCTTTCTTTTTTATCGGTATAGCTGAGATCACAAACATCCCGCTTACATGGATGGACATCTGCAAGAAGAAGCCAGAGTGGCGGAAACGCTGGCCAACAACTCATACGCTGTGCCAATTGGTGTTTGCAATCTCATTCATCCTCATTCGCATGATCCTATGGCCTATTCGCGCCGTTCCTGTCTGGCACAAACTCATTAATCTCATGCTTACCGGAGAGTGCCGCAGCACGGCGGTCGCCCTCGGATTCATCATCATTTCAGGTATACTGACCGTCATGCAGATTGTTTGGGGGAAGAAGATTGTCAGTATATTTTGTAAGAGTCTATTTGAGGTGTTCATGAAGGGTTAAAAAGGATGAAGAGTTACTTGGGATGGCATGTTGACCAATCCGATTGACGACCACAAGCTATGCACGTTGTATACTTGAAATAAGTCGGCAATCTAAGCAATATGAGATAGCATTGTAAGTTATGTGCGCCGGCTGTTGTAACAACCTACCGAAACGGTAAATAATAATTCTGGTTTCCATTACCTGGCTTTCAGTCATCCCTCTCTACGACGCACATTTCGCTACAGTTAGGTTCGTAGGAAAGATGAAGAAAGACAGAAGGAAATTCAACCTTGTACTTTTACTGTGCTGTGCGCAAATGGTTGAGAGTTTCATTGATCTGCCTAAAATTACTCATTCGTACTTGAGATTGCACGGACGGCTTTGTGTAGCTCAGACACACGTTGTAGGGGAGATGAACGGGTGGAATCAGGAGAACAAGGACATTTTCCTACGTGAGTATTGGCAAAAGGAGCCCGTGATGATCAGGAAGGCTTTTGATGCAGAGATGATGTACGTCCCGAGTCGGATGGAACTCTTGGAATTGAGTGTGGACGACGATGTGGAGTCTCGCCTGCTTCAATACAATGAGAAGACAGAGAAATGGAGAAAGATGACAGGGCCATTTGAACAGAGCTTCTTATCGACGCTGCGGAGGGAGGATATCTGGACAATCCTTGTTCAAGAGGTGGACAGGCACGTGCCAGCTGTGGCGGATATTTGGGAGCACTTTGGTTTCATACCCGGCTGGCGGAGAGACGACATTATGATCAGTTATGCGACCCCAGGTGGTGGTATTGGCGGCCACGTGGACAACTACGACGTCTTCTTGATCCAGGGAAAAGGTCAGCGTGATTGGTCAATAGAGCGGCGCTTCCTGACGCAAAGTGACGAGCAACTAAGAGAGGTTCAAGGGGCCCCAACGCGTCTTTTAAGGGACTTTCAAGCCGATCAGACGTGGCGTCTAGACGCAGGGGACATGCTGTACTTGCCACCCAGGGTGCCTCACAGGGGGGTCAGTTGCGGGCAGGACTGCACCACGGTCAGTATGGGGTTCCGCGCGCCCACCTACCGCAGTATGATGGTCGCTCTGACAGCCCATATGTGCCAAGATAATATAGATGAGAACCTGTACTACACTGATCCAGATCTCTCTCAACACAGTGTCGGGAACGGCGGGTCCTTCGACTTGGACACCGTGTCTGCCCAGGCCAGGGGGAGTATAGGCCGCAAGTTGCAAGAGGTGTTCGCGGAGGGGAAAAGCGGGCACAACTTTGACCGGTGGATAGGCAAGTACCTCACAGAGCCTCTAAGAATGCATATTCGACGCCCGACGCCCTTTTTCCTGGCGACTAGTGACGGGGAAGGGGAGAAGGAGGAGTGTGACAGCTACCTCGACGACTACGCTGACGAGGAAGATGAGCTGCCATTGGCTGTGTCAAGCCGTCACTCGGTTGCCTCAAAGCAAGTCTTTCCTGACGCTGAGAGCCTTCTACAGGCAGCGGTGGCTGGAGATGTTGAGCTGCGCTTATTTGAAGGTGTGCGCGTAGCGTATCTACACGATATCCGCACGTTGTTCTTAAACGGAGAATCGTTCCCGCTGCCAAAGAATGCTGAGCATCTAGGGTCTGTCTTCTCACTCGCAGCATCAGAGCGTAGGGGCCGTCAGATTGACCACCTGTCACTCGTGAGCGCTCTTGATGGAGCTGGTGCTGTTCACCAAGGGAGCCTTCGGCAGGGTCCCTCGGTTCGCTTCGTGTGCAGTATCCTTAGATCGGGATACTTTTACCCGGTAGACTTGGTTTAGAGAGGAAGAGAGGACGGCAATATCGAACAGTTGTTGTCTAGGATAAATTGTACACTTGTATGTTGTCGGTACAGTAGTGTAGTGTTTGGCACCGAACTAGTATTCGGATCCACGCGCTGAGTTTTGGTTCATGCTCTGCATAGTGGCTGTAGCACTACTTACAGCAGCCTTTGGTGGTTTCGAAACGCCAAAAAGCTGAGGAGGAGGCCTCTTCAGCGCTTCTCTCGCCTGCTTGTGTCGATCTTTGTACGCAGCTATCAGGGCCTTCTGTTGATCCTCGATGCTCTGGAGCTTCTCACGCACATCCTTCTTCTCCTTGAGCACAGCTTGCCTCTTGATGGCGAGTCTCTCGGCCTTCTTCTTGTTGGATTCTACGAGCATGGTCTTCTTCGACAGCGTCTGCTCGATTCCTACCTCCTCGAAGTCTCCCTTACCTTTGTAGCTCTTGGTCACGTTGAAAGAGGCTGACCCAGCTTGCTTGCTCAGGCGGGGCAGTGTCATGTGACGAGTCATGATGTCTTGAGAACCGAACATTTGGTTTGTCATGGCGTTGTAATCCAACTCCCGTGAACCATTCGTATCGAACCACAGCACCATTTCGTGAATTTCCTTCTGTGTCATGGTTACACCAAGCTCCTGGGCCACCGCTTCTAAGCCGTTGCTGTCTACTCGTCCATAACCAGATCCATCAAACCTTAGGAAAGATCCATGCAGTAAGTCCCTGGCCGACAAAGCGTACTGGGACTTGCGCGCATAAGTCTCCACGCATCGCTTGAAGCGTCGGATGTTCTCCTGCACAAGAGTAGGTGTGCGCTGTGTGGGTTGGGGGGTTTGGTCTCCTTCTGGCTCCCGCAGGAAATCGCCTTCTTCGATCTGCATGTCTTTTAACAGCTCCATCCAGTGCATCTCGCCAGTGCCCCACTTGTCGTAGTTCTCCATGATGGCTCTACATTCCTCTTCGTTCAGTTCAATGTACAGTCTCTTGGCCACCCCTTGTAACACACGCCAATCGCTAATGCGCTTGGTGTAGTTTCTATCCCAATAGATGAACGCTTCTTTCAGCCACTGCGTGACCGTACCTCCACTGAAATTTACCTTGTCTGCAAGAGCCTCCGCGATCCTCTTTTTGAAATTCTCAAGGACCTTGTTCGGCGGCGCTTTGAACGGCTTAGGCATGAATGGATTCGCATTGATGCTCTTTATGTAGGCTTGTCTCTCCTCAGGGGTGACATCTACAAAATGCAGCACTGGTTTCACGAAAGTTGCCACATCCGACAGAAAGTTCTGGTACTGCATGTCGCCATTGCCCGTCAGGTCATAGTAGGCCACGATTTCTGCAGCTTGCCGTTCATTGATGGTCAGCTTCATACCCTTCTTCGTGGCAATTACTAGCTCTTGCGCATTCAGACCGTTGGAGTAGTCATAGTCGTAGAACTGAAACAGATTGCGGATGTGATAGTACGGAGTGCCGCCCTCTACTCTCATTCGGAACATGACCCAGTACCGCGTCGCCTCCAAGAATTGGTCAATTGTCTTGGTACGGGGCGGTCTCACATCTTCCTTTGTTTCGTATCGCTCCTGGATATCGCTATGGTCATCCGACAAGTGCGTGCTGTCACCGATGATGGATGGCTCTCCCATGGTAATGTCTTGTAAAAGCTCATCATAGTTCATCTCATCCATACCTTTACCGGAGTCGTAGTACTTCACCACCTCTTCACGATCTTTTGCTGACATCTTCACTCCAAGACTATTCATACAACCCTCCAGCTCATCCGCACTCATCTCGCCAGACTTGTCAGCATCCCAATACAGGAACATGGCGCGGATAATGGAGAATGGCGTGCCTCCCTTATCGCGCATCGTGATACGTACGGCTCTCTTTAGTGTTCCGATAAACTTCTTGATATTTATTGGCAAGGTACGCGAGTCTTCGCGCACCTTCCTCCTATAGAAGTTATCGCGCCGAAAGTCCTCACTTTTCACGGACTCTTCCAAGGCCATCCACTTCCTTAAAATTGTATCACGCTCATTCTTGATATAGTTACGCACATCAAGGCGCCGATCTTGGGCCGTCATCTTCGCGGCCTCCGCATTTCGCGCCTCAATAGCCTTCCTCCTTGACATTTCCGAAGAAACGAACTGTGGTCGCAAATTTAGAGAATTCAAGGAATTCTAGAGAGCTTACTGCACCTAACGAGGTCAATAGTATTACTAATGTGACAAAAACTCAAAGATCAGCCTATAAATATTCTTCAAGCTCGCACACGAGGACAGCGTTTCGCGGGACTGCGAGAGGAGTGCACTTCCACGTATTACGTCGCCGTGGCGCTCTCCACGTTATTGTCACAGTCACAGAGAAATATATGACTATTTAGTTGTAGATATCTGGCCTATAAAGTATGAAAAATGACAAGGTGGCCCCAGCTCCAGCCTCGAGTTACATTGACGTGACGCTGCTGAAGATGGAGTCAAACCCGTTGATGCTGTATGGCGGGGGTATCACTACTGTCAGTTTCTACAGAGGATCCATGGATGAAGCAGCTGACAAACTAAAGGATAGACTTCTTTCGGTCGGGAAAATGAATCCATGGATTGGGAGCCATTTGATCAAGCAAGAGCAACTGGTCGCTATGCGCTACAACATTGATGAATTCCCCCTAGATGAGATTTTTTTCGTAAACAAAGATCTAGTTATGCACGAGAATATGCCCTATAACGAAATGAAAAGGGCTAGTTCGGCTGCTGAGGTCGCGACCGGTGTGAGTCTCCTTAAAAGCCTGAAACCTGTTATGAAGGTTACAATTTGTGCACGGGAAGGTGGTGGGTTCTGTGTCCTGGCAAGCATGTCCCATACCGTTGCCGATGGATATACATATTACGCAATTCTCAATATGCTCTCGAGTGACGCAGAGCTGTATCCCCTGGTAGCCGAACGGGATGACAGCTTGCGGGACTCCATCCCCGAGCAGGTCGGCAAGGAGACCTACGCTGCCATGATGAGTCCAGGAGTATGTACCATATGTAGCTACATCGGTATGGCTCTGACTGCAAGGGGTGATCCGCCCGTGGTCAGGCTCATCGACAAGGTGAAGCTCGAGAAGTTAAAAAGGGAGTACACAGAAGAGGCGGGGGCTCCGGAGTTCGTTTCAACCAATGACATCATAACCGCTGGTTTCGCCAGAGCAGTCAAGGCAAGTCAAATAACTATGGCCATGGACTTTCGTGGGAGGGCACCGGGCTTAACCAAAAAGCATGCTGGGGGCTACCAGATGGGTATATTATTCGACCGAGAAACGTGCGAATCTCCCAATCGCATCCGCCACGCTCTGAACGGCCCTGCACCATATTCTAGACCACCCGCGCTCAAGTGTTGTGGCCGGGGCAATGAGTTTCCCATTATCACGAACTGGTCCAGCATGGCCAGCAAAGAAGGCCTCATTATTCCAGGTGCGAATCTTGTCCTTCACATGCCATTTAGTGAAGTTGAACCCATAGACACCTGTGTCATATTCGCTGCTAAACCAGGGGAAATCGGAGTAATGCTCTTTCTGCAATACGGCACCAAAGACTCAGTATTGAAGGAATTACCCCTGAGTACAGAGTCACTGATCGGTGCGTGAACAAGTGAAGGATGCAAACCTAGTTCGAGTGACTGTTGCTCCCGTGGTAGTCGTTGAATATTAATTGAATTTTAACGAGCGCGTTACCCATTTTTCTCTTCTTACTTTATTTGAGGTGCTCCCTCTCCACTCTCCTCATTTGCCAACAAACCAAAGTTGCCGAATAACCTCTACAACTGGCATGATGACGTGATGAGTGGTCGTCGTACGTGGAACAAGGATTACTATGAACAGAAGGCCGCCTGGAGGGCCGAGAACGAGGAGGAGTATGGCCAAGAGGAGGCGACTTCAGAGGTGGGGCTTCGAAGTGACAAAGAGGAGTTCAAAGGCGCTGTTAAGGGCACAGCTGGGCCCATGGGGTCCAACCGCGCCTTCCTCTCTGCTCGTTCGGCAGCGATTACTGCTGACAAGGAGGTAGGAAAGGTTAAAGTGGTCACTGCGCAGCAAGTGGAGCTAGGCGACGGGGCGGGCTTTTATTGCGAAGTCTGCAAGTGTCTTTTGAAAGACGATAGAGCCTATTTGAACCATGTCAACGGAAAAAACCATCAAAGGGCGCTTGGTTTCAGCATGAGGGTAGAACGTGCAGCTGTAAGCAACGTCAAGGACAAGCTGAAAGGACTCAAGCGCAAGAAGGCAGGACAAGGAGGCGCCGAAGGTGAAGAAATGTCCCCTGATGGCGAAGTTGTGGAAAGTGAGGGGGGCAAACAAAGCAACGGAAACGACAGAGAAAAGATGGTGGAGAAGGGGGTCCAAGGAGAAGCTCTGGTAGATGGAGCCCCACAGAAGAAGCCGAAGCGCGACGTGGGGAATGTGGAAGCGGGCGATGACGTGGAGATGCTGCGAGTGATGGGATTCGGTGGCTTCAAATGAGGCAAAAATCAACTGTTTTTCACTGTTTGACTATGTTTTTTTTGACACTACTGCGCTTTCAAAATCTTCTTGTGCTTGATCCAGTCCCTCTCCCTCCCCGCCCCTTCTACGTGTCTGGCACCGGCTGTAATGCACACTGTGCAGTCGCTGGTCTTCACTTTGTAGGTCCACTTAAAGACAATGCTCGATCAAGGCCTTAGCAATATCCCAATGCCCCTGTTGCACGGCTAGCAGTAATGCTGTCATGCCCTCCCGCTTAGATCGCTCGAGAAGAAGGTTCACGACGGCAAGCTCTCCACTCTCTGCTGCGTGCATGTGAAGGCGGCACCACTTTACGTACAAGGCTACCAAAACTCTTTTGTCCTTTTCAATCATGCGTTGAGCGAAGGAGGTCATCCCAAGTTTACAGGTTATCATCAATGGCGTGTTCGCTCTCTATTCCCGAGGAGGAGATCGGCACCTGCCTCCACAGCCACCTGAGCAATGTAATCATGACCATTCTATGGGGCTCTTGTGAGAACTTTCCACTCTGCCTTGTCTTTTTTGTTGACATCGATCCGGTAGTTGTGGATCACGGTATCGACACGCTCGAAAAATCCACTGCCCGCTGCCTTTACGCTGAGCAGCTTACCATGCATTGGCTCGTTAAGATCACGACTCATTTCTTACCACAGATGAAACTCATCTTCGATACTGATGCTCCAAGCTACATGAAGTTGGACCAACAAGAGTGAAAGTTGGACCAGCAAAAGTGAAAAGTGTCTAAATGTGAGGAAGGTCTGCCTGCTGCACATTTGAGTCCATCACTGATCAAAATTCGGTACTAATATGCATTAAATCTTCATATAACTCCAAAATTGCGCTTTAAATCATAATGAAGAGGGCTTCATTAGATGAAAATTCCGAAATAAGCCCGAGAATCGAGCCGGTAGTGCGTAGTCCCTGAGCACGTGAGTGAGACAGCGGCAGCGCTCAAAAGTATTTTTGTGAAATTGTGATACTCTTTCTTATCGTTTAAGGAGTAATTGATCTCTAGCAATAATGAGCTCTAACAGTGGTGTTACGGGCACTCTGAGCGAGGCGGCCACTTCGTCGAGTGCTACTGTGGGGAGTTCTAGCTTAACCTTGGACACAGATGCCATCAACAACGCATCTCTGATGAGTCCTGGAGGTGTTGGGTCGATAGGCACGGAGAGCGCGCTGGATTCTGTGACATCAGCCGCCTCCACTCCAAAGACCCCCGGAACGTCTCGAGGGAAGTGGAATGCGGAGGAAGATGAGCTACTTCGCGAGGCAGTGAATAAGTACGGCGGTCGTAACTGGAAGAGAATCAGCGAGGCCATGTCTGGTAGAACAGATGTGCAGTGTCTGCACAGGTGGCAAAAGGTTCTGCGCCCGGGCCTCATCAAAGGACCGTGGACTAAGGAAGAAGACGACGCTGTCATTGAGCTTGTCAACAAGTATGGCATAAAGAGTTGGAGTCAGATTGCTCGACAGTTGAAGGGGAGGTTGGGCAAGCAGTGCCGAGAACGTTGGCACAATCACCTGAACCCAAACATCTCCAAGGATCCGTGGACACAGGAAGAGGACAACATCATAATCTCAGAGCACCAGGGCAAAGGCAACAGGTGGGCCGAGATTGCTAAGCTCCTTCCTGGACGCACAGACAACGCCATCAAGAATCGCTGGAATAGCACTCTGTCTCGAGTCTTAAAGCAGCAGCAGGAGGGCTCAATCGCCGGCTCGGCAGCAGCTTCTCCTGGGAGGAAGAGAAAGAGGAACGCCGAAGGCGAAGGCGGCAGTCCAGCCGGGAAGATGCGTAAAAGTAGAACTCAGGGCGCGAAGAAGCCCACGAAGGCCGACAAGGAGCGCATACTAGGCCGTAAGGTCTCAGCAGCGGACCCCGTCACCGCTGAGGAAGAACTCTACTTGAAGACTGTGCTCGCTGCTGAGGCGCATCAGACTTCTCCCAGTCGTGGAACAGTCAGAAATGTCATATTAAGTCGGGAGGAGGCTGCCGCCGCCCGCGCTTTGAGTCAGCAGGAACACGCCGTGACAGCCTCGTCAGTCAGCGACCCTTCAAGGGATGCCTTGATGGCCAAAGTGCTCGGCTCCGACCCTGACTCCCCCCAAGACCCCGTGACAGCAGACACAGCAGTAAGCAACTTACTGATGATGAGTGGGGGTCGACAACGGAGTATTAGTGAAGTAGAAACAACATCACAAGTCTACACGAACGGCGCCTCCGCAGGCTCTGACTTCAGTGCCATTGTCGCAGCAGAATTGAAGGGCCTAAACAATAGCAGTAGCATTGGCAGCAATGGTAGTGAAAATAGCGGGGATGAAAAAGGGGTTTTTTCTAGTATAGCAGGAAGTATCAGTTTTGAAAGTGGCAGTACGACCACTGAAGGTGACGCAGCTGAACGAGATCCCGAGGAGGAGGGAGTGCGGCCTATGTCGCCAGCCAAGAGCCCGGAGGTTACCAAGGGGGAGGCAGAGATCGTCACTAGTGTGCTGATGGGCATGTGTAGCCCCCGTCTGGGGTGAGGGAGGAGACGTGCAAGGGGCCAATCCCGTTAAACGGGTGGTAGGCAGTTGACATAACAGACTTGTACACTCTGACATTTCCCGACAGTATAAACGTTACAGATGATAATAATTGTACGAGCGTGTTCAATGACACTAAACTTACCTGGATACGGAAGCGGAAGCTTTTTC
>MDTB01218623.1_pt1 | contig 17473 bp, 16 predicted proteins | sample 811161 | NCBI WGS metagenome assembly MDTB01 (sample SAMN05326650, study PRJNA326480) | marine metagenome | isolation source: seawater | place: Mediterranean Sea | collected 2009
AGTGGAAGATGGTGGCAATATCTGGAGGTCTGTGAATGCAGGCATTAACTGGACCGTCGTCAACCCTCCGGGCGGAGGCCCGGGCGTGCAGAACTGGCATTCGATTACCTCGTCATATGACGGTATGAAAGTGACAGCAGTTGGTGTTAATATCATATACACACACGATTTTTGAAATGATAATGATAAATAAATTATTTTTTTATAGTTGTATTATTTTTATTATGAGTTTTATTTTTTTTAGTATTTTTAGATATTGGTTGTAAAAAATTTTGTAAATGTAATAAGATTTGTTGACCGTTATAATTATGATCTATATTATTTTTTTTATGCAAATCTGATATATTAAATTTAGACATGTAATTAGTAACCATATTATTAAATTGATTATATGGAATATTTAATGAGTGATAATTATAATATCTAGAAGTTAATGTTTGTATAGGTAATGCTATAGTATATGGTTCTACATGAATATAGTAAACATTATCAGAGTCCATTTTTTCGTGATATAAATCATCTATAAAACATATTTCAGTAGCTTGAGAAAAACGTGTAGTTCTTAAAAAGTCTTTAACTGTTTTTTCATGGGTTGTTCTACCCATTTCTATTTGTTCTCCATTAACCATATATGCACCTATATGATTATCAAATAATTTATACCCTACTTTATCATCTATATATAAACATATACGTTTAGCCCATTCTTTTGGACCATTATTATTAGTATATAAACAAACTTTTTGTAGATTACCTTTAATTTTTTTCTCTTTTAAAAATTTCATAATATTAAATAAGTTAGGTCTAAAATATTCAGGATATAAATCCAATAGCTTCATAAATTCATTTCTAGTTAATTTTTTTTTATTAAATTTTTCTATTGCATCGCAAAAAATCCCTAATTGTTGAAAGCAACCTATAGTTTCATCTAAATCAAATACAACAACACGATTAACTTTAGTTCTCATATAGTAATAGTATGATATAATAAAAAATAGTAAAAGTAAAATTATTAATAAAATTTTGTTATAAAACATTTATTTATATAATTTATTAATAATAATCTTCATTAAGTTTTAATAATATTTATTATCTAGTAATAAATATTATTTTTTACTTTTTTTTAGTCCTTTTACCTTTTTTACTCTTTTTACTCTTTTTACTTTTTTTAGTCTTTTTAGTCTTTTTACTTTTTTTATTTTTTTTACCTCCTTTTTTATCAAATATAGCAATATAATCAAATAATATATTTCCACCTAATTTATTAACAAAACCATTTTCAATTAATTTTGCTTTAGCTTTTTCAATAATACTTTTTAATATATTACAATTAGTTGAAGGTAATTGCGGACATGGTTCTTTCGCACATTTAATAAAATCTCTTAATATTTGTTGTTCTTCAGGGGACAATGTTTTTAAAAAAACATTTCTTAAAAATTGTTTAGCTTTCTCTGCTTTTTCTGGTTCATTATAGTGTCCTGATAAAGCTCCTTCATAAAAACCATCTTTACCATTTAATATTCGTGCAATACTAAAATTTTCTATTTCTATAACACTTTCGCCACTATCAGGAGGATATATTGTATCTCTACCAAAATTACAATATACTTGTGCTGCATCATCTATAAATAATTTACTTAATTTACAAGCTATACATAATTCTTTTAATAATTTTATCTGTTCGTTGCCTTTAATATAATAATAATTATCATTTGCTTTAATTCCACCTATATACATATCTCGTTCTACAGACCAGGAAAAACCAAAATTATTATCATTTACTTTTTCGGTTTCTTCATCATTTAATATACCAGTAGAACCTAAAGGATATTTACGAAAATTTATATTTATACCATCACTATCTATAACTAATGCTAAAAATCCCTGCATTTTTTTTTTACTTGGAGGGTTTGGTGCTAAACCTTGATATATTGTTTCATATACATCATCAGGATCTTCACCAAATTCTAGTAATGTTAAAGCCATAGGATGTTTTTCTAATATGTCCTTTTTGGAATCTTCTTGACTAAAAATATATTCTTTTGGTTTTGAGTCATTAAAACCAATAATTGGTAAATCAGTTAAATTAAATATTTTAGTAGTATCTCTAGTATTTTTTGATTTTAATCGTTCTTGAAAAAAAGGCTCTTTCATTATATTAGTAAATAATAATTGAAGATTTTGTTTACTATCATAATTATCTAACGTTATAAAGTTTTTATATATATTACTTAATGCATTAGTTAGACTTGGAAAAATTTCTTTAATTTTTTCAGATACATCTATTCTTTCCATTATATAATATTAATATAAAATATTTAATCTACTTCTTCAATATTAGGACCATTATTAGTTACTTCTTCTGGAACACTAGGCATACCAGGCATACCAGGCATACCACCAGGCATACCACCAGGCATACCAGGCATACCACCAGGCATACCACCAGGCATACCACCAGGCATACCACTCATCGCATCCTGCATACCAGATGTTAATTTATCAATTACTACTTTACAAACTTCTTCAACTTCCTTTTTCTTATCATCATATTCATCTTTTGATGCTAATTGATTCTTTTCTAACCATGATAAAGCTTCTTCAATTGTAAGTTTTACTTTGTCACGATCAGTATCTTCAATCATGTTTTTTGTCTTTTCATCATTTATCATACTTTGCATTTGGAAACAATAACCTTCTAATCCATTCTTAGCATTAACTCTCTCTTTAAATTCCTCATCTTCCTTGGCATATGTTTCAGCATCAGCAGTCATTCTAGCAATATCATCTTGAGATAATCTAGATTTATCATTTGTAATTTCTACCTTATTACTTTTACCTGTTGATTTTTCTAGAGCTGTAACATTAAGAATTCCATTAGAATCAATATCAAATGAAACCTCAATTTGTGGAACACCTCTTGGCATTGGTGGAATATCAGTTAATGTAAATTCACCCAGTTTATTATTATCTTTAGTTCTAGCACGTTCACCTTCAAATACTTGAATAGTAACTGCTGGCTGATTATCAGCATAAGTAGAAAATACTTGAGACTTTTTAGTAGGAACAGTACTGTTACGTGGAATAAGAACGGTCATAACTTCCCCGGATGTTTCAAGACCAAGTGATAATGGCGCCACATCAAGTAATAGTAAATCATCAATTTTTGAACTTTTATTTCCCGAAAGAATAGATGCCTGAACTGCTGCACCATATGCTACTGCTTCATCAGGATTAATAGATTTTGATGGCTCTTTACCATTAAAAAAATCAGAGAGAAGTTGTTGTACTTTTGGAATGCGTGTAGAACCACCTACAAGAACTACTTCATCAACTTGATTTTTAGACATTTTTGCATCCTTAAGAACTTTTTCAACTGGATCCATTGTACCTCTAAAAAGATCCATGCAAAGTTCTTCAAATCGTGCTCTAGTAATAGAAGAAAAGAAATCTTTACCCTCAGCAAGCGAATCAATTTCAATAGAGGTTTGAGTTGTAGATGAGAGTGATCGCTTTGCTCTTTCAGCAGCAGTGCGTAAGCGGCGCATTGCTCTAGGATTATCACTAATATCAAGTTTAGACTGTCGTTTAAATTCTTTTACAAAATGAGATACTAATCTATTATCAAAATCTTCACCACCGAGATGCGTATCACCAGCTGTAGCTTTTACCTCAAAAATACCTTCTTCTAAGGTGAGAAGTGAGACATCGAATGTTCCACCACCTAAATCAAAAATAAGAATATTTTTCTCTTTATCAGTCATCTTATCTAAACCATATGCAATTGCTGCTGCAGTAGGTTCATTAATAATACGTAATACGTTTAGTCCAGCAATACTACCTGCATCTTTTGTAGCAGTACGCTGTGCGTCGTTAAAATATGCAGGTACAGTAATTACTGCATCAGTTACTGTTTCACCGAGATATGCTTCGGCAATTTCCTTCATTTTAACTAAAACCATAGAAGAAATTTCTTCTGGTAAAAATTGTTTTTGCTCGCCTTTATATTCGACTTGAATAGTCGGTTTATCTCCATCTTTTGGAACAACAGTAAAAGGAAAATGTTTTAGATCTGATTGTGTAGATTTGTCAGAAAAACTTCTACCAATAAGTCGTTTAGCATCAAAAACAGTATTAGTTGGATTTGCAGCAGCTTGATTTTTAGCAGAATCACCAATCATACGTTCTGTTTCAGTGAAAGCAACATATGATGGTGTAGTTCTATTGCCTTGATCGTTCGCAATAATTTCTACACGATCATTCTGCCATACAGCAACACAAGAATAAGTAGTACCTAAATCGATTCCTATTGCGGTTCTCTTTTTTTCTTCTGTCATATTAATTTTTTAAATATAAATAGCTTTAAATATATTTAAAATATTATTATAAACAATTACTTTTTACATGTTTTATCTTTTTCTCATTATAATATAAATGGGGAAAACTAGAAAGTATCGTAAAAAGTTTGGAGGTAATGAGAGAGCTCGTGATAATTGGCAAAAATATAAAACAAATTTTTGGGCAGAAAGAGTTAGAGGTCCACAAACTAGACAATTACGAAAATCAGCAACTAATATACAGAGAATTGCTAGAAGTAAGGCTGCTCGTTTAATGACAAAAAAATTAAGAGAAACAAAAGCAAAAATAAAAGAGAGTGAGAGAAAAAAAAAGGAAATAGATGAATTAAAAAAACAAAAAAAAATAACGGTTAAAGAAAAAAAAGCTTTTAATGAAACTTTATCTAAAGAATTAGAAAAAGATGAACAAACATTAAAAGAATTATATGAATCTACTACCAAAAAGCAAAAAAATTTAGAAGATATTTTATCTAAAGATTTACACGATAATAAAAATATGATAAAATTTGTTAAATTTAGTGAAGCCATTAAAAATATGACCAAACTGTACAAAAGTGAAAGTGAAGATGATAAGAATAAACAACAACAAATTTATAAAATTAAGAATAGCGATAGTTATATTGAAGGAGAGAAATTAAAAAGAAGTTTACAACAAAAGTTAGAAAAATCACTACCCGAAAAACAAATGTTAACTACTATTAATGAATTAGAAACTAACCTAAAAGCTGAAGAGGATATGGCTACCAGCAGTGTGGATGCAACACCTGCGAGAAGACAAACACGTAGTAAATTCACAGCAGCTCCAAGTCTTCTGCAGCCTGTCGAGATGAACCCGAACAAATTTCTTGGAATGCTTGAAGAATGTTTTAGACAAAAAACAAAGGCGTCCATCGATGACAGATACACTGAAGATTTATTTGAGAATCTTCAATTAACCCCACAGTCCGCCGTCGAACAATTTTCATCAAAAAATAGTGAAAAATTCTTAATAATTAATTTTAATGCACACGAAGCATTTGGTGTATCTATACCACCTGGTGGACGAATTGAATCACATATAACAATCGTTAATAATGATGAAAAAGGTACACAATTCAGTAGTCATATATCAATAAAGTTATATAATAAAGAGGGTAAAGAAATAGGCGATTATAAAAGATATCGAACAGAACCAGGCGGCCACCAACCAAAAGTCAATAAACTTCTTTCTAACCAATCTCACACGTGGCCACCGGGTATGACAGCTAAGGATTTTAGAAAGCTGCAAGCTTTTATGACTGTAATAAATCTATGTTTAGATCAATATCAGAAACAACGCGAACAATCACTTCGAGGAGGTAAATTTAAAAAGACAAAACGACTTAAAAAAAGCAAAAAACTTAAAAAAAGTAAAAAATATAGATAATTATAAAATAATTTAAAATTGATAAAAAGATATAGTGATATTTTATACTATCTAAAATAAATAATTATTATTGATTTACAATATCAATAGCATAAAGTATAACTTTTTCTTGATCGGTTAATTTTTGAAATATTAAATTTTCATCAAGATTTATTTGAAAAAAACGATTCATATTATTTTTCATTACTAATGAAACATAATCTTCTATTTTAATTTCACATAAAATACCGCCATTAGTAAGTTTTATATTATTTGGATTAATAATATTTATCCAACGAATATATCTTCCTTCTACTAATTCTGGCATTTCATCTATGTACTGATAATCTTTTAATCGTTTTAATAAATTATTAGTATCTTTTTTTGTTAAATTTAACTCATTAATAATAGTTTCTTTTTGATTATTTATATAATTAAATGTTAATTTTGAAATATTCTTATTACTATCATTACTTAATGATTTTTCTAAAAAACTCATATCATCTTCATTCATATTATATATATGTGAATAAATATTTATATGTATATATATTAATATGAATGAAGATGACATGAATGAAGATGAAAGAGCCTTTATAAATACATTAAGACAATCTACTATTCGTAAACGTAATTTACAACAAATGGAAAAACGAAAAAAGGCTATAAATACAATACGAAATATAAAAATTCGTCAAAGATTATTTAATAGAGATAAGCTACAAGATAGTTATCAACGAACTTTAGCAAAAAAGCGAGGTGATGGATTGAATTATAATTTAAGACCAATAATAGATAGATTAAATGATGTACTACCAGATCCTATAAAAGCTACAGAAGGATATAAAACAGTTAGTGCTCCGGATAATATTAGAATTAACTTAATATTTACAGAACAAATATTACCAAATATTAAAGAATCACATATAACTTTTATAAGGTCAAGATTAGGTGGTATTATAACATCAACACATTTTACATTTAAATTTCCAGATGAATGGCGTCGTGAACCTGTAATTCCAGATGCCGCAAAAGATTTGCGTATAGGAATTGATTTAATGGGAAGAATTAATATTAATTATAGAATAGATGAAGATAAACAACGGCCTATAAATGTTCTTGGAAATAGTAGACATAACTTAAATCTATCAGTGGACTATTTATATGATAATTTTATAGTAGATAGATATAAAGCATCAGAAGTTTATACTAAAGATATTCTTAGAAGTATGTTTAGACAAATTAATACTATATTAGATATAGTTAATCAAAATATATTAAATACTAATAATTTAGTAACTGTAATTACAAATGTTAGGGGTGGAAAAAAATCAAAAAAAAATAAAAAATCAAAAAAATCAAAAACAAAAAGGTATAAAAAGAAAAAATCAAAAAATAAAAGTTATAAACGTTAAATATATTTAAAATAATATTATCTATAATATTAATGCAATTAATTATAGATAATAGAGAACCTAAAGAAATAATAGCATTATTACAATCAAGAGTTGATAATGTAGAATTAGATAATTTAAATATAGGAGATTTTATTATAAAAAATAATAATGGAGATATTATTTTAATATTTGAGAGAAAATCTTTATCAGACTTAATTGCTAGTATAAAAGATGGTAGATATAATGAACAGTCATATAGATTATCAGAATGTGAAACTGATAATCGTAGTATTTACTATATTATAGAAGGTAATATTATGAATTTTTGTAATAAAAGTAGTGAAACTCTTCAAAAAATGTTATTTTCTTCAATGTTGTCATTATCTTATAAAAAAGGTTTCTCTCTTTTACATACTTCAGGACCAGTTGAAACTACAGAATTTATAATAAGATTTTATGAAAAACTAAAAACAGAAAAGGCAACAAAAGAAGAAAAAGAAGATATTAAATATAGTGAAGTAGTTAAAACAGTTAAAAAGGCAAATATAACAAAAGATAATATAAATGAAATAATGTTATCTTCTATACCAGGAATTAGTATAATAGTAGCAAATGAATTAATGAAAGAATATAAAACGATAAATAATTTAACAAATAGTTTAGTAGAAAATAATAATTGTTTAAATAATTTAAAAATAAAATTTAAAAATGGAGAGAGAAAAATAGGAAAAAATGTAGTAGATACTTTAAAAACTTACTTGTTACAATAATTTTTTTCAAATATTATTATATAATAAATGTTAACTAAAAATTATTGTAATATATTAATTTTATTATTATTAGTATTTATAGTTTATATTAGTATTACTGGTTCAAATAATAAAGATCAACAAGAATATTATACTAATCTAATAGAGGGTTATTCTAATAAAGGTAGTAAATATTTAAAAGAAGTTCAAAAAGCCAATAACAAAGAGATTAAATCTATATTAAAAAATATAGATTCTAAAGATGCTGCAACTGCTGAAATAGAAAAATTACAACAATTAACTAGTGTGGATACGGCAATTACAGCTGCACTTAAAACAAGTAGTGGTGGATTTAGTGCTTCAGGATTATTTGGAGGAGGTTCATCAAGTTCATCAGAATCAGATACTGATTCTGATTAAAGACATTCTTATTCTAGTTATGATGGTTGATGATAATAATTATTTAATCTCTATTATATTCATCTTGTGAATGCACTGTTTGTTTTCGTAATTGTCTTATATGTTTTCCTTCACTTTCGGCACCATTATTAGATTTTTTATTTTTATAGTTTAGATTAATATTACTACCACTAGGAATTCCATAAACAGCATCTACTCCACCTGGCGGTGGCGGCATTTTAGAATTATTATTACTACTCCCATCATGGGGTATATAAATTTTAACTTCATCTTGTTTATAATCACCAGCTCTAATTTTACTTTCAGTATATGCTGATCCACCCCAGTTTGCATCCATAGCATTTGGACTTACTCCACCAGGATCTGCATGATACATTTTATCTAAAGGTGTTTTAAGTCCAATATTTTGATCTTTTGGATCAAAACCAGGATAAAGATTTTGATTAAATGGTGGATGATTTCTAGTTGAATCAAGTAATAATGATCTATTATTATTGTTAAATAAATCTAATCCAGAAATAATCGGTGTACCTCCAGCTTTATCAAATGGTGAATTTCTATTAATATATACTAAATTACCTTGAATATCATAAGAATTTTGTAAATATAAAACAGGACATTTAACACCCATATGTCTTTGCCATTTTAGAAATTGTGTATATTCGTCTAAATTATTAAATCTTATAGGATTTACACCAGGAATACGTGCTACATTATTATTAATTAGATATATATGTTTACCTTTTTGAATTAAAACATCAGGGCAATCTCTATTTTCAAATCCTTCACGTACTTTTATTGTTTTAGAACGATTTAAATATGACATAATAGTTAAAACAGCTACTAATCCTAATATCAATATTACTAATGGTTTTATCATTATATATTCTACAAATAAATTTATTTATAGAATATATATGGTTAAAGTACAAAAAATAGGAGGTTCAGATGCCAAAAAATTTATTAAAAATTTTAAGCCAAATTGTTTAATTATTGTTACCCATCCGGGGTGCGGTCATTGTCAAGTATTAAAACCAACTTTAGATAATGTATATGAAGATTTAGAAAACTCATATACTGGTGATGTAAATGTATTTGACGTTCATGGTGATGCTGTAGATGAAGCAAAAAAAACAATAACTGATTTAGAAGCAGTTGATGGATATCCTACATTATTAATTTCAAAAGAAGAGGAAGAAGAACCAATCGTATATGATGGTAATAGAACTAAAGAAGATATAATTAAATTTATGACTGATAATTTAGATGTTAAAAAACAAAAGGGAGGAAAAAAAAGAAAATCTAGAAAAACTAGAAAATCTAGAAAAACTAAAAAATCTAGAAAAAGTAAAAAATCTAGAAAAACTAAAAAATCTAAAAAAAAATAAAAAGAAATATAGATTAAAATTATATATATATTAATCTATAATGCAAAAAGAATTTGTTGAAGATATAATATATAAAAAATTGACATTAAATAATCTAGAAAATAATATTATTAAAAATATGGACCAAAATAATTTATCTGAATCATATAATTTAATTGAAATTCTAAATAAAATATTAGAAAACAATAGCTATAATAATATAGCAAAATATCTTAATATTGCAGTAGGAACTGTTAAAAGATGGATTGAATTAAACAATGTTCCAAAACAATATACATTTGATTTATTTAAATTAGCTAATATAAATATTGACTATTCTAAATTTTCATATAAAGAGAAAGATCAGTTCTTTACACCAGCTGATACATCTAAATATTGTTATCAAAAATTTATAGAAATTATTAAAGAAAAAGGAGATGATAAAAATAATTATGTATATGTAGAACCATCTGCTGGAAATGGTGTCTTTCTTAAACTATTACCAGAAGACAGGAGAATAGGATTAGATATTGAACCAAAATTTGATGAAATTTTAGAACAAGATTTTCTGGATTGGCAACCATCAGAAGATAAAAAATATATTGTCATAGGGAATCCGCCATTTGGTCTTAGAGGGCAATTAGCTCTAAAATTTATAAATCATGCTGGTGAGTTTGCAGATTATGTTTGTTTTATACTACCACAGTTATTTGAAAGTGATGGTAAAGGTGTACCTCGCAAAAGAGTAATTGGATTAAATTTAATATATAGTGAAAAATTAGATAGTAAATTTGAATTACCTGATGGAAAAAATATAAATGTTGAGTGTATATTTCAAATTTGGTCTAAATTTCATAAAGATAAAAAATACGATATAGTTGAAGAAAATAATACAAAAATTAAAATTTATTCACTTTCAGATGGAGGAACTCCATCCACAACAAGAAATAAAAAAATGTTTTATTTATGTGATGCTTATTTACCATCCACATGTTTTGGTAAAGATAATATGAAATATTATGATAGTTTTGATGCACTACCAGGTAGAAAAGGATATGGTGTAGTTTTTAATAAAGATAAAGAAGAAAATTTAAAAAAATTTAAAAATATAACTTGGTCTGATGTAGCATTTTTATCAACAAATTCAGCATATAATCTTCGATCTTCTCAGATTACAAATCAGTTTAAATAGATATAATTGAATTTACAAAATCTTTAAATTTTGTAAAATCATTAAGATCCTCATATATTTTAAAAGAATAACCACCAATATTTTTTTCATTAATATTTATAGTAGTATCTAATTTAAATGCGCCTTTTTGTTTTCTCCATGTTATAGATTTTGTATTAAAATATGGAGAACATTTATTTTTAGAATCTTGGCCTGAAATTTTATAAAATTCTTCGGAAAAATTAGGAAATATTGTAATATACATTTTATCAGGAGCAATATCAAGAAATATCATATATTGAGCTTTCCAAGGTGTTTCACCTAATTCATGTTGAAATGATGTTTCATCACTTCCTAATCTTGCAGTTTTAATTTCAGTAGTTTTTTTATTAATATTTCCATCACCACAACCACCACCAACTTGTTTAGTTTTACTACCATCAATATTTGAGTCAATACCAGCAGTTTGACAAAATGTATTAATAATTTCTTCACCAAGCTTACCAACATCATCATTTTCTAAATCAGCAATATGTTTCCATTTACTATTTTCCCATATATTACGTTTCATTTTCTTACTATACATATTATTTATTATATTTGTTGCCAAATTTGTAAAAGTTTCAGTTGTTGTATCCATAGGTTGTGGTATTTCCATACGTTGTTACTAGTAAATATTGTTATTACAAATATTTCAATTTTATAATCATATATAGAATGCGAAACAAAGATTTAATTCAAATTTTCTTTAAAAATTGAATTAAATATAAATTATATAATAATTATAATATGCCACATTGGCAATTTAAATTATTTGAATATGATATACGAGAAGAACTACCAACAGATAATATAGAATTTATACCAGGAAAGGATAAAGATAGATTTATTATCCAAATGTATGGCATAGATGAACATGGTAAAACAGCATGTATATTTGTAAAAGGGTTTAATCCATTCTTTTATGTAAAAGTATCAGATGACTGGGATGATACAAAAGTAATGGAATTTGTAGCTTTTCTGAGAAAAGAACTAGGCTCATATTATGGTGATTCATTAGTTAAAGCAAAACTAGTTGAACGACATAAATTATATGAATTTGATAATAAGAAATTACATAAATTTATCCAACTTAAATTTACAAGTGTTAAAGCATTTAATAAATGCAAAAATTTATGGTATAATAATTATACCTATGGAGAAGATCGCAAGTTAAAAGAAAATGGGTTGGAATTTTCAGATACTAATACAGAATTATATGAAGCACAAATTCCACCATTACTTAGATTATTTCATATTCGTAAGATTAAACCATCTGGATGGGTTGCTTTAAAAAATGGTTGTTATATGGAGAATAAAAAAAGATTAACAACATGTGATTATGAATTTACAATAAATTATAAAAATTTAGATCCAGTAAATGATAAAGAAAAAGATAAAATTTGTGTGCCATTTAAAATATTAAGTTTAGATATTGAAGCATCTAGTAGCCATGGAGATTTTCCACTAGCTAGAAAAAATTATTTAAAATTAGCAACAAATATAATAGATTATTTAATAAATAATAATATTGATAATTGTGATTATGATTTACTAAAAAATTTAATTAAAACTGGGTTAGGATTTGGTAATTACAAAAATATTGATATTATTTATCTAAAAAAAAAGATAACAGAAGAAGAAGTAGATAATTTAATTAAAGATTTTATTAAAATTCAACCAGCAAAAAAAGAGAGTTTTATAGAAATAAATGAGGCAGAAGAAGATGAAGAGGCAAGTGATATGGAAAGTGATATAATTATTGAAGATACAGTACCTAAAAAACGTCAAAAGACTACAGGTTCTAAAAATAAAGATTATAATGTTCTAGAAATTATAAATGATACAACATGTAATAGGAATACAAGAATTTTAGAATTAGCGAAATGTTTCGGTCAACATAATCCAAAAAGAGAAAATAAATGGGAAGGTTTATTTCCAGAAGTAGAAGGAGATCAGGTAACAATTATTGGATCAACACTTAGAAAAAATGGTGAAGAACAACCATATTTAAGACATGCTATAGTTGTTAATACTTGTAACAATATAGATGGTATAGTAGTAGAAAGTTATAAAACAGAAAAAGAGGCATTATTAGCTTGGACGAATTTTATTCAACGTGAAAATCCAGATATTATTATTGGATATAATCACCATGGGTGGGATGAAGGATTTATGTTTGATCGTAGTATAGAATTAAATTGTATGAATCAATTTTGTAGACTATCTAGGTTTAAAAATGAAAGATGTATTAAAGAAGTATGGCAAGGTCAAAATAAACCGAAACGAACAACTATTGAAGAAAGTAGTATAAAAATTGCAAGCGGCCAGTTTGATTTACGATACTTTCATATGTCGGGTAGATTACAGATTGATTTCTTAAATTTATTTAGACGAGAAGAACAATTACCAAGTTATAAATTAGATTATGTATCAGGACATTTTATTGGTGATAATATAAAAAAATTAGAATATGATAATAATAAGACAATTTTATATAGTAAAAATTTAACAGGTTTAAATCCAAATGATTATATTGTAATTGAAGAAATAGGTCATTCAACCGATGTTTATGAAAATGGTAAAAAATTTAAAGTATCATCTATAGATGATGATAAAATAATATTAGATGAAAAGATTAATCCAGATACAAGTAAAGTATTGAGATGGTGTTTAGGTAAGGACGATGTAGGTCCACAAGATATATTTAGATTAACAAATGATGGTCCAGAAGGAAGGGCTATAGTTACAAAATACTGTATTAAGGATTGTGATTTAGTACATGATCTAATGAGAAAAAATGATACAATGACTTCATATGATGAAATGTCAAATTTATGTTGGGTACCAAAAAGCTTTTTAGTATTTAGAGGTCAAGGTATTAAACTAACTTCATATGTAGGGCAAAAATGTAGAGAAAAAAATACATTAATGCCAGTAATAAATAAAGGTTTAGATGATGAAGGATATGAAGGAGCTATTGTATTAGAACCAAAATGTAATTTATATTTAAAAAAACCAGTTGCTTGTGTTGATTATAGTTCTTTATATCCATCATCTATTATTAGTGAAAATATATCACATGATAGTAAAGTATGGACTAAAGAATATGATCTTGATGGAAATTTGTTAAAAGAGACTGGTGAAAAAGATGAAGATGGAGACTTTAAATATGATGAACTTCCTGGATTGGAATATATAGATATAACATATGATACATTTCGATGGGTAAGAAAAACTCCGAAAGCTGCAGCAACAAAAGAAAAATCTGGATATAAAACTTGTAGATTCGTTCAGTTTGCAGAAGGAAAAGCAATTATGCCATCAATTCTAGAAGAATTATTAGCAGCAAGAAAAGCAACAAAAAAACAAATGAAAAATGAGACAGATCCATTTATGGCAAATGTATTAGATAAAAGACAGTTAGCTATTAAAATTACAGCAAATTCTTTATACGGACAATCTGGTGCAAAAACAAGTACGTTTTATGATAAAGATATTGCAGCAAGTACAACTGCAACTGGTAGAAAATTATTAATTTATGCAAAAGAAGTAATTGAAGCGTGTTATAATAATACAATAGAAGAGACAGAAAATTATGGAAAGGTTTTATGTAAAGGTGAATATATTTATGGTGATACAGATTCTGTATTCTTTACATTTAATTTGAAAGATCTAGATGGTAATGAAATAATTGGTAAAAAAGCATTAGAAATTACAATTGAATTAGCAAAAAAAGCTGGATGGCTTGCAACAATGTTTTTAAAAAATCCACATGATTTAGAGTATGAAAAAACATTTCTACCATTTTGTTTATTATCAAAAAAGCGATATGTTGGTATGTTATATGAAGAAGATCCAAATAAAGGTAAGAGAAAATCTATGGGGTTAGTATTAAAACGTAGAGATAATTGTGCGGTTGTAAAAGATGTATATGGAGGTGCAATTGATATTTTAATGAAAGAACAAGTAGTACATAAAGCAGTGGATTTTGTTAAACAATCACTGCAAGATGTTATAGATGAAAAATTGCCACAGCAGAAATTAATTATAACAAAATCATTAAGATCATATTATAAAAATCCTAAACAAATAGCACATAATGTATTATCAATGAGAATTGGTGAACGTGATCCTGGTAATAAACCTAAACCAGGCGATAGAATACCATTTGTATATATTAAAAATAGTAATAAAAAAGCATTACAAGGTGAAAAGATAGAAACACCAAAATATGTAAATGAAAATAAAATACCAATAGATTATGGATTTTATATTACAAATCAAATTATGAAACCGATACAACAGTTATTTGCATTAGTATTAGAAGATATGGAAGATTTTATAGCAGCGAGAGGTATTTCTATGAAAAGCTGGAAATCAGATATAGAAAAATTACACAATAAATGGCCTGATTTAGATAAGTTTAATAAAAAATATGAAGAATTTAGATGTAAAGAAGTAAAAAATATATTATTTGATCCATATATTAAATTATTAAAATAGTTTTTATAAATTATATAAAAAACTGATAATATGTAAACTATATGAAATTTTTGCTGTTTTTTATTTCATTATATAGCACATATGGCTTTAATTTATGTGTAGTTGGGGGTAAAAGTGGTCTAGGCAGAGAATTGGTATATCAATGTATTTCATCAAATAAAAAAGTATTAGCACTTACAAATGACACATTTGATATTAATTATCCTTATAGAGGTCAAGGTTTAGATAAAAAAAATATAGATAAAGTAATAAAAAGTAATAAATTAAAAGTAGATTTATATGATAATTTTAAAAAATATAAATTTGATAATTTAGTTTTTACATTAGGCGCCGGTCCATTTGAAGAAGATTATTCTGATATAGTAACTGAAAATATACTTAAAAATATGAATAATAAAGTAGATCAAATTATTTTAATGAGTGCATATGGGGTAGGAGATAGTTTAAAAAAATCAAATATAGGAATAAAAGTTATGGATAGTATTTATTTACGAGATACATATAGAGCAAAAAATAGACAAGAAAAATTAGTAACAGATTATGCTAAAAAAAATAATATTAATACATTTATAATAAGACCAAAGGGTCTTTCATACGGTCAAAATATTTATTCTATTAAATCAAGACAACAACAGGCAAAGGAAATACTAGAATATTTATATTTAAATTAGTTAATAAATGAAGAATTTAATAGAATATTATTATTTGGAATATTTATAATATTATTTTGAATGAAATTATCTGTTAAATTAAATTTGTCATTAATTTTTTTATATAATAAACAAATATCTAGATAAATCTTTTGTTTTTGAATATTAGCATAATTAAAATCATTATATAATGCATAAATAGAGTGTCTAATTATACTTAATTTTCTATCCCACCATTCTCTATCTTCAATACCGGTTAAAACATTATTACAATATTGCAAGACATATCTAACATAAGGATTAAAACAGTCTACACGATATACATTATTATATATATTATTATCTACCGGAATAATAAAATTATTATCAGGTATTATCTCTCGTAAGTGATCGGTTATTTTTAATATAAGTACTGTAGCAAGTGTCTTTTTTCCAATATGTTTATACCATGCTGTAATAATAAGATTAACAGCATTATGTTGTATTCTTCTATATATACGTGCTGATAACTCAAGTGGGAGCATAGGATAATTATAAAGATGATACATTGTTCTACTATATATAATTGTAGTAGAACAATAAGTTTCAATTTTTTATCGACCTGATAAACCTAATTCTATTTGAATATTACCAGAAAAATCCCTATCTCTATTAATTTCATTAGAAATTAAATTAGCCAAATGTTGAGCGAATGATATTTGATTTATATTACTATTCATAACTTCATAATCATTATTATCATCATTATTATCATCATTATTATCATCATTATTATCATCATTATTATCATCAGTATCATCATTATTAATATTATAATTATTATTAGAAGTATTATTTATTATAGATCTTCTACATAGAGGGCACAAACTACATCTAGTGAACCATTGTATAATAGATGAAGGATCATAAATATGATTGCAGCCATCAATCATTGCAACGACATCGTTAGAATTAAAATCTCTTTGGGTTATAGGACAAGTCGTATTAGTTGAAATATCAATACTAGAATAAATCATAAATCTAATAGAATTATTTAAATCATTAATTGTAGGAATATTTGTACTATTAATACTACTATCATTATTAGTATTATTTATATTAAATAAATTACGAGCAAAGTTATATAATTGAGCGTCACGTGCTAAAGGACTTGGACGAATCGGTGTATATCTATAATCTGGTCTAGTAATAATATGTCTATGTCTAATATTATAATGATTTATAATTTCATTAAATGTTTGCTGCTGATTATAGACAATTGATATAGTATTATTTAATATTCTATTACTGTTTCGCATGTAATCTATATAATTTCTATATAACATATCTAAAGTAATTGGTTCATAATTATAATTACGGTTCATATTAATAAGTAATTATAAAAATATGTTTAAATATATAGCAAATATTAATTATAATGGATTATTCTAAA
>MDTB01089759.1_pt1 | contig 17472 bp, 13 predicted proteins | sample 811161 | NCBI WGS metagenome assembly MDTB01 (sample SAMN05326650, study PRJNA326480) | marine metagenome | isolation source: seawater | place: Mediterranean Sea | collected 2009
AGTGAAATTAAAGATCCCCTCCGTGCAAAAATTGGTATTAATGAATTTGATCGAGTTCTTGGGGGTGGCTTGGTCGCGTCAAGTGCTATCTTAGTTGGTGGCGATCCTGGAATAGGCAAGTCAACATTGTTGCTACAAGTGGCCGCAGATTACTCAAATACGGGAGCAAGTGTTATTTATGTCTCAGGCGAAGAGGCTACTAGTCAAATAAGAATGAGAGCAAGAAGGCTAAATAAAGCTCAGTCGACAGTAAAGCTAGCCTCAGAGACAAACCTGAGGAATATTTTGACCACCTTAGATTCGGAACGAGTAGATTTGGTGATAATTGACTCAATTCAAACGATATGGGCTGACAATATAGAAAGTGCCCCTGGCTCAGTTGCTCAAGTTAGAGCTTGTGTCCTAAATTTAACAAACTTTGCAAAAAAAAGAGGTATATCAGTAATTTTGGTAGGCCATGTCACCAAAGAGGGCCAAATAGCAGGACCAAGAGTTGTAGAACATATGGTCGATACTGTTCTTTATTTTGAGGGAGAACGTGGCATCGATTTCCGAATCTTACGTGCGGTTAAAAATAGATTTGGTCCAGCAGATGAAATAGGTGTTTTTGAAATGACCGCTTGCGGTTTAAAACAGGTCCCAAATCCATCACAATTATTTCTGTCAGAAAGAAATGACAACTCGTCTGGTTCTGTTATATTTGCAACAATTGAAGGTACAAGACCAGTATTGGTTGAAATTCAAGCATTAGTTTCAACTACTTCTCTGGGAACAGCCAGAAGGACTGTAATTGGCTGGGATAATGCCAGGTTGTCTATGATTTTAGCAATATTAGAGTCAAGGTGTAAACAAAATTTCCTTACCAAAGACGTTTACCTTAACGTAGCAGGAGGAATGAAAATTAATGAACCAGGTGCTGACCTGGCAGTAGCAGCCGCTTTGCTTTCGGCAGCTGAAGAAATTGAAATACCTAACAACAGCATTATCTTTGGAGAGCTTAGTTTATCAGGTAAGCTTCGGCATGTGGCACATCCAGACTCTAGAATTAAAGAAGCGAAAAAATTAGGTTTTTCTTCAATCATGGTACCAGAAAAAATTAAAATAGCTCAACACGATGATATAAAAATTGATAAATATGTTGATATAAATGAATTTATAGAGAGAAATCAAATAACCTCATAGGCAGAAAGTATTTTATTTCAATGGAAAACCTTAACCTTTTTGATATTATTTCATGCATATTAATATTAATTTCAGCATTTTTAGCATTTTTTAGAGGCTTTTCTAAAGAAATACTATCGATTTTTAGTTGGGTATCCTCAGCCGTTCTGGCATTCATTTTTGCTCCTTCAATAAACCCATTTTTAAACAAAATTCCAGTAGTAGCCGAAATTCTAAGTGACAGTTGCCAGCTTTCAATTTTAATATCTTATGTAATTTCATTCATTATTTCCCTTATAATTCTCTCCATGATAACTCCTATTTTTACAAATCTCATTCAGCAATCAAATCTTAGCGGAATTGATAGAAGTCTAGGTTTTTGTTTTGGCGTTTTTAGGGGAGCATTAATAATTGTAATAGTTTTAGTTGTATATGAGATATTTATTTCGGATGGTGCTGGGCTTAATACTATAGATGAGTCAAAAACTACAGAAATATTTTTCTCAATGAAAGAGCAATTGAAAAATCAAATTCCAGATCAAAAACCCGGCTGGATCAACTCACGATTCAGTACTTTGTTATCAGTCTGCGACGATTCTGTCTGACCGAGCCTATCAAAAAGATTAAAATGAGCAAAAAATTTAATAACAAAATAGTATTAATATCAGGAGCCTCTAGGGGGTTTGGATGTGCACTTGCGAAAGAGCTTGGTGCTGGAGGTGCTCATGTAATTGGATTAGCCAGAACTTCAGGTGCATTAGAAGAATTATCAGATATTATTACCCAGGACGGTGGAACTTCAACTATGGCTCCTCTAGATATTCTCTCTGACAAGAATTTAGAAAAATTAGGGTTATTGATAAATGATAGATGGGGTAAACTAGATCTGCTAATTCATGCTGCTTGTATTGCAACACCAATGGCTCCTGTAACCTCTCTTGCATTAAAGGATTTTGACCTAGCATTTCAAACAAATGCTAGAGCCACACAGAAAATGATACAAGTTTTCCATCCGCTGCTAAAGAAATCACAGAACGCAAAAGCAGTTTTTATTGATGATCAACAAGCAGGAAAGTTTTTGACAGGTTATGCCGCATCAAAAGCTGCTTGTAGAATAATAATTAGCAATTACAAAAGAGAAAATGAGCGATTGGGGCCTAAAGTATTGATTTTTTCACCACAACCGATGTCAACCGCACTTCGGGCCAAGTTCTTTCCTGGAGAGGACAAGACCAAGCTACATACCTGTCAATCCCAAGCTAAAAAACTCATAAAAAAGCTTCAATCCCTTGACAATTATAAGAAATTGGCTGACTAGATTTTTTTAGCATATGGATTCTTCCCTGCTCTCAACATCAATCTAATAGGAGTGCCAGGAATATTAAAGTCTTTTCTTAAACTATTTACCAAATACCTCTTATAACTGTCTGGTATCAAGTGCGGTGATGAACAAAAAACTACAAAACTGGGGGGTCTATTATTTACTTGAGTAATATATCGGATTTTCAAATGCCTACCGCGCGTCGATGGAGGAGGATGAGTTTTTACCTTCTCATTTAACCAAATATTAAGTCGAGCTGTTGAAACTCTTATATTCCATATTTTATAAGCATTAAATATAGTCTCTCTTAACTTATTCAACCCAACCCCCGTTAGTCCAGATATTGTCACCATCGGCACTCCAGCTAACTGAGGCAACAGTCTAGCCACTTTTTCTCTAAGAATCTTGGCTTTCTCAATTTTTTTATCTTCCAAATCCCACTTGTTGATAGCAATCACAAGACATCTACCCTCTCTTTCTGCAAAATCAGCTATCCTCAGATCTTGGGCTTCAAAAGATACTTTAACGTCTAGAACGATTACTACCACTTCAGAAAACTTGACTGCTCTTATACCGTCAGATATTGACATTTTTTCTAACTTTTCTTTAATTTTAGACTTCTTACGCATTCCTGCAGTATCAAAAATTCTAAACTGCTGCTCTCCCCACTTGGTTAATATAGAGATCGCATCTCTTGTTATTCCAGCTTCTGGACCAGTTAGTAGCCTATTATAGCCGATAATTTTATTTATAAGTGTAGATTTACCGGAGTTTGGGCGTCCCATTATTGAAATTTTTAATGGGTACTCTGTGGAGCTTTCTTCATCTTTTATTTTAAAACCTAGATCATCAATATTGGAATATTTTGAGTCTATAGAATTATTCTCTGCCTTAGTATTTTTGTCATACTCAACTAGAAATGGTTTTAATTCCAAATACATTTCTTGTAAACCAAGACCATGCTCAGCAGAAATTGATACTGGTGAACCAAGACCAAGCGAAAAACTCTCCAAAATTTTATCGCTTAAAGAATTACTTTCAACTTTGTTAGCCACAAGAATAATATTTCTAACTTTTTTTCTTAAGCTTTCAACTAATAGTTGATCCGCAACGGTGACGCCAACTCGAGCATCAATTAAAAATAGACAAATATGTGAATTTTCAATTGCGTCTAATGAGATATTACTCATACGGTTTTGCAAACTACTCTCAATTGAATTCTCAATGCCTGCGGTATCCATAACAGTCAATTCAAAACCATGTATTTTTACCTCGCCTTCTCGAACATCTCTTGTAACTCCAGGTTGATCGTCAACAAGTGCAACCCTTTTACCAACCATACGATTGAATAGAGTAGATTTACCAACATTTGGTCTACCCGCGATGGTTATTTTGTATTTCATTTTAATTCCTGAATAATAAAAAATACTTTTGCAATGGTCTTCATTTAGTATCTACCTATTGAAGTGCTATAATGTCTCCCATTGTCGTCACAATAAATATTCTTTCTTCCGAGTATATCGGTGGAGCCGATGGTCTATCTCTTAAATCGATGGAAGCATTAAGCTCGCCAGTTCTCGGATCAAATCCTCGAAATTTTTTATCTGAACCAGCAACCCACAAATTGGATCCAGCTAAAATGGGTCCGAAATATGACTTGATCTTCTTTTTACTCTCAATCTTTTTCGACCAAATAATATCTCCATTCTCATTGTTTAAACGAACCAAGGATCCTAAATCAGAAATAAAAAAAACAGAATTATCCAAAATGATCGGAGTACCGTTAATTCCAATGCTTCTGCTCCACACTAAACGGCCATCAATATCCAAAGCCTTAATTTGACCAGATAGGCTGCCAAAGTAAATCCTTTCCTCCTTAATAACTGGATTTCCAGAAATTTCACCAAAAACACTTCTTGCATAACCGAGTCTCTGCGCATCAATACTTTCAGTCCATTTTTCTAAACCCGTTTTGGGATCAACCGATAACAATTTTCCACCAGTGAATGGTAACAATAATAAATCCTTAGTCGCAGCGGGGCTTGCACTGATTGCTAACAAAGTATCAAGAGCCGGACCTTTTTTAGTCCAAGCCAACTGTCCATCATAGGAAACAGCTACTGCAAGGCCACTGGTAGTTATTGCAAAAATCTTATTATCAAAAATTGTTGGTCCAGAATTAAAGGGGGAAGAAAACTTATACCTCCAGTTAATTTTCCTATGTTTTGGAGAAATCGATAACATTTCACCAAAACCAGTTGTGACAATAATATCTTTACCATTGTATGACAGTCCACCTCCTAAATTTTTTTCTCCTTCATCTGGTTTAGGGTTAATCGAAATCTTCCAATCTTTATCCCCATCTAAAGTCACTGAAATTAACTCACCTTTTTCGTTTAATACGTACAAATTGTTATTAAAAATTATTGGTGAGCTGACGTATCTTGAAGAGCCACTAGCTTTATTTTCCCAAAATACTCGTGGTTGCTTTGAGAATTTAAAATGTTTTAAATTGTTCTGAGCATTCAATCTCGATTGCGACCAGCTTGAAACATGCGATGGTTTTGGAAGATCTATATTTTCGCTTGTCTTACTTATAATATCCTTGTCTTCAGTAAAATAAACTCTGACACCCTCTACTTCGTTATCAGAAGTACAACCTACTAAAAGGCATAAAAAAATAAAATAACAAAAATAAAAAATTCTATGATTGAACTTCATTGTTACTATTTTCCAGAATACCCAAGTGCTTCTTTCAACTCTTTGGAACGAGAAACCAATATACTGCTAGCGGTTGGATTACTAATAATCAAATCCAGAATACCGTCAGCACTTTTAAAATCATTAATCTCAATAAAATAAAGGGCTCGTTGTTCTTGTGCTAAGAGATTAAAAGCACAGTCAGGAGAACTTAATTCGTCTAATAAACCAAGGGCTGAATCCTCATCCTCCTTGATCAAAAAGAAAGTTTTGAATTTGGCTAGATCTCTTAAAACCTGCTTTACATCTTGATTTGTGTAAATCCTTCTGTAGGCATCTACAGCCTCCGCTACTTTTTGCTCTGAAAGAGCAATTTCCGCATTATAAAACATTGCTATGACTGCCCCTGGTACTTGCTTATCCGTCAAGCTTTGAAGGAGTGTGAAATCCCCTCCTTCTGCTGAATTAATTGCATTCGAGATAGAGTCACCAAACAATCGAGCTTCTTTTACAATCCTTTGCTTATTATATTCCCAAAAAGCAGATGCACCAACTATTGCGACAATAAATAAAAAAGCCAGCCAACCGTATTTACGTAGAAATTTATACAGTTTATCTCGCCTTAACTCCTCAGTAACTTCATCTATGAAAGATTCATTTTCACTCACTTTTTGCCCCTTAGTATTTAAAACTTATATATTTAAAATTATCACTTTCTGACAGAAAGCCATAACAAATGGCTTACATATAATAACTAAAATAAAAAAACATAAAAGCCAAAACTTTTGAAAGTGATGAATACCCTAATTAAAATTAAGTCAAGCGATAACAAATAAATTCTAATATTAAAAGCAGCATATTGAAACTTCTTAAAAAAACCATTAGATAATGCCAAGAGAAGTAGTATTCCTTAATTGATAAAATATTTATTATAAAATCTTCGGGAAACGAGATAAGAACATGCGTGTTAAAGGTTCATACATTTGGGCAGGCACAATAGCTTTAGTAGTTGTGGGCTGGATGCTATCTGACGAAATACTTTCCAAAAATGACTTAGATGACTTTCCAATAGAAAATATGCCCAAGGAAAACAGAGAAAACGACAAAACACCAAAGTCAAAACTTACAGTAAGTGCAATTAAAGTGCAAAATGAAATGACGCCATTAAAAATTCGAGCCAGTGGGGTAACCAGAAGTAAGTTTGAAATAAACGTTGTTGCTCGACGTCAAGGAAATATTCAAGAAATTTTAGTGACAGAAGGAACCTGGCTTAAAGCAGGGGACATCTTAGTTACATTAGACAGAGGTACATTGGATGCAGATCTAGAAGCTGCTAGAGCCGATAGGAAAGCAGCAGAAAATTCATATCAAGAGGCTCAAAAGCGTTTTGCCACCTCTGGAGAACTAGAAGTTCAGTTACGATCTGCAGAAGCAGATCTTGAGGTTAACAAAAAAAATTATCAAGTCGCAAAGAAACTAGTGGATGGTGGGCATCAAACAGAAGCAGCACTTTCAAAAAAACTTGCTCTTTTACGAGCCGCCGAAACTAGACTTTTTGAGTTAAAAAATATTTCTAAGGAACTAGAATTATCAACCTTTTACGCTCGTATTAAAATGATAGATGCTAGAATACTTCAACTAGAGGAGCAGCTTAATTTTACCGTTATTAAAGCTCCTCAATCAGGCTGGTTGGAAACGATCAAAATTGAAAAGGAAGAGTTCGTTGACGATAAACGAGCAATAGCAAAAATTATTGGATTGCAATCGCTTATTTTAGATGTTGCTGTGCCACAAACTAGCGTTGGGAAAATTAATATTGGTGATCCAGCTGAAATCACATTAGCTGGTACGACAGTAAAGCTAGGTAAAGTAGAAAGGATTGCAGTCACCGCAAATGAAGCAACGCGCACATTCAATGTTGAGATCAAGTTAGATAATAAGGACGGAAGTTTGAGAGCGGGAATGAGCGCCGAAGCTAACATAATTATTGACGAAGTTGAGGCATTTAAAATTTCACCCGCCCATTTAAATGTAGATGAAAACGGCCAATTAAGTGTAAAAATTGTAAACTCTGACCAACGTGTAAAAGTCACTCCTGTTGAATTAGTCAGAACTTCAGGTAACCTCGCATTTATTTCTGGATTAAGAGATGGCCAAGTCCTTCTTACAATGGGCCAAGGTTTTCTGCGTAACAGTGAAAAAGTTTCCTACTCCTTGATTCAGGAGGCTGATTGATGCGTCTCTTGATTTCAGCTGCTTTTACAAGGCCAGCAGCAATAGTCTTTCTACTTTTAATTATTTTTGGAATAGGCTTAAACGCTTTATACAGTATTCCGAAAGAAGCAAATCCAGATATTGATATTCCTGTGGCTTATGTTTCGGTAAGCTATTCAGGAATTTCTCCTACAGACGCGGAGAAGTTACTAGTAAAACCCTTAGAGAAGAAATTACAATCCGTCGTTGGACTAGACAATATGACAAGTGTTGCAACTGAGGGTTATGCATCGATTACATTAGAATTTCTTGCAGGAGAGAATATTGATTTGGTCTTAGATGATGTAAGAGAAGCAGTCGATGAAGCAAAATCAGAATTACCAGTGAAGGCGGATGATCCTAAAATAGTAGAAATTTCATTGTCCATGTTTCCAATTTTAACAGCAGCTATTTATGGAAATGTTCCAGAAAAGATTTTGGTTACAGCTGCCAGAAAACTGAAAGATCAATTGGAAGCCATAGAAGGTGTGCTCGAAGTAGACATTGGAGGCGATCGTGAGGAATTTGTTGAAATTTTAATTGATGCTACAGCTATTGAAAATTATGCTTTGAATCCATCAACCGTTATAGGATTGGTTTCTGCCAATAATCAGTTAGTTAATGCTGGAGCGATTGACACTGGAGCAGGTAAGTTAGTTGTTAAAGTTCCAGGAGTAATTGAGACAATTGATGAAATTATGGATCTTCCAATAAAGATTGGTGATGGCACCACTATACATTTTAATGATATTGCGGTGATAAGAAGAGCTTTTACGGACACCTATAGTTGGTCTCGTGTAAACGGAGAAAGTTCCATAGTTTTGGATATAAAAAAAAGGGTAGGTTCAAATGTAATTGAAGTGGTTGAAGCATCGCGCGAAGTAATAAGTGCAGGGGTTCAACTAATTCCTGGTGAAGTTAAAGTGAGTTATCTATATGACGACTCAAAAACAGTGCGTAATTTGCTAAGTGATCTTGGAAACAATGTTACCGCCGCAGTCATAATTGTAATGGTAGTCATAGTTGCAAGCTTAGGATTAAAGAATGCAGCCCTAGTTGGATTAGCGATTCCAGGGAGTTTCTTAATCGGCATTTCAATTCTTTACAGCATTGGAGTAACGATGAACATTGTAGTGCTTTTTTCCTTAATACTAGTCGCTGGAATGTTAGTGGATAGTGTGATTGTGACAACGGAATTTGCAGATAGACGGCTTGCCCAATCTGCAAAGCGAGAAGTTGCTTACAAAGAGGGTGCAATTAGAATGGCTTGGCCTATTATTGCTTCAACAGCAACAACCCTAATGGTTTTTCTTCCCCTATTGTTCTGGCCGGGAATAGTTGGCGGGTTTATGAAATACCTACCTATTACTGTGATATGTGTTCTTAGTGCATCCCTATTAATGGCCCTTGTTTTTATTCCAGTGTTGGGAGGTATGTATGGAAAAGTAAAACCAGGGCGTTTAAAGTTTCCACATCGATCAGCACCCAGAGCCTACAAATGGATATTGAAAAGATCTATTCATTACCCTTCATTAGTGATATTAGCACTATCTGGGTTTATGACTATTTCATTTGGTGGTTATTTCTCTGCTGGACTAGGGGTATCATTCTTCCCCGATATAGAACCTGAACAGGCTATCGTTCAAATTTTGTCTCGAGGAGACTTATCTGCAGAAGAGCGTGATAAGCTGGTTCAAAATGCTGAGGAGAAAATATTTGACGTTGAAGGTATATCGGCTAAATATGCAAAATCAGAACCATCAAATGGTCAGCAGGCAAAAGATTCTATTGGATTTGTGAGAACCGTATTTAAAGATTGGCAAGAAAGAGAAAAAGCGTCAGTTCTAATCGATGAAATGAGAGAACGCCTGAGCGATCTCTCTGGAGTTAAAGTAAATGTAAAAGCACAGGAAGATGGTCCCGGTGGGGGATTACCAATACATATAGAGATTTATAACCATAATCTTAGCAAAGCTGCCAAAACTACTGAGTCAATTCTTCTTTTGATGGAAGAGATTGGAGGATTTGTAGATACTACGGATAGTCAACCTTTACCTGGGATCGAGTGGACTGTTCAATTTGATCGAGATGAGGCTAGCCGGCACGGTGTCTCAATTGACGCTTTAGGCAATATGGTCAAAATGCTCACTGCTGGTATAAGTGTATCTGATTATAGACCAGATGATACTGACGAAGAGCTTGACATTAAACTACGATTCCCAACAAATCAGAGAAATTTAGGTAGACTAGAAGAGTTAAGAATTCCTACCCCTTCAGGAAATTACGTTCCATTGTCTGTTTTTGCACAACTTATTCCAAAGCCAAAGGGTGGAGATATAGAGCGAAAAAATGGTCAAAGGTTTTATTACATAGACTCAGACGTTTCCCCAAATGTTTTACCAGCCACGCAAATCGAGAAATTAAAAAAGTTAATCCAAGAAAGAAACTTGCGTGGTACAAGTCTAATAAATTTTGGAGGAGAAAGTGAGGACATTGAGGAAACCCAACAGTTTTTAGGTCAAGCCTTTGCCTTATCATTGTGTTTAATGGCACTATTGTTAATGATACAATTTAACTCTGTGTGGCAGACATTCGTAACTATGTCAGCAATAATTTTGTCTTCAGGAGGCGTGTTTTTAGGACTTTGGCTTATTGGTAGGCCCTTTGGCGTGGTTATGTCAGGATTGGGAATAATTGCTTTAGCTGGTATAGTAGTGAATAATAATATTGTCCTTATTGATACCTTTAACGAATTTAGAAAAAAAGGATATGCGGCCAAAAATGCTGCTTACCATGCAGGAATTGCTAGATTTAGACCAGTCTTATTGACTGCAATAACTACCATTTTAGGACTTTTACCTATGGTCTTTGAATTAACAGTCAAATTCAAAGATAGGTCTATACTTTCAGGTGCTCCTTCGTCACAATGGTGGACTGACCTTTCCAGTACAATCGCAGGTGGTTTGACCTTTGCAACAATACTTACGCTGCTTGCCACCCCTGCCCTTTTAGTAATGGGTTCAAATATTGATAATTGGATGTCAAGAATTAAACTAAAACTGTTTAGGAAAACTTTAAATATTGAAACTCGTTAAGGAACTTATAAATTATAGAGTGAAGGCCTTACTGTTGTTGCCTACTCCACATTTTAGAGTAATAGCTCTTTAGGCAAAGTAACTCCTTATGATTTCCCTGCTCGACTATTTTACCTTTATCCAAGACAATAATACTGTCTGCATGCAATACAGTAGATAGGCGGTGTGCTATGATAATAACTGTTCGTCCTTTGCCAACACTTTGGACACTATCTAGAATTCCTTTTTCAGTCTTAGAATCTAATGCAGAAGTGGCTTCATCTAGTAGCAAAATTTTTGGATTTTTTATAAATGCTCTGGCTATTCCTACTCTTTGTTTTTCACCGCCTGATAGTTTTAATCCACGCTCGCCAACTATAGTATTATAGCCATCGGGTAAAGTTTTAATCAAGTCACTTAATTGAGCTGCTTTGGCAGCTTCCTGAACCTCGTCCTGTGACGCATCGGGATTACCATAAGCGATATTGTACCCTATAGTATCATTAAACAAAACAGTATCTTGCGGTACCACGCCAATATTTCTTCTAATAGAATCTTGGGTCACATCTCTAATGTCTTGGCCATCGATTAATATTGACCCATCAGTCACATCAAAAAACCTAAACAGTAATCTTGCAATAGTTGACTTACCTGCTCCAGAAGATCCTACAATTGCTACTGTTTGGCCACTCTGCACAACAAATGATAAATTTGTGAGAATTTTTCTACTGTTTAGCTCATATTGAAAACCAACATCTCTGAAATGAACTTGTCCATTTCCTAGCTTTAATGCCCCGACATTTGGTTTATCGGCAACATCAATTGGTTGGTCAAGCAACTGAAACATAGCAGCCATATCTACCAAAGATTGTCGAATTTCTCGATATACAGTACCTAGAAAATTTAGCGGTAAGATTAACTGAAGCATAATTGTATTTATTCCTACAAACTCTCCTAACGTTAACTTTTCATCAATAACGCCTATAGCCGCCATTATCATCACGCTTACCAAGCCAGTGGAAATTAGCAGTGCCTGCACAAAATTTAAAAGAGCTAATGAGATACCAGTTTTTATCGCTGCAGTCTCATAACCTTTCATGGAATAATCATACCGAGTACTTTCCTTTAACTCAGCAGTGAAGTATTTGACAGTTTCAAAGTTTATTAAACTATCAATCGCTCTTTGATTTGCTTCAGTGTCTCTGGCAATCATTACTCTCCTTATATTTAATCTCCAGTTAGTAATCCTAAAGGTGACCCAAACATATATTGTAATAGTAAATAAAACCACAAGAGCATACGTATAATCATATCGAGTAATCAAAAGTATGATCACAAAAACGAGCTCTAGAAATAGTGGAAAAATAGAGAACAGTAAAACTCGGAGTAAAAAGTCAACACCTTTTACTCCTCTTTCGATAATTCGGCTCAATGCCCCAGTTTTTCTTTCTAAATGAAAACTCAATGACAGATTATGAATGTGCGCGAAAGTTCTTATAGCTAGTTTTCTTAAAGCACTCTGGCCAACAACTACAAAAATTGCATCTCTAAGTTGATTAAAACCAACAGAGAAAAGTCTTATTAATCCGTAGGCAATAACCAACCCAACTGTACCAATAGCCATCATTAAAAAAGGTTGTTCGTTATCTGGTTGTTTAGCTAAAGAGTCCACTGTCCAAATCATAAACAAGGGTGTTAAGACAGTCATTGACTTTCCTAAAACTAATGCCACCAGTGAAATCACCACTCTTACTCGTAACCAACGATCATGCTTCGGCCATAAATATGGTAAGATATTGAGTAGTATAAAAATATCAGGATTTTTTTTTGATGTTGCCATTTTCAATTCATATCTAATAAATTCATAAATCAAAACTCAAATCAGACTATACTTTTAGCATGAGGCAATTTTTAATAATCTTCTTCGAAGCACACCTTCTAGAGTTTTGTAGGAATAGAAAAAACTTGTCCTGGATAAATCAAATCAGGATCCTTAATTAAATCTGAGTTTTCCTCATAAATTTCTAGATATCTAATACCTTTTCCGAAAATTCTCCTGGCAATTCTCCACAAACTGTTCCCACTCTGAACAGTTATAGCACCAGACACCATATTGGTTAAAATCTCGGAAGAAACTCTCTTAAAAGGAGTCTCAATTCTACTATTTACTACGCCCTCATCATCTACCTCATCAATCCTGAGCTTATAGATTCCAGGCATCAAGCCAGTAAGTTCAACACTCCATCCTCCAGCAGCACCAGATTCCCCTTTACTAAACAAATCATTATCAATGTAAATTAATATAGTATATTTAGGTCGAGCTCGTCCAGCCAAAATTGCTTCTCCCAAATCAGAGTAACTAATTGTATCAAGGGTTACTTCACTTACAGAGGCACTTTTTATATTCTGAACTAATTTTATTTCATCAGTGGAGCTTTGCACAATTGTGGGTAGAGTGGATTCTATTGCATTGCTGTTTTCATTAACCTTTACGATAGGCAGAACAATAAAAATATCTTCAGATAAGGCCCAGTCAGATGATATATTGAGCTTCTCTTGATCTGTTTCCTGTATCTTTTCGTTACGGTTATTCTCAGCTAATTTTTCAATTTCTGCTTGGGGTTTTTTATGCTTTTCAATAACTTTGGCTTCTTCTAACTTCTTTGCCCTCACACTTATTTTCTTTACCTCGTCAGACTTTTCGATAGATCCAATTACGACAAAGTTACCATCCTCATCTGATATAGTCTTACCAACAATAGCATCATTTGAAATGACTTCAACTTCTGTTAAAGGTTCAGCTTGGCCAGCTATAATTGCTTCCCCACTCTCTTCAACTCTAAACAAATCAACCTCTGGATTTATACTATTAGGTTCCTTTAAAGCTAGAAGTTGATCAGAATCTACTTTCCTGCTTTCATCACTTGCCTTTTCCGCACTATCCAAGTCACCTTTGATCCTAACTGATGAACTTTCATCAGCACTTAATGAACGCTCTTCTGACTCCGCCACGCTAGTTTCAACTTTCGTTTTCTCAGCTAAACTACCACTTTCTTCTTTCAATTGTTTTTTTAGTTCAGTTGCAAGGTCATTGTTAGCCTTTTTAGCAACATCTTTTACTTCATCAGTTTTTGTAATATCCTCAAGTTTGCTAGAGGAGTCACTTGAAATGTCACTATTAAGATTGCTTATCTCCTTAACATCTGGTTCGTTTTCACTATTAGGTTTATAATCACCTGACGATACGTCAGCCAATTCACTTTCTGCTCCCTGAGAAATCGTTTTGGAGATAGTATTACTCTTTTCAGAATCACCACTTCCATTTAATTTGCTAGTATCGTTATAAGCTCTGTTGATTATTAAAAAAATTGCTATAATTACACACAGTAGTATTAATGCCAGAGCCCAGGCCCAACCAAATCTCTTCAGACTTCCGATCATCAACCAGATCTCCCTAAAAACTATAGGTTACTAAAATTGTCACACACATTTAATCACTTAACGCGTCATAATTAAAGACTAAATATAGGATAAGACAGTTGGATAAAAAATTAATAAGAAATATTTGCGTTTTTTGTGGATCCAGGAAAGGAAATAATAGCCAGTTTGAAAATTTTATTAAAGATTTAGGAGAAGCTCTGACAAAAAATAAATATTCATTGATTTATGGTGGTGGCAACGTTGGCCTGATGGGAGAATTAGCAAATTCAGTATTAAAAGAAAATGGGTCGGTAATTGGCGTGATACCTGAGCATTTATTAGAAAAAGAAGTTGGCAAATTAGATTTGAAGACCTTAATAGTAACAAAAAATATGCATCAAAGGAAGCAAATAATGTATACTCGGGCAGATGCTTTTATAGTTTATCCTGGCGGCATTGGTACTTTAGATGAGTTTTTTGAAATTCTGACATGGCGGCAATTAGGATTACACGTAAAGCCAATAATTATATTAGATATAAATAATTATTGGGCACCCCTAATAGAATTGATTAATCACCAAATCAGATACAAGTTTCTTGAAAAAAAAATTTTAGATGACCTTACAGTTTGTAAAAACGTTAAAGAGGCAATAGCGGTCTTGAACAAATTAAATTAAAAGCCTTAGCACAATTAAAATATAACCTTTTACAAGTTAGACGAATAAATAATCACTTGCCAACAGTCAATTGCTCCTCACAAACTCACACTCTTTTGAACAATTAATTTTTATTTACAATTTATACAAACCAATATTTTCAGAAAAACAACTACTGACAGCCGTGCCTAAACTGTAAGCCATAACTCTATTCAAATTAAACACAAGTTGATAACAATATTTATTGGTATATTAACTCAAAGCATTCGCGAAGCTACATTTTCCCAATTCACCAGTTTTTCAAGGAAATTTGTCAAATAGTTTGGCCGTTTATTCCTGAAATCAATATAATACGAATGCTCCCACACATCACACCCTAAAAGTGCTGTCTGGTTGTGACAAATTGGGTTAACACCATTCTCTGTTTTAGTTACTGATAAGGTTCCAGATTTATCTTGAACTAACCAGCACCAGCCAGAACCAAATTGTCCCACTCCAGAGGCACAAAACTTATCTTTAAAGTCTTGCACTGAACCAAAGTCAGAAACTATCTTATTTTCTAACTCACTTGGCATTCCCACACTTTTAGGACCCATCATTTCCCAAAACTGGATATGATTCCAGTGCTGTGATGCATTATTGAAAAGCCCACTTTGAACTAGAGCCTGAGGCTGATAGGTATCTCTTACGATATCCTCTAATTTCTTGTCTTCATGCTCAGATCCAGCAAGTAATTTGTTACCGTTATCTACATATGCTTTATGATGAAGATCATGATGATATTCTAGTGTTTCCTTACTCATTCCAAAATTGGAGAGTGCGTCGTGAGCATAAGGTAAGTCAGGTAATTCAAAAGCCATTTTTTTTCCTTTTCATTTATAAATTTGTATTAACAATGTTTTTTTCAATAATTCAAAGATCCCTTCACTGGTGCTATACAAAGGTTTAGTGGTTTTCTACCACAAAAACAATCACTAACGAACTATTTTTGAAAATTTAATCGATCTTATCACCAAACTGTGTTCCAGCGTTATTGCTTGCTTTAGACCAATCTCTTTTTACACCTAATTTGAGTAATAATGCAGATGCAACAAAGATTGAAGAAAAGGTTCCGACTACCACTCCCCAAATCATTGCAAATGTAAAGCCCCTAATTACTTCACCTCCTAATATGTAAAGAGATAAAAGTGCTAATAAAGTTGTTACCGAAGTCATAAACGTTCTACTTAATGTTTCATTGATAGCTAAATTGACTACATCGACCAAAGGTTTGGATCTTATCTTTCTCAACTTTTCTCGAACTCTATCATAGATTATCACTGTATCATTTAAAGAATAACCAATTATAGTTAACAATGCCGCAATAATTGACAAATTAAATTCTAAACCTAGCAACGAAAAAATCCCAATTGTTATTGCCACATCATGAACAAGGGCACACACTGCCCCTAATGCAAATTGCCACTCAAATCTAATCCACACGTAAAACAACACTGCACATACTGCAAGGACTACAGCTTGAATGCCCTTGATTATAAGCTCTTTCGACACCTTGCCACCAACGCTCTCAGTTTGTAGAAATTTAAGATCGTCCAAGGCTTGTTTTAAATTTTCCTTCACAAGAATAATTTTTTTGTTTTGCACCGCTTCTTTATTTTCTTCTTGCTCTATCCTAATCATAACTAAATGCTTCTTTGCGCTGACTATTCCTCCTGTGAGTTTTTCAGCTGGATCTGATATTTCTGTAACCGAAGTATCACCAACATTTAAATTTCCTAAAATTGCACGAAAGCTTTCAATTGGTACTTTCTTGGGAGTTTCAATCATCAACATCGTACCCCCCCTAAAGTCTATTCCATAATTGAGACCAATCAAAATGTAGGATATTAATGAAACTAATACTGCAATCGATGAAATACTAAAGAAAACAGTTGTATACCTAAAGAAGTTAATCCGTGTCTCTGCTGGAATTATTTTTAATCTGATCACTTAAAATTGCCTCTCATATTAAGAGCCTCTTGGGGCGTTTAATAGAAAAATAGAAAAATATTAGAAGTCTTGTTACAAAAATTGCGGTAAAAACCGACGTAATTATGCCAATCCCTAAGGTAATAGAAAAGCCCCTCACAGGACCACTACCCAAAACGAATAAAAGAACCGCTGCAATCATTGTCGTAACATTTGCATCGATTATGGATGTCAATGCTTTCTCATACCCCTGTTCAATCGCTTTAAGTGGAGAAGAGCTTATTCTAATCTCCTCTCTAATTCGTTCAAAAACTAGCACATTGGCATCAACTGCCATTCCTAAGGTAAGAACAATGCCAGCTATTCCAGGTAGCGTTAAAGTGGCACCAATAAAGGCCATTATTGAAAAAATTAAAGCAATATTTAAGACCAAAGCTATATTTGCAAACATTCCAAATACCCCATAACTCAAAAGCATAAATAAGAGCACAAGACAACCACCTATAATTGCAGCCAGTTTTCCTGCTGCAACACTGTCAGCCCCTAACTCAGGCCCAATAGTCCTTTGTTCAAGAATAGTGATCTCCGCTGGTAAAGCTCCAGCTCTTAGTAAAATGCTTAACCGATTACTTTCTTCAACAGAAAAATTTCCAGTTATTATGCCTGACCCACCCGGAATATAACTTTGGATTACGGGGGCAGAAATTACTTTTCCATCCAAAACAATAGCAAAAGGACTACCGATATTCTCCCTGGTGTAGCTACCAAATTTTCTGCCTCCTGGTGGATTAAATTGAAAACTCACTGCAGGCCTATTATTCTGATCGAATGATGGCTGTGCATTGGTCAACTCGTCACCAGTGACAACTGCAGTACGAGCTATAACCACAACTCAGCTAGCTATAAAAAGTGCTAATTG
>MDTB01242609.1_pt1 | contig 17470 bp, 15 predicted proteins | sample 811161 | NCBI WGS metagenome assembly MDTB01 (sample SAMN05326650, study PRJNA326480) | marine metagenome | isolation source: seawater | place: Mediterranean Sea | collected 2009
AGTGTAAAAAATAAGTTGCAACTGTCTGATATATTGAAAAATAGTGTTGGGCGGAAAAGTAAAAAACGAAATTCATAAATTAAATTTATGTGTTAAGCTCGATGGATTGGAGGAGCCTATGACTGTTCAAATGCGAACCGATAACGTTGATCAGATCAATCTTGCCGATCCGGCAGCGGTGCGGCAATTGATCCGCAATGGTCAGCATCCTGGCCATACCGCTGGTTTAGCACCTGGCTACCTGCAGGGTAATCTGGTGGTGCTGCCTGGCGATTGGGCAATGGATTTTTTCCGCTATTGCCAGCGCAATCCAAAGCCCTGCCCGTTGGTTGGCGTATCCGATAAGGGCGACCCCATCCTGCATACCTTAGGACAGGATGTTGATATTCGTACCGATATTGGCAGCTACAATGTTTTTCGTGATGGTGAATTGAGCGCTCAGGTGAGCGACATCCGGGATCTATGGACCGATGACATGGTCGCCTTTGTGGTTGGCTGCTCGTTCACTTTTGAAGCGGCCCTGGTTGACGGCGGTATCCCGCTGCAGCATTGGGAGAAAAACCTCACGGTTTCAATGTTTTACACCAATATTGAAACGACGCCCGCAGGCAAGTTTGGTGGCGGCATGGTTGTCTCGATGCGGCCGATGAGCCACGCCCATGCTATTCGCGCTTGTGAGATTACGGCGCGGTTTCCAAATGGCCATGGTACCCCGGTGCATATCGGCGATCCGGCTGAGATTGGGATTGCCGATATCAACAAGCCGGACTTAGGTGATCCACAAGTTATCGGTGACGATCAGGTGCCGGTTTTTTGGGCCTGCGGGGTAACACCGCAGCGGACCGTGGTACAGGCTCGGCCACCGATCTGTATCACGCACACGCCGGGATCGATGCTGGTCACCGATATCCCGTCCCATGGGGCAAATGATCGCTAGTGTGATTTTGCCGTTAGCCAAACCCAAGGTTCTATGATTACCTCTGCGATATGTGAGGGAATTGTTGACTAAACTTTAATAAAAACAGCACCGGAAGGCGCGACTTCAAGACACGTCAAAAGGGAGAGAGAAAGATGCAAACACGGATGAAAATTTTAACATCAGCGCTGGCGCTGGGGATGTTCGGCGCTGTTGCCGCAACCATGCCTGCGCAAGCTGAAGTCCAGAAATATAACTTCGAGGTGGTCGGCACCTGGGGCTTCCTGGAAAACTGGAAGTCTTATGAAAGCAAGTTCTGGAACGAACAATTGCCAAAAGCCTCCGGCGGCAAACTGACCGCTAACGCAAAACCTTATACCGAGTTGGGTATTAAAGGTTATGAGGTCATGTCAGGCCTGAAAAAAGGTGCCTTTGATGCGGTTCACGCATTGACAAGCTACAGCGCCAAAGCAAGCCCCGAGCTGGAAGGCATCGATTTGGCCGGCGTGATCCAGGATTTCCCGACCTATCGTAAAGCCGTTAATGCTTATCGGCCGATCATCGAGCGGGAATTGGCCGACAAATATAACTCCAAGCTGATCAATATTTATACCTTCCCCAGCCAGCAGCTGTGGTGCAACCTTAAAGACAAAAGCATCAAAAACGTTGCTCTGACCGACATGGCCGGCAAGAAAATCCGGACCTACAGCCGGACCCTTGGTGATTTCATCGAAGGCATGAACGCCAGCGCCGTGACGATTGCTTTCGCCGAAGTTGTTCCTGCCCTGCAAAAAGGCGTTGCCGACTGCGGCATCACCGGCACCATGCCGGCCTATAACGCCAAATGGTGGCAGGTCGTGACTCACAATATCCGGGTTCGGGTTGGCTATGCTGCCACCTTTACCGCGATCAACATGGATATTTGGAACGATTTCAACAAAGAGACTCAAGATCTGATCATGTCCGAAGGTAAAAAGCTTGAAGATGAGCTTTGGGCCTTTGAAAGCAGCCTTGACCAAGCCGGCATGGACTGTAACGCCAGCGGTCCTTGCACCTATGGTGAGCCAGGCGGCATGATTCCGATCACACCTTCGGCAAAAGACCAAGCCATGCTGAAAGACATCGCTGAGAACGTCGTTCTGAAGCGTTGGGCCAAGCGTTGCGGCAAGACCTGCACCGAAGAGTGGAATGCGACAGTCGGTAAAGTTGTTGGCTTAACAGCGAGCGAGTAAACCGGCAAAAAATATTGCGCGCACCAGGGCCTTGCCTTGGTGCGCGCCGTTACAACGGGACAGATAATACCTTGGCGGCGATGCTACAGGCGGAGGCATGATCAATGAGCGCAGTATTCGAGCGGCTGCACGGCGGCTTTAAAAATATTTCGCAGGTCGCAGTTTGGCTGGGCGGCTTTGCGCTGTTGTTGTCAGCTATCATGGTCACACTCGATGTGATCTTTCGCAAATTGTTTGGCCTGACCTTAAGTGGATCCGATGAAATTACCGGCTATGTGTTTGCCGCCGCGACCACCTGGGCATATTCCTTCTGCCTGCTAAATCGCTCAAATATTCGTATCGATGCGCTGTATAACACGCTGTCCATCAAGCCACGCGCGGTTCTGGATGTGATCGGCATGATGCTTCTCGCCTATTATGTCTATTTGCTGACCGTCAGCGGCTTTGAGATGTTCGTGGAGAATCTGGAATATAATTCCAGTGCCCAAACCACCCTTGCGACACCGCTCTGGATTCCGCAGGTCTTTTGGCTTAGTGGGCTGGCGTTTTTCTTGGTCTGCCTGGTTTTCTTGGTGATTTATGGCTTGTTCGCTCTGCTGCGAAAAGACTGGCTCACGGTGTCTCGGATTGCCGGCATCAAAACAGTTGAAGAAGAAATATCTGAAGAAACCTTTGTGAAGTAAGTTGGCGATTTATGCCGCTGCTGACGTCTTAGACGGGAAGTCATTATGCCTCTTTTGATTCTTGCTGTGCTCATGGTTTTGATCATCTCGGCAGTGCCTGTGGGCGCTGTTTTGGGGATTTTGAGCTTAACCTTAGATGAACTTTATCTGCGCGGTCGCCGCTCATTGATGCTTGGCGACTTCGTTTGGGAGCAGAGTATTGAATATATTCTGGTGGCCATCCCAATGTTTATCTTGCTCGGTGAAATCATGTTGCGCGCAGGCATCGCGCAACGCATGTACAATGCCGTTGCGCAGTGGTTGTCATGGCTGCCTGGGGGCCTGATGCAGGCCAATATCGGCACCTCGGCCATTTTTGCGGCCTCATCGGGATCCAGTGTTGCAACCGCTGCAACGGTGGGCACCGTGGCCTATCCGGAAATTGAAAAGCGCCGCTATAATGAGCCACTTTTCCTCGGTTCCTTAGCTGCCGGCGGGACCTTAGGCATTCTTATCCCGCCGTCGATTAACCTCATTATCTACGGCCTGCTCACTGATTCGTCGGTGCCGGAGCTCTATTTGGCGGGGATTTTCCCGGGCCTGATTCTGGCCGGACTATTCATGACGGTGATTGCCATCGCCTGCCTGCGGCGGCGCGAATGGGGCGGCGAAAAGGTGCAAACCAGCTGGTCCGACCGGATCCGCGTTTTACCTGATCTATTGCCGCCGATCCTGTTGTTTGTTGCTGTTGTCGGCTCGATCTATGCAGGGGTTGCGACGCCGACCGAGGCGGCATCAATCGGTGTTGTCTTCGCGCTGATGATTGCCGGTTGGAACCGTGCGCTGTCAATCGGCATGCTGAAACAAGCCTTCGAAGGCACCATGCGGTCAACGGCGATGATCATGTTGATCATTTTGGCGGCGGTCTTTTTGAACTTCGTGCTTGGTTTCATGGGCATCACCCAAGCGATGTTGGAAGCGATCGAGAAAATGGGTTGGACGCCCATGGGGACAATGATTGCGATTGTCTGCTTCTATCTGATCCTTGGCATGTTTATGGAAACCTTGTCGATGATGCTGACCACCATTCCTGTGGTCTTCCCGATTGCCATGCACATGGGCTTTGACCCGATTTGGTTCGGTATCATGATCACGGTGCTGATGGAAGCGGCCCTGATCACGCCGCCGATCGGTATCAATTTGTATGTGGTTCATGGGATCCGAGCGCGTGGCGGCAACTTCAATGATGTCAGTCTAGGTGCCATTCCCTTCCTGATTGCGATGCTGTTTTTGATCGGCTTGCTTTTGGCTTTGCCGGAAGTGGCAATCTGGCTGCCGCAGCAATTTTACTAGGTTTCGGTCGCGTATTTGCCGGCCAATCAGCGTTGATGCCATCACGCGAATCGGTGATTTCAGTGGAAAAGACTGTGCGTCGCTGCTAAAACCCGTGCGACGTTTCGGTGCGGTCCGGCGGTGCTGATCGCAGGCAGTGAAGTGAAGGGAAGCAAAATGGCGGCGAGTTGGAGCCCAAGCGGCTGGCGTGATCATCCGATACAGCAGGTGCCTGAGTACCCTGATCTTGCGCATCTCAATGACGTTGAGCAACAATTAGCAGGCTATCCGCCGCTGGTTTTCGTCGGCGAGGCACAACGCTTGAAAACGGATTTAGCTGCCGTTGCGCGCGGTGAAGCATTTTTGTTGCAAGGCGGTGATTGTGCCGAAAGCTTTGCGGAATTTTCACCAAATAATATCCGCGATACCTTTCGCGTGCTGCTGCAAATGGCAGTTGTTCTGACCTTTGGTGCTGCCTTGCCGGTGGTCAAAGTTGGCCGCGTTGCCGGCCAGTTTGCCAAGCCACGGTCGGCCCCGACCGAAGTGATCGATGGTGTCGAATTACCCAGCTATCGCGGCGATATGGTTAATGCCATGGAGTTTGATGCGGCCAGTCGGGAACCTGATCCCTCGCGTCTGCTACAAGTTTATAATCAGTCGGCCTCGACCTTGAACCTGCTGCGGGCATTTGCCCAAGGGGGGTTTGCGAATTTGGAAGAAGTGCATCGCTGGACTCTTGATTTTGTGAAAGGCTCGCCCTCCAGCGAACGTTTTGAGCAAGTTTCCGGGCGGATTGGCGAATGTTTAGAATTCATGCGGGCGTGCGGCATCACTCCGGAAAATATCCAGCAGCTTCGGGAAACGGAGTTTTATACCTCCCACGAAGCCTTGCTGCTGGGGTATGAGCAGGCAATGACTCGCGCCGATACCATCACCGATGATGGCGGTTGGTATTCCACCTCGGCGCATATGCTTTGGATTGGTGACCGGACCCGGCAGCTGGATGGTGCGCATGTGGAATATATGCGCGGTATTCGGAATCCGATCGGCTTGAAATGCGGCCCAAGCTTGAGCGTTGACGATTTATTACGGCTGATCGAGACACTTAATCCTGCCAATGAGGCCGGTCGATTGACATTGATTGCGCGCATGGGCTGCGAAAAGGTTCGCGAAGGATTGCCGCCGTTGGTGCGGGCCGTCAAAGCGGCCGGTGCCGAGGTGATCTGGTCATGCGATCCGATGCATGGAAATACCATCAAATCATCAACTGGCTATAAGACGCGTCCTGTTGACCGTATTCTTGATGAAGTATCAGGGTTCTTTGAAGTTCACGAGGCCGAAGGCACCTATGGCGGCGGTGTGCATTTTGAAATGACCGGCCAGGACGTGACCGAATGTCTTGGCGGTGCGCAGGCAATCACCGAAACGGCGCTTGGTGATCGCTATCACACCCATTGTGACCCACGCCTAAATGCCTCGCAGGCTTTGGAACTGGCATTCTTGATTGCCGATATGTTGAAAACAAAGCGGGCCGGAAATACGGCAAACCTGGCCCAGGCGTCCTGACCTTGGCGCGGGCCTGTCCGAAGGAGCGGTAATGGCTGAGGATAATCCCCTGGGGAGCGGTGACGCTGCCCGCCACCCGCAGGCAAGTGAGCTTCCGCGCTACGTCGATAAGTATTTTCTGCGGACCAAAGAATGTGTTGGTCAATTTGGCGATGCCGAGGTGACCTATGCGGTGTTCATGCGCCGGCCTGTGACCTGTGCACCGCGTTTGGCGGTTGAATGGATCGGCAATGTCGCCCGCGAGCGTGGGATCGAGATTAAGATTGAGCAATGCTTCCGTGAAGGTGCGTGGGTTGGTGCCGGCGAGCCTTTGCTTTACCTGACCGGCTCTCTTTATCATCTGGTTGATTTGGAAACCATTTATTTACAGAAGCTTGGCGCTGCCTGCGTCGCCGCGTACAACGCCTATATCATGTGTGTTGAGCTGCCCAAAACAGCCTTTTTGGCCATGGATGCCCGCCATTGCGCGGGCACGGAAATGGCAGAGCTGATGGCTTATGGTGCCAGTGTTGGCTCGGCAAAAGCGAAAAAGAAAGTTGAGGCGATCGGCTTCATCGGCAATGCAACGGATGAAACAGCACGTTATTTTGACCGTCGGGAAGGGCTGGGCACGATGCCGCATGCGCTGATTGGTTATGCCGGCTCAACAGTGCGCGCCGCCGAGATGTTTCATGAAACTCACCCAAATACCGATTTGGTTGTGTTGGTCGATTATTTCGCTGCCGAGATTGACGATAGCCTGGCCGTCTGTCGGCGGTTTCCCGAGCTTGCTGACAGTGGTCGGCTATCGGTGCGCCTGGATACCCATGGGGGCCGCTTCATGCAAGGCCTTGATATGGCCGAATCCTATGCGGTTTTGGAGCGTAACGCCCAAGGCAGCATCCGTGGCTACCGCTCCGAGGCGGAATTGCGCTATCTGATCGGCACCGGTGTCTCGGCCGCCGCTGTCTGGTACATGCGTGAAGTTCTTGATGCGGCCGGCTTTGAAAAGGTTCGGATCATTTGTTCCTCGGGCTTTGGCCCGGAAAAATGCCGCGTATTTGCGTTAGCGGATGCACCCGTTGATGTGGTTGGTACCGGCAGTTATTTGCCCGATAAGTGGAGTGAAACCTATGCGACCGCCGACATTATTGCTTATAATGGCGAAGGCCGCGTCAAGGTTGGGCGCGAATTTCTTCTGAAACGGTAGGGTCATGCGCAGCGGACGCATCTTAATCATTGTTCATCAAAAGACCTCGACACCAGGGCATGTTGGGGCCTTGCTGACCGAACGTGGTTACACCTTGGACCGCTGCTGCCCCTGTCATGGCGACAGCTTGCCGGCGCATTTGGACGACCATGACGGCGTCGTCGTCTTCGGTGGCCCGATGAGCGCCAATGACTGTGACACACTGGACGGTATCCGAGCCGAGCTTGATTTTATTCCCAAAGTTCTCAGCGCCGAGAAGCCGTTTTTAGGCATCTGCCTTGGTGGCCAAATGCTGGCTCGAACCTTGGGGGGCAAGGTCGCTCCCGATGCTGACGGCCGGGTCGAAATCGGCTACACCGAAGTGACGCCCAGCGATGAATTTACCGACTTGTTCGCGACCTCACAATATTTCTACCAATGGCATAAAGAAGGTTTTGAGGTGCCGAATAGCGCTCGCATCATGGCCCATGGCGCGGTCTATCCTAATCAGGCATTTCTGTATGGTGAAAATGCTGTCGGCATTCAATTTCACCCGGAAATTACCCATGAAATGATCCGCCGTTGGTCCATGGGCGCGGCCCATAGATTAGATCAGCCGGGGGCGCAACCGCGCATCGCCCATGATATTGGCTATCGGTTGTTTAACAGCGGCGTCGACCGTTGGACGCGCGGCATGTTGGATTTCCTTGATTTGCCTCATCTGCAATCCAGCGAATCGATTGCCGCCGACTAAGCACGCGGTATCACAGCTAAATCAGTTCACTGTCACGGCTTGCTGAAGTGGCATCGGCGATCTATCTTGCCGGTATGAGCGCCATACTTGATGATAGCACCGTGATCGTGCCTGCTGGTTTAGCAGGCTCACAACAGCCTGATCTGAAGACGGATGCACCGGTTCAAGATCAGAGCCGGCGATTTGAAATCGTCTCAGAATTTGCGCCGGCAGGTGATCAACCAACCGCCATTGCCGAGTTGACGGCCGGCATCCAAAATAATGAATCCGATCAGGTTTTGCTTGGTGTGACAGGGTCGGGCAAGACCTTTACCGTGGCCCATATCATCCAAGATGTGCAGCGTCCGGCGTTAATCCTGGCCCCCAATAAGACCTTGGCGGCGCAGCTTTATGGCGAGATGAAATCCTTCTTTCCAAACAATGCGGTCGAATATTTCGTCTCCTATTATGACTACTATCAGCCGGAAGCCTATGTTCCGCGAACCGATACCTATGTTGAAAAAGAGGCATCGATTAATGAACAGATTGATCGCATGCGGCATTCGGCAACACGCTCTTTGTTGGAACGCGATGATGTGATCATCGTCGCCTCTGTCTCCTGTATCTATGGCATCGGCTCGGTTGAAACCTATGGCCGCATGATCATCAAATTATCGGTTGGTGAGCGGATTGATCTTCAAGACCTCACCCGCAATTTGGTCGAACTGCAGTACAAGCGAAATGACGTTAGCTTTCATCGTGGAACCTTTCGCCGGCGCGGCGATAGTCTGGAAATCTTTCCGGCGCATTTGGAAGATCGCGCCTGGCGGCTGTCGTTTTTCGGCGATGAGTTGGAAGCGGTGCAGGAATTCGATCCGCTTACCGGCGAGCGAACGGCTGATTTAGAGAGCATTCGGGTCTTCGCCAACTCTCACTATGTAACGCCGAAGCCAACACTGCGCCAAGCGGTCAAGGGCATTAAGGATGAATTGAAAATCCGCTTGGAAGAACTGTATCGCGATAACAAATTGCTGGAAGCGCAACGCTTAGAGCAGCGCACCACATTTGATATGGAAATGATGGAAGCGACCGGCTCATGTGCCGGGATCGAGAACTACTCGCGGTATTTAACCGGTCGCGCACCAGGTGAACCACCGCCGACGTTATTTGAATATTTGCCTGAAAATGCCCTGCTTTTTGTGGATGAAAGCCATGTTACCGTGTCGCAGATCGGGGCCATGTTCAAAGGCGATTTTGCACGCAAATCAACGCTGAAAGATTTTGGTTTCCGGCTGCCGTCGTGTATCGACAACCGGCCTTTGAAGTTTGAGGAATGGCAAGAAATGCGGCCGCAGACGATTTATGTCTCGGCCACTCCAGGGCCCTGGGAACTAGATCGCACCAGTGGTGTCTTTGTGGAACAATTGGTGCGGCCAACAGGCTTGATTGACCCGCAATGTATTGTTCGCCCAACCACCCATCAAGTCGATGATGTGATTGCCGAATGCCAGACCTGTGTGACCAAGGGGCAGCGGGTACTGATCACGGTTTTGACCAAACGCATGGCCGAAGATCTGACCGAGTTCATGCATGAGGCCGGCTTGAAGGTGCGCTATATCCACTCTGATGTGGAAACCCTGGAGCGGATTGAAATTATTCGTGACCTGCGCCTTGGGGTTTTTGACGTTCTGGTCGGTATTAACTTGCTGCGGGAAGGTCTGGATATACCGGAATGCGCATTGGTGGCGATTCTTGATGCCGACAAAGAAGGTTATTTGCGGTCTAAAACCTCGTTGGTGCAAACCATCGGTCGGGCAGCACGAAATGTTGAAGGCCGGGTGCTGCTGTATGCCGATCGCATGACCGATAGTCTGACCTATGCGATGGATGAAACCGAGCGTCGGCGGCAGCGCCAGATCGCCTATAATTCGGAACATGGCATCACCCCTGAAAGCGTCAAAAAGAACATCGGTGACATCCTCGAAAGTGTCTATGAGCGCGGCGACCACGTTACGGTTGAGACCGGCAGCAGTGAAGGTGAGCTGGTCGATAAGGACATTGCCGAGATTATTAAGGATTTGGAAGCAGCGATGCGCGAGGCGGCGGCAGATTTAGAATTTGAAGAAGCAGGCCGTATCCGCGACGAAATTCGCCGCTTAGAAGCAGCTGAACTGGGCATGACCGTGGATGGCAAACCGCTTCCAAAAGGGGCGGTGGTGCGGATTAAGTCACCTGTTCAGCCGCCGCAGGGACGCGGTGGTGAGAAGAAGTCAGGCAAACCAAAGCGCCGCCAGAAACGTGCCTGAACATAGCTGAACGTGCTTGTCCGCCGGCGCTTTACCGTGGCAAGCTGAGCCGCTGATATCGTCGATCCCTGATCCTGGAGGCAAGCATGGCCGCACAACACCCGCAGATCGCACTGTTTATCCGGCAATTGCAGGCGCTTGCGGCAAGCAATGATGACCTTGATCAGTTGCTGCCTGAAGTGGCTAAAATTGCGCAGCCTTTGGCCGCCGACAGAAGCTGGATCGAGGCAGATTTTTATGAGGCAAACGAAGACCAAGGGTTTGCGATCTCGGTCCTCCATGAGGAGCCAGATCACCGCTTGCTGGTGGAGACAATTGCTTGGCTTCCCGGCCGCGGTGTCAGCCCGCATGACCACCAGACATGGGGCGTGGTGGTTGGCTTAGATGGCACCGAAACCAACACAAATTGGCGTCGCCTAGACGATGGTTCGGTTGCCGGCTATGCCGAGGTTGAAGTCGCCGGTGAGGTGATTGCCGGTGCCGGTGACTGCATTTTGTTGCGCCCTGACGATATTCACAGCGTCCGCAATGACGGTGATGAAACAGCGTTATCATTGCATATCTATGGCCGCAGCTTGCGGCATGTGGACCGCTCGGAATTTAATCCGTTGGCAAAAACACGGCAGCCTTGCCCGATCCGGACACGCCGCTAAATCACGGCAGGTCGTGCAAGAATGCGAGCATCGCCTGAACTGTTTGCGCTTCTTGATCACGGTGTGGGCTATGGCCGCAATCCGCCATGATCAATTGCTCGAAGGGGCCTGTGACAGCGGCACCGATGGCATCGATTTGCGCCAAGCTTCCATATTCGTCATCCCGCCCCTGGATCGCCAGCACCGGGCAGCTGATCTGTGGCAGCACGTCGGTAATGTCCCAGTCCCGAAACCCCGGGTCTAACCAAATATCATTCCAGCCAAAAAAGCTGCCGGCAGGGTCGCGGTGATAGCGGGCAAGCTTTTGGCGCAGGTCAGTATGGTCAAACAAATGCCGCGCCCGGGCAATGCCACGGATGGATATATCTTCCACAAACACATGCGGGGCTTCCAAGATCAAACCCGTGATGGCGGCATTGCCGGCGGCATGGATTAAGGCAATTGACGCGCCGTCGCTGTGACCCAAAAGGATCGTTTGGCTAAGGTCAAGGTGCTGGAGCAATTTCGGCAAAACGCCGAGGGCTTGGTCATGCATATAGCGCGGCGTTAACGGCGCTGTGAACGGGCTTGATTGACCATAACCGTGACGCGAATACGCAATCACTTTGCGGCCTGTGGCGGCGGCCAATCGGTCCGGCAGATCCCGCCATAAGGCCACACAACCAAGTCCCTCATGCAGCATCACAAGGGGGCGCCTGTCAGGCCCGTCGGCGGCGGCCGTGTAAACCTCCACAGAAACCCCATCGATGACCACGAAGCTGAAGTCGCCGGTCATTCCAGCCGGCGCGCCTGGTGGTGTCGATCGCATCATGGCACTAGCCGCCCGCAGCTTGCAAAACATCGTACCAGTCAGCGGCCCAATCACCGGCATCATCTTCCGGCAACGAACTTGCTGATGCGTTATGGCGCATCACATCGCCGACACGCCGGGCGCCCAAGCTGGTTAGTAGCGTGTCAAACAGATCGCCGGAACGGCAGAATGTCTGAGCATAAGTCATGTCGCCGAGCGCAAAAACTGCATATTGTACGGCGCTTAAATTTGGGCGTTCACGTTCCAAAGCTTCAAAAAAAGCCTGGCCATTATCCGGCACGTCACCTTGCCCATAGGTTGAGGTACAAATAACCACTGCAGCAGGGTCACCAAAAACGGTTTCGTCCAAGTCATCCATCAACAATGTGTCAACCTGAAGTCCTTTGTCGGTTAACACATCGCTGATTTCTTCGGCTACCAGTTCGGCCGTACCCGTCATTGTCGCCACCAAGATTTTGACATGTTCGATTGTCATCGTTGGTCTTCCGCCCTGTTGTTATGCAGTATAAGTCGTCTGCCGCTATAAATAGAAGTAAGCTGGCGATGTGAAAAGACCAGATCATGAATTCTCAACGCTGCAAGGGCCATGGCATGGGCAATAACAAGGCAGAGCAAACGACCCTGCTGTTACGGCAACTGGCAACAGAGGTGCGTGCCGCCCGTGCCCGTCGGGGGATGACACGGAAAATTCTGGCCCGCGATTCGGCCTTGTCGGAACGCTATTTGGCGCAGCTTGAAAGCGGCACGGCTAATCCATCATTGGAAGTCCTCGATAAGATTGCCCGGGCAATGGATATCACCGTTGCAGATTTGATTTTGGCAATCGGCGGCAGCGACCTGCCAGAGGCGCAATTGCTGGCTTTGATCGATCGCTTGCCGGCCGCTGCATTGCCGCGCCTGCAGCAGGCGTTGGAACATCGCTTGCACCCGGACAGCAGCGAAGCGGCCAGCGTCAACATGGGGCATGCGCGGGCGCGCCGCATCGCCCTGATAGGCTTGCGCGGTGCCGGTAAGTCAACCCTTGGTCGGCAGTTAGCAGCACAGCTAGAAGTGCCGTTTATCGAATTAAACCGCTTGGTTGAAGCAGAATATGGCGCCAGCATCGGTGAAATCTTAGCGCTGTCCGGACAACCGACCTTTCGTCGTCTGGAGCGATCCTGCCTGCAAGCTGTGATTGATCAATATGACACCGCAGTGATCGCCACCGGCGGTGGCTTGGTTGCCGATCCGCAAAGTTTTAAGCTGTTGCGTGATCGCGCGCATACGGTCTGGTTGAAGGCTAATCCAGACGAACATATGGCCCGGGTCATTGCCCAAGGCGATCTTCGTCCGATGGCAAAAAACACCGAAGCGATGGCCGATTTAAAGGCTATTTTGTCGGCGCGCGAACCGCTTTATGCGCAAGCACTTGGGGTAATCGACACCGCCGGGCAAGCGCCGCAACAAAGCGCCGCTGACCTCTTTGAGCATGTTAACAGGCTTTTTGAGCAACTGGCCACCCGTCCCGAAGCGCCCCCGAACAGGTCATAATTTCCTAGGACCAGTGGAAAAACTGCACTATAGTGCATTTTGGGCGGAGAGTGATCCGTAAGACTGCTTTGGACACACTGCCTGCAAGGAGCAGAACAATGACCGTCGATCGCGACATCATCACCTATGACCGCCATCCCGATAGCTATCGCCATTGGGCGCTGCAGGTCGATGGCGCGACCGCAACCTTAACCCTGTCGGTCGATGAAGATGCCGGCTTGGTCCCCGGCTATAAGCTGAAATTGAATTCCTATGACCTTGGGGTTGATATGGAATTATACGACGCTGTTCAACGGCCGCGCTTTGAGCATCCATGTGTCAAATCGGTGATCATTACCAGCGGCGTTGAACGGATGTTCTGCGCCGGTGCAAACATTTATATGCTGGGCGGCTCGAGCCATGAATGGAAAGTGAATTTCTGTAAATTTACCAATGAGACACGCAATGGCTTAGAGGATTCCAGCCGTGACAACGGCTTAAAGTTCCTTGCCGCCTGTAATGGCACGACTGCCGGCGGCGGTTATGAACTGGCGCTTGCCTGTGATGAAATCTTGTTGGTTGATGACCGATCCAGTGCCGTCAGTTTACCGGAAGTTGCGTTGCTTGGCGTTTTGCCGGGCACCGGCGGCCTGACCCGGGTGGTTGATAAGCGTAAAGTTCGCCGTGATTTAGCTGATGTCTTTTGTACCAGTGAGGATGGGGTCCGAGGCCGGCGGGCGGTGGAATGGAAATTAGTAGATGATATCGCCCAACCGGCAGCCTTTTGGGAGCGGGCCAAAGCCCATGCAAGCCGCTTGGCGGCGCTTAGTCAGCGCCCGGAGCAGGCCGTCGGGGTGCCCATGACGCCGCTTAATCGGCGGATCGATGCGGCAGGCTATCACTATGATACGGTCGACGCGCAGGTTGACCGTGATAACCGGACAGTGACAATTACGTTGCGCGCTCCGGTGCAGCCACCGGCCACCGATGTCACTGGGATTGTCGCCGCCGGCATGACGTGGTGGCCGTTAAAAATGGCCCGTGAGCTTGATGATGCGATCTTATTATTGCGCACCAATGAGCTTGACTGCGGGGTCTGGTTGTTGCGCAGCGAAGGTGACGGCGACTTGGTGCTGGCCGCGGACGCTGCCCTGGTCGAGCATCAAGACCATTGGTTTGTGCGGGAGGTCACCGGCATGCTGCGGCGAACCTTGGCACGCCTTGATGTCACGTCGCGCAGTTTGATTGCGTTAATTGACGAAAAGAGCTGCTTTGTCGGCAGTTTGTTTGAAGTCGCCCTGGCCGCAGACCGCAGCTACATGCTGGACCTGCCGGCAGAGGAAGGTGAGCCGCCTGTTATCGCCCTCAGTCAAATGAATTTCGGCAGCTATGCCATGGTCAATGACGCCGGGCGGCTGGCCGCGCGCTTCGCAAACGATGCTGAGGTGATGTCGGCGTTACAGCAAAAACTTGGCCAGAAGATTGATCCCGCTGGTGCCGATGCGCTGGGATTGGTGACCTTTATTCCTGACGATATTGATTGGGAAGATGAGGTTCGCTTGGCAATTGAAGAACGGGTTAGCTTGTCACCGGATGCGTTAACCGGCATGGAGGCCAACCTGCGCTTTGCCGGCCAGGAAAATGTGGTAACGAAAGTTTTTGGCCGTTTATCGGCCTGGCAGAATTGGATTTTCAACCGTCCCAACGCAGTCGGCGATGACGGCGCTTTGAAATTATTTGGTACCGGCTCACGGGCGAAGTTTAACTGGAAAAGAGTGTAGTTATGGCAATCGATTATCAGCAGAAAATTCCCAATAATGTTGACCTTGGCAATGATCGTCGGTTGCAGCGGGCGCTGGAACATTGGCAGCCACGCTACCTCGATTGGTGGCAGCAAATGGGGCCAGCTGATTTTCAATGCGCAGATGTTTATCTGCGCACCGCAACCTCGGTTGACGCAAAAGGCTGGGCGCAGTTTGGGCATGTGCAAATGCCCGAGTACCGCTGGGGGATTTTTCTGGCCGAGCGCGACGCCAACCGGACGGTCGGCTTTGGCGATGAGTTTGGGAAATCGGTTTGGCAAGAAGTTCCCGGTGAACATCGCGCCGTCTTGCGGCGCCTGATCGTTACCCAAGGTGATACCGAACCTGCATCGGTCGAGCAGCAACGTCTGCTTGGCCTGACTTGCCCGTCGCTTTACGACTTGCGTAACCTTTTCCAAGTGAATGTTGAAGAAGGCCGCCATTTATGGGCCATGGTGTATCTATTGCATGCCTATTTTGGCCGCGATGGCCGCGAGGAAGCGGAAGAATTGTTGCACCGTCATTCCGGTGATGCCGATAACCCGCGCATCCTTGGTACCTTCAACGAGCCGATTGAAGATTGGCTGAGCTTTTTCATGTTCACCTATTTCACCGATCGTGACGGCAAATATCAGCTGAAAAGCTTGGCCGAAAGCGCCTTTGATCCGCTGGCACGGACCTGCCAATTCATGCTGACCGAAGAAGCCCATCATATGTTTGTCGGTGAAACCGGCGTCGGCCGGATCGTTAAGCGCTGCCTGGAGGTTATGAAGGCGTCAAAAAGTGACGACCCGGAGGTGATCCGTAAAGCCGGCGCCATCGATCTGCCGTTGCTGCAACGCTACATAAACTTTTGGTTTTCATCCTGTTTAGACCTGTTTGGTGCCGATAGTTCATCGAATGCGGCAAGCTATTTTGCAGCCGGTGTCAAAGGCCGACCCGATGAAGCCATGTTTGCCGATCACATTTGTAAAGACAGCCAGTATGACCTGTCCGTGCCCGATGGTGCCGGTGGCGCGCGCATCGAGACCATTCCAACCCGCAATGCGATGAATGAAATCACCCGTAACTTGTATATCGAGGACTGTCAAAAAGGCGTCACACGCTGGAACAGGTTAATCAAAAAGGCCGGCTTTGATTTTAAAATCAAACTGCCAAGCTCGCGCTTTCGGCGCAGTATCGGCAGCTGGGCTAATCTGCCGATCGATCCAAGTGGCTCGTTGCTTGCGAACGATGTTTATCAAAACTGTTTGGCCGCCGTTCTGCCGTCCGAGGCTGACCGCGCATACGTGCACAGCTTAATGAAACCGGTGACCGAGCCGGGGAAAATGGCCAGCTGGATTGCCGCCCCGGATCGCGGCATTAACAACAACACGCCGGAATTTGAATACGTGAAACTACACTAAGGTCAGCGATGACTGCTGCGAGCTTATCGGTTGCGATCATTGGTGCCGGCCCTGCCGGTGCCTATGTCGCTGAACGTCTGGTGCGCAAAAATCCGGCTGCTCAAATTGATGTGATTGATCGTTTGCCGACGCCCTTCGGGCTAATTCGCTATGGGGTTGCGCCCGACCATCAGGGCACGAAAAATATTGAACGGGTTTTAAGTCGTGCCTTCACCAAGGGCGATGTGCAGTTTTGGGGCGGCCTGAAGGTTGGCGCGGATTTGTCCCTAGCGGATATCCAAGCCAATTATGACGCTGTTGTTTTGGCTGTTGGTGCGCCGCAGGATCGGCGGTTGGGGATCGCCGGTGAGGATCTGGCAGGGGTATATGGCTCTGCTGCTTTTGTTGGCTGGTATAACCGCCACCCGGATCATTTTGATCTACCGGTCGATTTATCGGCGGCCGGTAATGCAATCATCATCGGGGCCGGCAATGTCGCCTTAGATGTGGCTCGGGTTTTGGCCAAAACGCCAGCCGAGCTATCAGGCTCGGACGTGCCGCCTGATGTTAGCCGGCAACTGCAATCTGCACCCTGGGAGCGGATCCGTGTGGTTGGCCGCAGGGGCATAGAAATGGCGCGTTTCGGGGTTGTTGAACTGGATGAAATGACGCGCCTCGCCGCGGCCGGGGCAAAGGTTGAGGCCGCAGATTTAGAGGGTGCTGAGATTGCTGACCGGGCACTGGCTGAGGTTTGGGCGCGGATGGCGACGGCAGCGTCAACAGGCCGGCCGGTGGTACGGTTTCAATTTTGTTGGCGTCCGGAGGCCATCATCGGCAGCGCCGGTCGGGTTACCGCCGTGCGCTTCCGCCGCCAGCAACAGGGCCCGGACGGCGCTTATTTTGATGCCGAGGAGACAGTTGAGCAGGCCGCCGATCTGGTTGTCAGCTGCATCGGTTATGCGGCCGAAACTTGTGATCAATTACACCCTGCCAAGGGGCATTTCTTGAATACTGACGGCCGCATTTCAACGGCTCTGTATACCGTTGGCTGGGCCGCCGATGGGCCGACCGGGACGATTGCGACAAATCGTCCAAAATCGCATGCTGTCGCCGATCGGATTTTGGCGGAGGTGACGGCCGGCACTCGATCCGGTCGGGCGTATTTAACCAAGGTTGCGCAGCAGAACCGGGCCTCAGTGACTGATTTTGCCGGCTGGCAGGCGATTGATGCGGCGGAACGGGCCGCCGCACCCGCTGATCGGGTGCGCTTGAAACAGCTGCCTAATACAATTGCGTCTCTTTAGCGTAATCGGAGATTTTGATATCATGTCCACTTGCGGTTAGCCAATGTCGTGACTGGCTTAACGGCGGCCGGGCGAGCTGGTTAACGTCGAC